>Ga0315280_10000913_pt1 | contig 53334 bp, 41 predicted proteins | sample YL17G06_40_MG_FD_203697 | JGI IMG/M metagenome (GOLD analysis project Ga0315280, IMG submission 203697) | Sediment microbial communities from Yellowstone Lake, YNP, Wyoming, USA - YL17G06_40 | ecosystem: Environmental > Aquatic > Freshwater > Lake > Sediment | place: USA: Wyoming | collected... | reverse complement strand
GGCGGCGCAGGCTGCTTCGCCCCTTCAGGGCTGGTCTCCCGGATGTTCATGATCCCAGGGCTCACGCCCTGGGCTTTCCTGCCCCGCCCCTTTGGGGCTTAGCACTTGATTTGGCGGCACTACGAGGTGATTGCGGTCACTCTTAATTAAGCGCCATTCTAGGCTGTCCCCCGAACTGATGAGGAAGGAATCTATGTCAAAGCCAAAGCTTGGACAGACTCGAGCGACCGCGCCGTGCCTTGGTCTGCTTCTGTTCTGGCTTTCTGGTGCGCCCCCGGCGGTGCCCGCAGCGCAGAAGCAGGTCGACGTCCGCCGCATCGAAACCTCGGCCGCGGAAAAAACGGCGGCACAGACGCGCTCCGCGCAGATTCTGCAAACCGCAGCCAGGCGGTTTGGCCCCGGCTTGTCTTCCTCCCATGACAACTCCGGAAAACTCCGTTCTCTCGCGCGTTATACCCCACCACTCTCCGCGCCCGACCGCCGCGATGCCGAGGTAGTCGGGCGTGCCTTCGCCAGGGCGCATAGGGATCTCCTGGACATTGACGATGCCTGGGTCCGCAACCTCGAACTGGTTGCCCGAGACAAGTCTGGACCCAACACCCTCCTCAAGTTTCGCCAGCAATGGTCCGGCATCCCCGTTTTTCAAAGCGATCTGCGGATTCATGTTTCTCCTGCCGGCGAGGTTTTGGAGCTTGAATTTCATCTGGAGCCGCTCGCTCCCCCCTCTCAACCCACTTCAGGCAATTCCTATGTAACCCCGGAGTGGGCGCTGCTCCAATGTGCGAGAGATCTCGAGCCGGAGTTGCGGAATCCACGCACGGAAATCATCGAGCTGGCGCAGGCTCCGCGTCAGCGCACGAAACTTCGTTTTGGGCCATTAGGAGACGAAGTTACGGCGCAGTGGGTATGGTTTCCAGTAGCAGAACAGTTGCGGCTCGCCTGGCAGTTCGACGCCGTGTCTTCGGACTCGAAAACCTACTATGAGTGCGTCGTTGATGCTCAAGACGGAACACTCTTGTATCGGAACTCGGTCACGGACTCGGATTTCACAGGCTTGGTTTTCGATGCCCCCAGCCCTCAACCCAGTGCGACACCGGGCGTCATCCCGCCGATACCGAATCCCCCAGTCATCATCCCGCGATCCAGTCTTTCTTTCGCGGGCGATCCAACGGCTTCACCGGCAGGCTGGGTGGGATCAACGCTGGAGAGCATTGGCAACAACGTCATCGCGCGCGAAGACAAAGCTGGAGACAACGAACTCACTCTGGGAGCCACGGCAAAAGCGATAAACGGCAGCTTCAATTTTGACCTGCAGCTGGGGCCTGGGGCGCCCTCTCCGGTCAATTTCACCGAAGCGGCCATCACCAGTCTCTTTTACTGGTGCAACGTAGCTCATGATTATTTCTACAACCTTGGGTTCACCGAGACGGCAGGTAACTTCCAGGAAGACAATTTCGGCAAGGGCGGTGCGGCCGCGGATTCACTTCGAGCGGACGCTCAGGACGGTGCCAATCTCAATTCGTTGGCTTACTTGAATAATGCCAGCATGAGCACACCCACCGACGGCTCCAAACCGCGCATGACGGTTTATCTCTGGGGTTCTCTGGGCGGCCCATACGTCGATGCCGACTTCGACGCGGAGGTTCTGCTCCACGAGTATACGCATGGAGTTTTCCGCCGTTTGACCGGCACAGGCGGCGTTCAGAGCGGCGCCATAAATGAAGGGAACAGCGACTTCTTTTCGCTCAACTATCTCACTCCAGCCGCAGCGTCGCCCGACGGGGCTTTCACAGCCGGAGGCTACTCCAAGCAGAACTTTGCGCGCGGCGTGCGGACGCGTCCCTACTCAACCGATTTGTCGGTGAACGATCTCAGTTACGCAGATTTTGGCCATAACAGTTCCGCAGGTTTCGAGGTGCACGCAGATGGCGAGATCTGGGTGGAAGCGATGTGGGAAGTACGGTCGCGGCTGATCAAGGCACTCGGCTTCGACGAAGGGCGCCGACGCGTCGCCCAGTTGATGATCAAAGCCATGAAGCGCTCGCCCTATGATCCTTCTTATGTGGATATGCGCGACGCGCTGATCGCCGCGGACCGGGCGGATGAGGGCGGGGCGGACGTCGACTTGATATGGGAGGCATTCGCACGCCGGGGCATCGGCTTCATGGCGGTCGGCGGCACGGGCTCCACGTACACGGTGCTTCCATCCCAGGATCTACCGTCCCCCGCGGGCAAGATCCGTTTCTTCGATGACTGCTTCTTTATCGGAGAGTATATCAAGGTCTATGTCGGAGATAGCAACAACCTGGACGAATTCCTGACCCTGCACTTTGAAACCTCGGGCGGCGACAGCGAAGTTGTATACCTGATGCGGTCGGGAGCACTCTTTCAGGCGACCCTCACATCGGTCGCGGGCGAAGCGGTTAAGAAGAACGACGACAGGATCCAAGTGGCACCCGGCGACATCATCCGGGTGACATACCACGACGCCGACGATGGAACCAGCCAGGCGCGCGACGTAATCACCGAGGCAGAAATCCGCTCTGCTTACTCCACGCAGCAACAGCCGAGCCCGGCGGACATCGTGGGCTCCGGAGAGACTTCACTTGGAATGAAGGGCAGCGGGCTCACCTACGCGGGATATACTCTCCCCTTCGCATTTCCATTTTATAAGAGGCTGGTCAATTATATTTATTACAACGAGAACGGTCTGATTACGATCGATACTCCCACTAGCTCGGGCTCAAACTCAGCGGCATCGCTCCAGACTTATCAGGCAATTGCTCCGCTCTGGATGGATCTGCGCGAAAACGGCACTAGCGTTGCCAACGAGGGGGTATACGTCTCACGCCCGACGTCCGAAAGCATTCGCTTCCGCTGGGCGGCCGAGACCGTTAAGAGGAACACTGCAGGCGCCTTGATCGCGGGAAATCCCGTCAACTTCGCTGTCACGCTGTTTCAGAGCGGCGATATTCTCTTTGAATATGGCCCCGGCAATACCGACATCACGCCGACCATCGGAATTTCACGGCGTGCGGAAGGACTTTCACAGATATACACCGAGTATAGCAGCAGTTCGTCAGCCCAGCTCAGGACCCTGGACCGTGCACAATCCATACTGTGGAAATTTCCCGGCAATCAGGCTCGCACCACCGTATTTCCCTACCTCCGAGCAACGAATGTCCAGTACACCGGTTACGCTGTTGTTAATCGCACAGAACAGCCTGTAGATATCCTTTTCTCGGCTCAAACAGATGACGGCCAGAATCCCGTACCTGCGAACAAGGCAAACGCGATCTATCTCACCGCAGGCGCTCAAGCCGCGGTCCTGGGGAGCGATCTGTTTCCTTCCCTCCCATCAGTGTTTAATGGGTGGGTGGAAGCAACATCGACCGACAGCCGGCTTACGGGTTTCTTCGTCACAGGAGACAATGCACAGACCTGTTTGACCGGTGTGCCGGCTGCTGCCCAGCTTTCCAGAGACCTGACCTTCACGCACATTCCCGCAGGTAGCGGCACAATGTCAGCGACAACGGTGTATCTTGTCAATCCCGGTTTCCTGCCTGCGAACCTTGATATCTGCTGGCACGATGCCAGCGGCACGGCTAATCCAATATGCACGCAGCGCACGCTGGCGCCCCGCAACCGGCTGGCGGCTGAGGTGTCGTCGCTGTTTACCGCACTCCCCTCGGACTTTCAGAGCGGATATTTGCGGATTACCTCGGATGTTGGTATCGCAGGAGTCGCTCACGCGCAAACGGACGGCGCCCCTTACATGATTGCTGCGCAGGAGCCCTCCGCTGCCACAACGCTTTATGCCGCACAGTTCGCCAGCGGCAAGAATGGCAGCACCCGCTGGGTGACCGATGTAAATCTCGTCAATACCTCAGACAGCCCAAGAACGATTGCACTTCGACTGCTCGACAACAACGGCAATCTCGTTTCGCTCCCCTCGCCCGGAACCAATCCCTGCACGATCCCTCTGGAACCTGGTGGAGAGCTGCACATGCGCGGAGACCAGATATTCCATCTGCCGGATCCCACTCTTGGAGACGCTTACTACGAAGGGACGCTCGTGGCTACTGCCGACGGGTCGGGCATCGTCGGCGACGTTACCTTTGGAGAGGGATTGACTCATCGATTCACAGCGAGCCTGCCCATGGCTCCTGCCGACCAGTCGGATCAGATCTTCGCACAGGTGGCCGAGGGCCAGGCTGGGGGCGGCAAGCCCTATTTTACGGGCATCGCCCTGTTCAATCCAAACGCAACGGAAATCACGGTGCAAATCCAGGTATTCGAACGCCGCGGCATTCTGGCGGCAAGAACCGATCTGACGCTTGGCCCTCAAACCCGCATCGTGCGCACCCTCGGGCAGCTTATACCTGGCATCAACCAGGTTGGAGGCTACATCCATGTGACGTCGAGCGGAGGTCCAGTTGCCGCTTTTGCGGTCTACGGCGACTCAGCCCTGGATTTTCTGGTGGCAATTCCGCCGCAGAACGGAGGGTGGTGAGCCGTGCGGGACTCGAACCAGCGACCCTCTGCATAAAAGGCAGATGCTCTATCTCCTGAAAAATCTGTGACGGGCGCCAGTTTGATGAGAACAAGTTGCCTATGAGGCCTCTTCCAAACCCGTCAAATCCGTGCCTGCTTTGAAAATAGACGGTGCAGCGCACGGGCTAAAGCCCGTCCCCACTATATGTTACCCTCAGAGATCTCAAGTGGGCACGGGCTTCAGCCCGTGCGCTTTTTCATGCACTTGGGTGCGCGAATCGCGCATGAGATACTGTCACCGATTTCTCCTGTTTTTCTGGTGAATGGAGGGCAAGGGACTTGCAGATGATGGCAGCGATATCATCGGCCTGAGGGAGGCCGTCCGAAAAATCCCGGACGGTCCGATAAAGGCCGTTCACGATTTGCTGCGCGCTCTCCTGGCGATGGTCCCGGATGAACTCAAGTGCGCGGCCGACACCGAATTGGCTCCGATCGGGTTTTTCTGCTTCGGTGATTCCATCGGTCAGCAAGGCCAGGATCTCACCCGGCTCCAGCATGATCTCCTCACCGCTGGTGAACGGGCGTTCAGCGAACAAGCCCAGGGGAATATCCGTGCTGTCAAGGACGTGTCTGACAGCTCCATTCGCATCCAGGATATAGCCCGGCACGTGGCCCGCACTCGCGTAAACAATGGTACGCGAAGGGGGGTGGAGGCGGCAGAAGGCCAGGGTGGCATAGCGGCCTTTCTCAAGGTCGGAGACAAGAGCGGAATTCACCAGAGTCAATATCTCTCCGACGTCTAAGCTCTTTCGCGAAAATGCCCGAAGGTGAGTACGCAACTCGACCATTAAAAGAGCGGAACTTATCCCGTGGCCGCAGACATCCCCGATGGAGATGCCGATGCAGCCCTTCGGCAGAGGCACGAAATCAAAGTAATCCCCTCCGGTCTCAGCCGCGGGAAACGCGGCGCCGGCGATGTCGAAACCTTGGATTTGCGGGGGAGCAATCGTGTAGAACTGCTGCTGTACGGCGCGCGCCAGCCGCATCTGGGTTTCATGCTCTTGCAGTTTCCTCTGCTCCGTCACATCTTTGACCACGGTAACGAACTGGGTGATGTTTCCAGCGGAGTCCCGCATCGGAGTGATGGTCTGCTCGGCGAAGTAGATTTCGCCGCACTTTTTGCGGTTGGCAATCGTAGCCCGGAAAACCTTTCCGGAGAGAATCGTGGACCACAATTCCTGATAGAACGCAGCGTCGTGCACGCCTGACTTGAGAATCGCCGGCGTGCGTCCCAGGGAGTCATCCCGCGTGAAACCTGTTGTCTGCTCGAAGGCCGGATTGACGTATTGGATCAAACCGTTCCTGTCTGTGATCACGATGCTGTCGGCAGTTTGCTCCACGGCATTGGTGAGGGTTTGGATTCTCTCTTCCGTCTCCTTCCTCTTCGTGATATCGGAGATTACCACGACGCCTCCGCGCAACGCTCCGGCTCCGTCCCAGAGCGGGCTTGCTTTTGCGATAACCCAGACGCCGGCAGGACGCTCGGCATTGCGGATAAAGATCTCCGTTTCGCCAACGGTCTCGCCGGCGAGCGCCCGGGCCAGCGGCAATTCCTGGGATGGGAAGATCGTGATACGGTCAGGCCGATAACAGCCATAGGCGGAAACCCCTCGAAGGATACCTACATCTATCAACTTTGCAGGTCTGATTGTAACAAAAGGGTGGAAATGGAAAAAGCTGCCGCGGTTTTTCCGGTTGTGTCAGCTATTTTCGAGGAAGTACTTCGCGAGGCGCAGATAGTTCTCGTTTCCCGTGACCCGGTACAGTTTGACCAGGGCCAGCTCAATCTCCTCGTGGCCCGAACGTAGAGGGTGTCGTATCTGCAAAATTCAAATTTTGAGCGGCCTTTTTGATTTTTGCAGATACGACACCGTGTGTGCATGTGTGCATGGGTTAGTATGGGGATACTTCGCCATCGATATTGCCAGGATATGATCATGAGAAAAAAGACATTTTTTACAGGCATATATGTTTTAGCAATCTTAGTCGGCGCCACATCGCCCGGGGCTCCGCAGCAGGTGCGTTATGCGACCGGCTCGTGGGACGCGGAATCGCTCGGAAATCACCGGGCCGTGCTGAGCGTGGCGCAGAAGGCCGATGCCGTTTGGGCTCACATCGAGTGGCGCCGGCGCGACACCGAACCGGAGAAGAAAAACATCATCGTGATCGAAGCCGCCAGCGGCAAGAAAGTTACGAACCTGATGCGAGTGAATGTGTACCGCGCCTATGGCGACATAGTTTTCCAGGCAGACAATCCCGGAACCTATTACGTCTACTATCTCCCATACACGTCCCAGGGACGCAACTACCCCAAGGTCACCTACCAGACTCCGGAGGATTTGGCGGATGCGGCGTGGAAAAAGGCGGCTGCCGCGCTGACGATCAGATCGAGCCTTCCACCGTTCGCGAACCTGGTCGAGATCCAATCCATCGACGAATTTAACAGCTTCTATCCCATGGAAGTGATCGCGATGCCCAAGGAGGTGAGCCGGCTCGTGACGTCGCAATCGGGCAAGTCATTCCTCCTTTTCCCGGAAGACAGATCGGATCCAATCCGCATGACCGACGATTTGCCTCAAAAATGGGTGCTCGAGGGCCCAAAACAGGAATTGACCGGCACTGCGCGCCCCGGCGAGTTCTATGCTTTCCAGATCGGATTGTACGCGAGCACTGCAGATATCCAGGACATCGCCGTGCGTTTCAGCGACCTGCGCACCGCCGACGGCAGTCATTCCATTCCAGCCTCGGCGTTGCGCTGCACAAACACCGGTGGCATCAACTGGGATGGCGCGGCCTTCAAGAAAGTCGTATCGGTCAAAAAGGGTCAGGTTCAGGCGCTATGGTTCGGCGTTCAGATTCCGAAAGACGCGGCGCCCGGCAATTATCGCGGGCAGGTGAGCATCGCACCCGTGGGCATGCCCGCGCAGTCCGTGAACCTGGCAATTACGGTGAGCCGGAATCTCATCGCCGACTCGGGCGATGACGAGCCCTGGAGGCACTCCCGGCTGCGTTGGCTTGATTCGCAGCTTGGCGTCGATGACGAAATCGTGCGCCCCTACACGCCGGTGCGCGTCGCGCAAAACACGATCAGCGTTCTCGGCAGAAAAGTCGCGCTTGGTCCTTCCGGGCTTCCGGCTCAGATTCAAAGTTTCTTCTCCCCCGAAGTGACTCGAGTTCAGGATACGGCAAAATCGCTGCTTGCTGCCCCGATCGATCTGATCGTGGAAGATGCAGCCGGCCGGCGTCTGAAGTGGGCCCAGAGCGCGCCCAAGTTCACAAAGCAAAATGACGGCGTCGCTGAATGGAAAGCGAGCGGCACTTCCGGACCGCTCAGGTTGGATGTCAGCGCCGCCATGGAATTCGATGGCTTCGTGCAGTTCAAGATTACGCTCAGCACCACGAAGGCAGTCGACGTGCGCGACATCCGGCTCGAGATTCCGCTCGTGAAGGAAGCCGTCCAGTACATGATGGGGCTCGGACTGAAAGGCGGGCGCCGGCCCGCGAACTACCAGTGGGCCTGGGACGTGACGAAAAACCAGGACGGCGCTTGGCTCGGCGACGCCAACGGCGGGCTCCAGTTCAGCCTGAGGGCCGAGAACTACTCGCGCCCGCTGAACACCAATTTCTATCAGTCGAAGCCGTTGAACATGCCCCCTTCCTGGTTCAACGGCGGCCAGGGAGGCGTCTCGATGCGCGAATCCGGCAGCGCTACCGTTCTGATCAATTGCTATGGGGGAGGCCGCACGCTGCAGCCCGGGCAAGACTTGCACTTTGACTTCAACCTGCTCGTGACGCCCTTCAAGCCGCTGGATACGAAGTTCCAGTGGAGCACCCGGTTCTTCCACAGCTTCAAGCCGATCGACGATGTCATCCGCGCCGGCTCCAACGTCATCAATGTTCACCATGCCAACGATGTCAACCCTTACATCAATTATCCGTTCCTCCACCAGGAGCAAATGAAGGCTTACATCGACGAGGCGCATCAGAAGGGGCTCAAGGTAAAGATCTATGACACGATCCGGGAGCTGTCGAATCATGCGCCTGAGCTTTCCGCACTGCGCAGCCTGGGCAATGAAATCTTTTCACCGGGGCCCGGCGGAGGCTTTTCCTGGCTCCAGGAACACCTGGGACTCAACTACATCGCTGCCTGGTTCGTTCCTCAATTGAAAGATGCAGCCATCATCAACAGCGGCATGTCGCGCTGGCACAACTACTACATCGAGGGACTGAACTGGCTCGTCAACAAGATGCAAATCGACGGCCTGTATATCGACGATGTTGCCTTTGACCGCACCACGATGAAACGGGTGCGCAAGGTGCTGGACCGCGGACGGCCGGAGGCAATCATCGACCTGCACTCCGCCAACCAGTACAATCCGCGCGACGGGTTCGTCAACAGCGCCAACCTCTATCTCGAACACTTCCCCTACATCAACCGGCTGTGGTTCGGCGAGTATTTCGATCCAAATTCTCCGGCGGACTTCTGGTTCATCGAGATGTCGGGCGTTCCGTACGGGCTCATGGGAGAAATGCTGCAGGACGGCGGCAACAAGTGGCGAGGGATGTTGTTCGGCATGACCAGTCGCATGCCGTACGGCGGCAATGATCCGTCGCCGATCTGGAAGGTCTGGGATGATTTCAGGATTCAGGACAGCGAGATGATCGGCTACTGGTCTCCTGGATGTCCTGTGAGGACCGACAACAAGGATGTTCTTGCGACCGCGTTTGTCGGCCGCGGCAAGACCCTGGTTTCGATTGGCAGCTGGGCGCAGGACGATGTCAACGTCCGGCTCTCGATTGATTGGCGCGCGTTGGGGATCGATCCCGGCAAGGCAATCCTGACTGCACCAGAGGTACGGGATTTCCAACCGGCTGCCAGATTCGGTCCTGACGATCCGATTCCTGTTCCCAAGGGTAAAGGCTGGCTGCTGATCATCGGGGCACATTGAGATGACTTCGGCGCGTACCGGCGATGGGAGGATGAGATGAAACGTGGGCGAGTTCTGGCGGCTCTTCTGGCTCTTTTCCCGATCACAAGCTCATGCGGCCTGACGGCGCATCGGGCAACAGTTACGGAAGAGAAGCGGATCATCAAGACGTATCCGTTCAGCGATCCGGATCCCGTGCCGATACTGGCTCGCAGGAATGCGGGTATCTACCCCTACTTTAGATTCGATGGTTTTTCGCGTGAGGGGCGCGACCAGGAATGGAAAGTTGTGAGGCTGGAGAACGATTTCATCAAAGTGTATGTCCTGCCCGAAGTGGGAGGAAAGATCTGGGGAGCCGTTGAAAAGTCAACCGGAAGGGATTTCATCTATCTCAACGATGTCGTGAAGTTTCGCGATGTCGCCATGCGCGGCCCGTGGACCTCGGGCGGAATCGAGTTCAATTTCGGGCTGATAGGGCATACGCCTTCTACCGCGACTCCCGTCGATTATGTTCTGAAGAAGAATGCCGACGGCAGCGTGAGCTGTGTCGTTGGAGGCATGGACCTGCCCAGCCGGACGCAGTGGCGAGTCGAGATACGCTTGCCCAAAGATGCCGCGGAATTCGAGACCACGAGCTTCTGGTACAATCCCACGCCACTGACCCAGTCTTACTACCACTGGATGAACGCGGCCGTGCATGCCCGGGACGACCTCCAGTTCTATTACCCCGGACAGTACTACATAGGGCATGGCGGAGATGCGCATCCCTGGCCGGTCAACGAGAACGGCGTCGATCTGTCGCTCTACAAGAATCACAATTTCGGCGGCCACAAGTCTCTTCACGTGCTGGGAAGCTACTCTGATTTTTCCGGCGGGTACTGGCACGACCTGCAATTCGGCTTCGGCCACTGGTCAAAATATGATGACATGCCGGGACGGAAGATATGGATCTGGTCTCAATCCCGCTTGGGCGCGATCTGGGAAGACCTGCTGACCGATCACAGCGGGCAGTACGTCGAAGTCCAGGCGGGGCGGCAGTTTTCGCAGGCAGCACTGTCGAGCGGCATCGACACGCCGTTCACCCAGGCCGCATTTCTGCCTTATGCCGCTGATACCTGGAAAGAGATCTGGTTCCCGGTCAAGCAGACCGGCGGTATCGTGGCCGCGGATCCCGAAGGCGCCCTGAACGTCTCACGAATTGGCGATACTGTGAGGATCGCGTTCAACGCTCTGAGACCAATTCGATCCGAGCTCACTGTCACTGTAGGAACGCCTGCTTATCTAAGGGAACGGCTCAAGCTTTCGCCAATGCAGGTGTTTGTACGAGAGCTCAGCGTTCACCCGGCGGACAAGACCATCCGGGTCAAGCTGGGAGACCGGCTGATATGGAGTACGGATTCGGATCCGCAAAGCGGGTTCGTGCGTCCTGTCGTTTCACCTCCTGAAAAGGCAAGCACGACGGCCGAGAAATCTTATCTTCAGGGCCGGCAGTCTGAACTGCTGCGAGATTATGCCAGAGCGCTCGCATACTACCGCGATGCCGTCAAAAGCGATCCCCTCCACGTTCCCGCCCTGGTGCGGCTGGCTGAAGTTTATTTTCGCCGGACAGAATATGAGCAGGCACTTGGCTGGGCAGAGAAAGCCCTCGCGATCGACACGTACGACCCGGGCGCGAATTTTGTCGGCGGTGCGATTCTGAACCGCCTCGGAAAACCGAGCGCGGCACGCGAAGCGCTCAGTTGGAGCGCGCGCTCGCCGGAATATCGGTCGGCGGCTTACGCCCTGACCGCCGAGATCGATCTCAAGGAGGCTCATTTTGACGAAGCGGCGGAACATGCGCGCCGGTCGTTGGACTTCAACCGCTTCAATATTCCCGCTCTGAGCGCGCTGGCAATAGCCCAGCGCAAGCTGGGGCAAAAGGGTGAAGCCTCGCTGACCAGGAGGGAAATCCTGGACATCGACCCGCTGAACCATTTTGCCGCGGCAGAGGAATGGTTCGCGAACGCGTCGGCGCGGAGCCGAGACCAATTCACCTCTTTCATAAGATCTGAACTGCCGCACGAAACCTATCTCGAATTAGCCTGCTTCTATGTGCGAATCGGGCTCACGAAGGAGGCTGTTCAGATCCTCCGGCTCTCGCCCTCTCACCCCATGGTTGATTACTGGCTTGCATACTTGGATGAACTGCCTGAAGGAAGGCAGTCCTATCTGGAAAAAGCGACTCACGCTTCTCCCATGCAGGTTTTCCCCTTCCGGGACGAGGACATCCCGGTTCTTCGCTGGGCGCTGACCGAGAAACGCGACTGGAAAACCCTTTACTACCTCGCGCTGATTCTCTGGAGCAAGGGGCGCCTGGAAGAAGCCGCCGGATTGCTGGAAGAATGCAAAAATGTCCCGGACTTCGGTCCTTTCTACCTCGCTCGTGCCGAGCTTCGCAGGAGGGCCGGGCAAGAGCCGGAGATCGATGATTACCGCAAAGCATGGGAGCTTGCGCCGGAGGAATGGCGCACGTGGCTTGCCCTTGCCCGCCGGTACTCCGAGCTCCGCTCGTTAAAGGAAGCTCTGGACATCACAAAAACGGGGTTCGACAAGTTCCCCGAGAACTTCGCCCTCGGCATGGAATACGCAAAGGCATTGATCGATACGAATCAACACCAGGCGGCCCTGGAGGTCATGGATCGTTTGGAAGTGCTTCCGTATGAAAACGCCTCCGAAGGCCGAGTCCTGTATGAGAAGGCCCACTTGCTTCTGGCCGGCGAGAATATCCGCAACAAGAAGTACCAGGAAGCTCTGGCCCATATTGCCAAATCCAAGGAGTGGCCCGAGCATCTCGGCGTCGGCAAACCCTACGATCCGGATGAGCGCTTGCAGGATGTCATGGAAAGGCACTGCAAGGATAAGTTGGGCGAAAGAACCGGCAAGACGATTAACAGCAGCGCACTCGAAAAGCTAAAAGCCGACCTGAAGAGAACAAGCCCCTGGAAGTATGAATTACTGCGAGGCCTCAAAGGCTGACATCCGAGGATTGCCGCAACAGGCGCGAGAGCAGGCCGACGACGATCACGATTGCCAACGGTTTCTGCGAATCACTGCCGGCCGCCGACTTCCAAGGCTGCGAACGGAAACATCTGAATTCCGGCCTCTGCTTTCCGGCGAGCGCCATGTTATAGTACCGCCTCATTTATAGGAGGGACCGGTGTTCGCGCTGCTATTCTGCCTGTTCCAGCTGCAGCAGGTTGGCACACCTGTAGCCGAGGGGCGCGGTGCGCCCACATTTCAAGTCCCACGCATCGAGGCCGAAGCGTCCATCGATGGACACTTGGAGGAACCTCCCTGGAGCCAAGCGGCAAGGTTGACCGGCTTCTCGCAATATCAACCGGTGGATGGAAGACCCGCCGAGGAAAAGACCGAAGTGCTCGTCTGGTACTCGCCGTCGGCGCTCTACTTTGGCATCATCGCTCACGATTCCGATCCTGGAGCGATCCGCGCGACGGTCGCGGACCGCGACAACCTGGGCAATGACGATACGGTTACCATCTTTCTGGACACTTTCAATGACCGCCGCAGAGCGTTCTTCTTCGGCGTGAATCCCTTGGGCGCCCAGGAAGACGGGGTGCAAACTGAAGGCGCATTCAATGCGGGCAATGCCAGGGGAGGCGGTAACTTCCAAGGCGGCACTTTGGACAAGAATCCGGACTATCAATGGGACTCCAAGGGATTGATCACTGGGCAAGGGTACCAAGTCGAAATCCGCATTCCGTTCAAAAGCCTGCGCTATCCGGGCGATGGGTCCCAGCGCTGGGGAATCAATGTGCAGCGAAAGGTGCAGCGCACCGGGTATGTAGACACATGGACAGACGTCCGGCGCGCCAGCAACAGCTTCCTCGGACAGGCCGGTGTGATGGAGGGGCTGCATGACATTAAGCGCGGCATCGTAACCGAAATGCAACCGTTCCTCGCCGCTACCAGGAACGGAGTCCGAACCGAGAGTGGATTTCAAGGGGAAGGGATAAAGCTGAATCCAGGTGTCAACGTGAGGCTCGGTTTTACGAATCTCTCGCTCGACGCGACTGTGAACCCCGACTTCAGTCAGATCGAATCCGATACCGGGCAGGTCACCGTCAACCAGCGGTTCGCTCTTTTCTTTCCCGAGAAACGGCCGTTCTTTCTTGAAGGGATCGAACTGTTTTCCACCCCGAACCAACTTGTCTACACCAGGCAGATTATGGATCCGATCGCCGGCGGCAAAGTGACCGGCAAGGCCGGCCGATTCGGCGTCGCCTATCTTAGCGCGGTGGATGACACCGCGGATGGCCGCTACGCCCTTTTCAACATCGCTCGCGTGCGCACCGACTTCGGCGCCAACTCTGTTGCGGGAGTGACCTACACCGACCGAACCGCACCAGATGATGCCAACCGTGTTCTGGCTGCGGATGCGCGCGTAACCTTCGAGAAGCTCTATTACGTGCAAGGCCAGTTGGGCCGTTCTTGGAATGACCTCGCAGGCGGGAAAACTAGCTCCCCAATCTGGGGTGCGGAGTTTGATCGAACGGGGCGAGCCTGGGGCTTTAATTACAAGCTCAACGGCATCGGCGAATCATTCCAGGCGCGCTCCGGTTACGTCCCGCGCAACAACATCGTTCAGGGCCGAGCTTTTAATCGTCTCACGTTGTACGGGGAACGTGGAGCTGTGCTGGAGAGCTTCACCACTCACTTCGGTGTCAATCGCATCTGGCGTTACCGGGAGTTTCTGACCGCGCCTTCGATCGAGGGAAATGAGTCGATTAGCTTCATGGCCCAGTTTCGAGGAGGCTGGATCCTTACCAACGAGCTGGAGCGGCAGTTCGTGCGATTCGACCCGGCGCTGTACGAGGGCTACCAGGTACAGCGGCCCGGCGGCAGTGTCGAAGCGTTTGCCTTTCCCGAAATCCTGAGCGGCGCCTACGGCGCGACTCTGTCGGTCGGAACTCCGACCTTTCGAACCTTCAACGGCAGCATACAGATCGGTCGCGCCAAGAGCCCCGTCTATCCGGAGGCCGCCAACGGACGCGAAACCACCGTTTCGCTATCCGCCAGCCTGAGACCTGCGGATACTGTGCGCCTGCAAGCAACAGGCACCATCTCCCACCTCACGCGCGCTCGCAACGGCAGCGAATTCGCCCGGACAGTCATTCCCCGCATCAAGATCGAATACCAACCAAGGAGATCGCTCTTCTTTCGCGCAGTCGGCGAGTACCGCGCGCAACGGCAAGCGGCTCTGGAAGATCCACGCACAGGCGACCCTCTGATCGTGAACGGAGCGCCGAGCACGATGCAAAGATTCAACGGCCTCCGTCTCGATCTGCTCATCTCCTATGAACCAACGCCTGGAACGGTCGCGTTCTTTGGTTACGGCAGCTCACTGGAAACGGATCGGACGTTCGGGATTGCGGATCTACGGCGGACGAGCGATGGTTTCTTCCTCAAGCTTGCCTACCAGCTCCGGCGTTGAGAGGCCGCTGCCACCTTCCGGCATTCCCGCATGCGCGGATACATCGAGTCGGGTAGAAATGCCTGCCGCCGGCATCGCCTGCGCAGATCTGTACGACCTATAGGACTTTTGTCTTGCGCCCAAGGGGAAAGCGAATGTGGTAGGAGGGGTGTTCGAGAGAAAAGTCGGGACCGGCAGCGAATTGCCGAAAGATGTCTCCCCAGCCTGCCGGCGTCATGGCGCAGCCTGGGGCGCCTGCAGGTCCGGCATCGGCGGGGCGGCAAAGAGGCGCAGGCAGGGCTTTGCGATGAGCCGGGCCCATCGGGCCGAGCGCGCCTGGCGTGCACTGTCCGTGGCGATGCCCGTATTGGCGTACATTTGGCGGTACAGCTTTGATATGAGAACGAACGCCAGACGCGAGCGCAATGACGAGACACAGCGTGAGCGCCGCCAGATCTTGGGCAGGCTGTAAAAGGCGTCCCAGACCCTCTGGGTACGCTGCCGAATCTCATTGGGAGACATGGATGGGTGGGGCAGGTAAAGCTTGGGTCGCTGATCTGATGGGATGAGCCAGTGACGGGTGATCGGGACGCCGCCGATCTGCTCGGCGTCTTGCTTCATGGCCTCCTCCCATTTTTCGAAATCGATGGTGCCGGGAAACAGGGTAAGAGGGACAAACTGAGCAAACGTCAACTCGGCACGCTCCGCCAGGTCAGCAGTGGCCGCGAACGTGTCCGGCTTGTCGCTGGGCAAGCCGAAAATGAATGAGCCGAGCACGTGAATTCCCGACCCGCGGAAGGCCCGCAGTTGCGCCACCAGATTGTCGCCGGTTGCATTAAACCCCTTGTACATGCTCTTGAGACCATCTTCGGTGACCGACTCGACGCCGACGAGTGCGCCCTTGATGTTGGCCGCACGCATCGCTTTGAGGAAATCGGGGTCCTCCGCAGCCTCCATGGTGATCTGGGTGAAGAAGATCGTGTCTGAGGGAAGTTGAGCAAGCCGCTCCATCAGAGCAAACCGCTCCTGTCGGAGTGATTGGAGTCTGAGATGCCGTCCATCCCCGCGACGGGCGGCGTTTGCCAGGTCCTGGAATGTGACCGGGTAGAAGTTGTCGTCGGCCAGAGCGATGAACCGGAATCCCATGCGGCGGAGAGTCACGATCTCTTCGATCACCGCATCCACAGGTCGCTGGCGCGGCGTCTGACCGTCTGTCCGCCAGACCGAACAAAAGGAGCAGTGCTTAGGACAGCCCCGCACAGTCTGCACCGACGCCCACATGTAGGAACCGCGTCGCAGCAGGTCCCAACGCGCTGGCACGAACGCCGAAGGAGGTACCTTTCCGCCTTCATAGAGCGGCTCGGGAGCGCCGCGAGCGCAATCCGACAGCACCGACGCCCAGACCACGTCGCCGTCGCCCCTCACGACTGCGTGGGCCGCCCCCAGCCGGGCGGATTCTTCCGGGTATAAGGTCGCATGAATGCCGCCGAAAACCGCCACGCCGCCACGCTCGCGCGTCATGCGCCCTAGTTCGTAGCCTCGACGGGCATTGCTGGTGTGGATGCCGATCCCGACAACATCACCGGGTTGAATCTGATCCGCACGGAACGGTTCGAGCGTCTCGTCTGTGATCAGAGGATCACCGAAAGATGGCGGCGTGGCACCGGCTAAAACATAAAGCCAGCGCGGAGTAATGACGCCCACGCCGAAAGACACGTCGCTCGGATTAACGAGATGAACCCGCAAGAGACAACCTCCTGGGTACGTACTGCAGGTCTACCAGCGGGGTTCACGGCGGTGAGGCCCTCTCCCCCCGCCGGGGCTTCCGTGGCGCTCCGGCTTAGGCCGGGCTTCGTTGACCGTCAGGTTACGCCCGCTCACGGAATAGGCGTTGAGCTCGGCAATGGCTTTCCGGGCGTCTTCGTCCGAGCCCATCTCCACGAATGCGAAACCCCGCGACCGTCCTGTGTCATTGTCACGCATCACCGTGACGGAATCTACCGAGCCCTTGCTCGCGAAAAGTTCCCTAAGCTCTGTTTCCCCCATTTCAAACGGAAGGTTGCCGACAAACAATTTGCGACCCATATCCATCAACTCCTTTGCGCCGGAAAGCTAAGGCGCCGTGTAACATGCATCTGAAAAGCGTAATGATCCCGGAGGACCGAATACGATGGATTCGGCTCAGTGCTATGCAGGAATCGCAGGAATGAGTCAGAGTGCAGTACCGATTCGACTCCTCGCACCGCGCAGCAGAGGGCAGTCTTCCACCAGACGCACCAACCCTATCATGACGAGCCGCCCGCAACAAGATCTTTCGTTCCTGCTTAGCTCAGGGTGCGGTCCGCGATGCGGCGCCCAGTAACGATCGAGACGGTCTTCATCTCGCCGCCGCAGACGCAGGGCGAGGGGATCAATCTCGAAGATTTTCCTCCGAATTAGCCGTCTAAAACTGGAGAATCGGGATGTCCCATTTTTCGCGGTGTGGCGGAGGATAATAGCAGCCGTCTGGTTTTGACTATTTGAAGGTCAGCTCATAGGCCGGGATCAGCTTCACCGGGTTGTAGGACCGCTTTGCGTCGCGCAGGCCCGGACTCCCCAAGTCTTCCTCGCGGTTGATGAACTGGTATTCCTGGCCTGCAATAACCCGAGCCGTTTCCCAGTTGATCACCTGGTAAAGGCCCTTGTAGCTGCGCAGCGCCCGCTCGAAGTGGATCGCGACGGTAGTCGGGCTGATGGCCTCGTAGATGGAAAAGGCAACTGGGCGGCCGTTCACTCTCACCAGCACTCCTCGTTGGCCCAGCTCATCGAAGTAACGAAGGGTGTAATCGAGCGCGGCCAGCTCCTGCTGCAGATTGATGTTGATCTCGGGTTGCTCTTCCTCCTGAATGCTCTTAAGGACTTCCAAGCAGGCTTCGATGCCGGCTCCCGCCAAAGGCTCTGGCGCCCAGCTGTAGAGCCCGGCAGCCTGGGCCAGCAGGTTGCGCTTGTTCGCGTACTTGCGTCCGGGGAGCTTGGCGAGATTGTCCGCAAGGTAGAGGTAATTGGAGGCTGTCTGATCCTCGAAGGCGTTGAAGCGTTCCACGAAACGTGCATTCTCGCGGATGAAATCTTCGCTGACCCCCACGATCCTTAGCGGGTAGGGAAGCGAATCCGCTTCACGAAACAGCTTGCTTTGGAGTGGCCCAGTCAGCGGCCCCACGGGCTGCATCAGGTGCCTCCGACGATCCGGCTCGAGAGTGCACAAGATCAGCAGCGTCGTGGCCTCGGCGAAGGCCCAGCCATACTCGAAAATGGAGTGCCACGCGGCCAGGGTGGCGAAGGTGAATCCGGAGAGTGGCTGGGGATGCAGATCGAGAAAGCTGGAGAGATGGCAGCGCTGGTGTAGCTCGATCGGACTGAACTCGTACCCGAGAAACGAGGATAGCATTCAGCCTCGCTTCCCGTAAAGCATGGCTTGGTACCCTTCAAGAGCGCCATAGCCGAGGTTCTCGTAGAAGGTCAGTGTTCCCGGTTCGGCGAGCAGGGCGATCCATCCGATCTTATGCTCGACGCAGTATCGAGTGAGCCGCCGGATCAGCTCGCGGCCAATACCCTGGCGGCGATAGGGAGGCAGAACCACAACGTCCTGGATGTAGGCGTCGCTTGCGCCGTCGGATATGACGCGGCCCATTGCGACGATCTGTCCATTGGGCGCGCGCGCGACCATGAAGCAAAAGCTGCCGCGGATCATCGGCTCGATGCGGCTGCGGTTTACCGGACTCTCCTGCCACCACCCTCCGGCCTTGTAGAGCGCGACGATCTCCTCGACGGGTGCCGTGGTTGCTACTTGGTATTCCACTTCTGTCGTCATCGAAAATCGTTCCTGGAATCCAGTCGAGAATAGAGAGTGGAACGGAAGAATTCAAGCTTCGCTTTACAGTCTTCAGCCAAATCACACCTTCAGGACATCCTCCTTCCGCGCCACCAGTGAATAAAGGACGGGTGCCAGGAAAATAGAAGGCAACAGGCGCGAGAGCAGGCCGCCGACGATTACGATCGCAAACGGTTTCTGCGAGTCGCTGCCGATCCCGGTCGACATGGCTGCCAGTATTTATTTCGGGGACAGGCGCCATAACCTCGAAATCATCACGCTCAAATCGGGCCTGTGTGCTTTGGAATTTCGAGGTTATGGCGCCTGTCCCCGAAATTTCCGGCTCAAGAGCGGCCCTTCTGGAGCTGGCGCGTCCACAGAACCAGACTACTCAGCAGTTCCCGGATGCGGTCCTTCACCTTCTCGTCGGTGAGGTTCCCGGCAGCGTCGAATCGCTCTGCCGCGTTCGCAATCATGACTTCAGGTTGATTCAGAGGGTACATGTTCAGGTTGATGAAGCACTGGCGCAAGTGGTATTGAGCACGGGCCGTCCCCAGCAGGCCAACCGACGCCCCCATGACCGCAACCGGCTTGCCATCCCAGGCATTGTTTCCATACGGCCTTGATGCCCAGTCGATGGCGTTCTTGAGCACTCCGGGGATGGAGTAGTTGTACTCAGGAGTCGCGACGAGAATCGCATCCGCCGCGCGCACGCGAGCCTTCAGCTCCGCCACCTTTGCGGGGAGATTTTGCTCTTCATCCTGATTGAAGCCTGGAATGCCGTCGAGTTCGAAAATCTCCAGCTCAGCCCCGGCGGGCACGAGCGCCTGAGCAGCCCGCAAAGCCGCCCGGTTATAGGAACCACGCCGAAGGCTGCCCGCTATCCCAAGAATCTTCACCGTTCCCTTTGATGATTGATCCATTGTTGTGCCTCCCTGGCCAGAAACTCCTTATGAGAAAGGCGTCCTACGTCCACGTCTGGAAACAGATTATAGTGGCAACTGCGCGTATCCACACCCTTCCTCTCATGACAGCCGACGAGCGCATCCGCGGCTGGGGCAAAGTGCCGATCATCTGACACGGCTAGTTTCATCGCATGCTCCTTCTGTGTTGCAGGGGTCGTTGCTATCCTGTAATGCGGACAAAATGAACCAATTCAGATTCCCGAATATCCAATCCTGTGGCGAGAACCAAACAGCCTCAGGCCATCTTTATACGGAGCCGCTGCCATGCGAATCCGATGGACGCTATTCGTTCTGCTATTCGCAATTCCTCGCTTACCTGTTGAAGCCTTTCCCCAAGCCGCGCAAGGGCAATCAATTCGTGTTACTTCCAGTTTGGTATCGCTCGACGTCATGGTGATGGACAAACAGACCGGTGCCCGAGTCGACGCGCTGACACGCGATGATTTCCAAGTTTTCGACGAAGGGCGTCCCCAGGTCATTTCTCATTTCAGTTCCAACGCCGGCCCGACAAGGCCGCTCGCGCTCGTGCTGCTGGTAGAAACAAACGCACTCACGGCCAGCATCGTCCAGAGCCTGCCCACGACATTGGTGCCGACCCTGAATCGGTTAAAACCCGAGGACGAGGTGGCCGTAGTGCGGTTTTTGCCGGGGGCTGAAATCGTCAGGAGTCTCACGCGCGATCGAGAGATCATTGCCTTGGCTTTGGCAGATGTGGCCGCGCGAGCGCAGGAACTGGTGAAGGACAAGCAGAAACGAAAATCCGAGAAGTTCGACATCCAGCGCGACCCCGCCCTGGCCCTTCTGCTGGCAGCACGCCATGTGCGTGAACACAGTCCGAATTCCCGATTGGCACTTGTGATGATCACTGAGGATTTAAACATTGCTCCAACCAAGGTGGTTGTCGAAACTGCCAGGCAGTTGCTTGCTTCAGGAGCATCGGTGAGTGGTCTGATCCGGATCACGAGCAAGCTGGTCGCGGGTTTGAAGACTGCCGTGCACGTTCTCTTTTCCCGTCCCGACATCCGCCGGAATGCGATGGACGAAAACGTTGTCTACTACAGTCAGCAAACCGGCGGCGAGATCATAAAGATCAATCGCGACGAGGAGTTCGGCGCTGCCCTGGAAAGGGTAGTTGGGGACCTGATCGGGCGTTACAGCCTGGCGTTCATTCCAGACCCCGGCTGCATGGATGGGCAATACCACAAGCTGGAAGTGAAGGTGAAGATTCCGCCCGATCGCGGTGAGTCGCGTGACCTCGTGATCCGTGCCCGCCGCGGCTACTTCGCCTGGAAAGATAACGGGGAAGCAGCCGAGGGCACCCAGGCTGACGAAGTTGTTGATGGCATGCCTGCAGATAGCACAGTCAAGAGAAGCGATGCGTCTGACGTCCCCACTGTTCACTACAAGGGGGCGGCCGGATGGGTTGTGGTTCAGCCGACGGTTCCGGAACAAATGAAGATTCGAGACGTCGGCAAATCCATGGTCTGAATGGGAATCATTCGTCCGCAGCTGGTGATGTCTTACCCCGGCCAGCGCGCGTCGCTTCAGATACCAGAGGGCCGACCTGCCTTCTACGTCAGACAGCCGGTCGAACATTCCGCGACGATTGTCCGGCTGGATCACAAGAAGGACCATCGCGAAAGCCGTCTGAGTATCCAGCTCGAACCGAAGACCAGGCTGGACGTCGCGGTCGCAGCGATGCCTGGCGGCATTTTCCGAGTCGCGCCCAAATCGGACTTGAAACCGGGCGAGTACCTGCTCTTTCTCGATGAATACGGGCTTGCTGTTTACGATTTCGGCATTTCACCACATAGCACTTCGAGTGCTAAACGGCGCTAGCCTGGCGCCTGTTGATGAAGAGGCCAGCACCCGCAGTTATCGGACGTGACGGCGTCGTTGTGGCCTACCGAATCGGCAATGAAGGACCGGATGCTCTGCGAAGCCTCCTCGCAAAGGCCGGCCTAAATTCAGGTCGCCGCTACGCGGCTGGGATTTCACTGCGTTTCCCGAGATCCGTGTAACGACCAGGGCTTAGACCTCGACCCTTCGGAATTTTTCGCCCTTTGCGCCGCAGATCGGGCACGCGGCGGGCGGCTGACCCAACTCGATGTGACCGCAAACCGGACAGAGATAAAAATCGGTTTCGGCTAGATCTTTACCCTGTGCCACCGCTTCAAGCGCTATCTGGTACAGCCGGGCATGAACGGCCTCGGCCTGCACGGCAAATCCGAACATGCGCTTGGCCTTGTGGTTTTCGGCTTCAGCGAGCCGCAGCATCGGTGGATACATTTCGGTGTATTCGTAGGTCTCCCCTGCAACTGCGGCACGCAGATTGTTTGCCGTGGAGCCGATACCGCCCATGGCGTTCAAGTGCCCAAAGGCGTGGATGGTCTCAGCCTCGGCAGCCGTCCGGAACAAGCGGGCCACGTTGGCAAAACCCTCCTGCTCCGCTTTGCGCGCGAAAGCCAGGTACTTCCGGTTTGCCTGGCTCTCCCCCGCAAAGGCTTCCTTAAGATTGCTTTCAGTAGTGGACATTTCAGACCCCCAGGAATAAGAAGATTGCATTGGTTCAGGACTGCATCAGAATAGATGATGAGGGGCTAGAATCGAAAGAAGAAATTGAAGACGAATCGCCTGATTTGGCCTCTTGACGGGGTTCTATAAGGATTCGGTTATCTGTTTGGGCAAGTGGATTGTTCGTAGATTGGCAGCAGCTGAAATAAGTGGTCTGTTTCCGATTTCAGGAGGTGCCTATGAATAAGCGTGAGCGTGTCGACGCGGCCCTGCGCGGCGCCGAGGTAGACCGGGTGCCGATCAGCTTCTGGGGCCACAACTACCTCAAGGAGTGGAGCGCCGAGGGGCTTGCCGAGGCCATGCTGGATAACTTTCGCGCCCATGACTGGGATTTCATGAAAGTCAATCCGCGCGCCAGCTATCACGTAGAAGATTGGGGCGCCGTGCTGGAACGCTCCAACGACCCCAACCGCGGCCCGACGTTCAAGCAGGCGCCCGTGAGGTACCCCGAGGACTGGCGGCGCCTGCGCCCGCTCGAACCGGACCGCGGCGTCCTGGGCGAGCAACTGACCGCATTGCGCCTCATACGCGATGACCTCAAAGGCGAAGCCCACTTCATCCAGACGATCTTCTCTCCCCTCTCGGTGGCGAAATACCTGGTCGGGAATCGGACGGAACCAATCAAGGAGTCAATTGCCGGACATCGCAGCGCGCTGGAAACGGCGCTGGACATCATCAGCAGGATTTTCACCGAGTATGCGCAGGCCTGCATCGAGGCCGGGGCAAGCGGGATCTTCTTCGCGACCACCGGCTGGGCCAGCAGGGACCAGCTTCGCGAAGACGAATATCGCACGTTCGGGATTCCGTACGATCTGCGTGTGCTCGAAGCGGTTGCCGGAAAAGCGCCCCTCAACGTGCTCCACAATTGCGGCGACAACATCTATTTCGATCTGCTCGCGGATTATTCCGTGGAAGCGATCAGTTGGGCCGCCACGCTTCCCGGCAACCCCACGCTCGGCGAAGGGAAGCAGCGCACGCGCAAGGCAGTGATGGGCGGCGTCAGTGAAAAGACAACGCTGCCGGACGGCACACCGGAAGAGGTGGCCGCTGAGGTGTCGCGAGCCTTGGATCAAACCAGCGGGCGTCGTGTCCTGATCGCGCCCGGGTGCTCGATTCCGCCGCGCACGCCGCGCGCCAACCTGGAGGCCGCCGCCGCAGCAGCCCGTGGTACAGCCCGCACATAAGCGGTTGTCAACATGCCGCTCGTCTCGCGATTCATTGTGTGTTTGTGTCCGTGCGCTGAGTTTGAGAATAACGACCACCAAAACTGCAAGACCCAAAGAAATCCGACTCCGTCGGATCTGTGGTTGCCCGCGCCGACTTCCAGGTGGTCAATTCATTATCGAGTCGCTAGGGCGGCGGTGTTTTAGAAAAACGGTATCTTCCCAATCCAGTTTTAATTGATTATTGCTTTCCCAGTAAACCCGCTGCGCTAAACTGCGTCTAACGACAAGCAAAGGAAATCCCAGCCAAGGGGCTGCGCTCCTTTGAAACGGATATCGCAATACTGGCAGCGGATGCGATCACGGACCTGTCGTTTTCAGAATATGCCGCAGGATTCGCATCGACGCGCCAGGATATGCAGAACATCTTCACCTGTATTGACTACCTGCGCTACATGGATGGGGAGAAGCATCTGGTTTACGTCACGCCCGACGGCCTCTTTCTGCCTAGAACTGATTACGACGACAACATCGCGGCATACGCAAATGATGCGCGCGTGGCGATTGACTCGATCCAAACCGGCGGCCTACGCCCGGTAAGCAGTTGGGAGCGGGCTTTTGCCATCCAAAGCCTGAGAAATATTTCGCAACAAACGGGCGGCAGCGCATCGATTTATCAGTATGCCGCAAAAGGACTGGCACGCATCAATGAAACCACGCGCGTGCAATATCTGCTCGGCTATTATCCGAAGGACGAGAACTGGGACGGGAAATATCGGCACATCGAAGTGAAAGTAAATCGTCCGGGTGTGAAAATATCCTTCAGGCACGGCTACTTCGCCAGCGAGACGCGGCCGGTGCTCAACCGGGAGGAATTCCTGTCATACAGCCGCATTACGGCTGCCGGGGCCTACACCTCCGAAATGAGCGACGTCCCCTTCCAGGCAAGTGCGGCTGTGGTGGGCGATCGCCGTTTGGCACAGCAGATCAAGGTGGATTTCCAGGTTTCACCTCGAAATATCAGCCTGACGGCTGTCGATGGCCGGCACGTCGGCAAGCTGCGCGTCACCATCTACTACGCGGATGACGCGGGAAACTATCTCGGTGATGCGTGGAAAGTGCTGGACCTGAATCTGCGTGAAGAGACTTATCAGCGGTTCTTGCAGTCGGGGATACCTTTTTCCATCATGGTTCCGCTCCAAGCGAGGAAACAGATCCTCAAGATCATCGTCTACGACACCCGGAGCGACAAAGTTGGGAGCAAGCTGCTCAAGATAAAGTAAATTTGTCCGCGTCAATCTCGTCCGCCCCGAGGCGCCCGCCGGGATTGCTGACCGATCGGTGTCGATTTGAGCCATCCGTCAGCAGTTCAAATCTGTTGCGGCCCCTTTTGGGCCGCGCGAGATCTCTCCCGAATCTCCTTTGGCAATGGCCCTCCAAGATAACAGTCCTATGAGGTGGGCGCGTTAGCGTTCGCTCGACTTTTGTGGCAAGGGTCTAACCTCCAAGGCAATGAAATAGCCGGACGGCGAGTTTGGGAACCAGAATGAGGGCTCCGAAGCGCAGCACACGGCCGCAGGCGCCGACGGCGATGAAGCGCCCGAACCGTAGCCGGACGGCTCCGGCAAGGATGGTTATGACATAAAACGGCGGAATACCGAGAGCGGAGCTGATAAACACCAGTCCCATCGGTCTCGACGAAGAGCGCTCGAAACGTTCTCTCCAGGAAGTTACGGTCCTGCCCACGCGTCCCGACTGCAGCGGAATCACTCCTCGGCCTGCCCAGTATAGGGCGCATTTGCCCACCATCTGTCCCGCGCTGGCCAGAAGGACCAATGCCGCCAAATGAAATGGGGAGCGCACGAGTGCAGCTAGCGACAGTAGCAAGACCTCGCCGTTTACCCATGGCACCAGTGCGCTCACGATCGACAGAGCGAAACAAGAGACCAGCAAACCTATCGTGCTCATTTTTTACCTGCCTTATGATCTGCTTGTGCAACACTGGCGTCACCCTCCAACGACAACTCAGCCCGGAACCACTCTGATGCGAAATGTTCTGAATGAAGCATCCGCCGGCCAAAACTGGCATCAGTGCAGCTGGACGAACAACACAACGTAAAGCAGCCAGGTCGCCGCATACGGCATTAGAAAGTGCCGGCGCAGCGTCATCCATTCCTGGAACGGGCCGACCAGCGATCTGAACTTTCCGGGCGTGTAGTCCCGGACAATCATCTTGAACAGCAATTCATTGAACATGCGCATGCTGCCGATAGCAGCGAGGAGCAGGAAAGCCGGGTTGGCCGTGTGGAAAGACGCGATCAGCCCGCCGAGTGCGCCGAACGTCGGGCTCTTGAGGAATTTGCGGAAAGAGAATCCCTCTATCATGCCGTCTTTGTACCCGCCGGCGATAGCCTCTGCGATCCCGATGCCGCATCCCGTGATCACTCCGATTACCTGCCAGGGAAGTGAGTGCGGCAGCAAATGGAACAACCGGTAGCAGCCATAGATGCTTCCCAGGAATCCCACGCCAAGAAGCAGGCGGATGCCGGGATTGTGCACGACGCTTCTAATCCAATGAATCTGCGTCGGGATGCGGTAGCCGTCCTGGGGTTCGACGCGAAGGAACAGCTTCCAGAACTCAGTGGCTATGCGCGCGAGTGCGAACACGGAGAGATAGATGACAAAAGGACTCTCGCGGCTGGTGACGTCAATCGTTGCCAGCACCGCAGCGATACCCGTGGCGAAAACCAATTCTCTTGCAAACCGCCGCAGCAGGAACGACTCATGAGGAGAATCTTTGTAGGCTCCATAAAGAGCCGCGTGCAGCCCTGCCGCCAAGCCGATGACAATGATGATTAAAGCACTCATGACACACCTCCTGTTTGGGCGCAGCGCTTTATTTCCTGCGCCTCGGATAAGTCGATTGACGGAATCTCAATCAAAATCAGCCTTCGATTGATGAATGTGAAATTCGGCGGGAAAAAGGCTCACGAAAAACAGAAGGGATTCCGGGTGGAGAACTGTTCCCATACCATACTCGATGCTCTTTTGGATCGCGAGGCGCCCGAACCGGCTGGCGAAACGCCGACCGTAGCCCTGAGCTCCCTGGCGCCACTCCGGAGGGTCGTTATCGAAGTGGTTCGTGCCTGCGACAAAAGCCGACTGGAGAGATGCTCCGGGTCCGATCCCAAATGCGAATGCTGGATCTTTTTTGGGGGGCGGTCCGTACCTGAAGCAGATATGATGAGATCAGCGCTTATATCATGGGAGGGCTGGGTGGCGCCATCAGAGGCTGCTGGCGACGTCTTGGCAGTGCAGGGAGGTGATCGGGACGCCTTTGCCTCGCTCCTGTCCCGCTACCAGAACCGGCTCTATCGCTACCTGTTGCGGTGGGTACACGAGCCGGCCACCGCCGAAGACCTGTTCCAGCAGACGTGGGTGCGGGTCATCGAAAACATTCGGCGCTACGACCCGAAACGGAACTTCGATGCGTGGCTGTTCGCCGTGGCCAGAAACATTGCGATCGACCACCTGCGCCGCTGGCGGCCGGGCAGTCTTGAAGTGCCTCTGGAGGACGACCTACCCTTGTCGGAACGTCCCTCTTCGGACACTCCCGGAGCACTCGATCACGTGCTGCGTGCCGAGCGAGTTGAGCTGGTGCAGAAGGCGCTCGCATCCCAGCCCCCCGTTTATCGCGAGATTCTAAGCCTGCGCTTTGAAGAAGAGATGAAGCTTGAAGAGATTGCCGAGGTGCTTTCCATCCCGCTGGGCTCCGTGAAATCGCGGCTCAGCCGGGCTCTGGAACACTTGCGCACCGTCTTCTTGCGGATGCAGTTGGAGGATATGACACCGTGAGCGTACATGACGACATCCGAAAACTCTTGCCCCTCGCGGTGACGGGCGACGTCGCGCCCGAAGATGTCAGACGGGTGCGCGAACATCTCAGGTGTTGCGAGAGGTGTCGCCAGGTGAGCGAGGACTTCGCTGCGCTGGGGAGCGCGCTCCGAGGCCTGCCGACGCCGCAGCCGCGCGCGGAACTCGTGGCGCGGGTGCGCGATCTGGCGGAATCCAGGCTGGCGCGCAAACAAGCGCGGAGCAGGGATGCGGCCGTTCTTGCTCCGCTGGTCGCGGCCAGCTGGATCGTGGCGCTGGCAACGTGGCCCGTGACGCGGGCCGCGGGCAAGTGGATATTCACCGGGTGGCATATGCCGGGCGGCAGCTTCGGAACCGCCCTCGTAGCCTACTCAATTCTGGGATTCTTGCTGGCGTGCGGCGCGGCAATTGCCGTGGGCAGGCACGCGAGCGCAATCGGGAGGATAAGATGAGCTCCTTCGTGGGAAGATTAAAAATCATTCCAAGGCCGGCCTGGATTGTCGGATTTCTGCTGTCGGCTGTGCTGGTTCTGCCAATCCTGATCGGGCCCATGCGCTTTGATCCCGAAATGCGTGAGTGGCCCGCGGTGGCGAAGATTGCGCTGATTTCAGTCGTCCCCATTTTCCTGGTGGCTTACTCCGCGCTGGTAGGCTTCATTTATGCGGACGCCAGGCGGCGCCGGATGCGCCATGTCATGTGGGCCTGGTTGGCGCTGGTGCCGTATTTCGTCGGAGTCATCCTTTATTTCATCCTGCGCGATCGGCTGCCTACGCCGTGTCCTCGCTGCGGCACGGATGTCCCGCAGACCTTCGCCTTCTGTCCGGGTTGCGGTGCCTCCGTCCACCCGACCTGTTCCCAGTGCGGCAAGTCGCTACAGCGGGAGTGGGTGAACTGCCCTCATTGCGGAACCCGTATCGCCCCGCCAAGTGCCGCATAAAGCTCCTGGCCGCGCCCTCAAATTCGGTGACCGGCGCCTTATTTCGGCGTGAAAATGTTCGCCCCCGGCACCGCGTTTACTGAAATAAGGCGCCTGCAACAAGGTTCCCTTCGATCTCTGTTCGACCACGTCGAACACCAATATCTCAAAGAGGGACACGGCCGCATGCCGTAGTGCAACCAGGGTCACATCTGCAGAATTCAATTTTTGTCTTTATTGAATACTGTAGATGTGACTCCCTTTCGATGAGAAAACAGTTTGAATTCCGTCCCTCAGCCGTAGCAGAATGGGCACAAATCAGAAGAAGTCCAGACCTTCCTCATGGGGTCCTAACTATGACACTTATAACCTTAATTCTTGCCCTTACCTTGCAGGGTGCGACACAAGGGCAGCAGGCCCCTCCGCCTGCGTCATCCGCCACAAAGGCCCTTGCCGAGGGAACGGAATACCTCAAAAACAGCGACAACGAAAAGGCGCTGGCGGCCTTTGAGCGCGCCGTTGCCCTGGACCCCAGGAACGCGGACTCCCATCTGCAGAAGTGCCGCGCATTGGCCGCATTGCGACGGCATGAAGACGCAATCTCCGCCTGCACTGAGTCTCTGCGTCTGAAACCCAACAATACCGAAGCGCTGCGGGATCGCGGCCACTATTACCTGAATCTAGGAAAGATCAATCTGGGGATGGCCGACCTGAAGAAGGCTGAGTCCCTGAAGAAGGATGACCGCGGCATCTATTACCACCTTGGCATGGCATATTACCTGAAAGGCGATTTTGCGAACGCCGCAAAGGCTTACCAAGGTTGCCTGGCCAACTCTACCGACGATGCCACCAAGGTGGAATGCAGTGCCTGGCTATATCCGAGCCTCCGTCGTGCCGGACGGGAGGCAGATGCCAAGAAGCTCCTCGACGGAATCCAAATCACCTCACTCCCAGGGCACCCGGGAAACTACCTCGATCGGCTGTTGCTGTTTAAAGGCATAAAGACTGAGGATGAGGTCGCCAAGACTATGTCGGCGGAGGGGGGCCTGTCCGAATCGACGGTAGGCTACACTATCGGGCTATGGCATCTGCTGAGTGGTCGTCAGGCGCGGGCCCGCGAGTACTTCGAGAAGGCCATCGCAAGCAAATACACTGTCGCTTGGGGGTATCGAGCGTCGGAAGCCGAACTCAAGCGTTTACGCTGAGAAAATGGTGTCAGGCTACTGTGTCCCGCGAACCCTCGATTTCGCCGCTTACCGCCGGCCCGTTCCACTGGAACTGGTTGAGTTCTTCTATAGTCAGCAATTCGAAGTAGTTGGTGGAGGGGTGATAGGTTGCCTCGAGACGGCTTCGATAGGGTTTCAGGCATTTCTCTATTGGGATCGGAAGGTTGTTCTGCCATGCCACTCGGTCCGGGTCTCTGTCGACCCGATCGATCTCTTCCTTCAGTAAGCCGCGCCATTTCGTTTGCTCAGCGTCCTTAATGCTGTTCAACTGGTTCCCGAACAGGCGAAGAATCAGGCGTCGGTACTGCCGGCGCACGCTCTCTGGACTAAGATTGGAATCGTTGCCGGACAAACGGTCGCGACCCCGCTGGCGAGCCTTCTCCAAGATCGGCGGACCCTCATCGGGCGGGTGGCCAAGCCACGAATGGTAAGCAATCGAATAAATGTAGGCGTATTCGCCCAATCCCATCCGTTTGTCCATCAAGACTCGATTGCGCCGATTGACGTACTCCCCGACCGGAGCGATCAGGTTGCTCAGATCACTGAGTGTTCGGAGGACAGCCCCAAACGACGGTTGCCTCTGGTTCAGGCGTTCAAAATCGAAATTGGCCAGCGCGGCGTCAAGGCGGGCCTGAGTATCTCTGAGCGAGTCGCGTACCGAGAGGAACACTTCCATCCGTTCAGGAGCGATCGCCCCATTAGATGGCGGCACAAAATCATCCGGTGCGCCGTAGGCTACAACAATCTCCTTGCGGCTGTCAGATGCCTCCTGCAACGGCTGAAATTTGCCACGAACGTAAATAATTGTGCCGGTCACTAGACTAACAACCAGCACGACGATTGCGGCGCACCCGATTCCGCAGCCGATAAGCCACTTCTGGGAGGTGCTGGTAGCCATGCTTCACCACCACACAAATTCGTTGCCTGCATTCACCTGTCGGCTAAATTCCACGCGATTGTATGCCTAAAGGAAGCAATTTGGAACAAAGGGATGCGACCGGGGTCACATCTGCAAAATTCAATTTTTGCCTTTCTTGAATACCGCAGATGTGACCCACTTTCACGTTTAGGGAAGCTGCTTAACGAAGTCTTCTTGCGCCGGTGATCAGCCAGTACAGGAAGCACGCCAGAGATGCCAAACCGACTGCTAGTGCGAGCCAAAATCCAGGATCGGTGAGGTCAAGATTCTTCACGAACGCCGCTCCGTCGCACCCCTGGGGGGGCTAGGCTTGATGGGTCGAAATTAAGCTTATATCATGCTTGTGGCGTTGGGTTCTGTAAAGGTCTGGATGGGTCAAAGGAGACATCAAGATGGAATCGGTCAGAGAGTCTATGGATTCGCGCAGGCCTTCCCTCACGGACATTGACGGCATCCTCGTAGGCCACTATACGCTTCCGGAGCGCCCCACCGGCTGCACGGTCATCACTTCACGATCTCCTTTTACTGCCGGAGTCGACGTCCGGGGTGGAGCACCAGGCACGCGCGAAACCGATCTGCTGAGAGCGGAGAGCACGGTGCCGTTGATCAACGCTGTCTTCTTGTCTGGAGGCAGCGCATTTGGTCTGGACGTGGGCGCAGGCGTTGCACGCTATCTGGAGGAACAAGGCCTCGGCTACAGCGCGCGCGGCGTAATCGTCCCCATTGTCTGCGGGGCGATTCTCTTTGATTTGAACCTCGGCGATCCGAAGATCCGCCCGGACGCCCGGGCCGGATACGAGGCCGCCCGGACGTCCGGTGCCGCGCCGGTTGCGGAAGGGAACGTCGGCGCCGGGTCGGGTTGCACCGTGGGCAAGATGTTCGGGCCAGACAGGGCGATGAAGGGCGGCTTGGGCTCCTGGTCCTGGTGCCGCTCGGACGGGTTGCGCGTCGGCGCTTTGGCGGCCGTCAATTGCATCGGTGATGTTTGGGACCCGGCGCGCGCGACAATCGTAGCAGGGGCAAGGAAGAGCGACGGCAACGGCTTCGTCGATTGTATGGCGCAGTTGCGCCGCGGCTACCGCCCCGAACTCCCGATCGGAGGAAACACTGTGATCGGCGTCGTGGCCACAAACGCAGGCCTGGACAAGGCGTGTTGCACGAAGGTCGCGCAGATGGCCCATGACGCCATCGCGCGGTGCGTCTATCCTGCTCACACCCCTGCCGATGGCGATACCATCTTCGCCGTTGCGACGGGGCAGCATCCGATCGAATCGAGCCCCGTCAACGTGGGTGTCATTGGAGCACTGGCGGCAGATGTGCTTGCCATCGCCATAGTTCGAGGGTGTCAGGCCGCAGGGAGTTGACCGCTGGACTCGTAGGCTGGGTCGTGTCTGAAGATGTGCTCGCGACTGTTGGTAAAGCGACGGATGTGCTCCAATGAATTCGCCATGCTCATGCGCGCGGCCGCTGCGATTGTCGCCCGGCTCATGACGTCCGGCAAACGATGTACCTGATAGCGGATCTCCCAGGTGAGCAGGCACTTTCCGCCATCGGGTGAAAGGCGAAAACTGGACTCGTAATTCAAATCACGGCGACGCATGCTGCGATAGGCGAACTCGCGGCCTTCGAGGCACCGGATCCTGATTTCGTCCGGCGCCTTGCGGTTGTTACCGGCTGCATGCCGATGGGCAGGCGCAGGATCCCCCCAGCAGGCCAAAGTGGAGACGCGCAGCGGGCCCGGCAGCCAACAGGGTCTTCGATGCCACACGGGGACGCGCTCCACATCGCCGATGACGTCAAAAACGCAGCTTGCGGGACGCTGAATGATCGTGGACAGCACCAAGCGGGCCTCCCGCGAGTGAGAAGTGCGGAGAGAGAAAAACGCAGCAAGCCCGAAAATCAAAAACGGCAGCACATAAATCATCTTTGGTACCTTTGCTGGGAACGACGACGGCCGCCCTCATTTATTAGATTCCGGCAATAAAAATGACACGGACAACGAATCGCAGATGAGGGCCTGAATGCCGGATCACGTCATCCATATTCCGGATATCCGAACTTAATTCGCTTTGCTCGCCAAGTAGAGGGGCAAAAGTGCATAGACCATACCTCTGTCCCTTTATCCCTTTGCCCCTCTACCCCTGACCATTTAACGCAATCGCACAAAAGCGTCTGGAATCTCTTTTTTTCAAATACTCGTGTAATTTCCGAGACGTCAGAGGCGAAAAGCAGCAGGTCCCGGACGGGTGCTGAAGAAGCGGGCGCCCTCGGGGCCAGCGAACTGGTCCCGGAACGAGGATTGCCAGCGGCGTTCAAACTCGGCAGCTTGGGCGGCAGGAACCAGGGCCCACACGCTTCCACCGAAGCCGGCGCCGAAGGCAGAGGCGGCAACGGCGCCCAGCGAGCGTGCCGACCGGGCGAGAGCGATAGTCTCCGGGACCTGGTTGCAGAGGAGGGTTTCGGCTCCCTGCTGGGAGCGATCGACCAGCGAACCGAAACGGGCCAAGTCCCCGGCGGCAAGAGCATCGGCTGCGGACGGGATGATCGCCGTGCTCTCCTCGAGGAATTGCTCGAAGCGATCGCACAACAGGCGGGATGGGAAATCTTCATCCTTCGAAGCGCGCAAGACCTTGCGGATGCGCTCGGGAGCATCAGGGGCGTGAGCGATTGCGGCTGCGATGGTCGGGTCGCTCCGACCCGTCGCGGCACGCCAGGTTTCCAGAACCTTGCGAGCCGCCAGCGCCGCGCGATTGTACTTGGCCTGTGCCGCTCCGGTCTTCATGGCAATGACACCGCTGACCCCGACAGTAAGGACGAGATCTGCCGGCAGGGCCACGGTGCGCTCGTGCCGGATCGGGCAAAAGCTATACTGCCTCAACTCCCCTGCGCGGCAGCAAAGAATCGCTGTGTGGTCCTCGCTGCCGCCGAAAGTGCCGACGCCGCGATCGCCGGTGAGAGTGCCGAAGCTTTCTCCGTTCTCGACTGTGCCGAGGTAGCCGGCAAGGTCCTCCAGGCTGCGGATCTCGCGGCGGTACCTGTCGGACTCTGCCAGGGCGTTGATGTCGGCGAGCGCAAGGAAAACCGCAACGATGAAGGCGCTCGAGCTGCTCAGGCCCGATGCCGCCGGGAGATCGCTCAGGAAGGCGATGTCCGCGCCGCGCCGCGCGGCAGGAAAGTTGCGCGCCAGGCGCCGCACTGCCACGCTCGGGTAATTGCACCATTGTTGGTTTGCCCGCTGCAGCTCCGGATCCAACGCCAGTGTGCATCGGGCTTGCGATCTGGCATTGATCACGTGAACCAGGGCATCTGGGCGCGCGCGGGCGACCAGGCAGAAGCCCCGTTCGACCGCGCACAGAAGGCTGCGTCCGCCCGCATAATCGGTGTGCTTGCCGAGAACCTCGACGCGTCCGGGAACGTAGAACGCGCGCAGGGTTTCGTCTGCCCCGCTGCCGTCCGGAAGTGCCCGCACCGCGCGTTCGAACAGTTCGCCTTTCGGGGCCGATTCGGCTGCGCTCATCCCGGCCGCCGCGAGCCGTTCGGCGTACCGGTTCATAAATGCACCTCGATCCCCCGAAGTCTCTCGGCGACCGCAGCGATGTCGGCGCGGCTCGACAGATCCAGCACCCCGGCGTGGAAGGTCAGCACTCGAAAGCGTTCGCCCAGCCTGTTGATTGCGTATTGCACCGCATCCGTCAGTTCAAGCTCGCCGCGCGGCGACGGCGTGATGGCCGCGCAGGCGCAGAAAATCGCTGGGCTGAAGCTCCAGCAGTTCATACTCACATAGATTTCCGGCCCCAGCGCCCGCAGCGTTGCCTCATCCGGTTTCTCGATGATGCGCTCAAGCGTTCCGTCGGGGTGAGTGGTCACGACGGCAAACTGCCGAACACGCTCGGCGCTGACGTTCCCTTCACGGGCAAGGCTTTGACTTTCGAAGGAAACCAGGGCGGGCTGACCCAGCAGGCGCAGCGCTCGGCACGCGGCGGTTGGATAATAGTTGTCTGAGTTCAACACCAGGAAGTGCTCGCTTCCGGCGAACGTTTCCGCGGCGGCCACGGCGTCGGCGGTCCCAAGCGGCCGTTCCTGAATTGCAAAACTCACCTGGAGTCGTTTCGGAACGCACGTGCGGGTGTAATATTCGCGCACAACCTCATGCTCGGGGCCGATGACCAGGCACGCTTCCCGATACCCCGCGTCGGCCAGGCCGCTCAGCACATAGTCGAGGAAAGGCCGCCCCACCGGGATCATCGCCTTGAGCCCCCTGTCGGCCATGCGGGCCTGGAGGGTGTTCAGGTGTTGCGCGCTCGCATCGAGCCGGCGTATGCGCGTGCCGAGGCCGCGCGCCAAAATAACCGCTTTGACCAGCTCTGCCGCACTCATTTCGCCTTGCTCCAGGGCATATTGGGAGGAGCCGAACTATAGTCCTGTTTGCGCGGAAGGATCAAGCGCGATTCGGCGCGCAGTTTATTCGATCCGTGACCGCATTTCCCGCCGCGGATTCTTGGATTGCACGAGATCAGGGAGTTCTGTGGATCGGCGCTGCAGATTGAATCGCCATGTATGGGCAGGTATAATGCGAGCGGTTTTGGGAGCGCTCATAGCCATTTGGTTTGGAGCCGGGCATGAAACGATCATTTTTCTTCATCTGTGCCTTTGTGGCAGCGGGACTCTTACCGCTTACGGCCCAAGAGCAGGGTCCCAGCATCGCATTCGATGCGCTCAACAAAGACATCAAGACAGTAACGGATGGCGAAACCATCCAGCAGATCTTTAAATTTACGAATAAGGGCAATGCGACGCTCGAGATCCTTGGAATCAACCCCTCCTGCGGGTGTGCGTCGACCTTGCTTTCGGCAGATAAGATCGCGCCGGGGCGGAGTGGGCAAATAGAGGTCAAGATCACGACGAAGGACATGACCGCGCTGAGTGCAACCCTGACTGAGACCGTGAACATAAGCAAAACTGTCACGGTATCCACCAACGATCCGAAGCAGCCGCAGGTTGTCTTGACCATCACGGGTATAGTCGCGCCCGAGATTGCTCTTTCTGAGCCCCAGATCTATTTCGGCAGCGTTGCGCGCGGGCAAGAAGTCACCAAGGATATTCTGGTTGAAATTTCGCCAGACAAGCCGATCAAGCTTCTTAGCGCGACATCGACGGATGATAACGTCGCGGTGAGGCTTGAGCCCGTGCCGGGCAGCAACGACAAGAAAGTCAAGATTATTGCGGTTCAGAAAGCGACTGCCGGTGAAGGCATGCACCAGGGCATCATCCTGGTCAAGACCTCGAGCCAGTTGAAGCCGGAACTGAAGATCCCTGTGCGAGGAATCGTCCGGAAAAGCAGCTAACTTTCTCCATAGCCCATCCGTATCACACCGCTCACGATTGCGCTGGGATCTTCACGCTTCTTCGTAAGCCGGGCATGCCAGATCCAATAACGCAAACCGCTGATTGTGTTAACATTGGCCTGATCAGAGGAGATGTTAAAGATGAAGAAGCTCGTATTACTCAGGCACGGGGAGAGCGTCTGGAACCAAGAAAACCGGTTTACGGGATGGACAGATGTGGGCCTAAGCGAAAAGGGAGTGCAGGAAGCACTCGAGGCCGCCCGTGTTTTGGCCCGAGAGGGATATACGTTTGATGTGGCTTACACTTCCGTGCTCAAACGCGCCATTAAGACGCTCTGGATCGTGCTCGAGGAAATGGACCTGATGTGGATACCGGTCCACCGCAGCTGGCGGCTCAACGAGCGCCACTATGGCGCCTTGCAGGGACTCAACAAGGCCCAGACCGCGGCCACATACGGCGAGGCGCAGACAAAACTCTGGCGCCGGAGTTACAGCATACAGCCTCCGGCGTTGGCCGCTACGGACGAGCGCTACCCGGGCAGGGATCGGTGTTATGCCGGCCTGACGGCGAGTCAACTCCCCCTCACTGAGTGCCTCAAGGACACGGTCGCCCGCTTCCTCCCCTACTGGGAAGAGACGATCGCGCCGTCAATCCGTCAGGGCAATCGCGTGCTGATTTCGGCGCACGGCAACAGCATGCGGGCGTTGGTAAAGCATCTTGACGGGATCTCCGACGAGGAGATTGTGGAACTGAATATTCCCACGGGAATCCCTCTTGTCTACGAGCTGAACGACGACCTCACTCCCATCAAGCACTACTACCTGGGAGACCTGGAGGCGATCAAAGAAGCGACCGAGAAAGTTGCTGGCCAGTTGAAGAGATAGGAAGCACCAACAGGGGGATCGGCCGCTTTGAAGTCGGTGTCGCGTGAGCGTTCCTTGCAAGCGCGCGATCTTCTGTGTGGCGAATCCAATTGCACTTTGCTGCTATTCAAGAGGAGGCAGGACATGATTATCGGCGTGCCCAGAGAAACACACCGCCACGAGCACCGCGTCGGGCTCACTCCCCTGGCCGTGGCCCGCTTGATCCGGCATGGTCAGACGGTCCTGGTCGAGAAGGAAGCCGGCCTGACTGCCCACTTTTTGGATCGCGATTATCAGAAGGCGGGCGCCCAGATCGTTTACGATACCGAGGAGGTATACAAACGCGCCGACATTGTCTGCAGGGTCAGCGTGATTTCGCCGCAGGAGTTGAATCTGCTGAAGCCGGGTGTGACGATCTGCGGGTTCCTCCACCTCGCGGTTGCCACGCGGGAAGCGGCAGCGAGGCTGATGGAGTTGCAGGCCACCCTTATCGGCTACGAGATCATACGCGATGGCAGCGGCAACCTGCCGGTGCTGGTCCCCTTCAGCGAAATGGCCGGCCAGATGTCGGTGCACATCGCTGCCTATTACCTGCAGAACGAAGTGGGTGGCCGGGGCGTGCTGATTGGCAACGTGACCGGGGTGCCGCCGGCGACCGTACTTATCTTGGGAGCGGGCAATGTCGGCCGTACCGCCGCACGGCAGGCTGTGGCGTCCGGTGCGCACGTGATCGTCGTGGATGCCAACCTGGCGAAACTGCGGTCCCTGAACTGGGAGCTTGCCGGGCAGGTGGTCACCGTGGTGAGGGGTCTCGACCGGCTCGAGCAATACACCTCGATCGCGGACGTCGTCATCGGAGCCATACTCATACCCGGCGCGCGGGCGCCCTTTATGGTTACCGAGGAGATGGTCAAAGCCATGAAGCCCGGCAGCGTGATTATTGACGTGGCGATTGACCAGGGCGGTTGCGTCGAGACCAGCCGCCCCACTACCCTGGATCGCCCTACTTTCGTCACCCACGGCGTCGTGCATTACTGCGTTCCCAACATGACCGCCAATATCGCGCGCACGGCTTCGCGCGCCCTGGCCACTGCCGCGATTCCTTATGTCACCGAGCTGTCCGACAAGGGCGTCGAGAGTGCACTGCGGGGCAATCCCGGGCTGGCGGCCGGCGTGTACATGTACAAGGGGAAAATGGTAAACCCGGGGGCAGGGGCGACCTTGGGCATTCCCACAACACCGCTCGACCAGTTGCTATGACTCACTGAGAAGCGCATCACCGAGGCGGAGCAGTCCTGACCTAACCGTTACCAGATGCTGATAGGTGGAAATCAATGAAGTGGTTGGACGACTACAAGTCAAAACTAAGAAAACCGGCAGAGGCCGTTCAGGTGATCAAATCCGGCCACCGGGTCTACTATGGAGGGAATGCGGCCATCCCTAAAGCCCTGGTGATGGCCCTGGCCGAGCGCCGGGAGGAGCTTCGGGACGTAGAGCTCAATCACGTGTTGCTGCTTGGGCAAGACCCGCTGTCCGCTGAGAACATGAAAGGGCACTTCAGGCACAACTCGCTTTTTGTCGGACCTGCCGACCGCGAAGCAGTCAACGACGGGCGTGCCGACTATGTGCCAGTCTTTCTGCACCAGATACCCCGGCTGTTTCGGGACGGAATCATACCCCTGGACGTCGTCATGGTACAGACCTCGCCCCCGGATGAACACGGTTTCATGAGTCTGGGCGTAGAGACTCTGGCTTCGAAATCGGCTTGCCAGCTAGCCAAAACCGTGATCGCGCAGGTAAACGAGAAAATGCCTCGAGTGCTGGGAGACTCGTTCATCCATGTGAGCCGAGTCGACGCCATCGTCGAGCATACCGAACCGCTGCCCACGCTGGAGGCCAGGCCATCGTCCGAAGTGGAGAAGGCCATCGCGGGCTACATTCTTCCCCTCATCCGGCCAGGCTCGACGATCCAGATGGGAATCGGCGGGATACCGGATGCGGTATACGAGTCTATGACGGGCGACCTGGATTTGGGCATCCATACGGAAATGATTTCCGACCGCGCCATGCGTGCAATCCAGCGCGGCGTGGTGACCGGCAATCAAAAGACGCTTCATCAAGGCAAGGTGGTCATCACCTTCGCGCTGGGGAGCCAGGAACTATATGAGTTCCTGAACGACAACCCGCTCATCGAGTCACATCCCGTCGAGCACGTCAACGATCCCTTCGTGATTAGCCAGAACGAGAACATGGTGGCCATCAACTCCGCGATCGAGGTAGATCTGACCGGACAGGTTTGCTCGGATTCAGTCGGGGCTTACATCTACTCCGGATTCGGAGGCCAGGTGGACTTCATTCGCGGCGCCGCCCGCTCCAAGGGAGGCCGGCCCATCATCGCTCTGCCCTCCGCAGCGAAAAAAGGCGAGTTGTCTCGTATCGTGCCCTTCTTGAAACAGGGTGCGGGCGTCGTCACCAGCCGCGCCGACGTCCACTACATCGTGACTGAATGTGGAGTTGCAAACCTGTTCGGCAAGAACCTCCGGGAGAGGGCCGAGGCGTTGATCCAGATTGCGCATCCCAGATTCCGGGACGAACTCGAAAGGGCGGCGAAAGCGAGGAAACTGCTGCCGTAAATAAATATCGTCCGCCGATCCCGAAGGAGCGCGAGCCAGCAAGCGAAGCAAGTTCGCATACGCTTTCAGCAGCGCAACCCGTGGCGCTCCACTGCCTGTTCCAGGAACCTCTCCAGGCCGCGGATGCAGGCCATGTCCCGGTAAATCCGATGCTTGTTTTCGCGGATGCGAGCGGCGAGCTCACGGCGGAAATCAGCTTCCTTGCCGAGACGAATTGCCAGGCGCACGTAGTCATCCTGCGTTGCCGCAATAGTCTCGGGGACGCCCATCATTTTGAATATGGCATAGCTGTGCCTGCCCCGCATGAGATTGCCTGGCAGCGTGACAACCGGGAGATCCCAGGAAATGGCTTCGAGGGTGGTGTTGCACGCCGACCAGGAGATACTGTCGAGCAAGACGTCTGCGCAGCGCTGAACAGCCTGAAAGTGCGCCTGGTCGAGATGGGGAAGAAAGACGACGTAATCCTCGCTTCGCAGGCCCGCACGTATGAATGCCCGGCCGAGCCTTGAGCGAAACCGATCGGTGACCTCCGTGGATTTCGAGAAAGCCAGAAATACAAACTGACAATCCTCGACCTCGCACGCGATCCGGACAAACAGGTCGTCGAACTGTGGCAGGTACGTCAGAAGCGAGTGGACGCAAGAATACGCGACGGTCCTCTCCCGGATGCCCAAGGCCGCGCGCACCAAGGGCTCGACGGGGAGTTCCGGCGGTGTGTAATAGATGGAGAGGTTCGGCAGCCTTACCAGGCGCTCAGTGTAATGCTCTTCTGCGTCAGGGGGTTCCATGAGATCGCTGCTCAGGAAATAATCCACGGTGGGAAGTCCCGACGTGTCCGGGTGCCCCCAGGAAGTGCACTGGACCGGAGCGAGGCGCAACGCGGCGAGCCGAACCGTCGTCGGATCCATGCCTATTTCGGGATAAATCAGTACGTGCGGGTGATCTGCTTCGATTTCCTCGCAGAGTCCTTCAAATGAAGGGCTATCTTCCACAAATCGCGTGAAGGCTTTTCGCGCAAGCTCCGTCGCGTCGTCTTTCTTCTTTCCGGTGTAGTACCCGTAGAGTGAAAAACGCGACCGGTCGAGATTTTCGATCCACCCCCTGATCGGGACTTTCCAGTTCGAGTGGTGGTGGAAAAATGCCGAGACTATGCCGACCTTGATCGGCTGCCCGCTGCCAAGGGGCTCGAGCATCGGCGTTTTCGCCCAGCGGGGGTAACAGGCCGACTGGATTTCGCTCACCATTGCGCCGTACAGGTGCTGAAGCTCCCGGTCGTTCCGTCCCTGGAAGGCAAGATAGAACGGCTGGGTGCTTCCGACCGCCTCGGCGGCGGATGCAATCGACGCCGGGCTGTCGAGGGAAACCGCTTCCTTCAACTCCCGGAGCGCTCTTTCATAGCGCGCGCGGTAGACATCGATTTCTTCTTCGGTCTGGTAGAGGCAGGGAATCTCTGCGATGCACCGTCCCCAGCGCGCCATTAGGGACTCCGGCATCAGCGCCAGCGCCTGCCCGAACTGCTCCCTTGCTTCGTCGGCGCGGCCCTGCTCGCGAAATGCGTTGCCGAGATTGATGTGCGCCTTGGCATATTCAGGCTTCCAACGCAGCGCCTCCCGGTACGAGGAAACGGCTTCCTCTGTTCGGCCTAGTTCCTGAAGGGCGTTGCCCAGATTGTTGTGCGCCTCGGCAAAGCCGGGCTTCTGCCGAATCGCCTCCCGGTAGGCCAGAATCGAGTCCTCCATCTTGCCCAGGCGCTGCAGCGCGTATCCCAGGTTGTTGAGCGCCTCGGCGAAGCCCGGCTGCACGCGCAGTGCCTCCCTGAAGCATGCGATCGCGTCGTCCAGGTCTCCGCTGTCCTGGAGCGCAACCCCCAAATTGCTGTGCGCCGCCGCGTAAAGCGGGTTCCAACGCAACGCTTCACGGTAACAAGAGACCGCTTCTTTCAGGCGTCCCTGGTCCCGCAAGGCCAGCCCGAGATTGTTGTGCGCCAAAGCACTCTCCGGCTTCAGTTGAACGGCCTTTCTGAAATGTGCTTCGGCAGCGGGCGGCTTTCCCTGTGCTCGCAAAACCAAGCCAAGATTGTTGTGATAATCGAAGATGTCCGGACGGATTGTGATGGCCCTGGAGATGAGGTCGATGGCAACATCTCCTTTCCCGGACTGAAAGGCAATAATGCCCAGCAGGTGAAGCGCATCTGAATCGTTCGGACGGATTTCGAGAACTTTGCGGCAGAGGCGCTCGGCTGCCTGGAAATCTCCCTGCTGATACTGCTGCAGCGCAGCCTGAAGGGCCGAGGCTGTCGGTTGCCGGCTTGTCATATACCGCTCCTGTGCTCTCCCCGAAAAGCAAGCGATCAATGAGCAGAATCCGACTCGCTGGCCGGCGGTCGCCGCAAGATATGAGAAAGGGAACCCGGTTGCAAGCGATTTCGAGGCGCGCCGCCCGCGCGCGGGGCCCAGCGGCGCCGCTGACGCTGTCATGAGGACAGGTTCAGCTCCTGGTTTGGACCGGCCGGCGCCGGCGCCGCGGCGAGACCAGCGCTGCCACAAAGAAGATCAACGTGGCCAGCAGGACGATCGTCGCGCCCGCCGCAGTGTTCAATTGGTAGGAAAGCAGCAGGCCCCCTACGGTGCTGCTCACGCCGATCAATACCGACAGCGCCATCATGCGGCGGAAATTCTCCGTGAGCTGGTACGCAGCCGCAGCCGGCGTCACGAGCAGCGCCGAAACCAGTACAATGCCCACCACCTTGATTGACAGCACAACCGTAAGCGCCATCAGGCTGAGAAGCAAAAAATAGATTCTGGCTGCCGGCACGCCCGTCACCGCGGCCATTTCGGCGTCGAAGGTCACGAACAGCAGTTCCTTGAAGAAGAGGAGGACCAGGAGCAGCACGGCTGCGCTCAGCCCGAGAGTGATCCAGACGTCATTTTGGCTGACAGCGAGGATGCTGCCGAAGAGGTAACCGAACAGGTCGACGTTGTACCCTTGCATAAGCCCGATGAGGAGGATGCCGAAGGCCATCGTCGAGGCAAAGAAAATCCCAACGGCCGTGTCTTCCTTGACCCTGCCCTTGCGTGTCACCAGACCAATGGCCCAGGCCGTGCCCAGACAGAAAAACACGGCTGTGAGAACCGGGTTGACCTTGAGGAGGAACCCCAAGGCGACGCCCCCGAAGCTTGCGTGAGCGATTCCTGCTCCGATGAATGACAGCCCCTTCAGCACGATGTAGGTGCCGATGACTGCGCACACGATGCCGATCAGGGTGCCGGCAAACAGGGCACGCTGCATGAAATGGTAGCCGAGTATCTCCATCATTGTTCCCGTTCCACCACCAGATGCGGCACACGCCCGTGATGAAAGAACATCGCATCGCACCCGTACATCTTCGTGAGTTCCTCGGAGCCCAGGACTTCTGCCGGACGGCCGTGCGCGACCAGGCGGCGGTTGATGCAGACGACCCCTTCGACGTAGGAAGCAACTACGCCAACGTCATGGGAAACGACGAGCATGGTAATGCCGCTCGCGTGCAACACACGCAGGAGTTCATACAGGCTTTCGCTGGAAGCCACATCGACGCCTGTCGTCGGCTCGTCGAGCAGCAGCAGCTCCGGCTCATTGGCCAGAGCGCGCGCCAGGAAGGCGCGTTGCCTTTGGCCGCCCGAAAGGCGCCGGATAGGGCGGTCGGCCAGATCGGCGATGCCGACGACCTCCAGGGCGTCGTGCGCCGCGGCCCGGTCCGTCGAAGAGGGGCGGCGCAACAAACCCATGCGGCCGTATCGTCCCATAAGCACCACCTCACGCACACTCACGGGAAAGTTCAAGTCCACGGACATGATCTGGGGCACATAGCCGATCCGGCGGCGCTCGCCGTCAAGATCCGCCGGGCTCTTGCCAAACACCTTCACTACACCGCTGGCCGGACGAACCAGGCCGAGAATCACCTGAAGCAGTGTGGTCTTGCCGGCGCCGTTCGGACCGATAATTGCCAGAAAGCTGCCGGAAGGCACCTTCAGACTCACGTCATCGAGCGCGACGAGGTCCTGGTAGGTTACATCCACGTGATCCAGCTCTATGATCAGGTTTTCCGAATCCATCGCAGTGGTCCCAATAGTCAATTGCTTCTAAGAACCTGGGCTGAGGATAGCATGAGTTGGCGCCGAGTTGGTGCAGAAAGTACCCGGTATTCTCCCGGAAACCGGGTGAGATCAAGTGCTGCCGCATTTGAGCGAAACGTTGATTTGGTGCATCTAATTCCCCAGATCTTGACGATAATGGACGTGTGCTCTTGAGTGATCACCCAGCAGAGAAGGCCCCATGAGTGTGCGCGAGCGGTCCTTCAGATGCTTTAAGCAAACTCCTTTACTGCTACTGTTGCTATATCTGCCCGCACTCTCTTTTCATCCGCAGGGGCAAACGGCCGGGTCAGGGGAGAAGCAGCAAAAACCCGACAACACCATCCGTCTCAAAGTGGGACTGGTGCAGACAGACGTGATGGTCTTCGATCGCCAGGGACGGTTCGTCAGCGATCTAAAGCCGGATCAGTTCGAGTTACGGGTCGACGACAAGGAGCAACCAATCTCGTTTTTTGAGCTGGTAACGGCGGGAAGCCCGCACGACCAGGAGATCTGGGCGAAAGCCGAGGGCAAGCCGGTTGCCTCCACGCGCCGGCCGTCTGCGAGCACTTCCGATGCCGGCAGAACGATCCTGTTTTTCCTGGATGACTGGCACATGGCTGCCGACAACGTCATGCGGTCACGGGCAGCGCTGGCAGAACTGATCGATACCTCGATGGGAGTCAATGACAAGGCCGCCCTCTTCGCCGCCTCGGGCCAGCTTGGATTCCTGCAGCAACTCACGGATAACAAGGCCGTTTTGCATGCCGCTTTGGAGAAGTTCAATTTTCTAAGCGCAGGTGTGGAGGACAGCCATTGGCCCCCCATGACCGAAGGTATGGCGCTCATGATCGAACAAAATGATCCAGACGTCATTGAATACTTCGTAAGTGCAATGCGAACTTTCACATGGTATGGGTTCACCGAAAGCCGCGACGAATTGATTAGGAAGATCCGCGCAAGGGCCGGTCAGCTTGCCAGCACTTCTGCAGCCATAGGGGAGAGAACTCTCTCGGCACTTCGCAATCTGGCGCGCTCAGCAGCAGCTCTGCCGGGCCGCAAGGTGATTTTTTTCTTGTCTGATGGCTTTGTCCTTCAACCGAAACGAAGCGATATAGTCGAGAGATTAAGGCAGGTGACCGATGCCGCAGCCCGCGCGGGGATTGTGATTTACAGCCTCGATACCAGGGGCCTCGTGGTTGGCCTGCCGGACGCAAAAACGAGAAGGGCTCCGGACCCGATGGGATTACTGGCGCACAGCGGCTATAGCGAGGTCATGGCTCCGCAGGACGCACTGAATGCCCTGGCATCCGACACGGGTGGACGCTTTCTGAAGAACACCAATGCGCTCGATACCGCTTTGATCACGACCTTGGCGGAAATATCGCGCTACTACCTGTTGGGCTGGCCCGTCGATCCGGACAGTTTGCCGCCGGGTAAATACTGGAGGATCCATGTTGCCATCAAAGACCGCCCTGATCTCCGAGTGCGAGTGAGGCAAGGTTGGATGGATCTTTCCCAACTCATCTCGAAGGAGCGGGACAAGGCTGAGACTACGAAGCTGGCATCTGCAGCCGACGGGAACGAACTGCTGGAGGCGCTGCAATCCCCTTTTCCCCTCAACGATCTGCCCATCTTCCTGCATGCGGGATACATCTTCCAACCCGGCAAGGGATATGTCCTTGCGATGTCGTATCAGGTTGATGCCGCGGATATTGAGGTCGGGAAAGAAACGGAAGGTGTCCGGATCGATGTCATGGGTGCGGTAGGGAACAAGAATGGCGCCGGCGTTGGCAGCTTCAGTGAAAGCCTGCCCCTCCCCGCCGCTCGAGCGGATCAGTCAAAAGCCGCAAATCAGGCTTTTACGCACAGCCAGACGATTCGTCTCGATCCTGGAATTTATCAAGTGCGCGTCGCGGCACGCGATCCAAGGAGCGGCCGTATCGGATGTGCCTGGCAGTGGATTGATTTGCCTCCGTTCTCGGCCGGGAAGATCACGTTGAGCAGCATCTTTCTGAAAGAGCAAGAAGCTGGAGGGAAGGCGCTGCCAAATCTGGATCTGGACGCTCTGAATCGGACCCAATTCAGCATACAGCGCCGCTTCTCCGCATTCTCTCCGGTGTCGTTCTTCTTGAATATATACAACGCGGCTGTTTCCGATGTCCAGATACAGACGAAGATCTATCGAGGAAATCAGATCATTCTTCAGTCACCGCCTAAGCCGCTAAGTGAAACTCAAGTGAGTGGAAGCACCGGAGCAATTTCTTTCAGCGACGAGATGCCCCTCAAAGGGCTCGCGCCCGGTTCCTACACCCTGGAGGTCACCGCAACGGATCGCCTAGCGCATGCCAGCGCAACGCAGCGAGCCGCCTTCCGTATCCAGTGAAATCCGTGCAATCCTTGCGCCGTGCGTCGGGGCCGTATCTGCCTAGCGCAGCGCCTGGAAATTCGGGGACAGGCGCCATAACCTCGAAATTACTTGCGATTCGAGGAACCTGTTTTCCGTGAAATTTCGAGGTTATGGCGCCTGTCCCCGAAATTACACCGGAAACGGATGCCGATTTTCTTGCCTGGGGGGGGGGCCACCGGCCGCCTGTTTGATGGCATCGACTGAAAGGTTCGACACGTTGCGCTGACCGTCATAGCGGAACAGAACCAGCCTGTCATTGTCATGAGAAAGGTGTGCCTACCTGGAAAAAGCGAATTACTATCATTAATTAAACGGTGCCAGGTCTGGAAAATTTATTTTTTGCAGTCCGGGATTCTTTGCCTGCACCTTTGATGCTCCCGGCATGAACGATCTGCGCACTATCCCATGCCACGCTGCTGTCATCCCGATTTTTCACTGGGTCCTTGGCCAAGGCGGGACATCATATTCCTTACCGATTCTTCAGGAAGACTTCATTTGCACTCGCAAGCAATACCTAAAATAATAAGTCTAAGAGGAACCACCGTGAACATCCTCGTCATTGAAGATGAACCCAAGGTTGCCCGCGCCATCCGCCAGGGACTGGAGGCAGAAGGCTACCAGGTGACCGCTGCGGCCACGGGTGAGGAAGGTTATTTCCTGGCTACCACGCACGCCTTTGACCTCGTTGTGCTGGACCTGATGCTCCCTGGCCGCAGCGGGCTCGAGATCCTCGATGCTTTGCGCCAGCAGAGATGTGATGCCCGAGTGCTGATTCTCACGGCCCGGGATACCGTCGAAGACCGGGTGCTGGGCCTGGATGCCGGCGCCGACGATTACCTGGTGAAGCCGTTCGCTTTTCCGGAGCTTCTGGCCCGGATCCGCGCCTTGACGAGGAGAGGCCGGCCGGAGCAGGCCCTCAGGCTCAGGTTGGCGGATCTCGAATTGGATTGCGTTACCAGGAAGGTGACCCGAGGCGGCCGGGAACTGGAATTGACGGCCAGGGAATTCGAGCTGCTCGAGTATCTGCTCCGTTACCAGGGACACGTGGTCTCGCGAGAAATGCTGGCTCGCGATGTCTGGAAGGCCGCAGACCGGGCCACTCCGCTGGACAACGTGATCGACGTCCACATCGCCAGGCTGCGCCACAAAATGGACGCGCCGTTCAAGAAGAAGCTGCTGAAAACGATCCGCGGCGTCGGCTTCGTCGTGAAAGAAGGAGAGGCCTGAGCATGAGGACGCCAAGCATCCGCATCCGGCTGACCCTGTGGTATACGGTCGTTCTTCTTGTCATCCAGATGGCGGTGTCCTTCGGAATTTTTCTGTTCATGCAAAAAAAGCTCGAAGCCATGGCACAGAGCGAGCTGGAAAGCGGTTATGGTGTTGTCGCAGATGTTCTCCGTATTTCGGAGGGGGACATCATGGATGTTTATCATCTTGGACAAACCAGGATTTTCCAGATAACCCGGAAAGGGGAGGTGGTATATCAGACGGAAGCGTGGAAAACAGCGCCCTGGACGAAAAAGCTGAACGAAGCGATTCCCGGGACGAGCCGCTCAGTGAAGACCGGGGATGGCCATACCTACCTGCTGAAAAGCGGCTCTGTGCCTGAGTACGGCTTTGAGATTACGTCAGCCTACGATGCCACCGCCAACATCGAGAGCGTCCTCAACCTCGCCTGGATTCTGATTGCTGCAATTCCTTGCGCCCTTGTTCTTGCTCTGGCGGGCGGCTACTTTCTGGCCGGCCGCGTCCTGTCCCCGGTAAGAACCGTCACCCGGAAGGCTCGCGAGATCCGTGCGGATCGGCTTTCAGAACGTCTGCCGGTTGCAAATCCGGGCGATGAGATCGGTCAGCTGGCGGCGGCTTTCAATGAAACCCTGTCCCGGCTCGAGGAATCCTTCGAGCGCCTGCGCCGATTTACCGCCGATGCCTCGCACGAGCTGCGAACACCTTTGACCTCCATGCGCACCGTCGGTGAAGTGGCCCTGCAAGGCCCTCCCGATAGCGCATCGTGCCGGGAAGCCATTGGGAGCATGCTGGAAGAAATCCAGCGCGTTGCCCAGCTTGTGGATAATCTGCTGACCCTGGCGCGGGGGGACTCCGACAAGGTCAATCTCACTCCGTGCGCTCTCGATCTCGGCGCCCTGGTCGGAGAAGTCGTGGAGGAACTCGGCGTCCTCGCCGAGGAGAAATCCCAGGATCTGGCCACATCATTTCAGCCTGAGCTCACGGCTACCGTCGACCGGGTAACTGTGCGCCAGGCTGTCTCCAATGTCCTGCACAACGCGATCCGGCATGCACCGAGGGGAGGCCGGATCGAGATCCGGGCAGCGAGCATCGGCAACGGGCAGATGGCCATCGATGTCATCGACGACGGACCAGGCATTCCGGAATCCGAACGGGCCAGAGTTTTCGAGCGTTTCTACCGGCTGGATCATGCGCGGTCGAGGAATGAAGGAGGTTTCGGCCTCGGATTGGCCATCGCCCGGCAGGCAGTCGAATTGAACGGAGGAACCATAGAATTCCAGGAAAAGGGAGGCACGGGCGCCTGGTGCCGAATTGTTCTGCCGGGCAAATAACCAGAACGCCATCCTCTCCAGGATTAGAAAACGGAAGACAAAAATCATGAAAAGAATAATCGTAATGATCGTTACCGCCATGATTGTGGGAGGCAGTAGCCTGGCAATCGCGCAGGACATCCAGGCCGAGCGAAAAGGCAAGATCGATCTGCTCATCACCAGCCTGGGAACGAGATATTGGGATAAAGCCGTCGAGGATCTGGTCCAAATCGGAGAACCGGCGGTGGGGCCTCTGATCGCCGCGCTGCGCCCGGAGGTCCGGTTTGTTTCCTCCCGGGCATGCCTTGCATTGGCAAGAATCGGAACGTCCACAGCGGTCGACGCGGTGTTTGAAGCGCTCGAAAAGGGGAGTGCCGAGGTCCGCGTCGAAGCTGCAGGCGCGCTGAGGTACATCGGATCCGATCGCGCATTCAATCGGCTGCTCGAACTCGTAAGCAAAGACGGGGATTTCCGGGTCCGGATGTCCGCCGCAGGCGCGTTGGGAATGATGGATTCCAGGAAGAGCATCGATGTGCTTGCAGCCGCGCTCGGAGATCCGAATGAATACGTTCGGGCTGAAGCCGCTACGGCCCTGGGGAAGCTCGGATCGGATAGGTCGGTGGATCCGCTTCTTCGGGCGTCATCGGATGCAAGCAGCGTGGTTTGCCAGTGCGCCCGGGAAGCACTCGTGAAGATCGGCCGCCCCGCAGCCCCGGCGATAGCCCGGACCCTCCGCGACCCGAATCCGCAGGTTCGATGGACGGCGGCGCTGATGCTGGGGAAAATAGCTTCGGAGCAGACCGTTACCGCGTTGATCGAAACCCTCTCCGATGTGGATTGGATGGTGAGGAATGAAGCGGCGGTCGCCCTGGCGCGCACCCGTTCCGATAAATCCGCAGCGCCGCTCAAAGCTCTGCTCCAGGGGCAGAATGCGGATCAGCGCACCGCCGCAGCATGGGTCCTGGCAGAAATCCAGGTGCCGCGCTCCGGGCCTTACTTTCGGGCCATCGAAGACCAGCGGGGTGACGGCATCAAGATCGCGCATGCGCTTTATCCCGAGACCCTGGAAACACAACCCAGGATCCCCTCTCCGTGCTGGACCGCGGACAAGGCAGAAGTTGTCGTCGCGCGCACGGCTGCAAACCGATGGGCCATTATTCCGGTAACGCTGGAGAACAGCGAAAAGAAAGGCCGGCAATTGATGGTCGACGCCCTGGATTTCCCAGCGCTGGCAGTGAGCGGCCTGCATTCGGAGAAAGAGCTGGATGCAGCGCAGACGATTACCGGTCGATCAATCGCGGAGATTTCCAGCCTTGGCCGGCCCGGGGGGCTTTCCACCGACGGATTCATGGCGGCCGACGAAGACGTCATTTCGGTCCTGAAAGGCGACAACCGTCTCGTATCCGCGATGAAGCTGACGCATCGGGAATTGGCGCGGCCTCTGTTTCACGTCTGGAACATGATCGGCACGGATCTCGATCTCGGGCGGTGGAACATGGCAAAGCACCGATGGAAGAATATCCAATCCGTTCTCTATCATGGCAAAACCGTGCTGCTCAATGCCGGAGACACGAAAGGCGGCCAGCGTTCAATCTTCCAGGACGGTTTTGATGACGGCTCCTTTTGGATTGAAATCAACCGGGATCTGGAGGCCGGGGAAAAAGCCTTTCTCGCCGAAAAATACCGGCACCTTACATCCGAGCAGCGGGACGTGATGGTCAAACGCCTTTCTTCCCTGCGGACCGGCGAGATGGAACCTCACTACATCATGTGGTATGGATTTTACGAAGGGCACACGGCATGGCGCACCGATCCCCTGGCCATTGCCTTCATCTTTGGCTTGCGCAGCCTGGAAGAACTCGAAAGGACTTTCCCCGGCAAGCTGTACGAGGTGCTGACGAAACATTATTCCAGGGAACCCGCTAATAGCTATGGCGGGAACCTGCAGGATCCGTGATTGGCAGCGCACGCCCACTCCCACCGGTGATATATCGACTCATGAACACTTGCATTCTAAGAAGATGGAGCGCAGATAATGAAGAGAACCGATCGGATCCTGTTGTTGGTCGCCGGGCTCATTTCATGCATCAACGCAGGAATTCTAACCTGGAAAGCTGTTGCCGGGGGTTTCCCTCTCCACCTGGCCATTCCGGCGATACTTGCCGCAGCAGGAGGAATCATCTGGTTGTGGCTCTCTTTCGGCGCGCGAGGTTAGGACCAACGGCAGCCCCTGTCGTTTGGCAAAATCCCATACCTCAGAGAGAGGGGATACACAGGGCGCTATTTCCTCGATCGAATCAGCATAGGCACCAGTGAGGTACACATGCGCGTCAACAAAGAGGAGTCTCAAGCTATGCCGGCCAATCTCTCTCGCTTGGTTCTGATCAGGAGCCTGACCGCCGTCTGCCTGCTTGCATTGCTTACCCTCCATCTGCCGGCGCAAGGTTCAGCACCGCAATCGGAGCCGGTCGCCCGCGCGACTGAATCGGCTCCCGTAGACATCGTCGTGCAGGGCGCACTCGATGTGGAATTGCAGCCATTGCTGGCCGCGCTCGAAGACAAGCGCGAGATTCAGCTGGCAGCATGGACATTCTGGCGCGGAAAGATCGCCGGCCGGACCGTTGTCATTTCGCGCACCGAAGTGGGGCCGATCAACGCGGTGGTCGCAACGACGCTCGCGATCACTCACTTTCGCCCGCGCCTGGTCATCAATCAGGGCACCGCCGGGGCGAACGATCCCGACCTGAAAGTCTTCGACATTATCATCGGCGAATCCACTGTGGATTACGGCGCGTTTCGTTCAGCGCCGGCCAAAGCCGGAGAAGGCGTTCAATTGTCGCGGTGGAGTCCGATGACTCACCCGCTGCGGCTGGATGGCAGAGGGCGCGTGCAGTTCGAGAGATTCCCGGGTGATGAAGAGATGATAAAGACGGCGCTCGCGACCAAATACGTGCATGGCCGTGTGTTGCAGGGTGTCATCGGTTCGGCTTTTGAGTTCAACCGCGAGATCGATCGGCTGCTCTGGGTGCGTAAAACTTTCGGAGCGTCGTCCGAAGATATGGAGAGCGCGTTCGCGGCGGGAGCCGCGGTCGGCTTCAAGACGCGCTTCCTCGCCATCCGTATTATCTCCGATTCGGAATTCCACGCGCCGCAGATTCAAGGGAGCGCGGGCGAATACTGCGCGGCGTTCGTCCTTGACGTGATCAAACAGATGAAATGAATTTGGAGGCTATCCGGCTCCCGATCTCAAGGCGCACGAATTTCGAGCTTGAGTCGTCAGATCACCGATAAATCCTCGAAGTGAAGGATCTTCCCCGACATTAGATACGGTTTCCGGGACTGGGGCAGATTGGCCCGCTGGCGGATGCTGAGTAACACTACTTCAGCTGCGTCTTCGACTTCACCACCAATTCGGGCCAGCGGGGTTTATAGGGCTGCCCATACTCGGTCCAACAAAGCAGGTGCATGCCGTTTCGGGGGCAGAGGTTGACGCAACCAAGGCAGATCATGCAGGTTCTCCGGGCTCGCGGATAGCCGTCGATCATTTTCAGTCTTTCCGCCGGGCAATAGAGGACGCACAGGGTACAGCCGTTGCAGCGGCGGTGCCACGCGCGATTGCGATAGAGCACCGTGTCGATCCATTTGTTGTCCGCCAGCACCCCGATCAAAAACATCGGCAGGGGCCAGACCAGATAAGGGAAACCGGCAACCCTGCCGCTCGCGAATATGTAGCCGTAGGATGCCGCGTTTGCTGCGTCCCAGCGGAGTGGCACCAGGTGGTCCATGAACCGCCACAGAGCTTTCGGACCGAGGCGGCCGGTAGGCACATTCGCGGGGTAGATCGCCCAGGCTCGCCCTCCCGTCCGCCAGCCCTTGAGTCTGAGAATGAGCCACACCAGCAGCCCGGCATTTTCAGCCCCGATGGCACAGCTGTAGAGTACGAATGCCGGGCGCCCCCGCCCATTGGGCAGATACCGGAGCAGCCAGACCAAAAACGGCCAGGGCGGTTTAAAACCATAGACGGGAAAGGCTACCGCCAAAGCATCGCCGTCGAGCCTGGCCTGGAAATCGCGGAAGTAGTGAAAGCGGTGAACCGTAACTGCGGCTCCGGCAGTTATGACGCCGTCAATGAAGGACTGCGTGAAGTGCATCGTGTTCCCGGACGCCGAGTTGACAACCACGTCTACATGCCGCGGCGCGCATGGGAGTTTGCGCCATCCGACAGCGAACAGGAGGAGAGCAGCGCCCGAACAGCCCAATACGATCCAGCCGAATGTGGAGTAGCCGCCGGGTACCCCTACCGTAACCCAGAACCAGACCACCGCTGCCGGCAGAGCTAGTGATCGTACCAGGCTGGATGGCCCGTGCCCCATGAGCAGGAGCACTGCTGTGACCATTGCCGTGTACCGCACCGGATCGCTGCCGAATGGTATCCTGCCGAGCCAATCTACAAAGAACAACTCCAAGACCAGCGCCAGTGATCGGTAACGAAATGCGGCCATCAGCACCGCCCCCAGCAGAATCAACCGCGAGGGAACATGCCAGATCTGGTGTGAGGTAAAGGTCACCCCAAAGGCAAAAATCAAGCCTGCAACAAACCAGGCCCAGTGAATCCGTTCCGCCCTCTGCGCGGTATCATCCAGCATTTCCTGGTCTCCGCTCCCGTTTTGCAGCCATGATAAGGCCAGCTCGCCCGTTCGCCAAATTATTAGATCACAAGGCAAGAAAGACGAGGAGTCTGGAGCGCATCCATTATTTTTCAGCCACATCCCCATGCCTTTTCATCCCGGGGATGAGTACCCGTATTTTATTTATTGCCAAGTATTTAAAAAAATCCCGCATCGTTCATTAGATTTTTCTCTTGACAAGATATATTGCAGAGCATTTTTAGCCCGGCGGCGCGGCGCACGATCGTGGAACAAAACGGAGAAATCAGTGCCGCGACGGTGGGCTAAAAATGTATTGGACTAAACC
>Ga0315280_10000912_pt1 | contig 53336 bp, 54 predicted proteins | sample YL17G06_40_MG_FD_203697 | JGI IMG/M metagenome (GOLD analysis project Ga0315280, IMG submission 203697) | Sediment microbial communities from Yellowstone Lake, YNP, Wyoming, USA - YL17G06_40 | ecosystem: Environmental > Aquatic > Freshwater > Lake > Sediment | place: USA: Wyoming | collected... | reverse complement strand
AGTGGCAAGGAATATATTCAGTGTATACGTTTAAAAATTGGCTGGATGTCGTACGAACCAACTCTATCAACGCCAATAACGATTTTGCTAAAGATTTATGAGGAATAAGTAGGAAACTCACGCTAGGTCAAATACTGCACTGGTCATTTGAAGACCCCACGGCCTTTATGGGATCAAACGATGAAAAGCTGGCCAAATTTCGAGAAGTGAGAGACCGGATAGAACGAACAATCAAAGAGTGGTTGTCAGGACAAAAGCAGAAATAGCATGTTTCCTGTTCTACCCATGTGATTCGATAATGAGGGAGACTGACAGTGAAGGAAGTTTTCAGTGAGATTGAAATCCAGGCACCTGCCGAGCGTGTATGGAAAGCGCTGACCGATTTTGCCAGCTATCCAAAGTGGAATCCCTTCATCCGCCGAATTAACGGGCAGCCGAAAGAAGGAAAGCGACTTAGAGTATATATCGAGCCTCCGGGAACCAAAGGTAGGACTTTTCGGCCAAAGATTCTGAAGGCAGAGCCAAAGCGCGAGCTTCGGTGGTTAGGACGGCAGCTGATACCTGGATTGTTTGATGGTGACCACATTTTCACAATTGAGCAGATCGGAAGCGAGCGTGTTCGATTTGTTCAGCGAGAAATATTCTCAGGTCTCCTTGTTTCTTTCCTCCTACAAGGGCTGGATATGAAAATTAGGCTTGGGTTTGAGCAAATGAACCAAGCGCTTAAGTTGCAGGCGGAGAAAGCTTAATAGCTGCTATCATCCCTCAGTTTTTAAGCCATAGAAAATGTTTGAATTTGATTTTCATATATATCTGACCAACATGATGGATTCTAATAGAAATCTTCGACCCTGCACCATGCCTTGACCGAAGATGGGCGAGGTCTCGAACCGACAGATTCTTTGGCAGAATCCGCCAAACGAACTACAGGTCGAGAAGGTAAATCAGAGAACGACGGGACCAAAGGGGATAAGGCTGGGAGACTACCAGGCGATAAGACTATGGCCTTGGTCGAAATAGATCGATGGCCTTTTCTACGATCTCCCTTTCCAGCGAAACTTCCCTGTAAATGCCCTCCACAGCAAGTGCATCCAGCTGATTGAAATCTTTTTCTACAGGAGTGATCAGAAGACCCCCCATATCGATCACTCCCGGGCTGACGACCATCCGGGCATCCCCATCCTTGAAAAAGATGTCTGGACGGTGCTTCCGGCGCGGAAAGATCAAAAGACACCATCTCTTTTTTTCGTAGTATCCGGCGATATTCATCATGGGCTCTTCATTAAGGAGAAGAACCTTTTTTAGGACATTCAGAAAATCCTTGAAAGCACCCTTCACAGCCATTGGGTCATCTCCCTTCAGGACGATGACTTCCCGACCCAGATCTCCTACGTGATAGAGGGAAACACCTTCAACCGGTTTAATCAGACCGAGTCTTTTCTCCTCCCGGGTTTCTCTCTCGATTGGCATCTGTCCCGATGGGGCTACCTGAAAATGAAGGTGGTCCGGTGCTGAGGCGCCGCATCTCGGTCCATTGTAGAGGACCATCCAGCCGGGACCAAAATCAGCCATGAGTTGGAGAAAGGTATCCATATGTTCAGCAATGGCCTGTCGGCGATGGTCTAAATGGGAGACAGTAAAGTGAGAAGAGAAAACAGGCATGGGATTGCAGAGGATGAGGTATTCACTTCGGTGCAGGACCCCTTTCTGACCGTTGGGGAGATGATCCAGGCAGAGGAAACATCGCCGTTCATTTGCATTTTTCGCGCCCACATCGGCCATACTACTCTTGATCCTTCTGGGATTATACTGGAGGCGGACAGAGAATCCTCTGCAGGGAAGATCCCGCTCCCTGACCTCCTCCAGCGATTCGTAACCTTCCCGAAGATCCTGCCAAGTTTTTTTCTGCTCTGATAGGAGATCCAGACAAAGTCCAGGGAGATTTTTCCCTCCGTTGAAGGAGATATAAGCCTTTTGAATAAGCCAGGTGCTTCTACCTAATTTCTTGTAGCCGATGAGGTGACTCACTGTGGTTTTTCCCATGGTGAAAGGTTCTTCCCGGACAAACTGAAAGCCCACCTTCCTGTAAAAATCGAGGGCCTGCCTGTTTTTCACCATCACGCCGATCCAGAGTTCATCGAGACGCTTTTCAGCGGCATATCCCTCCGCCGCCTCGAGGAGCCGCCTGCCGATGTCTTGCCCCTGGAATTCCGGCAGGAGGTATAGCGAGGGGACGTAGAGACGATTCTCATCCTGGTTGAAGAAAAGTCGTTCATAACCGGCGATCTGATCATTCGTTTCTGCGATGAAACCATGCATGAGCGGATCGTCGAACATGCGGGGGAAGGACGCTTCCGTATAGTGAATGTCGAAATAGGACCTGAGGTCGTTTTCAGGAATGAAGCTCGAGTATGTAGAGATCCAGGAGTGCCAGGTTATTCTGCGGATGGATGGGATATCACCCTTCTGCCAGGGTCGGATGACAATTTTCATAACTGTTGACATACTTCTTTAAAATCCCCCTTCATCCCCCTTTGTCAAAGGGGGAGGTTGAAGTCCCCTCCCTTTGGCAAAGGGAGGCTGGGAGGGATTTAAGGCTATTTCATCTTTTGCCGGGCGAGAATTTCCTCGGTTCGGATCCTGTCTTTGAAGGTATCGTTTCGGTTTGTTTCTTCAATACCGAGCGCCGCGTCGGTGTTGCCCAACCAGCGTCTACAGAGGTAGAGGCTTTCATAGATCCTCCCGATCCGGTATTCCCGAGAGATTCGGAGTGCCGCTGCGTAGTCCTCACCATAACTCACATTGATAAATCCGATTTTGCGCATGAGGCCTGTGTTGAAAGCCCGCGGGGCACCCAGACCGTTGATCCTCAGCGCATTGTTGTGACCGTTCTCGTCGGTCCATTCGCGGTGGTCGATGATGCCTGGTGGAATCTCCTTTAGTCTGGAATCCACGAGGGTATAAGAGCCGATCACCATTGCATAGTTGCCCTGCCGGAGCATATCGACCATCTTCTTCAGGGTATGGCTACTGCTGTAAAGATCGTCCGAATCGAGCTGAACGGCATAGCGACCACAGACTCTGGCGTGAAGGGCTTCGTTCCAGCAACCACCAATGCCAAGATCGGTTCTCTTCGGGACAATGTGTTTCAGGTTAGAATACCGCCTGGTGAGATCGGAGAGGACGGCCGTTGTTCCGTCTGTCGAGTGGTTGTCCACGGCGATCACATTGAATGGAAAATCCGTTTCCTGCGATAGGGCGCTTCTCACTGCCTCGGCAATGGTTTCTTTCCGGTTCCGTACGGGAATGATGATAGAGGCCTCCACCGGGAAGGATTTCAATGTTTGCTCAACCTCCCTGAGGTGATGAGGTAGCAGATAAGCCCCGATCTTCTTCAAATAATCCGTGAAGACGGTCTCCATTTCCTTCTGGACAGCTTCATTGCGGGGATCGACGTACGAAAATAATTTTTCACTGCTGGAAGGCTTATTTCTCCCAATCATGGGCCCAATCACAGAGTAGAGTGGCTCCTGCAGGTGATATAGAGGATGGTCGATGGACACCTTCAGGCGAAGATCGTAGAGGCCTGCAAATTTCACCTTCGGTATGACGCCGTATTTTTTCACGGCATTCCGGACTGCGGAAACCGAAAAGAGGATCATGGGGCCGAAGTCAAAATCATCGCGGATGCTCCCCGGCTGATAATCATTCAGTGGATGAAGGCTCCTTCCGTGTTCGCTTCCGTGATAGAAATCCGAATAGACCAGGCCTCCTTTGGTGGACTTAGCCACCTCCAGTATTCTCTCCAGGGCTTTAGGCTCGATCGAAATTTGTTGGGCCTCAGGTAAGAGAAGAAGGTACTTCGTTCGGATTGCCCCTAAAAGCAAGCTGAGTGTTTTATGTGACGAAAGAGGTCCGGCGACAAAAGCACAACATCTGTCCATTTTGAAACGAACTGTTTCCTGACTTATGATCACGACACGTTCGACCAAGGCTGACTTCGTCAGGGGAAGCAAGGTATTCTCAAAGAAAGGTTTTGGGCTGTGAGGGATAACTATGGTGAGAGGTTTCATGTTGATGGTGGTTTGACTTTGTTCAATAGAGAGCGACCGAACATTAAGTTTGATGTAGACGTTATGTTTTCACCGAAGACCCAAAGCTTTCGGCGTCTTTAAAAGCTCGCTTGACCAGGGCGTACCCCGCACCTTTAGTCCTATATGGACACACTCCTTACACAGGTCGCTGAAACGGACATCCGTTGCATTCCGCTTCATCTGTGCAAGGATCTCTTCTACTCACCTTAATATAGTATGATTATTGATATTATTGTCAAGAACCTACTCCATTGACGGAACCAAAGGAATCCTAAAGGCGTCGTCTGGAATGCTACCCGTTAAGGATCGTAAAAATAAAAGGATATCTTCAACTTGCGATCTCGTGAGATCTCTTCCCATTTGGATTTTACCCATTATCCAGACGGCGTCATATAACCCATGGACAGATCCGTCATGGAAATACGGCGATGTCATTTCAACGTTTCTGAGCACAGGGACTTTGAACACATACTTGTCGCTTTCGTTTTTTGTAACCACATATCTTCCTTCGTCAACATCTTTGCTATGGGTGTGCTGCCAGTAGGATTCAAACACACCGAACTTTTGGTACATCTGCCCGCCCACGTATGCACCTGAATGGCACATGATGCAGCCCGTTTCCATGAACGTCTTAAGCCCTCGTTTTTGAGGGCCCGTGAGGGCGGTCTGATCCCCTTTTACAAAGGCATCGAAACGAGAAGGAGTGACAAGTGTTCTTTCAAAAGCTCCAACCGCTTTTGAGAAATGATCTACCGTGATGGGATCATTGTCCTTGGGGAATGCTTTCTTAAATAAGTCCAGATATCCCTTTATCTCACTTAATCTCCTCTCTACTGCCTCATAAGACGGCATTCCAAATGAAAGCGGCCCTATCACCGATTGTTTGGCCTGGTCTTCCACATCTGTTCGGTTTCCAATCCAGTGCGCTGAAATCTGGCCCGCTGCGTTGAAAATGGTAGGTGCATTTCTCGGATTGACTTTACAATTATTCCCTATCGCCTTCCTTAACCCATCCGCCCCATATAAACCGATGGGATGGCATCTTGCGCAACTTATTGTTCCGTCCACAGAGATCCGCGTTTCATAAAAAAGTATTTTTCCCAGTTTGACCTTTTCAGGCGTAACAGGATTTTTCTCAGATAGCATAACCTGTGGTAGCGGGCTAAAAATTTGCCTTGCCTTTTTCAGTAAGTCTTCGTCTTCATTTTTGCCTAACGATAGGGTTGAAAAAGATAGGATTGAAACGAAGGCAATGACCTTTATCCAATCTCTCATTCCTTCTCTTATCTTGTCCATGATCCTCTCCCTCCTTTGTTTCATAATGCTTAGGTCAAACCCAATGCTGAGAGGAGCCAACCTACGGTAGCTCCTCCAAGAACCAGCCAGGAGCGTTTAAGTTTCCAAAGAAAGATTGCACCCACGGCGGCTGCGGCAATTGCCCAATTGGACCAACTCACTAGGGTCGTTTGGCCCAGTTTCACGGTAACCGCCAACAGATGGAAGGGATCCAAACTTTACATAAGCCCAGGCAAAAACTGCTGTAATCATAGTTGGCGGAAGAAGGAAAATAGAGGCGGAGATGCTCCCGTCTCGAAAAAATAGAAATATTTGACTTAAGTCAAAGCCACCCCCTCACCCAATTGTTAAAATTTAATTAACGAACATTCAAGTCATATTATACGAGGAGGAATGGAAAAGATGAAATGCCCTGGTCAAGATACGATGTTCTGGAAGCCAGACGATGTTTTTGAAATCGAGTGTCCCAAATGTGGTTTTCATGTGGAGTTCTTTAAATTTGATGTGAAGAGGAAATGCCGGTGTGGTCACGAAATGGTCAACCCAAAGATCGATTTTGGATGTGCCCAGTGGTGTTCCTATGGGGATAGATGTATCGAAGGATTACCCGAAGAGATGAGAGTGAAACAAAAGGAAGAAATGAATAATCGATTGAGGGAGAGAATTTTGCAGGAGGTAAAAAAATACTTCTCCCATGATGTGAAAAGTGTGAACCATGCCCTTAAAGTAGCCAAATATGCGGAGGAGATTCTAAAGATAGAAGGTGGTCATCCCCTCATCGTTCTTGGAGTTGCTTATCTTCATCATATTGGAATTAAGGAGGCAGAGGAGAAATACAGGAGTACTTGCTTGGAGGATCAGGAGAGAGAAGGTTCAGCTATTGCAGGAGATATTTTAAGGAGATTGAATGTTCAGAGGGAAATCGTCAATGAGATCTCTGATATTATCGGACACCATCATCACCCCAGAGGAAAAGAGACGCTTCATTTTCAAATCCTCTACGAGGCAGATTGGTTGGCCAATATGGAAGAGAAGGGATTCTTCCAGGATCGGGAGAAAACAGAAGAAATCATCGGGAAAATATTCAAGACAGTGACGGGGAAAAAAATAGCAAAAGAACTTTATAACCGATCAGTCCATTTGGAAGAAATTTGTGGATTTCAACTTCGACTATAGCATCCAGATCCCCGGCCGTTAAACACCCTGAGCCTTAAAACTTTCCTGACCCCTATTCGACCCAACAAGTATTGTCACAAGAAGCCCCGACTAACGGGTACACCTACTTATCTGCAACAGAGGCATGCTTCAGGAGTCAAAGATTTCCGATAGAAATCATCAGGCCAGACAAATATATGCAATTGAAATCCAAACCTTTTGGATGATCTGAAAACAGCACATCTATAGCAGATATCAAACCTTCTGCAAAATCGTATTCATGTTGCAAAAAAGGCTCTATAGAAGACTTATTCTATTCCACAAATTCAATGGCCTTATTGTTTGACAAGCTCCACCCGGCGGTTCTTTGCCTTACCTTCATCTGTATCGTTTGAGCCTACCGGGGCGAGCGGACCAACCCCATAGGCCTTCAATCGTGCGGCTGGAATCCCATGCTTGCCCACTAGGGCCTGGACTACGGCGTTGGCCCGCTCCTGGGAAAGCTTCATGTTGGCCTCCATCCCACCGACATTATCGGTGTGGCCCACCACATTTACCTTCAGGCCCGGGTTGCCCTTCAGGAATTTGGCGATTTCCGCCAGGGCTACCTCTGACTCGGGCTTGATCACTGACCTGCCCGTATCGAAGTAGATCCCGTAGATCGCCGTGTGGCCTGTGGCCTTGATGTCCTTGGAAAAGACCTCGGCATTCGCAACGATGTCTTGAGCCATTGTCTTCTTCTCGACGACGTAGAGCATCCATTCATCGGTGATATAGGCGTCCACATGTACCCAAATCTCCTTGCCGTCTTTCAGCATCTTCATATATGAGCTTCCGTCCGAATCGCTAATCAGCACGGTCCCTCCTATCTTCGTAACAGCGTTCTCGTAGTTGCGGAGGACCTGGATTCGACTGGGTTTCTTAGCCCCTGAATTCAGAGCGTAGCGAATCGTATAGAGGTGACCTTCCACATTTATCTCGTTTTTGGCATCCCGGAAGGCGTGGGTATCGAACTCCTTTTCCTCATAACGCTGGATATGATATCCTGGCATGCGGTTAAACAGTGGGTGGTCCTTGCTTCCTGCTACATCGGCATCCCCTGCGAGGCTGATTCCTGCAGTCAGAAAGGATGCACAGAAGACGCTCAGCAAGACACGGGTTACTTTTTTCATCATCATTTCCCTCCTTGTTAGATTCATAGGGTCTCGGGATCAAACAAATATGCATGTGCCAGCTCCGGCAGCCCAGAGTTAGCCAATGAAGTTGATAAATCGTATTAAACACTATTTATTGGTCATGGGTTTGCCCACAAAGGTATAATCATGTAACATATGGCATGAGAACCGTCAAGCGACATGGTTTTCTCCTCATACTTTCGTTCCAGTGGACAGCAAACGGAAACGGATCATTGCGAGATCCAGCTCACACTAATTTAGGTTATCATGGTTATGGGCAAGGCATCTTTGACAACGAGATCCAGAGTACCGCCTTCTGACGGATTTCTTGCCAAGATGTTTCCCCTTCAAAGGGCTTCGATATGAAAAACAGACCGAAGCCCAGGATTCGTCCCGTTGATTACCCTTTGGAATGTTGCATTGAGGCGAGAATTTGGGAAATAGCGAGTACAAGGAAGGAAGTGATGATTCATATTAGCTCCGCTCGGTGTTCGATATGTGGGCAATTAATTTGGAAAATGATATCCTGTTATTTAGGTTGGGGACGAGATAGATCAGAAAATAGAGATAAACACTGCGTCTCAAAATCACATTCATGACTCCCTCAAAAAATAAACTATGCACGCCAGAGGATCAGGTCTTTACTCTTGAATAAAATAAGAACGGATGTAAGATATCAAGAAGGAAGACCTGACCTTAGTGATTGTATTAAGTATTGTACTGTTTTTTTTCCATAGCTCAGTTAATTTCAATGCGAAAATAATTGACGGCGTTACAATAACCGTTGTCCTGGACCATATTCCTCATCAGTTCAATATCAGTTGGTCGTTCCCATTTTCTATATCAATATCCAACAATTTAAAAAGGCGCTGCGAAGGAAGAGGGTTATGATTTAGACGGCTTATCATTCAGAAATTTAAGGGCGTCGCTTTTACCCACCCCTTTCGGAGCTACTGCATCATTTTTTCAAAGCGCCCATCGTCAGTCCCTGGACGATCGTTCTCCGCACAAAGAATGCGAATACGGAAACCGGCAACACGATCAGGGTAGCGGCGGCGCCGATGCCAGCCCAGTCGATCTTTCCGTAGGAGATGAAATTATAGACGGCCACCGGCACGGTTTTGGTCTTTGGGCCGGAGAGGATCAGGGAGAAGAGAAACTGGTTCCAGGAAAAGATAAAGGAGATGATGGCCGAGGTGGCAATGCCGTTTCGTACCAGGGGCACGACGATGATGAGAAAACTCTGCAGGCGGGAACACCCGTCGATCATGGCCGCGTCCTCCAGTTCAGTCGGTACGCTCTCAAAAAACGAGATCATCAGCCAGATTACCATCGGTAGGGTGATAATCAGATGAGTGATCGTCAGGGCCGTGTAGGTGTCGACGAGGCCCAGGTAACGGAAGATGATGTACCAGGGCAGCAGGTAGCTCACAAAGGGTGTCATCCGGGCGACCAGGATGATGAGGCCGATCTTGCCTTGCCGGTATTTGGCAATGGAATAGGCCGCTGGCAGTCCTAGCAGCAGTGAAATACCCGTGGCCAGGCCAGCGATGATGAGACTGTTTATCAGATATCTGAAGAAATTGTACTGCTGAAAGACCGCCCGGAAGTTTTCCAGCGTGGGCGTAAAGATGAACTCCGGGGGATAGGCGATGTTTTGAACACCGGTTTTGAGACCGGTCAGGATCATCCAGACAAAGACGAAAACCGGCGGCACGCACAGGGCGATGGAGCCCGCATAGAAAAGGATCAATTTAAGGATCTTCGTTATTCGGGTTTTAGTCATCTTCTCTCGTCCGGCAGCGCTATGGCCGAAGTGGCCACACCCACTATAGACTTTCTGCCCTGAGACGCATCCGGTTCATGGCCACGTTAAACACCAGCACGATCAAGAACACCACCACCATGAGGGCAGAACCGTATCCAGCTTTGAAAAAGCTGAAGCCAACATTATAGGAATAGAGATACAGTGTCTCCGACGCAATCCCCGGTCCGCCCTGGGTAATGGTGTAAATCATGTCGAACTCCTTGAGGTTGTCCAAAGACCGCAGCATCAATGCCGCAATCAGCACCGGCCGGATCAGGGGCAAAGTGATGTACCAGAAGATTTGCAACGCGCTTGCCCCGTCGACGCGTGCGGCCTCATAGGGCTCGTGGGACAGGGACTTAAGCCCGGCCAGCACGATGAGGGTGATCATGGGCGTCCACTTCCAAACGTCGACCATCACCAGGGCCGGGATCACCGTATTCGGGCTGCTGACCCACAGGCTGCGGGGAAGACCGACGCTTTGCAACAGGTAGTTCAAGACCCCGATTTCGGGGTTGAGCATGATCCGCCAGATGAGCGCGACGGCGACCGGTGTCGCGGCGAACGGCAAGATGTAGATAGCCTGAACGACCTCGCTTCCCTTAAATTGGCGGTTGAAATAGACGGCGATCAGAAGGCCCAGGACCATCTCGAGGGAGAGGCTCAGGCCGCTGAAATAGATCATTACCTTCACGCCGTTTAACACGCGCTCATCCGAGATGAGTTCGATGAAGTTTCCGAGGCCGATAAACCGTGGTTGTCCCAGCCCGATAGTCCACTTGTTAAAGGCAAGATACAGGTTAAACACGATGGGAATGATCACGATGAGAAACAGGGTAACGACTGCCGGCGCGGGGTAAGCAAAGGCCTGGCGGCGATCGATGAAATGGGTAAGTGCTCGGAGGCCGGTCTTCAAGACGGTGGTTTCTGTCCTGGTCGTTCAGGGCCGGGTCTGTCCACGAAGCGACCGTGAACAGAACCCAGCCGTTTGAAGGTTATCGCTCCATTTTCTTGTCCATCAGCTCGGCGGCTTTCTTGGCTGCCGCAGCCACGTCTTTGCCTTGGATGGCGTCCACGATGACCTGGCCGGTGATGTCCCGGATCTCGGGGACATTGATCACGGGCGGGTTCCACTGGGGCTGCCCGAGTTCAAAGGACTTCATCGTGTTTGCCGTCCAGTCTGGGTGATCGTCTTTGGATTTATACTCCCTGGAGTTCCATGCCGAGGCCCGTCCGGCCGGTACACCGGACAGGAGCGCGCCCAGCGCGTTCTGTTTGTTGGTGGCCCACTGGATGAACAGCCAAGCCGCCTTCTGCCGCTCAGGCGGGCTGTTGCGGTTGATGGAAAGGCTCCAGTTGGAAACATGGGGCACCCGACCCGCCGGTCCGGCCGGGATAGTGGCATAGCCGACTTTGCCGGCAACCTTCGATTCTTTAGGGTTCTCATACAATGCCTTGAACACGTTAGCATCATAGATCATGGCGGCTTTGCCTTCCATGAAGATCGATGTGCTCTCCGCCCAGTGGAGCATGGTGCCACCCTCGGGGCCATAGTTCCTCAGCAGGTCGCCGTAAAACTTGAAGGCCGCAATGTCCTCGGAAGAGGCGAAGTTCGACTTGCCTTGGGCGTTCGTCCACGAACCGCCGAAGCTGTATAGAAAATCGACCCACTGGGAGGTCGCCGCTGCTCCCTTGCCCCGCAGGGTGATACCGACCATCTTCTTGCCTTCTACTTCCTTACCATAGAAAAACTTGGCCACCGTCTCCAAGTCTTTCATGGTCTCGGGGACCTTGATCTTGAGCTGGTTAAACAGATCCTTGCGATAGGACAAAAGCGATGTTTCGGCGTTGATTACGACGCCGATCTGCTTGCCTTCTACCGTCGAGGCCTTGGTGAAGCTAATGAAGAAGTCTTTCGGGTCCCAGTCGGCCGCGGTCAGTTTAGGATCAGCGATGTAGGCGTCCAGGGGCTGGAGCCATCCCGCTTTCCAGAAATATAGCTCGTCCTGGCCTGGCATGATCATGTAGCCGTCCAACTTGCCGCCAGCATTGAGCTCGATCGTGCGCTTGTTGCGGTATTGATCCTCCGGGAAGACCTCCATGGTGACCTTGACGCCGGTTAGCTTTTCGAACTCAGACAGCTTGGGTTCGATGAACGTCGTGAGAGGGTGCTTGTTCATCAGAAAACGGATCTCGGTGCCCTGTAACTGCTTCCAATTGACATCGGCAAAGGCGGTCCCAGACACCATCCCTGCACACAGCAGGGCTACCAACACGACACATACAATTCTTTTTCTCATATTATGCCTCCTCCTCAAGCGGTTTTGGATTGTATCGTCAGACCAATCGTCTGCCGAACGGAATGCCTCTATTCCTGATATTCCTCTTTCCCATAAGGTGCCTAAATAACATAAGAAGAAAACCCTCCATCGACGGGAACCACCACGCCGGTCACGAAACTGGAAGCATCTGAAAGCAGCCAGACGAGGGTGCCGATCAGGTCGTCCGGCTGGCCCAACCGGCCCATGGGCATGTAGGCGACCACCTTGTGGGTGCGGGCAAGAGTTCGCCCGTCGTCTGATCGACATTCAAGAACTTCATCTGCTCGGTCATAAAAACCCGGCGCCGAATCCCGATTGAAAAACGACTGGGCCACTGGACCGGACGATCCGGTGGGGCCGTGGAACTCTTCAGACGCGCTGCCCCTGGGGTCGTTGCCACTAGCGCCGTTGATGGCGGCAACTTTTCCTGTTAGATCAAAGCGCTTCAAGATGTCGCTTTCCATGCCACCTGTATCCCTGTCAATCATGAAAGCGTTTCAAAAGGACGGCTCATCATTGGCCTGAAGGTTTGAAATTGATTACAAACCACCCCGCTCGTCCACAAAGGCCGTCACTTCTTTCCAGAAGGGCATGGAAATGGAGCAACCATGCCGAGCCACTACTATCGCACCGCAGGCGTTGCCCAACCGCCCGGCCTTCCAGAGATCCCATCCCTTCACATACCCGTACAGGAACCCCGCGCCGAATGCGTCGCCGGCACCTAAGATGTTCTGAACCGTCACCGAAAACCCTGGTATATCCTCCGCTGCGCTATCACGCTGATGAATCCGGCAACCGTGTTTTCCGCGCTTCTCCACCACCACCCGGGGCCCCCGTTGCATGAGGTCATAAACATGCTCGGCCGTATTTCCGATCACCCGGGCATCGGTCACCTGGGAATGGGTCAGCCGGACAGCATGGGGGTCGGTCAGCATGGCGGCGTTAATCTCATCCTCGGTGCCCATGATGATATCCACGTAATGGAGGGCAGAACGAACCGCAGCGCCGTAAGCACGGGGATCGTGCCACTGATCCGGCCGGAAGTCCAGGTCGAGGACGACCGATGTGCCAGCCCTTTTAGCGACCTCCGCTGCAAACAGGGTGGCGCTCCGGCTCGGCTCTCTGCTCAGATTGGTTCCGGCGAACTGAAACACGCGGCTGTCACTGACTGGGGCCGCCAGAACATCATTGATCTCCAGCGCGATATCGGCACAGTTATCCCGGTAAAAGACAAGTGGGAACTTGTCAGGCGGCTCGATGCCCAGGACGACTAAGCTGGTGTGCCGACCCGGTTTTCGGGGGCTGAAGCGGACGTTCACACCTTCTTTAGTCAGAAAATGGACAACGAAATCGCCAACGGGGTCGTCCCCGAAAGCGGTCAATAGCGCCGACTTCAGTCCCAGCCTGTGGCACCCGACGCTCATGTTGGTGGGGGACCCGCCCACATAGGCGGCAAAGGTTTGGATATGAACAAAGTCGACCCCCACATCGTTGCTGTAAAGGTCCATGCAGGATCGGCCCATATGAAACGTGTCGTAGGTGCGCTGAGCCTGGCGGTGGTCTTGGTCCCCCATTCTATGGTTTCCTGTTATTCCAACTGGTTAAATTCTCGAAGCCGCAATGACCCCTTGTTGTTTCCTAACATATCAAAACCTGCTCTCATCATCCTTCATCAATGTGACCTGGTTTTCCAATTTTCTTCATTCCGTGAAGATGGAAATCATAAAAAAGTAAACTGATCATTGATAAGAAATCGCTAATGATTCGCTTTAGGGTAAATTGAATATACAAAAAAGGGGGTAGTATGTCAAGAAAAACAACCAATGATTACCAACACAAATCAAGCCTCCTTCGGTAAAATGCCCAGTTGAGGAAGAAGTCATCATGAGAGAAGGATTGGGAAGTTCACCTAATGTCTATTTTCGGGCTGTCTTTGGAGATGAATATGATTGATTGAATAACTAACTCGGTGGACTCATGAACTGGCGAGAAGAGTGTTTCTTTTCGGCGGTCACCGTGGAAGGGAAGGATGAGGTTTGGAAAACGATCCACGATAGCTACCTCCGGGCTCGAAGGCGCTCACCCCTTCGTCCATCCTCACGGTTTAGACCTTTCCTGCTTCTGCAGGATGGCAAGCAGCCAGTCGGGATGATTGGTGATGATGCCGTCGCCCCCCCTTCGCTCGTTGTACCCATTGGTCTAATCTATGTGCAGCCCGTAGTAAGTGTGATTTTCCGGTTCAGTGTCGGTGGACCCACAGCTAATACAATAGATCTTGAAATTCAGATTCTTGCAGCATGTGTAGCATGGAAAATCAACGTATCCCTGACAGTCAGTCTTCACGAGATTAAACTTGGAACCGGAGCTGCTATAGATAACACCAGTGAACAGCGCAGGGCACCACCCCCCGGTGTGAAAAGTGTGGCTTGCACCCGGCTCAATATCCGCAGTGGAATGGTCGGTACAGTGGGTGAGCTTGTCCACCAAAAGGTTTACCGTAACTTTGTACTTGGTCGGATTTCTAACTTTCACTTCGTAGGCATCCGATTTGCCCGTCGACATGACGAGAATAGAAAGAACGACGAAAGATACTGTAATCCATTTTTTTTCATACTCACACCTTCTTTTTGGTTTTTTTGATAAGAACTTGCTTTGGGTTGAGTGAAATCTACCAAAGACGGAGTGGTATGTCAAGCTAACAAAGCAATGAATGATTAGCGGTTCAAATCAAGCATGCTTTGCCGAATTGTCCACTTGTGGATTACAGGGGGGGTCTTTATTTTTCCGAGATCATGTCGGTCAAAAGGTCGATTTGAAACGTTCGCCTATGAATCTTCAATTGTAATAGCATCCAAGGATTGAAGATCATGAGTTGAAAGTAAGGTTTGAATTCTCCTTTAATGGTTCTGGGGCAGAAATAAAGAGGCAGAGTTCAAAGAGAACCCTGCCTCATGAGGATATTGTTAATTAAAATAACTCTCTCATCGGATGGGATTACTGTGCCGTCGCTTTGGCCCTTTCCTTCTGTGACATCTGAGCCTCGTTGCGAAGACTACTCTATGCCTTTTGGGGTACCTCCCTAAGCGGGATGCCTAGTGCGTCGGCTACCCCTTTGCCATATGCCGGGTCGGCCTTGAGACAGTTTCCTATATGCCTCAGTTTGATCTCCCTGGGGGCATCCCCCATTGCACGTCCGGTGTTGGCAAATAGGACCGCCTGTTGTGCCGGGGTCATCAGGCGGAATAGTTTCCCGGGTTGAGAATAATAATCATCATCCTCTCTATGATTCCAGTGGTCCGCAGCTCCTTCCAGGCTCAGAGGCGGTTCGGCAAATTCCGGTTGCTGTTGCCATTCGCCGTAACTGTTGGGCTCGTAGCCGAGGGTGCTGCCATAATTACCGTCAACCCTCATGGTGCCGTCCCGGTGGTAGCTGTGAAAGGGACAGCGGGAGGCGTTGACCGGGATCAGATGGTGATTCACGCCGAGCCGGTAACGTTGGGCACCGCCGTAGGAAAAGAGCCGTCCCTGCAACATTTTGTCAGGCGAAAAACCGATGCCGGGCACGACGTTAGCCGGGTTGAAGGCCAACTGCTCAACCTCGGCAAAGTAGTTTTCAGGGTTGCGGTTCAACTCGAGGACGCCCACCTCAATCAATGGATAATCCTTGTGGAACCAGACCTTGGTGAGGTCAAAGGGGTGGTAGGGACATCTTGCCGCATCTTTCTCCGGCATCACCTGGATAAACATGGTCCAGCGTGGGAAGTCTTTCTTTTCGATGTTCTCATATAGGTCGCGCTGGTGGCTTTCCCGGTCCTTGCCGACGATCGCTGCGGCCTCTTCGTCGGTCAGGTTTTTGATCCCCTGTTGGGTTTTGAAGTGAAACTTGACCCAGTACCGTTCGCTTTTTGCGTTGATAAGACTGAAGGTATGGCTGCCGAAACCGTGCATATGACGGTAGGAAGCAGGAATGCCGCGGTCGCTCATGACAATGGTGACCTGGTGCAGCGCCTCGGGCAGCGAGGTCCAGAAGTCCCAGTTGTTGCGGGCGCTGCGCATGTTGGTGCGGGGGTCCCGCTTGACAGCGTGGTTGAGGTCGGGGAACTTGAGAGGATCGCGCAGGAAGAATACGGGCGTGTTGTTACCCACCAAGTCCCAGTTTCCCTCGTCGGTATAGAACTTTACTGCAAAACCCCGGATGTCACGCTCAGCGTCGGCAGCGCCACGCTCGCCGGCTACCGTGGAGAAACGCGTGAAGAGATCGGTCTTCTTCCCCACCTGAGAGAATACCTTGGCCAGCGGGTTATGTCGTGGGTGACGGTAAAGGTGCCGTAGGCTCCTGAACCCTTGGCATGCATGCGGCGCTCAGGGATCACCTCACGGTCAAAGTGTGCGAGTTTCTCAAGGAACCAGACATCCTGCAGGAGTGCCGGTCCGCGCTTCCCCGCGGTCATAGTGTTCTGGTTATCTACGACGGGAGCACCTGCATTGTTCGTCAATTTCTTCTTCATTTTTTTCCTCCTTAAATAGAATTTTTTAATAGGACCCACTCATTATAAATAGCAAAAACATTGATTATCTTTTATTGCACCCTTTCCCTTGGCATGGGCCACTCGTTCCGGGATCCTTTCACGGTCGAAGTGGATTGGTTTTTCAATAAGATGCATATCTTGGGTCAATACGGGTCCCTTTTCTCCCGCTGTCAGGCTGTTCTGATCTTCACCAACAGGAATTCCAAAAGCAATTGTTAATCCCTTTTTTCATTTGCCATTTTTCCTTACCTCTTTTTCATAGATTTTTCGCGACTTAAGACTTACTCTCCTCTTTCCCCCTAGAACCTTAACCTGGAGTCATTCCGAATTAAAACATAAACCATTTTTGAGATCTAACCTCTATCCAAAATCTATTGATAAAAGGCTTTAGCAGTGGGAGGAGGTCACTTCTTCCTGCACTCCTGACAATACCCATAATATTCGAACCTGCTATCCGTTACCCGGAAACGGCATTGTTTTGCAATCTCATTGGCATCAATGATGAAGGCAGGCTTGTAATCTAAAATCTTTTTGCAGCCCTTGCAAACCAAATTGATGTGATCTGTCATATTTGTTTCAAAACGGTTTTCCATTTTATCGAACTCCAGCATTTTGATAATGCCTTGCGTAGAAAGTTCATTGAGTGTGTAATAGACGGTAGATAAGCTCAGACCCTTAACCTTCTTTTTTGCCTTCTGATAGATATAGCTTGCTCCCGGATGAAGCAAAGTGTTTTCCATCAATACCTCAATGATGGCCAGTCTCTGAGAGGTAAGTTTCAGCCCGCTCTCTTTGAGCTTTCTAAGAATCGTTGTCTTCCGCTCTTCCATAATTTGGAATGATTCCGATTTAACAATTAATATATCCTACGGTTTAATTGTTGTCAAGTATTTCCTGTTTTAAGAGGGTATGGGAAAAATAAAGTGACCTTCGTTTATTAAGTGAAAGGAAAAGGGGATACGACCAGGTAACTTATCTATGATAGGTTGAAATCAACCCTGTCAAGAGGAAACGGTCCGACGAGGACTTCGGGAATGAGGAGTTAAAAGGAGGGTTATTCCTCTAAACCACAAAGACTAAGTCAAATCAAGATTTCTATATTGTTTAGAAAGTAAATATCCAGCCCATGTAAAGGAGATCAACATCAGAACGATTCCAAAATTGTATGCCATATGAGCGAGGGTATGGTCGTAACGAAGCAACCCTATCTCATTGAGGATAAATTCCCAGTCATGGTAGCCATAATCTGCTTCCCTTCCTGTGATACCGCCTAAAAGGACCAAATCCTGATTTCTGGCGTCGTTAATGTACGGGGCGATATCCATGAAATTTTCTCCAAACCACCACAAAGACACTAAAGCGCCAAATGGATTTTTCGCTTTTAGGAGAAAAACGAGAAGGCAGATTATGGGTATCAGCAGTTGACCAAGAGTTCCTCCAAGAGAGGTCATCCATCGTCCAAAAAGTTGGAAGAAAATATGACCCGCCTCGTGGAAAGGAAGGTTGACGAAGTGAAGAAAACTGTTGCCTGCGTCATTCGTCGCCATTGGGGTGAGAATGAATTTCCATCCCCATATAAAAATTATTAGAACAATGATCATCCTACCGCCAAAGTAAAAGGGATTAACTTTTGGCTCGACAAAAAAGACAAATTTTTGGAAAAAGGTACCCTCTTCAGTGGCATTTCTTTTTTCTTTTGAAGTGACTGCCCCTTCCCTTAAAGTAGAGGTCTGGTGTTTTTGATAATTTTCAAAAATAGTACCGCACTTTAAACATTTCGTGTTTTGATCTGATTGCATAAAAGTGCACTTAGGACATTTCATAAATATGACCTGAGGCATTGTTTATTTCGGAAAGAAATTTACACCTTTTTGAAAAACATGTCAAACGTTGATAGTAGGAGGAAGAAAGCCACAGAATTAAATGGGGTTTTAAAATGTTTTAGAATTTATTCATTAGATAGGGGTGTCTTGGGATGACCCAGCTAAATAGAAATGTTATGATTAGACCGGTCCTAACGGTTTACGGCGCTTTCTCTCGGCCCCCTTCAGTCTGGCTAAAGAGCGGCGCAGGGCCGCTTCAGCGGCAGCCGCATCTGCACTAAAAGGAGCTACCTTCATCGTCTCTTGAGCACGCCTCTTTGCTTCCTCAGCGCGAGCGATATCAATTTCATCAACCCGTTCACAGGCATCAGCCAGGATAATCACTTTATCAGGACGGACTTCGAGAAAGCCGCCACTGATTACGAAGAATTCTTCTTCCTTATCTTTTCTAATCAGTATATCTCCAGGCTGAAGCATGGTCATTAAAGGGGCATGATGGGGAAGGATACCCAGTTGCCCCTCTACTCCCCATGCAATGACCGCGCTGACATCATCAGAGAAAACCATTCTTTCTGCAGTGACAATCTCTAATCTGAATGTAGCCATAACTTCCGTTTCTTGGATACCGTCATTCTGAACTTGTTTCAGAATCTCTAAGGCGGAGACCCTGAAACGAGTTCAGGGTGACAGTATAGGACATTGGGGCGATTTATATTACCCTTTCATTTTTTTACCCTTTTCTACTGCTTCATCAATGGTTCCGACCAAATAGAAAGCAGCTTCCGGAAGATCATCATGTTTCCCTTCCAAAATTTCCTTAAAGCCTCTCACCGTCTCCTTGATAGGGACGTACCTGCCCGGGGTCCCGGTAAATTGTTCAGCAACATGAAATGGCTGGGAGCAGAACCTCTGGATCTTCCTGGCTCTGGCTACCGTGAGCTTATCCTCCTGGCTCAATTCTTCTATCCCCAAAATAGCGATAATATCCTGCAATTCTTTATATCTCTGCAAGGTCGTCTGTACCCCCCTGGCGACTCGGTAATGGTCTTCACCGACAATGGCAGGATCAAGGATTCGAGAGGTGGAAGTCAGGGGATCGACAGCCGGATAAATTCCCAGCTCAGCGATGGAACGCTCTAAAGCCACTACGGCGTCAAGATGACCGTAAGTCGCTACAATCCCCGGGTCGCTATAATCATCGGCTGGAACATAAATCGCTTGGAAAGAGGTGATGGAGCCTTTCTTCGTCGTGGTGATCCTTTCCTCCAATTCACCGACGTCCGTTCCCAGAGTGGGCTGATAACCAACGGCTGACGGCATGCGTCCGAGAAGGGCGGATAGCTCCATATTCGCCAGAACATAGCGATAGATGTTATCAATGAACAGAAGCACATCCTGGCCTTCAATATCACGGAAATATTCTGCTACGGTGACACCCGTGAGGGCGACACGGGAACGAACACCTGGGGTTTCATTCATCTGACCGAAGACCATAACGGTCTTATCCATAACGCCGGATCTTTTCATCTCTAACCACAGGTCATTGCCTTCCCGCGATCTTTCACCCACACCCGCAAAGACCGAAAACCCTCCGTGCTCCGCAGCAATATTGCGAATGAGCTCCATAATGATGACGGTCTTACCGACTCCGGCCCCACCATAAGCACCGATCTTGCCACCTCTTGTAAAGGGAGTGACGAGATCCATCACTTTCAATCCTGTCTCGAGTATTTGAGGAACAGTCTCCTGCTCCGTAAGTGAGGGAGGCGGACGGTGAATAGGCCATTTCTCGTCTGTTTTTACCTCACCCAATCCATCGATCGCTTCGCCAAAGACATTAAATAACCTCCCTAACGTAGCTCGTCCTACAGGTACTGAGATGGGAGTTCCCATATCAATGGCTTCGGCTCCTCTTGCCAAACCATCGGTGGGGGTCAAGGAGACACCACGTACCCAATTGTTGCCGATATGAGCTTGTGCCTCCACGATCACTTTCGTGCCGTTCATGGGAATGACGATGCCATTATAGATGGCTGGCAACTCACCTTTAGGAAATTCCATATCCACCACGGTCCCTATCACTTGTACGACTTTCCCTTTTGCCATCTTTTAACTCCTTGCTTTACACTCAAAAAACAAATGTCTTTAGTTAAAGGGTTAGGGTGATGATGCCCGTTTTGTCGGTAGGTTATGTCCTATATCTCTCCGTCCTTGTTCTTAACCCCTTCACCCTTTGCCTCTACACCAAACTGGCTTCCCCAACCCTTACCCAATAGCAATTTTCATAGATCTTCTTTGACGCAGCCATTATGGAAAAATATCTATGTGGTTAAGGCTTCAGCCCCTCCGCTGATATCACAAATCTCCTTTGTGATCATCTCTTGTCTCGCTTTATTCAAAGATAAGCTTAAATCTTTGATTAGGTCTTCCGCATTGTCGCCTGCATTACGCATCGCTACCATCCGTGCGGATTGCTCACTGGCAATGAGCTCAAGGACAGCATGGTACACTTCCATCTCAACAAATCTTGGTAGCAATTCATTTAAAACAGTAAAAGGATCAGGCTCATAAATATATTCTGCCACCTGTCCTGGAGGAAGCGTTGCTGGCTCAATAGGAAGCAAAACCTCTATGGTCGGTTTCTGTACTACGGTACTGATAAAACGAGGATAGGCAAGATAGACCAAATCAGCCTCACCATTGCTATAGTCATCCATCACCACTCTTGAGATCGACATGGTTTCCTGCATGGTTGCTCGGTCGCTGATGCCGGTGAATTCAGCACGTACATCAAGTTTGGCAATACGAGCGAAGGCTCTCGCCTTACGCCCTATTGTAATAATAGATACAGGGGCCTTCTGTCCCAGGATGAACTCAGCCACAGCCCGATTCAAGTTCGTATTCAATCCACCGCATAATCCCCGGTCGGTACCAATGTGGATGAGGGCAATTTTTTTCACTTCTCGTTTCTCTAGGAGGGGAAGGATTTTTCCCTTGATGCCGGGTTCAATGGCGATGTTAGCAATCACCTGGCGTATTTTTTCAGTGTAAGGTCGTCCCGCCAGTGCCTGTTGTTGTGTTCTCCTCATTTTAGCGGTGGCCACCATCTCCATCGCACGGACGATCTTTGTGGTCCCCTGGATACTACGTATGCGGCGGCGTAAGACTTGAATGCTGGCCATTTAGAAAGTACTTCCTTGTTTGAACTCTGTGATGGCTGCTTTTAAAAGATTTTCAGTTTCAGGTTTTATCTCATACTCTGTATCTATTTTTTTCTCTATCTCAGGATGATTCGTCTCCATGAATCGGTGGAAATTCTCTTCCCAGGGTATCACTTTTTCCACGGGAACGTCATCAAGATAGCCATTGGTGACGGCATAAAGAATACTTGACTGCTTCCCAAGGGACATGGGAGATTGCATGGGTTGCTTCAATATCTCAGTAATGCGACGACCTCGCTCAAGTTGATCCTTGGTTGCCTTATCTAATTCTTCACTTCCAAACTTTGCAAAGGCCTCCAACTCACGAAACTGGGCAAGCTCCAATCTCAGCCTTCCGGCAACTTGTCTCATGGCTTTCCTTTGAGCCGAACCACCTACCCGGGAGACGGATAACCCCACATTGATCGCCGGACGAATTCCGGCATTGAATAAATCTGGCTCAAGATAAATCTGCCCATCTGTGATGGAAATGACATTGGTAGGGATGTAAGCTGAGATATCTCCAAGTTGAGTCTCAATGATAGGCAAAGCCGTCAGGGAGCCGCCGCCTTGTTCTTTAGACAACTTGGCAGCTCTCTCGAGAAGGCGGCTATGGAGGTAAAAAATATCTCCGGGATAAGCCTCTCTTCCCGGCGGACGGCGTAACAACAGAGAAAGTTGGCGATAAGCCCAGGCATGCTTATAAAGGTCATCATAGAGAATCAAGGCATCTTTCCCCTGTTCCATGAACTCCTCACCGATCGCACAGCCTGCATAAGGAGCGATATACTGAAGAGGGGCCGGATCAGAGGAATCTGCTGCTACTATTATTGTATATTCCATCGCTCCGAACTTCTCCAGTGTTGCAATAGCTTGAGCTACCTTGGATGTTTTTTGTCCAATGGCGACATAGATGCAGATCAAACTTTGGCCCTTCTGAGCGATGATACTATCCAGGACAATGGCTGACTTGCCGGTAAAACGGTCACCAATAATCAGCTCGCGTTGCCCCCGGCCAATAGGAATCATACTATCTATTGCCTTAATGCCAGTCAATACGGGTGTATCCACTGGGCTTCTCTTTGTTACGTCTGGCGCCACTCTCTCTACCGGACGAGTCTTCTCAGCCTTAATGGGGCCCTTCCCGTCAAGGGGGCGCCCCAGAGGGTCAACTACTCTTCCTATAAGAGCGTCTCCCACAGGAACCTCTATGACTCTACCTGTCGCCTTTACCTCATCTCCTTCTTTTATCTTGCTGCATTCGCCAAGAATCACCGCTCCAACATTGTCCTCCTCCAAGTTTAAAGCCAGACCAGTAATGTCATGGGGGAATTGGAGTAATTCGTTGTAGGCCGCCTGCCCCAGCCCATAGATGCGGGCGATCCCATCGCCCACCTCGATCACGGTACCTACATTGGTAACGGTGACACCAGCACCAAACCGTTCAATCTGCTCTTTGATGACAGCGACAATATCCTGTTCACGGGTTGCCATATTAACCCCTCTCTCTTATTGAAAAAGTGAATGGCGAAAAGGTAACGGTCAAGATGCTCGTTTCGTTAAAGGGTTATGTTGTTGGTCTTTAACTCTTTTAACCGTAACCCTTTGACTCTACACCAAACGGGCTTCGTAACCTTTACCCACAAACCAAGTAAAATTTATCGACCGGCTTCAACCATATTTTTCTTCAAGGCTTCTAATCTCTGGCGTATGCTCCCATCAATGAGCATATCCCCGATCCATGCAATAAATCCCCCGATGATAGAGGAGTCTACTTGAGCATCAATGACCACTTTACGGTCAACGATTTCTCCAAGACGACGAGAAATGGCCTTGCTCTCTTCATCACCCAAAGGCAATGCACTAATAACCTTGGCACGTTCAATCCCCCGGTGAGCATCCAGCAAGCCATTATACTGTTGGAATATATCTCCGGTGAGCCTCAATCGACCTTTACTGGCCAGAAGAAGAGCCAGGTTAAAGGACAGGGGATTTATCTCTCCCAATCGTTTCTGCAAAAGATTTCTTTTAACATCGAAGGGAAATCGAGGATTTTGAAACAAAGCCATCAGTTCTTCATCTTTAGTTAAGTCGGCTATTTTCCCCAAGCCTTCCTGCCAGCTCTCCAACTCATTTCTTTCCAGGGCCAGCTCGAAAGCAGCCTGGGCATAGCGTCTACCAGAGCTTATTCTACGCATCTCTCAAGTTAATTCTTCTTTGAGAAAGCACTTTCTTTAAGTGTTTCCTCAATCAGCTTACGATGTTTCTCCTTGTCCAGGGTCTCTTTGATCACTTTTTCAGCCGCCGCTATTGAAATATCGACAAACTCACGGCGCAAATCCCCAACGATTTTATCGCGCTCTGCCTCTAACTCAGATCGAGTTCGATCAACAATCGCCTGGGCCTGTTTCGTCGCCTCCTGTCTCGATTCTTCCTTTAGTCTCTCTCCAACTTGCATTGATTGGGTGATGATGGCTTGTGCTTCTTGGCGACCTTTCTCAATCTCTCTTTGCACCTCTCCTTTCGCTTGCTCAAATTCTTTCTTTGTCGCCTCTACCAGGTCCATGGCATCCTTTGTCCTTTTCGTTCTCTCATCAAGCATCTTCATCACCGGTTTGTACAAGAAGAGGCGCAATAAAACAAATAGGACAATGAAATTGACAACGAAAACGACCAACAGTGGTAAATTAACACCTAGACTGGCGAAGCCTTCCATCTTACCCCCTTTGGTAATTCATTCATAGAAATGGTGTGTTACCTGGAATGTGTTACGCCCGCAAGACCAAGAACATCGCTAGCCCGGCGATAGAAAACACTGCTATGATGATGGCAATAATAATTGCTGCTAAACTCGCAGGTAGTCCTCCCTCTCCCATGGTTGACCCTCCTTATTTGACGACCATCGCAAGGATAATACAAACGATCAGGACGTAAATCCCTATGGCCTCGGCAAGGGCACCAATCAAAATCATATTGGTGAGAATTGCCCCTCTGGCTTCAGGGTTGCGTCCCAACGATTGCATGGCTGAAAAGCCGATGAGTCCCAATGCTAATGCTGGGCCAAAAAACCCCAAACCCGCGGCCAACCCGATCACTAACATTTTTACTACTTCTGGTGTCATTTATAGCCCTCCTTTCATTTTTATTCTGTCTCTTCATGCGGTGATACAGCTATGGTGGCAAAGACAAGAGTTAGACCCGAGAAGATAAGAGCTTGGATAAGACCAATGAGTAATTCCAATCCGTAAAAAGGGATGGTAAATACGAGAGGGATGAGAAAACTGGAGACCAAGATCAAAATCTCACCGGCTGTCATATTGCCGAAGAGACGGAAGGTGAAGCTGAGCATACGGATGAGATGGCTGAATATCTCTAATACACCGACGAATAAATTGATGAACCCGAAAACAATGCTCATCACTCCCTGACCGATCTTACCTTTTAATATTTCCTTAAGCCCTTCTGTCATCTGGCGGACGTTGATGAACTCGCTGAGGTAATGAATGACTCCCACTGCCCTCATTCCCCAGGATTCAACAAAGATGAAAGACATAATCGCGATGGAAAGGGGTACGTTCACGTCTGTGTTCGCTGCCCGGAATAACGGTGCAAACTTGCCATCATGCTCAATGACTCCGATGGAACCAAAAAAGGGCAAGAGAGCAAGGTAGGCATTAGAGATGACGTAGATAAAGATCGTGGCCACTCCAGAAAAGAGCATCCTGGCATGTTTTTTACCGGCTACGCTTTCGACAAAGTTCAACAATCCCTCTACGATTGTCTCCGCCATCGCCTGCCGTTTGCTAGGGATCAGGGTCATCTTGCGGGTTAAGAAAAAGGATAGACCGACCAGCACGATGATGGTAAGCCATGAAGCAATGAGCGTGTTCGTCACCGCAAAGTGCCCGATATGAAGAACTGGCTCCGCAGGGAGTTCAACCGTTGGTCTAGGGACTTGGAAGATGGCAGGAGGTTTCGTACCCAAAAAACTGGATCCGAGAGGGCCAAAAACCAAACCGACGCCAAAGAGGATTAAAACAGGGATGAAGAAATAGAGTAAAATGTTGAGGCGATCACGACCCATTTTCATTTTTTATTATCTTTTTTTAGTTTTTCTTGTTCAGCCTGATACTTGATAAGCATGCGAAATAAACCAAAGAAAGCAACGACTGTCCCAACCCCAAGACCGATAAAGGTAAACAAAGGACGCTTATCAAACATTTCAGGGCGATCAAGCCAGTACCCAATCCCTACTGGGATGATCAAGCTTAACGCTACATACCAGCCCACTGTAAGTAAGAACTGTAATGGTCCAACCCACTCTTTCACATAGCCTACCAGGTGTGGTTGTGCAATGCAGGTGAAATTTTTAACATACCCCAAAAAACATGTCAATCATTTTTTCTTTTCCCCTCACCCTATCTCTCTTCCCAAAGAGACAGGGTGAGGTAAGAGAGAAATTTAGGGAATCGCGAAATCGATTTCGACAGCAATACTAAGCAGATAAAGGATGGTCCACATTATGGGAGAGAAGCTGAAGATCTTCTTCTTTATCGACGATCCCTTCCATTTTGCAGTGCCCCTCAAAGATTCCACCCTCATTGATGGTGAGGACCGGGGTGACGATATTCCCGTAAAACTTACCTGTGGAATGGATCTCCGTCCGCCCCTTGGCATTAACCTCCCCTTCCAAAAGACCATTGATGATGATCGAATTGACCCCGATCTTGCCTTTGACAACTGCCGTTTCACCAACGATTAATGTCCCACTGTCGAAGATCTGGCCTTCGAACCTCCCATCCAGACGAAATACGCCTTCAAAGGTCATCTTGCCTTCAAAGACGGTTTCCTTCCCCAAGTAGCCGCTGATCTCTTCTGGGACAGGGGAGGGTTTGGGGCTACCTTTACTAAACAGCGATTTTCCTCCTGACATTGATCGCTCCTTTCGATTTAAAGCAAAGATGAAAATTAAACAATTTAGGAATTCAGGAATTTAGGATTCACAGTTCTCCAATTGCCTAATTCCACAATTCCTTAATTCCATAATTCCTAATCTTTTCCAAGAATGGCTTCAATAATTCTTTCCAGATCTTCAAATGAATAGTATTCGATCTCAATCTCTCCTCTTTTTCCTTTTTGTGTAATGTGAACCTTTGTTCCCAGATGTCGTCTCAGGGAGTCCTGAAGACTGCTCAACTGGCTCTCCAGGTCACTCCCTCTTTTGGTTGGAGTGACCACTCTCTTCGGTTTCTCTGACCATCGCTTCGCCAAGGCTTCGGCCTCTCTCACCGAAAGGCCCTTCTGGATGATTAAGGCACAGAGTTCCTTCTGCTTCTCTTTGGTCTCGAGGCTGAGGATGGCCCTGGCATGTCCGGAGGTGATACGATTTTGAAGGAGATGGTTCCTTATTTCCGAAGGGAGTTTCAGGAGGCGGAGGACATTGGCGATGGTGGTTCGATCTTTTCCAATCCGCGTGGCCAATTCCCCTTGGCTGAGATTGAACTCCTCTATCAGACGCTTGAAGGCTTCTGCCTCCTCAATCGGATTTAAATCCTCTCTCTGGAGGTTTTCGATGAGCGAGAACTCCAGGGCCTCTCGTCCTTCGATCTCTTTGACCAGGACAGGGACTTCCTTCAGCCCCGCCTTCTGAGCTGCCCGCCAGCGACGTTCTCCAACAATCAGTTCATAACCCCCATCGACCCTTCTGACGATCAAAGGTTCCAAGATTCCTTTTTCTCTAATGGATTCTGCCAACTCTTGGAGTTTCGATTCGTCAAAATGCTTTCGGGGCTGAGATCGATTGGGGACGATCTCTTCAATCCCGCAGAAGAGGAGTGTTCTGGATTCCTCTTTTTCAAATTCCGGGATGAGTGCTCCCAGACCTTTTCCTAAGGCCACTCTCTTAGTCATCATCGGTCTTTCCGTTGGCCATAATTTCTCTGGCCAAATTTAAATAACTTTCTGCACCCTTCGAACGAATATCGTACAGGAGGACAGGTTTTCCGTGGCTGGGGGCTTCGCTCAGCCTGATGTTGCGTGGGATAATTGTCTTGAACACCTTATCTTTGAAATGGCTTTTCACTTCATGGGCGACCTGGTGGGAGAGGTTGTTCCGGCTATCGAACATGGTGAGGAGAATTCCTTCGATCTCCAGCTTTGGATTGAGGGCCTGTTTAATCAGGCGAATCGTTTTGAGAAGCTGCCCCAGTCCTTCCATGGCATAGTATTCACATTGGAGAGGGATCATGACGGAGTGGGCGGCCGTCAAGGAGTTGATGGTCAGCAGGCCCAGTGAAGGAGGGCAGTCGATGAAGATGTAGTCGTAGTCAGCCTCCACCTCTTTGATCAACCGATCCAATTTCCTTTCGCGATCCTTCTCCTCGATCAGTTCCACTTCTGCACCAATCAGGTCGGTATTTGAAATGATCACATCTAAATAAGAGAGTGACGTCTTCTGGATTATCTCCTTCAGCCCTGAGCCCCGAAGCAGGGCATGGTAGATGGTCCCATTGGGATTCTCTTTGCTTAACCCCACACCGCTCGTTGAGTTCCCCTGGGGATCGATATCGATGAGGAGGACCTTCCTCTCTGCTACAGCAATGGAGGCGGAGAGATTGACGGCCGTCGTCGTCTTTCCCACCCCCCCCTTTTGATTGGCAATACAGATCACTCTTGCCATGACGAAAGACAGAGAGAGGAACGCTACGCTTGAGGAGCACTTCGTTTGAGGGTAAAGGTTTTCGCCTTCAGCCTCCTGCCTCAAGTTCTCCGAAGGAGAACGCTCCTCTGACCTTTACCCCGTTAGAAAGCCCCGGCATTTATGCCGGGGATGTTATGAATAGAAACCATCAGCTCCTTGTAAAGGTGGGGTCAAAGCCCCACCTTTCTAACGGGGTTTACTAAAAATGTTTATAGCACAAAAAAGAGGGGATGGAAATGCAAAAGTAATCCTCTTTCCAAATCTTCCCACCCCCCTTGCCAAAGAGACTGTGTCGTAATGAACAACAAACTACTTCCATTGCAGCGGGGGACAGGCGGTCGGGTGATGAAGCTTTAGGGCGGAAACCTCTCAACGCGCAGCTTCGGAGATCCAAGTCCATGAAAAAAGTCCCATTTCTAAGAAGGCCGATTACCCATAAATTAGAACGACCGCATTCTAAAGCTGAAAAACCTGACCCCGCCACGGCGGGATCCCGCCGGAATCCACCCTCCCTCATGATTATGACACAGTCTCAAGGGTGGGAAGGGGGGGATCATTGTTTTTCAAACAAAAGTATCGTTCTTTTGAAATCACTAAAAGGCAAGGATAAATGAACGGTCTTTTGCAAGCTGTATCGGGATTTTTCTGTTTTGGAGAGAACCCGGATCTCCTCATCTTCCGAGCGGCTCTTCATCGCCAATACGGTTCCATCTTTTTTCAGGAATGGAGAACTGAGGAGGAGAAGGGTCTGGAGATCGGTGAAGGCTCTCGAGAGAACGAGATCGAATCGTCCCCCCATACTCTGAAGGATTTCCTTATCTTGGGCACGGCCATGAATCGCGTCAATCCCTTTTAACCCAAGCATCCGTATGATATGCCTTTGGAAATCGACTTTCTTGCGAACGGAGTCGATTAAAGTGATCTCAAGGTTGTCTTGCACTATCTTTAAAGGAATTCCAGGAAAGCCAGCACCTGATCCAATGTCCAGGAGGGAAGAAGTTTTGGAAAGATAAGGGCAGACCGAGAGAGAATCGAGGAAATGTTTTAAAACGATCCCCTTCTCTGTTCGGATGGCGGTCAGGTTGATCTTTTGATTCCATTTGAGAAGTTGCTCGAGGTATAGATCAAAGGCCTCGACCGCCTTTTCATTCAAGTGAATATGGAATGCCTTTGCTCCTTCAACGAGGAGGTTTCTATTTTCCGTCTCCATGTTTGAGAGTCATATCATAAAATAGCTTCTATTTAAAGGACTCAAGGGGTCCAGGGTCCAAGCGATCAAGCAAAATGATGGAGAGCAGGTGAAGAAAAGGGTGGCTGCCGATGCCAATATTGATCTATCCCTTTAGAACTGATATGATGCATGCATATTTTTAGCCCGGATTTTATCGACCATGACCCAATCCAAATCACGAGAGAAGGTTGAGCAACTCGTTCAGAAATTCCAGCGTGAACAAGTCGCTGGCCTGATTAATCAGTATAATGGATCCGAAACGCAGCAAGCTGGGATGTGTTGACGGGCAAAGAAGAGAAGATTATGATGAAGGGACGAGAAGGAGATATTGAGGTATTTGAAGTGATTGGCCTCAAATCCGGGAAAGGAGAATGGTCATGAAATTCTATTATAGGAGTATCCTTTTATTTTTTGGGATTATTTGCTTGGGTTTGAGTGTGATCCTGTTTAAAGAGATTCGCATCGGAGCTCAAACATTACCTCCTGATGTAGGATTGGTAACCCAATTGACTGGCGAAGCCACTTATTGGAATGAAACCTATCAAAAGACCCCAGAGAAGGCACAGGTCTTTATGAAGATACGCCGTGGAGATCATTTTAAAGTAGTCTCAGGGACGATGATCCAGTTGGTCTACTTCCAAAATGGTCGGCAAGAGACTTGGAAAGGATCGGCTGAGTTGGCGGTGGGCGACGGGGAAAGCCGCATTGAAGGAGAAAAGGGTGCCCAGGTTAAGCCAGAAGTTTTGATCCTACCAGTCGATACCTCACAAGGGATGCGTCGCATTCCAGTACTTCTCAGGCGAGCGAGGCTCAGTCGCTCAGGTGCTACGCAGGTTCGTGGGACAGGGGAAACTCCCCCCAAAACCATTATTCCAAGCAGAGAAGAAAGGGCTGAAATCGCAATGGCGAGAGAGACTTACCAAAAATTGCGTAAACAAACCAAAGCCGACGAGATTACGCCTGAGTTGAATCTATTGGGAATATTGGCGGATTATGAACAATATGGAGAGATGGAGAAGGTCATCAAAGAGGCATTGAAGATACAGCCGAACAACGAAGTTCTGAAAGACCTGGAAGAATGGGTAAGGGCTCAGAAATCGAAGCCTGCAACAAAAAAGTAAGTTGAAGGAATTAAAAGTCCATCTTCTAAGGAGGTGAGGCATAGAATGAGATTTTACCGACCCCTTGGAATTATTCTTATATCCTGTGTTGCTTCTTTCTATCTCGGTTGTGTGCCAAAGGTGACGTTGAAGGAAACCACCCATTACAAGCTCTATGAAGATATAGAGTTAGTAGCTTCAAAAAATTTTGGGACATGGATCAAAACAGACATCTCCATACCCAAGGGCGCTATCGTGGCAGTCATGGCTAATGGGGAAGTGTGGGACATACGTAAGCCTAAAAGACGGCGCTGGCAACCATTTCGATCTCTCCGGTTCAAAATCGGAGAGGATGGACGAGAAATCAACATTGGCTCCGGGATTGATCCAAAAAATCCATCTAATAGGAACGTCATTTCAAGTGGAGAAGGAGGCTTTCTCTACTTTGGCATGGGGACTTGGTGGAGAAATAAAGATCCAAAAACGAGGAGGGGAAAAATTACAACAAGAGTCATTGTATGGGAGAAAGACCGTCAGGATCAGATTGAAAGCGATCTACTTAGGCTCATTCGTTCTCAGCCAGATGATCAGCAATTCAGTGATCTTGTTGGCATGCTGGCCAATCGTCTTGGCGATGTAGGAGAATATCAGAAGGTACAAAATCTCTACAAAATGATGAGAGAAAATCCCGATTTGGATTGGGATCGAGTATATCCAACTGTTCTCAATCATCTTTCAGATTTTGAGAAGCAACTGGGAAGAAACGAAAGTGCAAAGGCTCACTTGGAAGAGTCATTAAAAGGAGCGAGACGTTATGGCAATCGGTATATGGAAACGATGGTACTTCTCCGCTTAGCTATGGCAGCCTCTAACCTCAAACAGTATGAGGAGGCCAATAAACTATTAGAACAAGCCCTTGAAATTGCTATGACGATAAAACATCCAGAGGCTATCGGAAAATCTCTTAGAAATATGGGGAATAATCTTTTGAAGATGGATAGGCCTGCTGAGGCTATAGAATATCTTGAGAAGGCCTTAGAACAATTTCGTCGGCGTGATCGGTATTTGATGCAGCGTTGGTGTTACCTCAACCTTGGTGAAGCCTACATGAGGCTCAATAAGAATATGGAAGCGAAAAAATCCTTTGAATCTGCCATTGAAGTGGCATTGAAGGCTACCGACCCACAGGCTCAATGGAGTGCCCACCAATGGCTGGGTAGGATGGCAGAGAGAGAAGGAAACAACCAGGTTGCCTTTGAACATTATGCAGAAGCCATCAAGTTGGTTGAATCGATGAGAGCTAAGTATACAGATCCGGAGCTTAAGGCTCTCTTTATGAAAGATAAGTTCCGCCTCTATGAACGAATGATTCAACTTCTCTACGAGATGCAACGACCTTCCGAAGCCTTTCATTATTTAGAGCGAGCAAGAGCAAGAGTGATGCTCGATATGTTGGCAGAAAAGGCCTTCTCTTCGAAGAATAAGGAGGAGAATGAACTGCTCACCCGGGAACGATCTCTCAGAGGACGAATCGAGGAGATTTCCATGGAGGAAGAGAGAATAACCCTCGAGAGGCCTCAAGAGTCGGAAGAAGAGATGGAAGAGGCTGAAGAACCGGAGAAGCCAATTTCAGAGCTCGAGCACTTACAGTCCCAACACCGAGCCATTCTGGAAAGGATTGAGAAGCTCAATTCTGAGCTTGCCTCTCTGGTCACCATCAATCCTCTGAAGGCTCCTGAGATTCAGGCGCTTCTTGATACCGACACAGCCATTCTTGAATATTTCGTGGGTGAGAACAATCGATTTGTCTTCGTTGTCACTCGAGAGAAGGTTCTTACAGTACCCTTAAAGGTGGGATCGAGGAGTCTTTTTGAGAAGATTAAAGAGTTTAGGGTGAGGGCTGTGGAGGGAATCACTCTGGATCGGTTATTGTCGAAGGTGTACGAGAAGCCTCTTTTCGAACTCTATGAAATATTGATCCAGCCTATAGAGCGAGAACTCCCCGGCAAGAAACACCTTGTGATTGTTCCTCATGAGATGTTGCACTATCTTCCCTTTCAGGCCTTGCTATCCAAAGAGGGGAAGTATCTCATTGAGTCGTTTACGATTAGTTATTTGCCTTCAGCGAGTGTACTGAAGTATGCGAGAGCGAAGAACAGAGGGAATCGTGTAGATCTATTTGCCGCGGGGAATCCCTCTACGGAACTTTCCCCCCTTCCCGCAGCAGAGGTGGAGGTGAAGGAAGTTTCGACCATCTTTGAGAAGAAATTGGTTCTTACTGGAAGGCAAGCCACCAAGTCCTCGGTGAAAGGTCAGAGTCCAAAATATGACATGGTACTACTCTCCACCCACGGAGAAATGATTGACTCTGATCCACTCAAGTCAAATTTGAGATTTACACCCTTAGAGAGGGACGATGGCAAACTCACAGTGAGCGAGATTTTTGATATGGAGATTAAGGCGAACTTGGTGACGCTTTCGGCTTGTGAGACGGCATTGGTGAAGGGAGAGGCGGGAGATTTTCCGAAGGGGGATGATTTAGTGGGGCTTTCAAGGGCTTTTATCCATGCTGGGGCGCCGAGTGTCTTGGCATCCCTTTGGAAGGTATCGGATGATTCTACGGTTAAGTTGATGAAGAATTTTTATCAAAATATGAAAAGGATGTCAAAAGCCGAAGCCCTTCGTCAGGCTCAGATCGATTTGATGAGGTCCACGGTTCGTTTTACAGTGACGAGGGCAGGGGGAGGGATGATTCAGCCGGCTCAAAATCCATCGGAAGAGGTCATCGAATGTTCTCATCCCTTCTTCTGGGCGCCTTTTATCTTAGTGGGTGATTGGAGATAATATTTGTATGTCTTGAGCCCATGCTTTTTCTAATCTTTCTCGGCTGGTTTGTGTTCTTTAGTTTTTTGTACCTCCTTTTCGACTTTTCTTCGTTCTTTCACTTTTTCCGTCTCTTTCTCCACTGGTTTTCGTTCCCTTGCTTTCTCTAATCCTTTCTCTACTGGTTTTTCTTTTGGTTTTTCTATCTCCCTCGGTGTGATTTCTTTTGGTTTCTCTATTCCCTTCTCTGGGGGTCTAAGCTCACGAGGTTTTTCCACCTCTTTTTCTGTTGGTTTGAACTCTTTGGGTTTCTCCACACTCTTTTCCGCCGGTTTGAATTCTCGGGATTTTTCAACCGGTTTAAGATCCTTTGGTTTATCGCCCTCTTTTTCAGGGGGCTTAGGTTCCCTGAGTCTTTCCACTTTCCTGTCGGGTGGCCTTCGCGCTTTCTCTTTCTCAACCTCCCTCTCGACCGGTTTGCCTTCCTTCGTTTTTAAGGTCATCTCCTTTGGTGGTGATTCAGGTCTAAGGACAGAAGCCTCTTTTTCTTTCACCAAAGGACGTTTCTCCTTTATTTCTCTAACCTTGATCTCCCTGATCGGTTCGGGTGGTCGTTTTGTGTAAGGAATCTCTTTTATGACGGGTATGAACGTGGTTTTCTCAGGCTTAATGTTCGGCCGGCCAATACTGATTTTCTCTCTGAGAAATGGATTCTCCCTAACCTTCACATCCACGTGTTTCCCGGTGACGAAAGTGTCGTGGTGAAGAATGGTGACGCCATTTCGGACATGAACATTCCTGTAAACAACTCTTGTGACATCGATATGGGTTATGTTGATGTTGGTGATATTGACACTGTGCGGACCATAATAACCATGGCCGTAGTAGATTTCTCCGGGAGCCAATGGGACCCACGATACATAAGTGGGAGTTTGAACCCAGCCAACAAAGCCAGGCCCCCAATAGACAGCCCCTCTTACAGGAGGGACCCAGCACCATCCACCAATAGAGGCCACAAAGGCCCATCTTCCATAGTGGTAGGGTGCCCAGCCCCAGGGTTCATAGGAGACCCAGACATAGTCGCCACCTATCCATACCCATCTGCCCGTCCTGTAAGGAGCCCATCCGGCGGAAACAGCCACGGTGGGTGTCCAGACGTAACCATATTCTCTCACATTTACCCACCTTCCGTTCTCTTCAAAGTCAGTGGAATAGGACTGTAGTTCATCAGGCAAATAACGAGAAGCAGGTCTCCGCTCGGCGAATTTTCGATCCTTTTCTCTGTTCCATTTTTCCCATTCATCAGGGGGGCCTAAAGGAGCAAGTTCAGCATAGGTCCCTTCTCTAAGAGACAACGTATTACCTTCATCTATCGTTGTTTTACCATCTCTATTTTCTGCATAGACAGAACCTCGATAGACGGAGATATCCGTATAACCATCCTCTGAAATATCTATTCTAAAAACGGACCGATCATAACTCCTTACGGAAGAAAGCGGGGTATCAATCTGGAGGAGGCTGTCCTTTAGTCCTCTGAAATTCGCGTAAACATAGCCTTCGGTTAAATAAAACTGAAACGAATCCTTCTCGATAGTGAGTATGTCGAGAGCGGATTTTTGATCAAGTCTCAAGGATGTCCCGTCTCTTAGCTGAAGTTCGGTCCTGCCTCCTTCAGGAACCCATAAACGGTCTCCATCTTTCAGTGGCATGTTGACGGAGGCAGGAACCCATTCCTCTGTATCTTCCGTTTTTATCTGGACATCGCCATCGATCAGGCTGATACGCAAGAACCCCAGATCTGCAGGGAAAGAATAGGCTGGAAAAAGAATCAGTATGGATAACAGGACTATAAACCTAAATTTTTTCATGGATTGACCCTCCTTTTTTCCATTTATGGATAAATGATGAGCTTCCTCCTGCTCATTCGTCATTTCTATTATATTATCATTATACCATAGTTTAACAGGGCCAGAATTTTATTTTTAGCAATCACACAAGATTGTTCTTTGATGTGTCGATATATTCTGCCTTTTTGTATCTAACTATTAGACGTGAATGAATGGGTTTTTATTCTATGATTCACCCCCCACTCTCCCTCTCCCCCTGTTTTATGGACCGGAGCTTTTTACACTTAAGAGTTCAAAGAATCTTTCTTTTTTGACCTCAACGGTCCTTTCTGTTAAGATGCCTTAAAGTTCAATTTATTTGAGGGGGAAAGGGTCATCTTATGGCCAAGGCAAAGACCCATTTTGTTTGCCAGTCCTGTGGATATCAGGCTCCCAAATGGTTGGGCAAGTGCCCAGGGTGCCAGGAATGGAACACTTTTGTTGAAGAGCGCGTGACCGAGGAGAAGGTGCCTGAACGAGACCTCCTCGGGTTTGAAGTGGAGGCCGTTCCAATGCCGATTACCGAGATTGTCGGTGAGGAGAGAGGTAGGCTCCAGATCGGCATCGGAGAGTTCGATCGGGTGCTCGGAGGAGGGATCGTTTTTGGTTCGGTGATTTTGGTCGGAGGCGATCCAGGGATCGGCAAGTCAACCCTTCTCCTCCAAGTGATGAGCTGCCTGGCATCAAAGGAAAGAAAGGTTCTTTACATCTCCGGTGAAGAGTCTCTACAGCAGACGAAGATGAGGGCGGATCGACTGGGGATTTCCTCCGATCAACTGTTTGTGGTTTCGGAGACATCCTTGGAGAAGATCCTCCAAGATATCCAAGTGCTCAGACCTTCGACCGTTGTGGTCGATTCGATTCAGACCATCTATTCCTCTGACTTACCTTCTACACCAGGATCGATCACCCAGGTGAGGGAGGCCTCGAGTCGGTTACTCTATTTAGCCAAGCATCTATCTATCCCCATTTTTCTTGTCGGGCACGTGACCAAGGAGGGTTTTATCGCAGGGCCAAAAGTTCTGGAACATATGGTGGATACCGTCCTTTACATTGAAGGAGAAGCCAATTACTCCTTTCGGATCCTGAGGGCAGTTAAAAACCGCTTTGGCTCCACCAATGAGATCGGAGTCTTTGAGATGAAGGATTCAGGATTGGCGGAGGTATTCAGCCCTTCAGAATTCTTTCTTTCGGAAAGGACTCAAACCACCTCCGGTTCGGTGGTCATGCCCAGTATGGAGGGTTCAAGGCCCATTCTGGTTGAACTTCAGGCCTTGGTTGTTCCCACACACTTTGGCGTTCCAAGGAGGACAGCCCAAGGGATCGATGCCAACCGTGTTTCGCTCCTGGTTGCAGTGATGGAGAAGAGATTGGGATTCCATCTTCTCAATCATGACATTTTTCTCAACATCGCGGGTGGGATGAGGGTAGAAGAGCCTGGTGCTGACTTAGGGGTGATTGCCTCGATCGCGTCGAGTTATAAGGATCAAGTGATTGAACCAGAGATGGTGGTCTTTGGAGAGGTTGGTCTCGGAGGAGAGGTGAGGGGAATCAGCCAATCGGAAGTGAGGGTGAAGGAAGCAGCGAGGCTGGGATTTAAGCGGTGCCTCTTGCCGAACCAGAATCAGGAGAAGATAAGGGGAGTGAAAGGAATCGAATTGATCGGGGCCAAGACGGTTCAGGATGCGATGAAAGTACTGTTTTAGAAAATGATTGCAAAATTAGCATTGAAAAATTAGCATTGCAAAAGAAAGATCAAAACAAGTTTGATATACTAATTGGTAATTTTGCCTGCCTGCTGTAGGCAGGCAATTTACAATGAAGGTTGATAGGAGGCCTTATGAAGAAATGGACAGTTGGATCGATTTTGATCCTCTTTATTTTTTTATCAGTTTTCCTTAGTCAGGGACAGGAGAAGTCTCTCGACCCAGGAGGACTTTATGATTCTGCCATGGAGCTCTTTTCCAAAGGCAGATACGATGAGGCGATCGAGGGGTTTTCTAAATTAATTCAATCTTTTCCAACGAGCAGATTGGTTTCTTACTCCCGGTACATGATCGGTCAATGTCTTTTCAAAACGGAAAAATATGAGGAGGCCTTTCAACAATTCGAACTCTATTTGAAAACCTATCCCTATGGAGACCGTGTGAAGGAAGCAGAGAAGGGGATCCAAATTTCAAAGGAGAAATTGAAAGAGAAGACCCCTCCTCCATCCCCTCAACCCCCCATTGCCAAAGAAGAGGAGATGAAGATCATTCGAGAGGAACCGAAGAAGGTGGAGGTCAAATCCCCACCTGAGGTCAAGGGGGTGAAAAGGCGGATCTGTGTTCAGGTCTTCGATTTTGATGGCAAGAACCTTGAGGAGGTAGAGAAAAGGGTCAGGGAGTTGAAAAAGGTGGGTGTGAATACATTAATCCTCAGGGTCTTTCAGAACAAAGGGGATCGAATCTATAAATTTGTTACGCCGCATCATGAGGAAGGGGTTTACTTCAAAACGGAGTATGCGCCCGTCGTCGATGATATCCTGGGGAAAGTGGCAGAGATCGTCCATCGGAATGGACTTGATATCTTCGCATGGATCACCACGCGTTATGCTAACTACGGCTTAGACGGAACTCCTGAATATCGGTGTGAGAGTTATAATTTCGAGACGAAAAGAATGGAAGTGGCGAGGGGTTTCAACCTCTTCCACCCGGATGTGCTGAAACGCCTTGAAGGTCTTTTCCGTGACCTCGGTCGCTACCCTATTGATGGGATCCTGTTTCAGGACGATCTGATCTTGAAACATAATGAAGATTTTAGCATCGAAGCGAACAAGGCCTTTCTGAAGGAATTTGGGTATTCGCCTCATCCGGACCTGTTTTATATTGACCCCTATCCGTCGGGGTCTGGAAAATATTACGTCAAGGCCTACACCGAGCGATTCTGGTCTTGGGCAAACTGGAAGAACCGCTGGTTAATGAATTTGGCTACCCGACTGATGGAGGTTGCCAGAGAATCGAATCCCAACCTGCAATTTGGGATCAACCTTTACTATGAGGCTATCCTCAATCACTCCAACGGAGTGGCTTGGTTTTCGCAGACTCTTTCAGAGGCTTTGGAAAGGAATTTTGACTACTATGCGGTGATGGCATACCATCGCCAGACGATGAAAGAATTGAATATGGAAGAGAAGAAGGCCATGGAGTTGATGGCGGAAGTGGCAGAGAAGGCGGTCAAATCAGTCGGAAATCCTTCCAAGGTGTTGATGAAAGTTCAGATCCTCGATTGGAAGAACTATGAGGTCATTCCCAAGAAGGAGGTTGATGAAATTTTGACGGGGATTTTGAACCGTGGGGAGGTCAGTTTAGCCTTTGTCCCTTACATCAGTCAATTTCCTCTTTCTTCATTAAAAGGGAAGTGGACTGCCTCTAAATAAATAGTTCGGAGTAATGAGTTCGGACCCCCTTGCCTGCGACAGGCAGGCATGAATCCTTTATTTATTTGTAAAAATCGAAACTTGAGCTTGTAGACATTGTCAGGTTGACATCTGGCTGGCGCTTTCAGCTACAAGTCTACAGTATCGTATAGTTTTGGATCTTAACGATTACTGATTGAAACCTACGAAAATAAATAATCCCCTTCTTCTCTCCTCGAAACCTCATGCTTCTCAATCTCTGGGAAAATTTAGGACGGTTCTGATCTATTTTTGACCGAGAGTATTTTGAAATTAGAACGTGACTCAATCCTTTTTCGCTTGGATTTTTGCTAAGCCTTGGTCAATAAAATAGGCAAAAGTACCTCTCCCAACCAAATTGCGTGCGGTCCCCTCTCCATCTGTTTGTTTTGCATTATCGAGTAACAAGTCCCAATCTTTGACGCTCTTACCAGGTACCCCCAAATCGACCAATGCTGCGAGTTCAGCACGTTCATCCTTAGGTAAATCACTGACCATTTTTTCTAATTGAATTCGTATCGGATCGCTGGAATATTCTTTCATCCTTTCACTGATCCGTTCATCTTTTGCAAGGTCCAAAGATTGAGGTTTATCAGCATAAACATCATGTAAATCTCTGGCTAAGTCCCTGATCCTTAGTATGACTTCTCTTTTTAGTTTCATGACTGGTTTCATCACCGTACTCCTTCCTTTAAAAAAATACGAATACACAGTTACTCTAATCTGAAAATGACAAAGCGAAGAGTTTGGCTTTGTCGGGTGAATCGTATTTTCGTCTTAGGAATACAACTCACTAATATCAGGAATACTTTTTTTGTCAATAGTAAAAATGAGATTGTGAAAATTATCTTTTTGAAAATTATCACTCGAAGAACTAAACCGCTGCGCGGTAGACTTTACAAATTTTTCTTTTTGGAGCCAAAATAACCGCTCGCCCCACTTTATTCAATCAGGATTTTTAGTCTCTTGTTGATCGAGTCGCATCTCCATACAATTTCCTTTGCCATACCGTCGGCATGAGCTGGCGGAATCTAAATCAAAGGAGGTTGTATTATGGGAAAGTTGAGAGATCAGATGCTGGTAGATCTTCAGTTGAGCGGGGCCAAGCCAAGCACACAAAGGACATATCTGAGAGAAGCTGAGAACTTGGTCAAATACTTTAACAAATCCCCGGAGCAATTGGGAGAAGACGAACTCAAAGCGTATCTGCTTTACCTGATGAAGGAAAGGCATCTGTCCGAGGGAACCTTTTGGTTCTATGTGGCTGGCATTAAATTCTTATACCGAACGACGCTGAAACGGGAATGGGCGGTGGAGAAGATCCGGTATCCCCGGGCCAAGAGAAAACTTCCGGTGGTTCTGGATCTTTCGGAGGTACAATCCCTCTTTTTAGTGACGAAGAATCTCAAGCATAAGGCGATCCTGATGATGACGTATTCTTCGGGATTGAGAGCGAGCGAGACAGCAAGCCTTAAGCTGACCGATATCGATAGTAAACGAATGATGGTCAGGGTCAGTCAGGGCAAGGGAGGCAAGGATCGTTACTCCATTTTGTCCCAAACGGCCCTGGAGCATTTGAGGCAATACTGGCACAAATATCGCCCCAGGGAGTGGTTGTTTGAAGGGGCAAAAGCGGAACCGCCTCCGGAAAAACACCCTCAAGGCCTTCCTTCCCGATCGAAGCTTAAGCACAATAAGGACTTCTAAAGTGTGAGCCCAACTATTGTCTTTAGAGAGTAATAAATTAGTTTCCCACCGGGTAAGAATAAAATTATCCTTTTTGCTGCGTTCAAGTCGAACAGCCGGTGCCCATAAATCAGAACGAGAGGGACCGAAAATACGACATATGCAAGAATCCATTTCCAGATGCCTCTTACGCCCTGAGTGATCCGATCCTTTACCTTGAATTCGGTTAAATCTGAGAGGAAGAATACGTCATAGATATCTGTTCCCCTAGTCTTCTTATCCTCTCCGAGCATGATGCGTTTGAACAAGCCAGGGGACTTCAGGGAACTCGAGGGTTTGAGGATCAGCCGGTCTAACTCGGATGCATCCTGACCGGCCTCCGTGTTCTCCTCGATTGAGCCTATGATATAGACAGGATCTCCGGGGAGAAGGCAGCGGGTCTCCCGGTTGGAGTCTATTGAATGCCGGGTTTCGAGGTAAATAGATCGGATGGGCTTCCACAGGAAATGGCCGTGACCGTCCCAGAAATCGATTCCTCGAGGATCCACAAGGATTTTCCCCGTCTCGTCCTCGAGATAGAACCTTGAGTGTAAGGTTGTGTTGACCTGCGAATGCAGGTTGAAAATCTCGGACAGGATTGGTTCCTGTTTTCCTCCTGGAAGGACATCTTCCTTTTTAAGAATTCTTTGCTTAGACCGTATGGATTTTCTATTTTCCTTTTTCTTGCCGTCGATGAGCGTCTCCGCAAGCCTTTTCCCCTCGTCCTCGATGGGACGTGCTATCCCTTTAAGTTCGGACAGCCCTATTGCTGCTGAACGGACAGTTGAGGTTGGAAGATTTTCTATCTGGCTTTTAAGACGGAGGCTCTTCGTCCACGCCATCATTCCACCTATGATAGCAAACGATAGGCCGCAGATGCCGAACCACGCGTCAACAAATCCACCAATTGAGATTTCCTTTAAAGATTCCTGCAAGTTTTCCCAGCCGCTCAGCCAGATAAGACCCGTAACGACCGTGCGAAAAGGTACTAAAACCGCCAATGCCATAAAGGTACCAATTATCGCACCGCGCAATACAGGAAGTATAACGGTCTTCCCTTTTATGCCAGGTGCGTTCGGGTCTATGCCCCTCTCTTTGAAGACATACACCATGCCAAAGAGCGGACCGGCCATGAAGAGGAACGGCGTAAAGAACCCGAGCAGGAATATTACAAGAAGTATGACTGGAGACCATATGATCGTCTTCCGCCAGGAATATTCTTCTTTGCCTTTTCTCCTTGTTCCATTATTCATAAATCAGCCTTCTTCAGAACTGAATAAGCTTAAGGAAACTCCATCTTGACATCCTGCTTTTTCTCTTCAGGAACTTCAAGCAATGCCTTCCTCGCATAGTTGAGAATTCTTGCCAGAATTAAATGAGGGAATCGTTCAATCTGTATGTTGTAGATATTTGTGCTGTCATTAAAGAACTCCCTCCTGTCTGCTATGCTTGATTCGAGGGCCGATACTCTGGTCTGTATCTGAATAAAGTTATTGTTCGCTTTGAGCTCAGGATAAGCTTCTGCCCTTGCGAAGAACGCCATCATCTGTTTGTTTAGATCGTTTTCAACCGTGGTCTTCTCATCGGTCGTTTTCGCCTGAACATAATGCTCTCTGAGGCTTATGATATCGTCCAGCATTCCCTTTTCGTACTTCATATACGCCTTGCAGGTGTCAATGAGTTTAGGCAGTTCGTCATGACGTTGCTGGAGAAGGACATCAATGTTCTTGAATGCCTTATCCACATTGTTTCTTACCTGAACGAGGCTGTTGAAAATAGAAACGATGTAACCGATGAGCCCCATGATTATAAGACCAAGCACGATTATAATTACAGAAAATACCGAAACGGATCCCATATCTTTCCTCCTTTTAGGGCTTGTTTTTGATAAGAACTCGCTTGGGGGTGAATCAAATGTACGAGAAACGGAGTTGCATGTCAAGAAAAACAATCCGTAAGATATGGGGTTTTTTCTCAAATCCTCCGGGGACAACCTGACATGAAGCTTTTGTTATGGGATAAGGGGAGACCCAGAGAGGAGGTCTGACCTTCTTAGCCGGCAAATTTGGAGTTTTAGCCCCTGTAATAGGCAAACCAACCCTGTCCCCTATCCGCCCGAATAAGATTCAGTGCCTGCTCAGCATATCCCAGGCTAGGGTATACTCCTGAACCATTTGTTCGAGTCGCTGATTACCAATCAAGCACACTTTGCCAAAATGGCCAGTTGCGGACTGCAGGAAGGAAGTCAGTTTGGAACCACCCCAATATACCGGGGTTTTTTGCCTCTCAAAAACGAGGATATCTTGCCAAAACGGAAAATCGCTCAGAAGGGTGGAGAATGGTAGATATGATTTTCAGATAATAACTTCTCAGGACTTGAAAAACACCCCAGTCATAGCAGCTATTCAGCCTCCCTAAAAAGGGACTTCCGCCTCCCCCCTTTGGTTAACGATTAGCACCTACAAGTCAATAGTAGGAACGACATTCAGGAATTGAAGATTACGGGATGAAAGCGAGCATAACGTTTCGCTGCACCACATATTGGGTTTTGGTGCTATAAATAATTCTATTGAACTCCAAACCCGCATCAAGTTCCAACCGCCTATCCAGTCTCCTCGCTGGTGAACAACGCTCGGCACGACGTGCCCGAGTGTGTGGTCCCGTCGGGTAGTCGTCTGGCTTTCATCGTTCCCCGGTTTCTTGTCACCTCGCCCTCTCGCGCCGACTCCATATTGGCGTTGCGCGTGCGTGTCGCCACCGGAGGGGTTACTCGAACGTCATCCGCCCCGTGAGTGCGAGCCAGGCAATAAGGATACCCAAGCCCAGAAGGAGCACCCCGACGGCCAACATCCCGTGGGTGAAGATGCCGCTATACATGATGTGGGACTCATTCGGCCTTGTCGGGTTGACCACGACCGTGATACGATCGCCGATCTTGTATTGAGGCGGGAAGGACCAGATCTTCGATGTGTCGGTGTACTGCTTCCCGTCGATCGTGTATTGGTATATCGGGGCAGAGAGCATCCTCCCATGGTCGCCCAGCTGCTCGGCGAAATTCACCACGCTTCCCTCGGCGGTGAGCCACGTCGCGCGCTTCTTCCTCGTGGATACGAGGTTGGAGTACCCAAAGAGCGCAACCACCCCGCCGCCGACGAGAAACACCAACGCGAGCAAGTAAGGCCCGATGTGTCACCTCCCCAGGAGTGCAGTCAAAGCCGGTCATTACATCATAGTACCTCAGTCGGCAACAGGCTTCGCAGAATTTGGACCGCTACCGGATGCGACTCGCCCGCCTGCCTCCCTTGACCCTATCGGTGCCGGCTGGCATCGGTTTCTTGACGACGATGCCGGTGTCTACAATGAATCGATAAGAACTCGCTTTGAGATGAGTCGAATATATGGTAGAGGGAGTTGTATGTCAAGAAAAAAAAGACCACCGATGATTACCGATTCAAATCAAGTATGTTTCGTTAAAATGATTGGTCGAAGAGTTCAGGAAGTACTCATCGAGTATCATTTCCACTTTAGGGACTCCGAAATAACAAATTTTGGTCGGGAATCTGGTCGGGACTTAACCCCCAAAATGGGTTTGGAGGGGTCTAAAAAGCTTTAAAAATGGCGGGATAAGGCTTTTTCACCAAGTCTCACGTCGGTAGCACGGGTTCGACTCCCGTTGGGACCACCAACCATTAGGTCTGAGACTTACGGCATACCTTCATCATCACCGTAAATATTTTTTCTAAGTCTTCTTCTGGTAAAGGGCCTTTGTCTATTTTTCTTAATCTTTCCAAAACCTCCACTTCCCTGCGGGGGTCATAGATCTTGGCTCCCATCTTTTTTTTGATTTTTCCTACCTCAAGGGCGATGCGGAGTCGTTGATTGAGAAGGCTTAGTAGCTTTCTGTCGATGAGATCGATTTTCTTCCTCTTCCCCTTCAACTCTTCAAAAAGATCAATTCCACTCTTTTTCATTTTACAACCTTTGCGGTCGTTTCATCATGGAGATCCGAATTATTCCTTCCAAGGAATAAAGACACGTTCCAATCTCTGGAACAACCAGTTGAAGAAGATCCCGAGCAGAGATAGAATGATGAGGCCGACCATTAGTTTTTTGGTCTGCATAAGGTCTGCAGCGGTCAGGATCATAAAACCGATGCCCGCATCGGCGGCCACCATCTCCGCCGCCACAACGAGCAATAAAGCAATCCCAATACCCAATTTCATCCCCGCAAAAATCATTGGCAGGATGCTTGGAAGAATGATTTTTTTGATAATCCTCGTCCTATTCGAACCTAAACTGAGCCCGGCCTTGATCAGCAGAGGGTCCACATTTTTTACACCTGTATAGACATTGATGACCATCGGGAAGAAGACACCTAAGCCAATGACAGCCACTTTGGATGCCTCTCCAATACCCAGCCAGAGGATGAGTAAGGGAAGGATCGCAATTTTAGGGATCGGGAAGGTAGCCGCAATAATAGGATTTCCAACTGCTTCAGGAATGCTGAAAAATCCAATAAGGATGCCGACGACGATTCCCAGTATGCAAGCGATGAAAAATCCCCAGAGAATTCGGCTGAGGCTGGCTAAGACATGCTTGATGATTAAACCCGTTTTTAACATGGTCCATCCTTCAGAGAGGATTCCGCTCGGGGCAGGGAGGAATAGGGGGGAAACCCACTCCATTCGACTCACAACCTCCCAGAAGAGCAGGATGAGGAGAAATGAGGCGACGCTGAGCCATGGACGCTCCTTCATCTGGAGAAAATAGGTCTTATCCTGAACGATTGCCTTCTCAACACCCGACTGTTCGGAGGAGGTTACTCTCATTCCATCTGGAAACGATGTTCTTAGGTTCATGGCGTTTCCTCCAAAGACTCCCTGGCCTGATTTTTAATATATCCCCAAATGACATCTACATATCCCAAATATTTTTTGTCGATGATGAGGTGTTCCGCCCTGGGTCTGGGCAGGCCGATCTGGACAATGTCCAGAATCCGTCCTGGCCTTTTTGATAGGACCACCACACGATCCCCTAAAAAGACGGCCTCCTGGATATGATGGGTAATGTAAAGAAAACTTTTTTGGGTTTCCTCCCAGATCCTGGAGAGTTCATACTGCATCAGGGTGCGTGTTTGGGCATCGAGGGCGGAGAAAGGCTCATCCATCAGGAGAAGCAGGGGATCGTTGGCAAGGGCTCGGGCGATCGAAACCTTCTGCTTCATCCCGCCGGAGAGTTGATGGGGATACTTGTTTTCAAAGCCCTGAAGCCCAACCATGGTGATATATTTTTTTGCGATCTCCAACTGTTCCGCCTTTTGCAACCCCCGTTCCTCCAGACCATAAACAATATTCTTCAGCACTGTTCTCCAAGGAAAGAGAGCGAAGTCCTGAAAGACCACAGCAGTAAGAGGCCTTGAATCCGTTCGGACACCTTCGAAGATGATCTGTCCCGAAGTGGAGCTGAGAAGTCCGGCAATGATATTAAGGAGAGTTGATTTTCCACAGCCACTGGGTCCGACCACGACGACAAATTCATTTTCCCCGATGTCGAAGTGAATGTCACGAAGAGCCTCCGTAACTTCCCCTTGCCGGTCGATATAGACCTTGGAGATATGATCGATGAGAACCTTCATAAAATAAATGTCAAATGACAAATTTCAAATATCAAATATATGACAAAATTCAGGTTAAATTTAAGAGAGTCCGAGGTTCAGGCTAAGGCTAAGGTTGAGAAAGAACTTGACCTGAGCCTAAACCTTAACCTGCACGAAGTGCGAAAACCTCAACCTCAGTCTTAACCTTTATCAAAGTTTTTTAGAGAATTAGATGCCCCGCAGCTCTCCTGCGGGGTACTTCACTTCAAACTTTGGGTTTTGACATTTGAAATCTATTTCCCAAGTTGTTGGGCGGCTTCTTTCCAGAAAGAAAGGTCTACCATCTCAGAACCGGACATTTTTTTCTCTACCATCCCATTTCGGTGATACCAGTCCAACTGCTTTTGAATATCCTCGACATAAAGTTCTCCATTTCGGTCATTGTAGGGAAGCGCTAAGGCGATGATGTCGGTTTTCTCTTCTGTATATTTCGAGATGAGGTTCAGGATTTCTTGATAGAATGTTCCTTCCCTTTTGGCAAGAGCATAATCGTAATAATATCGACAGCTCCGGATATAGCCTTTCATGAACGAGAGGGCCGCAGCTCGGTTCTTCATCATTTTTTCTCCATAAAAGATCGCAGCGATCTGGTAAGGGAGATGATCTCCTACCCAGAGGAGAACGTTTCCTGTTCCATTTGTTTCCATCGCTGTGACAAAGGGTTGGTTAAGGAAAACCGATTCGATCTGATGGGTGATCAGCGCATCTCGCATGCTGGTGAGGCTTCCCAAGGGGACAACCTTTACATCGCTCAGGGACATTCCTCTCTTCTCCAGAATATTTCCAAGCATGTAGTGGAAGGTGGAGCCGATCTGGGTAATACCGACGCGTTTTCCTTTCAAACCCTTTAGGTCCCTGACGCCTGCCTTCCACTGTTCAGTATCTACGAGAAGGGCCGTCAGCTTATATCCGGGCCATTCACGCCCCTTATCTGCGACGATGGAGATCTTCATCCCCTGGGCGATTGAATTGTAAAGGCCGGCTGTAAGGCCGGTCGCACCGACATCGATATCCCCTGTAGCCATGGCAACAGCGATAGGTTGAGCAGCCCTAAACCAAACGGGCTCCACCTTGATTCCCTCCAACTCAAAAAAACCCTTATCCATACCAATGAAGAGAGGGGCTGTATTGGAGAGCCTGAGGGCGCCTACTTTCACTGTTGTTAGCCCCCAAGACGAAGTAAATGGGATAACGATTAAGAGGAGGACAAATAATCCTGTAGGAAGCAATTTTTCTTTCATCATTATACTCCTTTTCGTCATCCCCCCTCCTCCATCAAGAGACTGTGTCGTAATGGGCTAAACATGAGAATGGAACAGACAAACACATTCCAAAGCTTTAGAACGCGGGCCATCATTAGAGATTATTGGCACGTGTCCTTGGTACTTGAAATGTAATCTTTTCATGGTATTGGAGCTTTTAAATCTCATCGCTCAAAGGTTCCCTCTAAAGCTTTCTCATCCGCCTGTCTGTTCCGCTCCAAAATTGCGAAATAGTCTCCAAAGGGGGAGGGGGTCAGATCAGGTTAATTTAAAATGTCTTTGGCTTCGTTTATTTTACTCTAAAAATAAGGGATTAAGCAAAATATTTGAGATCTCCGATTGATCAAGAAAGAGGTTCGTGGTATATTACCTCTATGACTCCCAAGTCTTGCAATGCCTATTATTATGGCGGCCTTCCTTTTAAGGGATCGAGAAAGAGAGGCCGTTTATGGGTCGAAGAAGAAGCTCTTTTTTTTGAGGCTCCGGAGAGCAAGGGGATGGAAAAAATTCATTTAAAAATCCCTTTCTCCAGAATGGAAAGGATCTTCCTCACCCAAGACAATTATTATGGTGCGGATACTGTCCTCTTCAACCTCACCTTCCGAGATCAGACCGAAAAGTCTTTCACCTTTAGGTTTGCTCCCATTACCATCGTTCCGAGGAGGAGGATTGCCCTTCAGAAGGAATGGTTCAACTACTTGGTTAAGGCCATCAGTGCTGTAGGAACTGCCCCTCCTCTGTCTACCAGATAATCCCTATACTCCTGTCTTCCCCCTCACCTTTACCCTGTTAGATAAGACTCTCTGTTGAGCCCGGGCATGCAAATATAACCTATCTAACAGGGTAAATCCTCTCCCTCCAAGGGAGAGGACGAGAAGGGAAAGCAGAAGACCTTTAGGTCCTTGCTCTCCATGAGGGCCGGAGCAGGTCCCTCTTTGATCAGACGGCCATTTCTTAGAAGATACCCCCGCTGGGAAATCGCCAGTGATAGAAGGATCTCTTGCTCGACGATCAAAAGAGTAAGTCCCCTCCTGTTCATCTCCTTGAATTTGGCAAATACCTCATCAATAAAGCGAGGGGCGAGTCCTGAGGAAGGTTCATCCAACAACAGGAGTCTGGGACGTCCCATCATTGCCCTTCCTATGGCCAACATCTGCTGCTCGCCACCACTCAAAGTACCCGCCCTTTGGTGGGTTCTCTCTTTTAATATAGGAAGGAGCTGATAGATCCACTCCAAATCTTCCTTTGCCTCTTCCTTTACCTTTCTATGAATGTATGCCCCCATCATCAGGTTGTCGATGACGGAAAGGGTTGGGAAGACATGACGTCCTTGGGGAACATGCCCAATTCCTCTTGATACGATCTGATGAGGACTAAGGTTTGTGATGTCCTGCTCCTGAAAGATAATCCTCCCTTCGGTTGTTTTAAGGATTCCAGAGATGGTGAGCAACAGAGTCGTCTTGCCTGCTCCATTGGGACCTAAGAGAGAAACGATCTCTCCTCTCTTTATCTCCAGGGAAATCTCTTGAAGCGCTGCCAAAGGCCCATAATGAACAGAAAGTTTTTTTATTTTTAGCACAAACCCACTCCCATCAAGCGGGGTTGGAAAACCCCGCCTATCCCGATAGGCGGGACATTCCTGTCCCGCCATTGTGAGGTTTGATACCTTTATCGGTAATTATTCAGCCTTTTACCTTTCATATAGGCCTCGACCACTTTCGAATCCCCTCTCACCACATCTGGGGGTCCCTGAGCGATGAGCTTGCCACGATCGAGAACCACCACTTCATCTGCGATCTCCATGACCATTCCCATGTGATGCTCCACCACGAAGAGGGTGACCCCGTCTTTTTTCAGCTGGCAGATCCTTTCAGAAAGCTGCTCCACCTCTGCTGGGGTCAGACCAGAGGCTGGTTCATCTAAAAGGATGAGATCTGGCTTCATAGCAAAGGCACGACCGATCTCCAGAAGTTTCTGTTTGCCAAGGGGGAGCTGAGAAGCAGGCGATTTCCATCGACCTAAGAGACCGAGTCGATCGAGAATCTCCTTGGCCTCCTTCAGGGCCTCTTTTTCCGTCCTCTTGATCCAAGGGAGCCAGAGACCTGAAGAGATGAGCCCTCCTTTCAACCTCAAGTGCATCCCTGTCATGATGTTTTCCACAACCGTCATATTCCCTAAGGTCTGGACTGTCTGAAATGTTCTTCCCACTCCAAGAGCAGCTATCTCATTGGGCTCGAGAGAGGTAATCTCCTTTCCCTTGAAATAGATTTTTCCAGAATCAGGCTTCTCCATTCCACTGATCAGGTGGAAAAGGGTGCTTTTGCCAGCCCCATTTGGACCCATAAGCCCTTTGATGGTTCCCTTCTCTACTTCTAAGGAGATCCGGTCAAGGGCTCGTACCCCGTCGTATTCCTTGGTGATCTCATCAACCAATAAAAGCGACATCAAAGTTTTCCCTCATCCCTCTTCTTCTTTTTTGCCCAGTAGCCTATCAGGTAAATCAACCTGATTCCGAACCGGGTTCCAATCCCATCAGGAAAAAAGATGAGTAAAAGGATCAAGATGACTCCATAGATGGGGAGGCTCCACTCTTGGTATCTTCCCAAGACATCCATGAGGTAGGTGAGGAGGATGGACCCAAAGATGGGTCCATAGAGGTTGCCCATACCTCCCAGAATAACCATCATGACAATAAGGGTGGAGAACCCAAGACTAAAAGCCTCTGGGTTGGCCGTTGACATGATACAGGCAAATAGACTTCCCGCAAATCCAGCAAAGGCTGCGCTCATAACGAAAACTTTTATCTTAATCTGAGCGACGTCGATCCCGACACTCTTGGCGGCGTCCTCACTAACTGCCACAGCCAAAGAAGCCCGGCCCAATTTAGAGCGGACCAAATTTTTCGAAAAGAGGAATAATCCTAAGAGTACTCCCCAAATAAGATAATACTGTTTCAGATAGGTGTCGAACGAGAACCCAGCGATTGAAAACCATGGGATGCCAAAGATGCCGATGACCCCGCCGGTGAGAGTTTGGGTCTCTTGGACAATGACCAAGAATATTTCCCCAAATCCCAAAGTCGCTAAGGCAAGGAAATAACCTTTCAGTTTAAGGATGGGCTTACCGATGAGAAAGGCGGCGGTCGCAGCGGTCGCAGCAGAAGCCCAAAAGGTCAAAAAGGTGGGGAAGGCATAGCGTGTGGTGAGGATCGCTGTGGTATAGGCCCCGATACCAAAGAAGGCAGCGTGTCCCAAAGAAATCTGTCCGGCATATCCAAGAAAGAGGCTCAACCCTAAAGCCAGAATGGCGTATATCCCGGCCAGGACCATCAGATGATGGAAATGTGGGTCAGACCAAATCAGGGGCAGTAACAATACAGTTCCTAAATAATAGAGTTCTCTTCTTTTAAACTCCTTACTACGATAGGAATAAAGATCATCCGCATCCGGCACGATCAAGGAGAGTAGCCACAGGGGCAATAGATAAAAAAAGTCTCTCTTTCTAAACTCTTTTTTGGTCTGCATTACCATCGGCGACTATCGATAAAAGGTGAACCCAGAATTCCTTTGGGTCTGAAGTATAAGATCAGCAATAGGATTGCAAAGGCCACTCCGTCCTTATAACCAGAAGGGATAAAGACCACACTTAAGGATTCCACAATTCCCAAGACAAAACCTCCGAGGATTGCGCCGCTATTTTTCCCCCAGCCTCCCAAGACTGCTGCGATGAAACCCTTCAAACCAAGGAGTGTCCCAGAGTTATAACTGGTAAAGTATATCGGGGTGATAAGGATCCCAGCGAAGGCCCCTATCCCTGCACTTACCCCAAAAGCTAAAAAGACCATTAGATTCCTTGAAATTCCCAATAGATCAGCGCCCAAAGGGTCAGTGGAAGTTGCCTCCATCGCCTTTCCCAATAATGTCCGGTGGGAGAGAAGATAAAGAACAATAAGAAGCAAGAAGGTGGCCCCTAAGACCCAGACGCTCTGGGGGACAATGGTGAGTTCGCCTATCTGGATGGGCTGCTCACCAGAGAAAGGAGGGAGGGCTTTCGGCAATGTCCCGAAGACGAGGGCACTCGTGCTGCTAAGGAAGATGGAAGCTCCGAGGGTAGCAATGATGAGAATGAGAACAGATGCCTTTTGCAAGGGATAGATGACCGAGACCTGCAGGAGGAAGCCGATCATCACAACGATGATTATGGCAATCAGACCCGCCAGGAAATAAGGTAGGTTTAAGCCTTTCAGAAGAAAGAAGGTGATGACCCCCCCTAACATGACAAACTCTCCCTGGGCAAAGTTGATGATCTGGGACGCCCTGGTGATGGTCACAAATCCTAAGGCGACGAGGGCATAGATGGCACCAATGGTGATACCGGAGGAAAGGAGTTGTGGAATGGAGGACCAGGTGACCATGGGTAATAAGAATGTCAAATTTCAAAGTTCAAATGTCAAAGGAAATCCAAAGTCCAAATATCAAAGTTCGTAATACTTTAGCGCTTCGAAAATCCCTCCCTGCCTCCCTTTTCCAAAGGGAGGAGATGTTAGCTTCCCCCTTTGAAAAAGGGGGATAGAGGGGGATTTTATGGTGATTGTCTTAATTTCTTTGGCTTTTGAAATTCATTTTTCAAAAGGCTAAAGTGATACCAAAGTTCAAATTTTGGAACAGAGGTTTAGGCTGAGGTTAAGTTTTCTCTCAACCTTAGCCTTAGCCTCGACCTTAGATTTCCTTAACCTTACCCTGAGCTTCACATTTGGAATCACTTAGCTCTTATTCGTATGCGGGGAATTTGATCCGCTTGAATTTGCCTCCTTCGATTCGGATAAAAACCATATCCTTTTTACTCAAGCCATCGTGGTCGGTGGGGCTGTAATTGTAAATTCCATGACAATTCTTTAAACTTTTGGTATTCTCCAAAGCATCTCTGAATGTAGCCCGCGTGACCTTTCCTTGACATCGCTTCAGAGCATCATAGATAAGCAAGATCGTATCATGAGCATAGCCAGCTAATTGGTCAATCCCCACCCCATAGCGCTCCCTCATCCGCTTATCAAAGTCGAGGATGATAGGCCGTACAGGATCATTCTCATCGAGCTGATCAGGGACTACAGGTTTTGCACCACCGAACTCAACTCCCTCCATAGCCTCTCCACCGAGGGCGATGATAAAACCGAATCCGAAAGCATGAGTTCCGAGGATCGGAATCTTCACTCCAAGGGTTCTCAGATTCTTGGAGACAATCGGGCCGGGTGGACCAGCCGTACAGGCATAAAAGGCGTCGACCTTTTCCTTTTCAATGATTGGTTTGAGCTTGACGAGCTGGGGAGTCATATCGATGTCGGTCGGCTTATGGGTCTCCTTCGCAATGATGACCTTCATCCCCTTCTCCTCCCCGAAGCGCTTAAAATAATCCGCCAGGCTCTGGGCAAGGGGTATGACAGCAGGGAATACCAAGACCTTTTTATAATTCCTCGCTAAACACAGGTCTACCAATTTTTGAGACACGATGATGTCGCTCTGTGCGATATTGAAGGCCCACTTTTGCTTTAAGGCCCGAACCATGGGGTTGGAGGGACAGATGATGATGTTGGTGATCTTCTCCCTTTCGGCGATGGCCCTGGTCGTTGCCTGTAGGTTGTCCTCAAATGGCCCCACTACTGCAAGGATCTCCTTGTCACGGGTGAACTTCGTCATATTGGCTGCCGCCCTGCCCAGGTCGAAGCCATTGTCCTCGAAGATCAACTTAAGGGGATGTCCGTCCACCCCACCCATGGCGTTGATTCTCTCCACTTCCATGACCATGGCCATTTTCAAAGTCTTGGTCACCTCTGTCCAGGGGCCAGTAAATTCGAAGTTTGCTCCGATCTTATAAGGGGATTTCTCGGCTGCATAGGTTGAGGTTGCTAATTCCATGAAGATCAGAATTAAAAAAATTATCCAACATACCATCCCTTTGTTCTCTTTCATACCCCACCTCCTTCTCATTTCTTACGTATTGTCAAAAGATTCTTACTTATAATGCTCAATTCCCTTTATTCTCGGACTCTTATTTGATATGGGCTTGCCTCCCCCTACCTAAGTAGGGTTGAATGTAGTTTGAGGACCACCCGGAGGAAAG
>Ga0315280_10000910_pt1 | contig 53386 bp, 52 predicted proteins | sample YL17G06_40_MG_FD_203697 | JGI IMG/M metagenome (GOLD analysis project Ga0315280, IMG submission 203697) | Sediment microbial communities from Yellowstone Lake, YNP, Wyoming, USA - YL17G06_40 | ecosystem: Environmental > Aquatic > Freshwater > Lake > Sediment | place: USA: Wyoming | collected... | reverse complement strand
ATTGTCGTTGCAGGCATGGGCGGCTCCGCCATAGGCGGCGAACTCCTAAAAGACTGGACAAGAGACAGAATCACCGTTCCCATCGAAGTGTGCAAGGAATACTCACTGCCAGCATACGCCCTCAAGAACACCCTGGTGTTCGCCGTCAGTTACTCAGGAGAAACTGAGGAAACCCTCAGCGTCTTCCGTGACGCCATCAAAAGAAAATGCATGATTATCTGCATAAGCTCGGGCGGAAAACTGCACGAGTTTGCTGAGAAGCTGAGCTTGCCGCACCTACTCGTCCCTTCAGGAATGGCGCCACGCGCAACTCTTCCGTACCTTTTCATACCCCTGCTCACCACACTGGAAAGAACTGGTTGGGTTTCCGGCGTCAATGATGAGATTTCGGAAACAATCAGAGTATTGAAGCAAGTCAGCGCGGATAACTCTCCTGAAAAACCATCAAGCCACAACTTCTCAAAGAAGCTAGCTGAGAACATTAATGGAACTGTTCCGGCAGTTTACGGTTTCGGGTTCTACCGAACCGTGGCTCAACGGCTTAAGACGCAGTTTAACGAGAACAGCAAGAACCCGGCAAAGTGGGAATCCTTCCCGGAACTCGACCACAACGAGATTGTAGGCTGGGAACAAGCAAAACAATTCGCCAAGTGCTTCTCCGCAATCTTCATCCGAGACGCTGAAGAACCGACTGAAATACGCACAAGAATCGAAGTAACAAAAGAATTAATGCAGTACCAGCTGAAAAAACTATTTGAAGTTTACAGCCTCGGAGAGAGCCACCTAGCAAAGATGGCATCAGTCATTTGCACGGGAGATTTCACAAGCGTGTACTTAGCCATCCTGCGCGGCATAGACCCGACGCCGGTGAAGACGATAACACTGTTGAAAAAAAAGCTAGAACAGACTGGTGTGAAAGAAAAAGTGCTGCGCGAACTGCAAAGGCTTGCTTTGAAGTAGAGGTCCACTCACTCTTCAGTAACAAACTGACCGAACAATTTTTCAGCAGTCTCAAGCGCCATTAGGTGAGGCGGATGCTTGAAGCCATAAACGCAAACCGGCTCCACGGCTCCTTTTAGTTTTCTTTCCAGAGCCATTTTCACCGCCCTCAGCACATCAAACAGAACGGAACCGGCGTTCGGGGCGTCAACAGTTGAAAGCTTCAGATCTATTTGCATCGGCACGTTGCAGAAGTGCACTCCCCTTATCCAGAAGTAACTGTCACGCCTGTTCTGCAGAAAATCCACGTAATCCGTGGAGCCAGCGACGACGGCAGCCGCGTAAGGCAACGCTGCTTCAACAGACTTGGTTTTGACAGCGCGTTTAACGTCTCTTGTCCGATCCAACGTGTCCAACGACTCTGTTCCTCCGCCAACATCAAGCTGATAGGTTTCAGTAATGTGGACACCGTTCAGCGACAATAGCCGCAACAGGGTCTTGTGCAAAGTTGTCGAACCAACCTGATCAATTAAGTCATCTCCGACAACCGGCAATTCAGCCATCTCGAACCTCTGGGCCCAACCAGCATCGCTTGCGATGAAACTGGGAGTCGCGTTCACGAAGGCGCAGCCTGAAATCAGGGCTTGCTCAGCATACCAGTGCGAAGCATTAACCGCTCCGCTTGGAAGCAGGTTAAGTACAATCTCCGCGTTGCTCTCCTTCAAAACCAAGGCAACGTTTGCTTCAGGGTGACCGCTGACTTGAACAACGCGCTTAGTGTACTCGCCCAACCCGTCTAAAACAGGGCCTTTGTGCACTACGACGTTGGACAGCGGCACGTCAGCCAGTCTCGTAACATTGTTGGGCTCCGCAAAAATAGCTTCAGACACGTCTTTGCCCACTTTTCGGCCGTCTATGTCGAACGCCGCGACGACTTCGATGTCCTTCGGATGAAAGCCGCCGAGCAGGGGATTCCGAAGGCCGACACATTCATCTTTACTGCGAGTACCGTAGTACTGTAAGCCTTGAACGAGGGCAGATGCACAGTTCCCAACACCGACCAACGCAACCCTGATTTTCGGCAAATTTTGACACCTTGTTTTGCAATTCTTATTCAGCAGGTGACTTAAAAAATGCTGCGCTATCACCTGTGCAAATCAGAAGTCATCAAGAACTGAAGCGTGAAAGCTTGCAGCAAGCCTGCGGACCGTCCTAGTAAGCTTAAAGTCTCCGAGACATCTAGTCTAAAGAGGCTGAACAGAAATGACGGATGAAACCAAAACCTCGGACAAGTTCACGGTCATAAACGAATTGGCACGTCGAAGAGGCTTCTTCTGGCAATCCTACGAAATCTACGGCGGTGCAAGCGGTTTCGCAACCTACGGCAATCTGGGCGCCAGAGTGAAACAGAACATCGAAAGAAAACTCAGAGAGTTCTTCGTTTACAAACTCGGAATCATGGAGATAGAGTCTCCCATAATCACTCCTGAAAAGGTTTTCGAGGCTTCAGGCCACATTGAGAATTTCAAGGAACCCATGGTTGAATGTTCAAAATGCAAAAAGAGATTTCGTGCTGATCACTTGCTTCGTGACATCGCAAAAATAAGCGAGTCAGAGGCCGAAAAAATGAGCCTAACTGAGCTAAAAGAGACCATCGAGAAGCAGAAGATTCGTTGCCCAGAGTGCGGCGAAACCTTCAATGAGCCCAAACTGTTTCTAACAATGTTCAAAACGACCATTGGCCCTTATTCAGACGCAGTGGGCTACGGGAGACCCGAAGCCGCGCAAGGCATATTTGTGGAGTTCAGGCGGCTCTATGAAATGGCTCGCGAGAAGCTTCCCTTTGGCGCAATGCAGATAGGTCGAGCCTTAAGGAATGAGATTTCACCACGGCAAGGCCTGGTGCGGCTAAGAGAATTCACCATCGGCGACTTGGAATTCTTTTTCGACCCTGAAGAACCGAACTGTTACCTACTGAAAAACGTAGAAAATGAAGCACTTCGACTCCTCTCGGCAGAGGACAGACTGGAAGGCTCAGAGGAAATCACTGAAGTGACCGTAAAAGAAGCATTGGAAAAAGACTACATCAGGTCTGAGTGGCAAGCGGTCTTCATGGCACTGCAGAAGAAATTACTTGTAGACCTGGGTATCCCAAGCGAAAAACAGCGTTTTATTGAAAAGCATCCGTGGGAAAGAGCTCACTACTCATCACAAACCTTCGACCAAGAGGTCCTTGTTGAGCGATGGGGCTGGCTTGAAGTGAACGCGTGTGCCTGCCGGACAGACTACGATCTGAAACGACACTCGGAATTCAGCGGCCAAGACATGTACGTCTTCAAAGAATACGAAAAACCCATCGAAAAAGAGCAAACAACCATTAAACCAGTTATGGCCAAGTTGGGACCCGCCTTTAAAAAAGAAGCTGCAAAAGTCGCTGAAGTGCTTTCCAAGACAGACCCAGAAGAGGCAGAAACGGTCTTGAAGCAAAAGGGGTACTTCATGCTTGACGAGTACAAAATCCTGCCAGAACACGTGGACATCAAACATGAGAAAATCCTTGAACGCGGAAGACGCTTCCTACCCTACGTCATCGAACCCACCTTCGGCTCCGACCGACTTTTCTACGTAGCTTTTGAACACGCCTATCGCATCAGAGACGACAGAACACTGCTGAGCTTCCCAAGAGACATTGCCCCAGTACAAGTCAGCGTATACCCTCTCATGAGTAAGGATGGACTGCCCGAAAAGGCGTTGGAACTGCATAAAGTGTTGCTCAACGAAGGCTTCGTAGCTGAATATGATGATGCGGGATCTATAGGCAGACGATACGCACGCGCAGACGAGGCCGGCATTCCATTGGGTATTACAGTTGACTACGATACCCTTAAGGATAAGACTGTCACAATACGCGACCGAGACACATGGAAGCAGGTTAGAAACCGAATCGAAGAATTACCTGAACTTCTGCACAGATATTTCCGATGGAAAATCAACTTTGAAGAGCTAGGCACTCCAATTTGAACGATAGCTTTCGTTACCTTTTTTAACACTCAAACACATCTTAAGCCAAGGAAAACAACCCTCTTTTGCGGGCGACAAAACCTTTGGTACTTCCAACAGAAACTGAAGAGCGCGTAAAGCGAAGAGCCCTGAACGTCTGTCAAGACCACCTACGGAAGGTCTTAGACCTGACCAGAAAAGTCCCCCAGATGATAGACTACTTCATGAAGAACGACAAGGACAAGGCAACACAGCTCTTCAACGAAGTCACAGGTAGCGAGGCTGAAGTAGACAAGGCAAGGAGGTTAGTTTCACAGGAACTCGCCGAAATAGGGGCAATCCTGCTAAGCAGAGAGGATTTCCTAAGGTTCACAAACCTTACAAGCGAAATCGCAGATTTTTCCGAAGGCATAGCTTTCCGACTTGTCGAGATAATGCAGCACAACTGGAACGTGCCGATGGACATAAAAAAGGATTTGCTGAAGCTTTCGGAGGCTGTTTTCGAAACGGTGCTTAAGCTCAGAGAGATGGTGATGGTTCTTAACTACGGCTCAACCAAGACCATGGAGAAGGCCAGAGATGTGGAGATTGCAGAACAGAACGTTGACATGCTCTACCGGGAACTCGAGATAAAACTTCTGGGCAGCAAAGTGGACTTTCCAGCCTTGATATTGCTGAGGGATGTTCTGCAACTGTTGGAGGATTCAGCGGACAAAGCTGAAGACGCCTCTGACGCCGCACGAATCCTCTCATTTATGATGTAAAAGGCGAAAAAGACGGTGCGCAAGAAGATCGGCGTGGAGTTAATCGAAAACTTCTTAGTAGTGTGGAACCCAGGAGAAGGCTCAGAACTCTACAAGAAAGGTTTCTACGGAAAACCCCTCGGAATAGCCAAACCTAAAATCCCAGAGTTCAACGTTCCGCTAATTCTGGACCTCATGGAAGGCCTGTACCTAGTCGAAAAAGAAAACATAACTGTGTACGAAGGAAGCGCAAAGAAGAAGGTAAGCCTCAAGAAACTCCGCCAAATGGCCAAGCAACTTTATGGAGAGTTTGAAGAGAAATATTCTGTTTACCGTGACCTCCGCGAAAACGGCCTTGTTGTAGCACCCGGAATAAAGTTCGGATGCGACTTCGCAGTCTACAAACACGGACCAGGCATAGAACACGCGCCTTACATGGTCTCCGTGAAACTGGCCGACTCCAATATGACGGCCACAGAAATTGTCAAAGCAGGAAGACTTGCAACCACCGTCCGAAAAAGATTCATCATAGCAGTACCTGAGCTTGAGAAGGACAAGATAAAGTATCTAATCTTCAAATGGTTCAAAGCGTAAACACAAAATTATGCAGCATAGTATCAAGAGATAGACACGATGAACTGGAAGCTGTCCCTTAACCTCAAAGAAACATTGACTGAAGCTCGATGAAATACTTAATAGATGCTAGCGTTTCTAGCCACTTTACAGAACGCGACTATTGTCTTGATTCTATGATTTCACAAAGTTCCTGTTCAAGAGTAGGTTGATGTGTAGTGGTTTCAACAATTCTGCCTACCTCTCTACCTTCTCTATCCACTATCACGATTAGCGGAATCTTGTCGACGTTGAATGTTCCCACCTCTTGCGGCGAAGGCGGAATTCGCCATTTCCGCCCTTGACCCAGCGGATCCTTCTTTAGACCTCCAAAAACTCTGACTTCCAGTCCCGTTGCCTCATTTATCACCGCCAAAACTGGAACATTTACTGCACAATCCTTGCACCATGTTGCTGAAAAAACACTTATCATGTATTCCTCCGCAGATTGCCTAAGCTTACTGATTGCTTCTTGATTGGGCTGATATGTCTGTTTGTGCGCTAAGAATTTCTCCCTGAAAGGCTCCTCCAAATTGTTGATGTAATCACTTACCGAAACCGTTCTCGCTCTTGTTTCTGACAAGTTGAGAGGCATGCTCGATCTACGTCCTCAGAGGTGCTATCTCTATGGGAAACATGAATTTGCATGTTGGGGTTGTTCAGGTCAATGCTGCACGTCGATTGGATTTAGCCTGGCATCAGTGTTTGGTTTGTGAATTCTCCTCTTACGTATTGATGTGGATAGATTTTTGTCCGTTCCAGCACGCAGCCCTCAGCTATTATCACATCGTCAGCTATGACTGTGGTAGAACCTATTTTTGTGGGTTTTTTCGCGGTTGATTGAACGGTTACGTGTCTTCCCACGATGCTCTCTTTTATCTCAGCTTCGTCTCCTACAATAACCCTATCCATAACCGCAGAGTTTTCTATCTCGACGTTTCTGCCGATTTGTGTGTAGTTGTCTATGCACGAGTTGACTATCCTTACGCCGTCTGCGATTTTGCAGTGTCTTCCGATGAGGACAGACCCCTCAATTTCAATCCTTTTCTGCTTGATTTTCAGTATTATTTCTTTCCTTCTCTTCATCGACTCTACGCTTTCTCCCTGGACCCATATTCGTTTTTCTTCATCTATTCTTCCGCCAAAATCAGTCAGTGAGGAGAAGCAACCATCAAGCATGTCGTGCATGGCTTCCAAATAACGCTGCGGAGTCCCCACGTCGTACCAGCTCCCTTCCAAAGTGAAACCGTAGACTGGTCTACCAGTGCTTATCAAGTAAGGAATAAAGTCATAGCCAAAGTCCAAGCGATGCCTCTCTTTGATTAACTGTTTGACTCCTTTTTCTTTGAATATTTTCCTTATTTCCGGAGAAAACATGTACAGACCTGTGTTGGCAAGGTCGGAAGGAGCCTCCTTGGGTGAGGGTTTTTCAACAAACCTGGAAATCTGCATGTCCTTGTTTATGTCAGCTATTCCGTAACCTTCAACATTGTCAACTCTTCTCAACCCTATGGTCATCAGGGCGCCCTTCTTTTGATGAAACTTCACTAGCTCCTTTGCATTTATGTCGAAAATGTTGTCGCCTTGAACTGCAAAAACCGGATCCGTGATGCTGTAGTACTCCATGTTTATCATGGCTGAGCTTGCGCTGCCAAAATCATCCACGTTAGGCTGATACTTTATGTGAACCCTCGGGGTTATTCCATACCTAGCCGAAAACCCGTAACCCGACTCGAAATAATCATGCAGATCCCTGTAGTTAGTGTAGCCCTTGACACCGAAAATGAAGTTCCGGATGCCTTGACGCGCAAGTGGCAGCAAAGAGAAATCTATGAGTGGCCTGTTTAAAAGGCGCAGGCAGGCTTTGCTGGTCTCTGCTGTAAGTGGTAGTAGTCGAGTGGCTTTTCCGCCAACTGGGATTATTACTCTCAATCGGTCCAACGCATAGTTGTCGCGCAAGACGTCATCACCACGAGCTTTCAATGGATTATCTGCGTGAAACGTATTAAACTTTCGAATTCAGACGCCAGTTTTATAACCAGCTCTACTGAAAATCTTAAGAATTGAGGCAAGGTTTGAACATTATGAGCAAACTTGGCGGCTACCTGCGCTTGATCCGCCCAGTGAACTGCGGCATGATAGGCATCGCCGTCATCGTTGGCGCAGTGCTTGCCAACCCAAACATTGCGAACAGGCCTTGGCAAAGCCTTGTCTATGGTTTTGTCACCAGTTTCACGTTGACCGCTGCCTCAATGGCCATAAACGATTACTACGACCGACAGATCGACGCTGTAAATGAGCCAAACCGTCCGATTCCAAGCGGTCTAATCAAACCTAGAGACGCATTGATATTTGCGGCGGTTCTTTCAATGTTAGGTTTTGCTGCTGCCTACCTGACAAATGCGCTGTGCCTTGTGACGGCTATAATTGCTTGGATGGTCTTCGCCACTTACACGACCGTCGGAAAAAGAAGCGGCTTGCCTGGCAACTTTCTCGTCAGCACATGCGTGGCGATACCCTTTGTTTACGGGAGTATAGCAATCGTAGCTGATGTCAGATTGAATGTTCTGCTTTTTGCTTCCATGGCTTTTCTTTCAAACACTGGAAGAGAGATAACGAAGGGGATTGTAGATGTGAAGGGCGACATGACCGCGAACGTCAAGACTATGGCCGTGCGTTACGGAGAAAAGAAGGCGGCGATATCAGCCGCATTATTTTACGTCCTTGCTATTGTGCTGAGTCCTTTACCTTGGCTCTTGAACCTTGTATCTGCGTGGTTTATTCCCCCAGTACTCATAACCGATGTTGGGCTTGCGGCATCATCCTTCATGCTTCTCACAGATTATTCAAGACAAAACGCCAAGAAAATCAAGAACAACGTGCTCATATGGTTCATCATCGGACTAGTAGCGTTCATCATCGGGGCAATAACGTGAAATATCGCCCTTTGAAGAGGTTCTTTTCGAAAGTTCTTCCAATGCTCCTGCGCTATGCCTAGTAGTCGGTCATAATCGCATCGAGAAAGACGGACAAGACGTTATATGTTCCACGAAAAGCTTCCTGTAAACGCGCCATGGAAGATGATAAAATTAAAGAAATCGATGAAAGGCATTTGGAAGGAAATTGTGAAGGCCTTTAAACTACTGTTCTAATAATTGGAAAATTCAGAGCCGCGCGCGCGAAAACTTAAGTATTTGCGAAGCCTCTTACAGTTCAAGAGAAGATTACACGATGCGAGTTAACTACGCATCCTCACAGATTCCCTCTCCATCAGACCAACCACAGTCGCCACTTGACAAGAGATCCAGAAAGAGAATCTACACGTTCTTAGGCATTGTCGCAGTTGCGGCTGTTGCTTTAGCTTTCGTGTTTGCGTTTTTGATTCTTCCAAATGCGGGTGCAACCATACCGCTAGAGTACAACTACACTCCAGGAGAGAGCCTGACCTACAATGCGACGATAACTCAATATTCAACAGGGCAGACGGCGACAATAAGAATGGACGTCACTAGTTTCGACGGAGAGAACTACACCCTCAACGAAACAGCGCCTTTCTATTCCTTCACTGAGAACGTGAACAAGAGCGGGGCGTCTCTCCCTAATGTATGGCAGTCCGTGTATTGTAGGCCCTTTGGGTCGTTCTTTCCTAAGGACGAGGCAAGAGTGGGAGGGACCTGGCAGGTTCCGATGAGTTCGGGCGATTCAACCTATTATGTTTTCAACGGAACTATAACCTACAAGTTCGGTGACATCCAAAACATCACGGTGCCCGCGGGCACGTACAAAGTCTTCAAAATAGACGTTTCAGGCAGCAACCTAACCATGGTCGTCAAGCTTTCATCCGGCTACTCAATCTACGAAAACATGACTGTTACCAGTCAAATGTACATGGAGTACGGAACCTGCCGCCTGATTCAGTCTGAAACTCAAGAAACCATGTCCATGGCATTGAACAACCAGAGCATTCCCGCCGTTTATGATGAATCGGTGCAGATGGTACTCATAGAACAGCACGCACGCGCCATAATCAGTTGAAGGACACCCAAGCCTGTTAGGACAGCTACTAGAAACCCCAATATCCGCACGCGTGGACAATCGTGCCAGTAGCGTATGCTCCTTCAACACTCGCTAGAATTTATCTTGTCGCAATTCACCGAGACGGCATCTGAGCGCGCGCGCAACCACGGAAGCTTGTCTACATTCACTCCCGAGATTCAGAATTATGAGAACGCTGTGTTCTAAAGATTGGAATTATAAGCCTCGCTGGACTACTGTTATGGTGCAGAGGCATGTTGTTCTTTGAATGCGGAAGATGAGGCTGTTTTTGAGTACGCACTTCGCGGCAAAGATTGGAATGTATATTGGCTTCTTCTGAAAAATGGTCGCTCAATGAGCGTGCGCGAGATTCAGAAGACTTTGCGTTTCAGCAGTCCAAGCGTGGCTCAACATCATCTTGAACAGCTTCGGCAGTTGGGACTGGTCAAAAAAGAGGAAATTGGTGGCAACTATTCGTTAACGAGCGAAGTCAAGATTGGCGTACTTCGCCATTTTGTCAAACTAGGGAGACTACTGTTTCCGAGATACTTTTTCTATGCGCTTTTTTCAACGACCTTCTACTTGACATACGTGCTAGTGTTGATGCAGGGATTCACGCGTGAGAACCTGTTCATTCTGACGTTTGGGGCCATCGTTTCAGCAATCTTCTGGTTTGAAGCCTTCCGCATATGGTCTCTTAGACCGTACTAGCTTCTGAACGTGATGTACCAAGGCTTAGGACGTCAAGGAAATCCATGCCACGGAAATCTACTACTCGAACCTCTCCGACGATTACTTGGCATACTCGACGTTCGTTGCCATGAACATGCAAGACGCTTCAGAAGAGCCCACAACCCTTTCTATAATGATGGGTCAAGCCAGCAACATGTACGTTTCACTCAACAACATATACGTGACGTCCCCCCACACAGCTGAAGAAACAACGATATACCGCGTCCACATGCAGAACAATAACCTGACAGCCATGGCGCAGGGAGAAGTGCCCGGACAAGTGCTGAACCAGTTTTCAATGGATGAATATGGCGACTACTTCAGGATAGCAACAACCGAATGGACCGAAGAAGCCCAAAACATCAGCATCACCAAGCCACTAAGCACACCAATAATCATCAGCTTGCAGAGCACCAACGTGTACACGCTGGACATGAATCTCAGTATCGTCGGAAGGCTTGAGAACATCTCTGTCGGAGAGAACTTCCACGCAGCAAGGTTTGTGGGAGACAGGTGTTATCTTGTGACCTTCCAGAAAACTGACCCGCTGTTCGTAGTCAACCTCAAAGATCCGACTTCACCGACGATTCTGGGCAACCTGACTGTGTCAGGCTACTCGGACTATCTGCAACCATACGACGAGAATCACCTGATCGGCGTCGGGAAAGAGACCGTGGAGGCAGAAAGCGGATACTTTGCGTGGTATCAGGGCATCAAAATCTCCATATTCGACGTTTCAAACGTCAGCAACCCAGTGCAGATGGCAAATGTCACGATCGGCGACAGAAACTCATACTCACCCGTCCTCGACGACCACAAGGCGCTCCTGTTCGATAAACAAATGGACTTGCTCGTGATCCCAGTTACAGTCGCAAAAATAGACCCAAGCCAGTATCCGGACGGCGTACCAACCAGCGCCTACGGGACACAAGTATGGCAGGGAGCATACGTCTACAACATTACGCTGACCGACGGACTCGTGCTGAAGGGCAACATCACTCATGCGGAGACAGCGGAAATGCCACCACCTACACTATGGGTGACTAGAACGCTGTACATCGACGACGTGCTCTACACGGTTTCGCAAGGAAAGATAAAGCTAAACAGCCTAGCTGATCTGACCTTCCTCATGGAGGTCGACTTAAGCTAGGCTCTCCTCTCTCCCTTTTCTCACGACAAACAAGCAAAGTCTTTTCTGTCTAACATTGCTAACTTGGTTCCATGTGAACAGTCACGGTAGTTTCGTCGAAATTTTCTCTAAGCTGTTCCTCAACCTGTGAGGCAATTCTGTGCGCATCTTCCAGCGAGATCTGTTTGGTGAAACTGCAGTCGATGTTTATGTAACGTTTCCTTCTTGCGACATAGGTCACTATTCCTCTAACGCGAAAGGCATGACTATAGTTCTCGGCTACATTTTGGATTATGCTTCTGATTTCCTCCTCGTTAACCATCGAGCCCCTTCGTCTCTTGGGACTGAAGGGTTCCATGTGGACTGCCACATCTTCGACTTCTGGGATTTTTTCTTCGATTTTGCTCTCGATCTTCTGAGCTATCTCATGGGCGGTGTTAACTGAGATTTTCGGATCAACGTTAGCGTGCAGGGTGATGTACAGTTTCTCGTTAGTGTGCGCAGTGCTAATTTCATGCACCTCTTCTACACCTTGAACCTCCATGGCTAGTTTCTCCACGAGTTTTTCGGTCGGCATCTCCGGTTTACACGGTTCAGTGTGTAGTGCAATTTCGCAGTTTCCTAACACGTTCCTGATGTTTGACTCTATTCTAGAAGTTAATTCGTGGGACTCTTCAAGGTTCAGATAGTCTGGCACTTGAACGGTTGCTCTCACAAAAACCTTCTCTCCTGCTTTTCTGATTTTCAAGGCCTCAAGCCTGCGCACCCCTTCTGTTCCGATTATTTCGTGCTCGACCTTGTCCGCCACATCTTTTGATATCGTGTCCGTCAGCTCTAGCCCACTGCTCCAAACAAGCTTCACGCTGAGGTAGGTCAATAGCACCCCAAGGATCATCGAAGAGATGGAATCTCCGTATTTGAACCCTAGAGCCGCCAATCCAAATCCCAGAAGCGCTATTACTGTTGAACCCAAATCTGCAAAAGCATGATAGAACCCGACTCTCATCGTAGCACTTTCACTATGGCGTGCTCTCATGAGTGTCCCAACTCTGAAGGAATCTATGCAAAAAGTGTAGCCAATGGCTACGAAGCCCACATATTCCAGTCCTGAGTTGATACTTTGTCCACGCAAGACCTTCAATACAGCCTCGTATATTATCAGCAATGCTACAACTGCAAGTGCAAGTCCACCCACGAAGCCCCCTATCGATTCAAATTTCTCATGCCCATACATGTGTTCTTCATCAGGGGGTTTTCCAGACTCACGCACCGCCAAAAAGAGGACGAGAGTAGTTGAAGCATCAAATAGTGCGTGCAAGCCATCGCTCACAATCGCAAGGCTGTTCACTGCCAAACCCATGATCACTTCAACGAAAACTACGCTTGTTATCGCGACTGCCGAGAGTTTAAGCGTCCTTAGCTTGTAGGCACTTTCCAATATTTCCAGCACTGCTCGCCTTTTAATTCCTTACTTTAAGGATTTAAGAATTATGGGCTTTCCGCTCCCAGCGGCTTAGAACCGGTACGATCGGTCTCCAGGGCATAAGCTCGCACGTGTGTTCCTAAATTGCCTCTTCGTGCATGGTAATGCAGTATGTGCGCGTTCAAGGTTCCCCGTTTTCAGTTTGCGCGTGCTCTCACGTACCCCTTCCCGAGTCTAGTACATAATCCAAGTATGATTTGGCAAGATTCATCGCGCCCTTCTAGACGATATGCGCGCTAGAATCTTTGACAACATTGCTAGAGAAGTTTAAGGCTCAGGATAGATATTTAGGTCTGCAAGCAGTATTGGAAGAAAAGGTTGACGCATATGAGTTTTGTTCCGATTCAGCAGGTTCTAGGCGGGGGATTCGAAGACGGGAAAGTCGCAATTAGAGGGTGGATTTACCGCAAAAGAGAGGGAAAACAGACAATATTCTTGCTCATACGTGACTCAACTGGGATTATCCAATGTCCAGTCAAGAAGGAAAGCCCAGCCTGGGATGAGGCTGGAAAAGTCACGATTGAATCTTCGTTGTCACTTGAAGGAACTGTCAGGAAAGACACACGTGCTCCGGGCGGATATGAAGTCGTCGCGGAGAAAATTTCGATAATAGGCTTGGCCGACCTCTTCCCGATAACGAAAGACAAGAGCGAAGAGTTCTTGCGCGACGTTCGCCACCTGTGGCTCCGGAGCCGCAAGATGAACCTAGTGATGAAAGTACGAAGCGAAGTGCAAAGGTTCACGCATGAATTCTTCAAGGACAAAAAATTCACCGAGGTCTCTCCACCAATGTTCATAACGAGCGCTTGTGAAGGAGGCTCAACGCTTTTTGGCTTGAAGTATTTCGACCAAAACATGTACCTAACCCAAAGCGCCCAGCTATACCTAGAGATTCTAATCTACTCGCTGGAGAAAGTCTATTGTATCGCTCCGTCCTTTCGAGCTGAAAAGAGTCGAACCATCAGACATCTGACTGAATACTGGCACATTGAAGCCGAACAAGCATTTGCTGACATGAACGACTTAATGCGGCTAGAAGAGGAACTCCTAGTTCATATCTGCCAGCAAACTATTGAGATATGCAAATCAGAGTTTGAAGAATTGGGCGCAGACGTCTCAAAACTCGCCTCTGTAAAGTCGCCATTCCCGAAAGTAACGTATACGGAAGCTATCGAAAAGTTGAAGGCGAAGAATTTCGAGACGAAATGGGGTGACGATCTCGGATATGAAGAAGAGAAGGCTTTGGCCGACGAATTTGGCAAGCCATTCTTTGTATATGATTATCCTAAACAAATCAAAGCTTTCTACTGTAAAATTTACAGGGACAAACCTGAGCTGGCCATGTCAACTGACATGCTGGTTCCGAGAATAGGGGAAATATCCACTGGCGGTGCGAGAGAAGACGACAAGGAAATACTCGTTTCAAGAGTCAAAGAACTTGGACTGAAGGAAGAGGACTATGACTGGTACATTGACCTCCGACGCTATGGAACTGTTCCACACGTCGGCTTTGGAATGGGACTAGAAAGATTGCTCACATGGATGCTAGACCTAGACAACATAATAGACGCCATACCGTTCCCGAGGACAACCAGAAGATTCTACCCGTGAGAAAGTATGCTGGAAGAAGTTGACTAACGAAGTTTTGTCCAAGCTCTGCTAGCGCACTGAAATACCAAAAGGAAACGAGAGGAAGCAGACTATTTCTTTTCGAGCTGTTTCCTCAGTTCTTCGTATGTTGCCTTGATCTCGTCGACTGAAGCTTCGTCTTCCAAAGTTGAGACGTCGCCCAGTGCCGCGCCGGCTAGCACCGCCTTCAAGAGCCTTCTCATGATTTTTCCACTGCGTGTTTTGGGAAGCCTGTTTACGATTACTATTGCGTCCGGTGTTGCGATCGGGCCTATCGTGTTTCTTATGTGTTTCACAAGGTCGGCGCGCAGTTCATCTGACGGTGAGAAGCCACTCCTCAAAGTGACAAAGGCCACGGGGACCTCACCCTTGAGTGCATCTTCTTTGCCCATAACTGCAGCCTCTGAAACAGCCGGGTGCGAAACAAGGGCACTTTCAAGTTCCACAGTGCCTATTCTGTGCCCAGCGACCTTCAGAACTTCATCAGCTCTTCCGAGTAGCCAGAAGTAACCATCTGGATCCTTAACTGCATAGTCGCCGGTATAGTAGATGTTGGGCCATCTCCCGAAGTATGTTTGCTGGTATCTTTCAGGATCTTTCCAAATGGTTTCCAGCATTCCAGGCCAGGGCGTACTAATCACCAGAAAGCCCTTAACACCCGTAGCTGTTGGTTGACCTTTTTCGTTATAGACTTCTGCGTAAATGCTTGGCAACGGGTTTGTCGCCGATCCTGGCTTCAAGGGCACGAGTTCCAGACCTGACGCAGGGGATATCATGAACCCACCCGTTTCAGTCTGCCACCAAGTGTCTATTATTGGCAGTTTCTCTTTGCCTATGACGCGGTAGTACCAGCGCCATGCCTCAGGGTTTATCGGTTCACCCACCGTCCCCAAGAGCCTTAGCGTGCTCAAATCATGCTTGGTTGCCCATTGTTCACCGAACTTCATGAACATTCTAATCGCCGTGGGTGTAGTGTAGAGTATCGTCACTCCGTGCCTTTCGACCATGTTCCACCAGCGATCCTGGGCAGGGTAATCTGGTGTTCCTTCAAATATGAAGGATGTCACTCCCAAGGCCAAGGGAGCATAAACGTTGTAGGTGTGACCCGTGATCCAGCCTATGTCGGCCGTGCACCACCAAATGTCCTTTTCATCCGGGTTGAAACCCCACTTGAGTGTCCAGTACGCCCACACTAGGTAGCCGCCTGTACCATGCTGAATTCCCTTAGGTTTACCTGTGGTTCCAGAAGTATAGAGTATGAACAAGGGTTCGGTGGCTTCCATTGGCTCGGGTGCGACATAGGTGTTTGGTTCAACTTTATCCATTGCTTCATTGTACCAGACATCGCGTCCTTTCTTCATCGGAACTTCCTGACCGGTTCTCTTGATTACTATCATTTTCTCAACGTTCGGTGTGCTCTGCAGTGCCCGATCAGCAGTGTCTTTTAGTGGCACTGTCTTTCCACGTCGGTAGGCGCCGTCAGCCGTCACAAGCATCTTTGCTCCCGAATCGTTTATCCTATCCGCAAGAGCCTCTGCGCTGAAGCCTGAAAAGACTACTGCGTGTACCGCCCCTATACGTGCGCATGCAAGCAATGTGACCGGAAGCTCGGGAATCATCGGCAGATAAACAGCGACTCTGTCGCCTTTTTTAAGTCCTAGGTCTTTCATGATTTTTGCGAGTTTGTTCACTTCGCGGTAAAGTTGATAGAACGTGTAGGTCCTGACTTCTCCATCTTCCCCTTCCCAAATATAGGCTAACATGTTTTTCTTGGATGTTTTCAGGTGCCTGTCAAGCGCGTTGTGGCATATGTTCAGAAGCCCGCCTGAAAACCATTTATAGAAGGGTCTATTGGAATCGTCCAGAACCTTGTCCCAGGTCTTGAACCAATCGAGGGCTTTTGCTTTTTCAGCCCAAAACTCCTGTGGGTTCTTTATCGATTTCTCCCATTCTTCCTTCAATTTGCTGTCCGGATACACTCTGTCATTGAATGGTAAACTGGTTTCTGACATCTTTCATCCCTCCATGAGTTCGTGGACAAACGTTCTTTCAGAAATATAAACGTTTTTGGCTAAAAATAGGAAGGTGAAGGCATCTATTTGCTCATAGGACCTATGGGCAGGAAAGCCTTTCCATGAGCCTCGTTCAATACCTCAGCCAAGCCTAGATATACCGCGCTCAGTCCGCAAATTACTCCCTCGTAGCCTGTTATCGTGCCCAATGTTGCGTCTCCGGTTAATTCATGCGCAGTTAGAAGGAAGAATAGAATTGCTAGGCTCATGAAAACAAATTGGATTGCCCGGTTTGCTTTTAACGTCCCAAAGAACATCACGAACGTGAATAAGCCCCACATTAAGAAATACGCTGCCATAGCGTTTGTTTCGGATGCTGAAACTCCGAGGCCCGCGTTAGGTAGCACGATCAAACCGACTATAGACCACCAGAAGAAACCATATGAGGAGAATGCGACCGTGCCGAACGTGTTGCCCTTCTTAAACTCCATTGCACCAGCTATGATTTGAGCCAATCCACCGTATGCTAAGCCCATCGCAAGGATCATGCTGTCCAGTTTATAGAAGCCAGCGTTGGCTAGATTCAATAGAACGGTTGTGAGCCCGAAGGCTAACAGTCCAAGAGGTGCAGGGTTCGCCAATTTTTCACTCATTTCTATTCAGTCCTTTGACTTCTACTGTTAAGGGCTTTTTTCGGTCTGCCTCAAATTTAAGTCTTTCTAAACCTGTTTCTCGCGTCTCCTGCTTGCTATCCACTTTCCAGTCTCCAGTGAACCAAAGGTTACTGCCGTGAACAGTATTGCAAAGGCCCAATCAAGCAGTTCAGGCGCTGATACGTCAAAGGCAGAGTCTAGACCCAGTGTGTAGAGCACTATGAGTTGAAGGAAGAATGAGGAAAGCACAGCGTACCATAGGAATTTGTTCTTGAACACGCGCGCGCAGTTATGCAGTAACCTGAACATTCTTCGAATGGATGCAACGCCAGTTTAGTTCGTTCTTTGGTTCCTGATCTTCTGTTCACAGACAAGATAGCATATATACTATTTTGGCACCCCCTCCCACCCCTCTGACGAAAACCAAGCTGCCGCTTGAGCGCGCGCGATCAATAACTCTGCAAATCAGTTCTCTTTTTCTCTCGTGTGAGGCGTGCCATTTCGTATCGTTATTGAGAATAACTGCAGGTTCATCCAAACTTGTCTCCCTAATCCCGGCTTCGCTCAGGAATAGAAAAACCTTCATGCTGACATAGGTATAGCACGCGCGTCTTGTTTTCAGAGTTCAAAATATAGGTTTTTCTAAGCCTTTGCTCTCCGTCTTCTGCTCGCTATATATTTGGTCAATTCCAACGCAGTGAAGGTTATTGCCGTGAACAATAGTGCGAATGCCCAGTCAAGCGGTTCAGGCGCGTTGACTTTGAAGGCCGCGTTGATGCCTGGCGTGTAGAGTACGAAGAGTTGGAGGATAAACGATGATCCCACTGCATACCAGAGGAACTTGTTCTTGAACACACCGACCTTCCAGACTGGGTATTTCAGTGAACGCGCTGATATGGCGTTGGCCAGCTCCATTACGATCATAGAGGTCAACAGCTGAGTTCTTGCTTCCAATAGTTGAGGCGCACTTTCCCATGGTCGGTAGAAGAAGTATCCGAATAGAAGCAAAGCCGTCATCAGTATTGGTGTCAGCGATAGGTAGAGTTTAACGTCAGTTGTGAAAACGCTTTCATTCGGGTCACGGGGCTTCCTATCCATTATGTCTGGGTCACCTGGATCAATGCCCAGTGCTAGTGCAGGCAAACCGTCAGTTGTGAGGTTCACCCAAAGCAACTGTGCCGCGGTTAACGCTATCGTTGCGTCACCGATGACATCCGTGGGCGAGCCAGGTGAATAGATTCTTGCCAGATACGGCACGGAAACCACGGCTATGAACATAACAAGGATTTCCATGATATTGCATCGCATGAGATAGGTGAGGTATTTCTTGATGTTGTCATATATCTCGCGGCCTTCTCTTGCTGCTTTGATTATGGAAGCGAAGTTATCATCTGTCAAGACCATGTCTGAGGCTTCCTTCGTCACTTCGGTGCCCGTTATGCCCATGGAAACGCCTATGTCCGCCATTTTGAGCGCTGGCGCGTCGTTTACTCCGTCACCTGTCATAGCAACTATGTGGCCTTTTGCTTTCCAAGCTTTGACGATTCTCATCTTGTGCTCAGGCGAAACGCGGGCGTATATCACAACTTTTTCAACAATGCCAGCCAGCTGCTCATCATTGAGCTTTTCCAGTTCTTCACCGGTCAGCACTTTTCCAGGTTCTTCGTCTTCGCCGAGCAGGTTAAGCGCTTTCGCTACTGCCATTGCAGTAAGCCTGTGATCGCCCGTCACCATCACAACGTTTATTCCTGCTTTCTTGCATGTGTATATTGCATCCTTGACCTCTTCACGCGGTGGGTCAATCATGCCCATAATGCCCACAAACACGAAATCGTTTTCAATTTTCTCATCGCAAGTCTCTACTGCTTCAGGCAGCCCCCTGTAAGCAAAGCCCAAGTTCCTCAGAGCTTGCCTGGCCATAGCCTCATTCACTTTGAGCAATTTTGTCCGGTCACTTTCTGTGAGCTTCGAGGCTTTGCCGTTCGTCAATACCTTCGTGCATTTTTCCAGGACTATTTCTGGAGCTCCTTTCATGTAGGCTATCTTCTTCCCGCCTGAAATGACGTGCATAGTTGTCATGCGTTTCGTTTCTGAGGAGAAGGGAATTTCGCCCACACGTGGTTGCTGCTGTTCAAGTTCTTGTTTCCACAAACCTGCTTTCGCCGCTGCAACGATCAGAGATCCTTCTGTCGGGTCTCCCTTGATGATCCATCTTTGTGTGACTTCGTCTTTTTCGAGCTTCGCGTCGTTGCACAGTGCTGCAGCAGTCAGAAGAATGCGAAGACCCTCACTTTTCGCATCAATCTTTTTATCTTCTATCAGGAATTCTCCTTTGGGTTCGTATCCAACCCCCGTTACCTTGACAGCTTCATCATTCAAGTAGATTCTCTGTACCGTCATCTCGCCTTTCGTCATCGTTCCAGTCTTGTCGGAGCATATGACGCTGGTGCAACCCAACGTCTCAACGGCAGGTAACTTCTTAACTATGGTGTGAACTCTCGCCATCCGATACATGCCAACGGCAAGAGCCCCTGTGACGATCGCAGGCAACGCCTCTGGAACAGCCGCCACTGCCAGGCTGATTCCCCACAAAATCATGTCGATGATGTTGCGACCTTCAATAATCCCAAGTACGGCCACTCCGAGACAAATCGCCACAGACAATATGCCGATCCACTTTCCTATAGACTGAGTTCTCTTTTCAAGAGGAGTTACCTCTTCTTCAGTCATCTGCACCATTTTGGCAATTTTCCCGAACTCGGTGTTCATGCCGGTTGTTGTGACAACGGCTTTTCCTCGACCATACACAACGATCGTTCCCGTGAAGGCCATGTTGCGACGGTCATTTAGCGCGGTTTCCTCTCCGCAGAAAGTAACGTTCTTGTTTACTGGAGAAGATTCCCCGGTCAATGACGCTTCGTCGATCTTGAGATTGACGCTTTCGACAAGTCGCGCATCAGCCGGAACTTTGTCTCCAGTGTATAGGAGCATGACGTCGCCAGGCACAATCTCGCTGGCCGGAATTCTTGCTTCTTTTCCATCACGCAAGACCGCGGCGGTAGGTGCTGTCATCTTCCTAAGAGCTTCTACAGCCTTCTCGGACCGGAATTCCTCGACAAAACCCAGAATGGCCGTAGCCAAAACTATAGCGATAATGACTATGGCGTCGATGAATTCGCCGACGGCCAAGGAAAGCGCCGTGGCTATCAGCAAGATTATCATGAGTATGTCGGTAAACTGCTCAAAAAACATCTTTATCGGAGAAGTGCCCTCTTCCTTTTTCAGTTCATTCGGACCAAACTCAGCCAGTCGCTTTTCCGCCTCTGCCTTACTCAAACCAGTCTCAGCAGAGTTCAATTCCTTCAAAGCTTCTTCAGGACTCTTCGCATGCCAAGATTTGGAAGCCAACGCCACCCTTCTCCAGCAGACGTAGAAGCGTATCATCTTGAGGTGACAGGATATATTCTTTTCTAGCGCGCGCTAAATAAGTTTATAAGCGTTCCCTGCTCAAACTAGAGCTTCTAAAAAAATGGTGAAACTTCAGCAGGAGAAAAGGAAAGATGATATTTGAACCATGGTTATTAGCACCTTTGTCTGCAGCAATATCAGTGTTAGTCGGACTTTACTTCTACAGGTTTGTGCACAGACAAGACAGCGGATCTGAAAGAATGAAAGAGATATCCAATGCCATCAAAGTTGGAGCCGCTGCTTTCATTAGAAGGGAGTATACAACGCTTGCGATATTCATAACCGTCGTTGCAGTACTTGTCGGCATATTTCTGCCACAACCAGTTTGGGAAGACCACAACCGCTTGCTCAACCTGGAACTGCCGATAGCGTACATGTTCGGATCATTCTGTTCGGCTCTAGCAGGGTCCCTGGGATTAAACATTGCCACGCAGGCAAACGCCAAAGTTGCCAACGCAGCACAGGGCGGCTTGAACAAAGCGTTTCCGATCGGCTTCCGCGGGGGTGCAGTAATGGGACTCTCGGTCGTTGGTGTTGGTTTACTCGGCATCAGTGGCGTTTACTACCTCACGGGAATGGAAGGGACAATACCAGCAGTCCTTGCATACAGCTTTGGAGCAAGCTCTCTTTCGCTTTTCGCCAAGGCAGGTGGAGGCATATTCACGAAGACCGCAGACATCAGCGCAGACTTGGTAGGGAAGGTGGAACTGGGCATTCCAGAGGACGATCCCCGGAACCCTGCAGTAATAGCCGACAACGTTGGAGACAACGTGGGCGATGTTGCAGGTATGGGAGCAGACCTCTTTGACTCGTACGTAGCAAGTGTGGTTGCAGCGATGATACTCGGCGTTGGACTTAACATCGCCGGCAGTACAAGTGTGTACGTGCAAATACCGCTCGTCTTCGCCGGATTCGGCATCCTGTCCGCAGTATTGGGTGCGTTAACAGTGAGAGTGGGCAAGAAAGGCGACCCGGGAGGAGCACTCAACACGGGTACTTACGTGACATGCATAATCTTCGGCGTCCTAACGTTCCTAGCAACATGGTATTTTGGGTATCAATGGGCACTATGGGGAGCTACAGTCGTAGGTCTTGCCGCGGGAATAGTAATTGGAATAACAACCAACTATTTCACTTCTGAAGACAAAGCACCAGTCTTGAAAACAGCAGAAGCATCTGAAACTGGACCCGCATTGAACATTCTGACAGGGTTCTCGTACGGTCTTCGCAGCATCATTTGGCCTCTGATCGGCATAGGAGTTGCAGCTGCAATCGCCTACAAAGTATGTGAGCCTCTAGGCGGGGGATATGCCGTTTACGGAATTGCCCTAGCAGCTCTAGGCATGCTTTCAATCGTCGGTCTGACAGTATCAAACGACGCTTACGGCCCGATTGTTGACAACGCCAAAGGCATAGCCGAACAATCTGGATTAAGCGAAGAGGTGATCGCCATAACAGACGAACTTGATTCCGCTGGAAACACAGCGAAGGCCATAACCAAAGGATTCGCAATAGGTGCAGCAGGACTAACCGTTATCGCTTTGCTTGCGGCATTTCAGGAACTCGCCTCAAGAGCTGGCCAAAACGTTGCTTTCGACGTTATGGATCCGCTAGTGCTATTGGGTGCCATCATAGGTGTGGCAATCCCAGCAGTATTCTCAGCGATGGTCATACTCGGCGTGGGCAGAAACGCTACAAGAATGATTGCAGAAATCAGAAGACAGTTCAGAGAAATCCCCGGGCTCAAGGAAGGAAAACCTGGCGTGAAGCCAGACTACGCAAAATGTGTTGACATCGCAACTGTCGGAGCACTCAAGGAACTCATGCCTGCCAGCATCGTCGCAATCGTCGCTACCTTGCTGATCGGCTTCATAGGCGGGATAAAGACGCTCGGAGGCTTCCTAGCTGGTTCGATCCTATCAAGCCTACTGCTGGCGCTGATGATGTCGACCGCAGGCGGTCTATGGGACAATGCCAAGAAGCTGATCGAATCAGGAAAATATGGCGGAAAAGGTTCAGACGCACACAAAGCAGCTGTAGTAGGTGACACTGTCGGAGACCCATTCAAGGACACTGCAGGACCCTCGCTCAACACGATGATCACGGTGATGTCGCTAATCGCTTCACTGCTGGCAGCGCTAATTATCAAATATAACCTTCTAAATTTGTTGGGAATCCATTAGGTTCCGTGACCTAACCCAACATTATCTTCTGTGTATCTAAGGCTCTGACAAAGCGCGCGCGCCACCGTTCTTCACAGCCGTCGTGGTCCATGCAGTAAGCGACGGAGCCTACAGACTCGTGGACGAAATTCGAAGACAATTCAGAGAAATTGTAGGTCTAATGGAAGGAAAAGTAAAACCAGACTATGCCTAATGCGTCAAAATAACAACAAACAACGCGCTGAGGAAGCTTATACTACCAGGATCGGTTGCCATAATAGCGCCTCTTTTGGTTGGATTTCTCTTCGGTCCAGCCGCAATCATAGAAATGATCGCAGGAGCAATCATCACAGGTCTGCTGCTCGGCCTGTTCAGGGGGAACGTTGGAAACACATGGGACAACGCCAAAAAGTACGTTGAAAGCGGAGAACTTAGACAAAGCGCGCGCGCAAAGGGAGCCCAGCCCATGCCGCTACAGTAACGGGGACACGGTTGGGGATCCTATGAAGGAAGCTGCGGGACCAGGCCAGAACATATTCACAAAACTAATGTCAGTCACAGCGCTCATGTTTGCGCCACTGACAATCAAGTACTTCCTACATATCTAGAACCCTCTTTGAACACCGTCACCCGATCTTCGAAAAAAGTCAAAGGATTCCTATTGCTCATTTTGACCCCTTCAATTGAACTGCACGCATGAGCACTATCGTTTCAAAAAAGGGCAATCGTCGGCTCGTAACAACACATGCATCCAACCCCCTCTGCGAGAAACTCCTCAAAGTTTCATCAATGCCAGATAGGGATGACTGCATCAAAAGAATCTGCCCGTTAGGATGCAAATATTCTGGCGCTTCACGGATGAAGCGGTCAATTACCTGCCTTCCGCCAGCACCGCCTGACCAAGCATAGCCCAGCCAAGAACCGTCCTCATTTTCCAGAGGCAGATAAGGCGCGTTGAAAGTCATAACGTCGAATTGCTGACCTATCTTTATTGGTTTCAACAGGTCCGTGCGAACAAAGAACATCTTGTCAGCAACACGATTTAGTCTTGCATTCTCTCTTGCACATTGGAGAGCATAAGGGTTCACGTCAACAGCAAAGACTCTTCTGGCCTTCCTTGCTGCAATTATGCCGAGTATGCCGCATCCAGTTCCCACGTCAACAACCACATCATCCTCTCCCACATGCAAGTTCTCAGCGAACAAGAACGAATCCTCAGCGGGTTCGTAGACATTGTCATTCACACAAAAGACATTGTTCCCGAAGAATACTTTCTTACTGGATGAGTGCATCAGCCATGACTCCGAAATCTTCCAGTGCCAACTCTCTCACCCGCTTCTCACGAAACGGAAGAGCTTCAACCATCCTGATTGCTTTTTCCTCAGGCACATTGCAGAAACCCCTCACATATGAAAGAACAGCATTCTTGACTTTCCTGTTACGCTTCGCGAAACACGATCGCAAAAGTTGCTTGAACAGCTCTTCATTTCGCAATGAATACGGTCTCGGATTCTTCGGTTCCAAACGTATGATAGCCGAATCTATTTTTGGCTGCGGGTAAAACGTCCATTTCGGAACATAATCGAGGGTCTCGACTTCTGCGTGATAGTCAGTGAGAACTGTAAGCCATCCATAGTCCTCGCTTCCAACAGAAGCAACGAGACGGTTTGCGAACTCTTTCTGGAAAATTAGGACCGCACGATCAAAATCCGCGTCAAAAAGCCAAAGAAGCAGGCGCGAGGAGACGTGGTACGGTGGAATCGAAACGACTTTGGTGAATGAAGGAACACTGGTCTTAAACACATCACCTTCAATTATCCTCACATTGGACGTATCCCTCAGTTGTTCACGCAAGATGCCAGCAAGCCTCGTGTCAACCTCAACCGCAAGAACCTCCTTGCATTTTTCGCTCAAGAAACGAGTCAAGAACCCCAGTCCGGCACCTATCTCCAACACTGTATCATCACAATCGAGTGAGGCGTAGTGGGCCATTTTTTGAAAGACTTCTGATTCAACCATGAAGTTTTGGCCTAAGGTCTTCTTCGGTTCGATTCGATGCCTTCGAAGCAGAGACTTCGTTTCTTCTAGGAGACTCATTCTACCCCGTTAAGCGATGGATTGGGCTATTGCGCCCTCGTGAATAATCGATACTTGCTGTCGCCACTCAACTCTTCCATGACTCTCTTTGTTATCAATTTGATTGGATTAGGCAATTCTGTGCGTTTCTGTAAGTCTTCGAAACTCTCAAAAGGTTTCTTTTCCCGTTCATTTATGACCTGCCACATGTACTTTTTGCCTATTCCTGGAACCAGCTCCAAAGCGTGCATCCTCGGTGTAACGGCTCTTGAAGTGTTGAAGAATTGAACGAACCACTTCTCACGGTTCAGCACAATCTCGTTGATGACCGTTGGAAGCTCTGTTCTTGCGGCTGCAGTCAACTCGTCATATCCTATTCGACCGATGATGTACGTTATTTCTGCACGGGCCTCCTTTCCAACGAAAACACGATCATGAGGTTTGAGTATCACGCCTTCCTTGACCAATGCCTCTAGAAGGGTGAAGAATTCTTCGCCTACCAACTGAACTAAAGCTCCCGCTCGGTAGCCGGCTCGCCCTGAAACGTGCACCCCAGGGCGACCGTGCTGCAGAAAGTCCAGGATGCGAGCGAACTCTTCGTACCGCTTCTCCATCATCGTCATAATTTCCTCTATTTAGTCTCTTATTGCTTAAAATAGTTAGTATCGACCAGCCTATTTCAATTTTCGATGTTCATCCAACAGGTTCACTATAGCTTCCAGTTTGGCTGTTTCGATGATTTTTCGTCCGCCGGCCAGAAACACTCTCAACTCTTCAACACTCTTCGGCATGCAGTTGACTATTTGCACTGCCTCTACCTCGTCTAGACCGTAATCTGTCACGAGTTTTCCAACCAGTTTTTCGGCAGACTCGGCGTCGGTCTTCGAAAACTTGGAGACGTAATCGAATGTGCGTCGCTGCAGCTGATCAAGTTTTTCTTCACCTATAGACTCCATCAGGTTCTTAACCTGGGGCAAACTCAGTTTCTTTTCGGTCATGCTCTTGTCTGACACTCTAATCACTCTTCCAAGGTTCTAAATGCTCGGGTCTGACGATGATCTCTCTGATAGCGTCTCCCTGGGAGACACTCACTACATAACTCCGTCCCCGCTTGTTAAGTACAGTGCCGACTTTGCCATGGTAGCGCCTGTGGGGCATGCCTTTGTGGACACTCGAATCTATCTTGATAACAACACTGGTTCCAGACTGATACTCATGCAGCAACTTGCTCAGCCTCAGTTTGCCATGTTCTCTAGGTCCTTTGGTCAAGAGGCGACGTGCACTTGAACGATAACCCTTTGACTTCCTCATTCTCGCACTTCTCCTAATCTTCCATAATTATGTTTAGAACATCAAGTTCCATGGGCTTCGCTTTGTTTTTGAGAAGTTCTGAAACGCTGGGCACCGTTCTTCCCTCATCCCCAGTAACCAGTTCTTTAACGTAGAGCCCTCCTTGGCATCGTAATCTCATTTCAGCCTTTCGTGGTGACAATTTCTTAACGCCCACGTCGTATATGTACTTTTCCCGCGTCAGATCAGCGCGTCTGTGCAAAACACGAAGAGGGGTGTTCTGCTTAATCATGACGTTTGTCAGGCTCTTCTCCAGGAAGCGCATGTCTTTAGCCGTTATCTTGTTTTCAAATTCGACGAACACCCGATATTCTTTCTGCTTAGATTCGCCTCCCTTCAGCTTCCTGACGACATTTCTGTCTGCAAATCTCAGACCTGAAACCTCAACCTTGTTCACCCCGTGCGCGTTCACTGCATCTTCCATTTTTTTAAGGTTCAAGAAACGCTTTTTCGGGGTTACGATCTCAATCACAAAAGGTCTCCCATTGCCCAGCATGCGAGCATCAATGTCTTCTCTACCAGATGCGTGAAACGAGGCACTTGCACCATCTGTTGCTTCTAGCAAGGGCTTCTCAACTATTTCTTGCACCGATTCAGGATACATTTTTCCTGTCCAGTTACATTTCGCGCAACCTTTTCCCCAGCATCCCGAACAGAACCATTTTGATTGCGGAATGCTTCTTACAAGTTTTTTGTACCGGCCGGCTATGAAAAGAGGATTGACTTGAAGCCTTACGAGACCAGAGAAGGGCTCTACCAACGCGACAATCTCTGGCTTCTTAAAGTCTACGTCCTTTCCGTTTCGCACTGCAACTCTTTTTCCGACAGTTCTCGCGAACTCTTTGCGGAGGCTCTCACCGTGGCTTACACCAAACTCTGCCCTGAACTCATCTTCTCGTTCGGCTACTGTCAGGGGCAGCTCTACGCCTACCAAGAAACTGCTGTACTCGTACTTCTCAAGAAGACCAAGAGCTTTTTCCGCCAAATCATTGCGAGCATCAAGTTTGCCCTCACACAAGAAGCATTTCTCTGGAGCATCCTCAGTTTCAATGTGCCCCCCTATTCTGTTGACTATTTCTCTTGAGATTTTGGAGAAACCATTAGTAGCCAAGACCTTGAGAGCCTTCACGCCTCGTTTGCTTTCTGAAAGCGCCAACGCATGAGCCTCGAGCGTCAGGGCCAGTTTTATTGCCTTCCCCCTTTCGTCATTCTCAACACCATGCCCTAGGAGGGCAAACTGCCTCCCCAGACAATGGTCACACAAAGGGTATTTCTCAAGCATCCTCTGAGCTTCTTGCAGAACGCTCATTCAACATGCCTTCCGGAGCTCGGCACTGCCTACTTGAGATCCGCCGGCAGCCCCTTTCCGAAGAACGGGAGTTTCTTTTGTCTACGCATCGTCTTCAACATGCGCCGCATCATCACGTACTGTTTTAGAAGTTCCTTCACTTCTTTCTCGGTGGTACCTGAACCCCTTGATACACGTTTCATCCTTGAAGCATTGAAGATTTTAGGGTTGTCTTTCTCGCCGGGTGTCATAGACTGTATAATCACGCGCCACTTTTCCAAACGCCCTTCAGCAGTGTTCAGCATCTCATCTGGAATCTTGTAAGACATTCCTGGAATCAGGTTCATGAGCTTCTTGAACGTGCCCATTCCCTTCATGGCTTCGAACTGTTCATACATGTCTGTTAACGTAAATTTGCCGCTTAAGATAGCCTTGGCCTTCTTTTCGGGAACTGTGATTTCCGCCTCGCGCACTTTCTCGAGGAGCGTTTCCAAGTCACCCATTCCAAGCAGGCGGCCAACGAAACGTGAAGGAACGAAAGCCTCAACATCCTCTGTTTTTTCTCCAGTACCAATGAACTTTATAGGCGCACCCGTCGCCGCCACTGCAGATAAAGCACCGCCTCCCCTTGCAGACCCATCGAGCTTCGTGACAAGTATTGAACCAATAGGTGTTGCCTCATTGAAGGCTTTTGCCTGAGCCAACGCTTGCTGGCCTATTGTTCCATCGATAACAAGCATAACCTCATCAGGCCTGATGCTTCTCTCAAGCATCTTCATTTCTTTGATGAGCTCTTGTTCCTCTTTATGGCGGCCGGAAGTGTCGACAATGACCAGGTCCTTCTCGCTAAATTGCTTCAAACCTTCGGTAACGATTTTGACTGTATCCTTGGTCTTTAGGTCCCCGTACAGTGGGACGTTGATTCTGTTCGCGAGTTGTTGAAGCTGAGCGTAAGCGCCAGGTCGAAAAGTGTCGGCGCAGATTACAGCGGGCTTCAAGCCCCTCTTCTGAAAGTATCTTGCCAGCTTGGCTGCCGCTGTGGTCTTTCCAGAACCTTGGATACCGACGAGCATCATTATTCTTCTCTTCCCCGGCTCCATTTTCATCGGAGCAGGTTTATCTCCTAGGAAACGCGTCAGCTCTTCATAAACGACTTTTATCACGTGTTCACGCCTTGAAATGCCAGGGGGAACTTTTTCCTTCAGTGCTCTTTCTTCTATTCTTTTGGAAATGTCAAGCACGAGTTTGACGTTAACGTCCGCTTGGAGCAGAGCCTTCTGCACATCATGTACAAGCTCCTTCACTGTGGCTTCGTCTACAACGGACGCTCTGAAAACCTTCTTCAACGCTTCATAAAGAGATGAACCTAGGTGATCAAGAGACATATTTTTCTCCAGATTTACAACGTTTCATGCCATTAATAGCTATTCCGTTCTTCGAGCTTTGCTATTCCGTAAGCTTTTTACATTTCACACCTCTTCTAGAGGGGTTTGAGGATTAAGTTTGAGTGAAGAAGTTAAGATTATCGAGATAAAGAAAGTGCCGACTGGAGCTACCTTGATTTTCGCTTTCCCAGACGTTGGACTCGTAGGAGTGATAGCTGCTTCACACTTAATCGACGAGCTGAGCTTGACTGAAGTGGCCTACTTGAATTCGAATCTACTTCCACCGCTCATCGTTCTGCACGAGGGCCTACCGCACTCCTCCATACGGATCTTCGCAGGCCAAGACACTCTCTTGGCGGTCTCAGAGGTACCGATACCCACTGACGCCATCTATCCGATAATGGACGCGTTGATTGACTGGGCAAAGAGCAAGGACGTCAAAATGATGATTTCGCTCAGCGGAATGCCCATCCAAGACAGGCAAGATGTTACTGAACTGAAATCGTTCGCTGCTGCCTCGAACGCTGAGGCATTGAAGACGGCTCAAGAAAAGGGCCTGGAGATTCTAACAGAAGGATACATGGTTGGCCCTCAGGCAGTTGTGCTTCAACGCGCCGCAGAAGCTGGGTCACCTGCCCTGACCCTCCTTGCACAATGTTTCTACAACTATCCAGACCCAGAAGCGGCTGCAGAAGTGCTGAAGGAATTGGCAAAAATAACAGGATTAAAAGTGAACGTTGCAAAATTGTTGGAGAAAGGCGAAGAAATCCGGCTAAGAGCAAGAGATGTGATGAAGCGGACTCAAGAAGAGATGTCGAAGATGAAGAAAGGCCAAGAATATGACATTCCAATGTACGTGTCATAGGGAGGGATAGGTGATGTCCATTAGAAAAAGACAGTCAATCTCTGAGATGATAGATGAGTACTTTGAAGATATGGAAAAATGGGCTGAGCGGGTCAGAGAAACTCTGACTGAAAAACCATGTTGGGATTTGAAGACTTGCGCAATTGAACCCCTACGTGAGATAACGGTAACAGCTACAGAGGTTATGATTACAGTTGACTTGCCTTACGCAAGAAAAGAGACCGTTCAGGTCAAGCCAATAGGTTCTGCTTCTCTTGAGATATTTGCAGAAATGAAAAGAAAAATACGTCTCACCGAACTTGGTGTGACGCACAGGAAAGGCGTGATCCAAAGATTCCACGGCTGGATCCATATTCCAGTCATGGTTAACATGGACAAAATGAAGATTCAGCACAAGAGAGGAATCTTGGAAATCAAGTTGCCCCGCAAAACGTTAGCAGACAATCTCCGCCAGAAACGACACAGAAGCCTCAGCACCTGAGTATCGTCACAAATCAGACGGCTCTTCAACCATCATCGGCCTCAAAACATCCTATGTAAGACACTGAAATAAACATTGACGAAAGTCTTTTAACAAGAAGACACGATACGGCTTGTTTGGTGGGTGCAGAATCTGACAGGCGAAAGAGCAATTCACGTCGCGATTTTCCTTCTTGTCTTAATCGGCCTATGCGGAATAAGCGGCTGGATAATTTACGCCAATGCGCAAAACGATCTGCTGAGAATCGCAGGAATTGCATTAGCTTGGGGATTACTTCTACTCGCTCTCTACGCTGGCTTCAGAGCACTTAATTGGAGATGGTGGGAATGAACGACATCATCGGACAATAAGAGACATAGTGTGTTTCTCTCGAAAATGTGATCTTACACTCTATTTTGTTTTCATGATCTTCATTTTTCCCAGTATCCGCCAATACTCAATTTCCACGCCGGGCGCAAGCTTCGCCTTCAACTCCTCTTCTTGCGGATAGGGAGCATCAAAGTATTCGTAAGTCTCCAGGTCCATGATTTGAACGCCCGTAGGGTTGACCGCGAACACTTGTCCAGTACGCTTGTCAATGATGGGAACTTCTGCACCAAGATCAACAGGTTTCACAAAGCTTCTCTTGACCCCGTCCCAAACGCCTACAGCCGTTATTCTGGCTTTGGCTGAACCGTGCTTTCCTGGCTTCGACTTGTCTATGTCAACTATATGACATGGTTCGCCGTCGATTACCATGTATCCGCCAACTCTCAACTCACCAACGTGAACTGGTTTGGTCATGTGCAAGCCAACCTGCAACCGACTACTTACAGAGCCATTCTTGAGCTACACGCATATATAGATTAAGGTGTCGGTAGTAGGTTGAAGGTGGAACGACATGTTCAAAAGCGTAGGCTTGGTCGTGCGTTTCGACAGAAAGACCGCCCTGAAACTCGCCGACGACCTAGCCGAGCATCTGAAAGCAAACGGATTAGCAGTATACGTGGAAGACACGTTAGCTGAAAAAATGAACACAAAACAAGAAGCAATTCCGATAGAAAAGATGAAGACCGACTTCATAATCACCGTTGGCGGCGACGGAACGATTCTCAGAACGTGCATTTCGATTCCTAAGCCGGAGCCGCCTATACTCGCAATAAACATGGGTGTTCGAGGCTTTCTCACGGAAGTTGATCCCAAACAGGCTCTTTCCGCCGTGGACAAATGTCTAGCTGGCGAATTCAAGATTGAAAAGTGCATGAAACTCGCGATAACTGCTGACGGCGCAAAGTTTCCAGACGCTTTGAATGAAGTTGTCATCTCAGCCGACGAACCTGCAAAACTGCTTTACACACGCGTCCTGAGAAACAAAGATCCAATCATAAACTGTCAATCAGACGGGCTAATGGCGGCCACACAGACAGGCTCGACAGGTTATTCTCTCTCAGCCGGAGGACCCGTCCTGGATCCTGGCGTGGACGCGTTTGTCCTGACACCCATTTGTCCATTAAGCGTTTTTCACCCGATTGTTTTTCCGGCGGACTCGATCCTCACAATCGAAGTCAACAAACCGAGGAAGACTCAAATACTGATTGACGGACACAGCCGTCAGCTGGTAAGCTGCAGACAGCCTGGTCTAACAGTCACACGCTCCAAGAACGAGACATCCTTCATAAGATTTGGAGAGAACTTCTACCACAGATTGAGGAGCAGGCTACTCTTCAGAGGGATGAAGTGAAAAGCGCATCGGACAAAACACGCAAAAGAGCAATAGTCATAGACACGTCTGCTCTCATCGCTGGTTTTGACCCCTTCTCAGTCAACGAGGAGCAATACACTGCCCCAAAAGTCAGAGACGAGGTAACGGAAGACACGATGTCTGGGGTCAGATTCAAAACCGCCATGGAAAGCGGAAAAGTCAGAGTCAGAAGTCCGCAAAAAACCTTCCTGGAGAAGACTGATGCCTTCGCCTCCGCATTGGGAGACTCTTTTTTTCTTTCAGAGACGGACCTTCAGGTCTTGGCATTGGCTCTGGAACTCAAGACGGACGGTTATTCTCCACTAATTGCCACAGACGATTATTCGATACAGAACGTTGCAAGCGAAATGAACATCGAGTTTGCCCCTTTATCCACCTTTGGAATTCGTCGGCGACTGCACTGGATACGATACTGCCCAGCCTGCCACAAGAAATATCCAGCAAATTATGAGTCACAGAAATGCGAAGTCTGCGGAACAAGATTGAAGAGGAAACCGTTGAGAAAGAACGTTGTGAACCAAGAAACCACAAAACTATAAAGCAGAAGCTAAAGTTTTATGATTAAATCAAACACAGGGGCAGAACTCATGAGTTCATTCGAGAAGAAGATCATCTATTTTGACAAAGCAGGGGAACAGAACACTCACCTCCTGTTGAAATTTACAAAGGAGTACGTGGAAAAAGAAGACATAAGAGACATCATTGTTGCCTCAACAACCGGTAAGACAGGAGCAGAAGCAGCTAGAACTTTCAAAGGCCGGAATGTTGTTGTCGTCACGCACAATTTTGGTTTCCTAGAACCTGGAAAGAACGAATTGCAGGAAGAACACAGGAAAGAGATACTATCCGAGGGCGCAAAAATATTCACAGGTGTTCACGCATTAAGCAGTGCCGAGCGCGCGGTGCGCAAGGATTTTGGCACTATCCAGCCTTTGGAGCTAATGGCTAACGTTCTCAGACGCTTGGGAGAAGGAACGAAAGTTTGCGTTGAAATCACCATGATGGCCGCAGACGCCGGCCTGATTCCAGCTGACAAAGACGTCGTCGCAATCGCAGGGACTGGAAGAGGAGCAGACACTGCACTTCGCGTATACCCCGCAAACGCCGCCAGATTCTTCAATTTGAAAATAAGGGAAGTAATAGCAAAGCCCGTTGAATTCTAAGAGAAGCGTTTGAGAGGCTGAAAGAACGTAATGAAGAATGTTGACAAGCAAGTCGACGTGTAGACGTGCTGGAGATGGCGAGTTTAGAAGGGCTCTCTTCCCATTACGAGAAAGAAACCAACAGACTTCACAAGAATCGTGAAAGGTGGAGTATGTGGTTTGAGATTCTGCTTGACACCTGTACTCACCCGTCAGTCGTCGGAAGCGCTGAACACTTCCTCCTCGTCTGCAAGAAACGAGGTTAGACTGAATCGCTGTCGCGTTTGCTGAAGTAGGAAATGTCGGTGTATTCTCTGTACCCGCACTTCCTGAACAGTGCTTTTGACGCCTTGCTAGAGCCTTCGATTAAGCAGCAAAAGATTTTCAGCCCATGGTTTCTGAGGCTCTTCTCAGACTCTTTAATCAAGGCCTTTGCCACACCGCGACGCCTATAGCCGGGGTCCACAGCCAAGCGGTTTATCCAGCCTTTCCGCATGTCACTGCTAAGGATTGCCGTTCCGACAAGACGACGGTCTTCGAATGCTCCGAGAAAGAAATCGGGACTTGCGTTTATCTGCGCCGCAATTGCTTGCCTGCTGTCCCTTCCTCTAGGCTTGAAGGGCAGATTTGCTCGAGACCAGAGGCTAATGAGTTCGTCATAATCAGCTGTTGTTAGCTTCCGAATCTCCATTCAAACACTGAAATTATGTTTCTTTTTCAACTTCTCTCGTTACGTCTTCAATTATGTCCAAGGCGGAGTCTACAAGATCTCTTGTTATTATGAGTGGCGGTGCAACTCTGATGGTTGAGGCTCCGCAACTGATAACGCTGATGCCGCGTTTCCATGAGCGCATCATTATCTCGGTGACTTTCTGAGGGGCTGGCTTCTTGCTCTCTTTGTCTTCGACGATTTCCATGCCTATCATCAAGCCTTTGCCTCTCACATCACCGACGATTTCGTTCTGCTCTTTCAGCTCCCCCAGCCTCCTCATGATGTATGCACCCTGCTTGTTCGCGTTCTCGAGGAGTTTCTCGTCCTTCACAACGTCGATGACAGCGCTCGCGGCCACGCATGACAAGGGATTACCGCCAAACGTGCTTGCGTGTGAGCCTTGGACCCAGTCCATGATTTTTGCTTTAGCAATCGTTGCTCCTAGGGGGAGGCCTGATGCTAACGCTTTCGCGGTGCACAAGATGTCGGGTTCAACGCCCCAATGTTCGATTGCAAACCATTTTCCCGTCCTACCCATGCCTGATTGCACTTCATCGTCGATGAGCAGCAGACCGTACTTGTCGGCGAGCTTCTTTATTCGCTGGAAGTACTCTGGAGGAGGCACGACGTATCCACCTTCACCCTGAATGGACTCGAAGAGTATGGCCGCAGTGTCTTCGGGAGGAAGATACTTCTGCAGGACTTGCTCATCGATAAAATCCACGCACCAGTAGTGACATTCAGGATAGGTCAGTTTGTAGGCGCATCGGTAACAGTATGCATAGGGGACGTGAGTTACGCCTGGCATAAGCGGGAAAAAGTAACGCCTCTGAGTTGGCTTGCTCGCCGTGAAGGATAATGCTCCGATTGTGCGCCCGTGAAAGGCGCCTGTGAACCCAATGAACAATTGTCTTCGGCTGTGCCACTTCGCAAGCTTAACGGCTGCTTCAATCGCTTCGGCGCCGCTGTTGCCAAAGTAGACTTTCTTCTCAGGGCTTCCAGGCGTAATCTGGGCCAGTTTCTCGGCGAGGTCAACCACCTCTCGGTAGAAAAAGTCCGTGTTAGAATAATGCAGGAAACGGTCACACTGATTCTTTATGGCCGCGATGACTTTGGGATGGTTGTGGCCAACGCCCATGCACACCAAGCCAGAGTTGAAGTCAATGTATTCGTTTCCGTCAACATCCTTCACAATGCAGCCTTTACCGGATTCAACGACGAGAGGATAAAACCGTCCGTACGAAGGTGAAATGAACTTCTCGTCTTTCTTAACAAGCTCTCTTGCCTTCGGGCCCGGGGGAGTAACAACTATCTTCGGGTAATCTGCCATCAAATATCACCAGCTTGGAGCTAAACGATTAGAAAGAAGGTTTTATATAGCTATCGATACAGCTGCCTTCAAAAAGAACGTTAAGGATTAAAAGTCAACGCTACCTAGCAAGTCATTCTGCGGCGTCTGCGGGAAAGAGAAGCAGGCTACTGTTTGGTTACCGATATTTCTATGGCTGAGACTCTTAGTTTTTGGCCCTGTTCCCTTGTGACTTCCTCTGTGGACAAGTTTATGCCCTCCAGTTGTACGCCCTTTGCAAAGGAGCGTCTTAGCACTTCGATGGTGTCCACGGCTCTCGGGATTGTGCGCCCTCTGGCTTTTACGACAATCTTGTTTGAGCCAGAGTTGAGGTAGGTCATGCAGGCAAGCACATAGTTCATCACGGGCTTGTTTCCAACGAACACAACGCTTCTGTCGAACTGTGGGGTGCTCGTTTGGACATTTCGCGGGGCTCTTTTTGCTTTCTCTTTTCTCTGCGTTCTCTTCGGCTTCTGCTCCGTCATTTCAATCACTATTTCTCAGTTGACTATCGGTGGTTTGCATCGTAAGGCAGTCTATGTCATCAACTCTGCGCGCGCGCTGCCTTATATTTTTCCGGGCAGTGCTGGATCAGACACACAGTTTGAAGCAAGTTTACGGTAGTTTTCCCAGTCTTCGTCAACCCATTTCTGGATCTTCTCAACGTCATCCTTGGCTAAACTGCGGAAGCGACCCTGCAGGGCAAAGTATTCCTTAAGAGCCTTGCGTTTGGACTTGTCGGCCAGGCGGTCGCTTGGAGAATTTAGCCTGAACTTGCCGTCTTCAATCTCGTAAAGAACCCACATGCCGGTCTGCACTGCGAGGCGACCCATTTCTACGGTTTTGCTTGTGTCGTACCGCCATCCGGTTGGACAGGGCGCCAGAAGATGGATGTACTTCGTGCCCTTGATGCCCTTGGCCTTCCTTAGCTTGCTTACGAAGTCCACAGGGTAGGATGTGCAGGCCGTGGCAACGTAGGGTATTCTGTGTGCAGCCATGATTAAGGGCATGTCCTTCTTGCGTTCTCTCTTGCCAGACGGTGTAGTGGTGGTCCACGCCCCGTACGGTGTCGCTCCGCTGCGCTGCATCCCTGTGTTGCCGTAGGCTTCGTTGTCGTAGCAGACGTATATGAAGTTGGTTTCCCTTTCAGCTGCTCCAGACAGAGCTTGAATTCCTATATCAGCAGTCCCACCGTCTCCTGCCCAGCCCACGACGGTTATGTCTTCGAGTTTTCTCTGGCGGAGGGCTGCTGTGATTCCGGACGCAGCGGCGCCGGTGGATTCGAACAGTATGTTCTGAAGAGGTACAGCGGATGAAGTGTATGGGTACGGCCCCTGAATCACCGTTGTGCAGCACGCCGGTACAACCAGGATCATCCTGTTACCCAGCGCTTTGAAAAGCAGTCGAAGGGATATGGCTGGACCGCAGCCTGCGCACGCAGCGTGACCCTTGAGTAAGTATTCTTCTTTCGGAAGCTCTTTCACTGTCACTATTTTGTTCACTCTCTCAGGTCGACCCACTCGGTTTCTTTTTCCACCTTGCCGTCCCTCATCCACTGCAGCGATTTCTTGGCTATCTTTTCAACCGTCTCTGAGGTCACGTCTCTTCCTCCCAGCCCAGCGATGAAGCCTGCGACGAGAGGACGGTCTTTCTGGTTGAAGAGAGAGGCCTTGGTTTCCGAGGCCAGAAAACCTTCCATTCCGAAGGAGATGTGGCGGTCTATCGTTGCAAGCATGCGCGTGTTTTCTGCAAGCTTTATTATTTCTTCAACTGGGAAGGGACGATACACACGGACTCTTGCTGACCCGACTTTTTGTCCGTCTTTGCGCAGTTTGTCCACAGCAAGTTTAGCGTCGCTTCCGATGGTTCCCATCGTGAGCATTATCAGGTCTGCGTCCTCACACTTGTACTTCTCAACGAGCCCCCCATATTCGAAGCCGAAACGCTTGCCGTACTCCTTGTCGATTTGCGGCACGAGTTTCTTCGCGTTCTCCATTGCTTCCTGAATCATGTAACGGAACTCCATGTACCATTCGGGCGAGACCAAGCTTGCGTGGGTGCAGGGATGGTCAACGTCTAAGGTCCAGCCGGACTTGTACGCCGGTAGGAAAGCATCGATTTCATCTTGATCGGGAATCTTTGCAGGAGTGTAAGTGTGTGACAGAATGAAGCCTTCAAGACAAACCATGGCGGGGAGAAAGACTCGCTCATCCTCGCAGAGTTTGTAGGCCTGAATTATGGTGTCGAACACTTCTTGGTTATCGGCACAGTAGAACTGGATCCATCCCGTGTCCCGCTGGGAAAGCGAGTCGCTCAGATCTGGCCATATACTCCACGGCGCCCCCATCGCACGGTTAACAACGGGCATCACTATGGGTAGGCGTGACCCGGACGCCCAGTGCAAAGCTTCGTGCATCAGAGCCAAACCGTGCGCGGACGTCGCTGTGAACGTTCTAACCCCAGTTGCAGCGGCGCCTATGCAGGCTACCATTGCGCTGTGTTCTGATTCCACGCGGATGTACTCTGCGTCCATCTCATGGTTTTCAACGAACTCGGCGATTTTCTCAACTATGGTTGTCTGAGGAGTAATCGGGTAGGCTGCAACGACCTTAACCCGAGCTGCTCTTGCAGCGTAACTGGCGATGTGGTTTGCCGTGCCAATGATTATTTGCCCCGTCTATTCTTCCTCCCTCTTCATCGTTATCGCCTTGGTCGGACATTCATTGGCGCATATCCCGCAACCTTTGCAGTAATCATAGTCTATTTTTGGAGAGTCATCTTCCTGCCTTGCAATAGCCGCGTCAGGGCAGTAAACCCAGCACAAAGTACACCGTGTGCATTTGGAGAAGTCAATTTCAGGGCGGAAAGTTCTCCAAGATCCTGTTTTCCCCATACTTCCCACTGTCGGGCAAGACAGCGCCGTGATCGGAAGATCTTTACGCTTCTTCGCAACCGCGACCATCAGGCTTCACCATCCCACCATCTGGCCAGCCGCTCATAGGCCAATTCCGTTGCTTTCGAGTTTTTCTCGCCAGCACCGCCTGACCACGTTTCCCTTACGGCTTTCAAAACGCTCTCAAGCTTCACCTCATCGGTGGCTTTGGCGAAAGCTCCCAGAATCGAGGTGCTAACAACGGGAAGGCCGGCCACAAGCAGGTTTAGCTCCAAAGCGATTCCGGTCGCGTCAACAGTTCCCACGCGCCAGCCTTTCAACCCTATCTCTTCAGGTTTTTTCTTCGTGTTGATTACGATGATTCCGTTCTTCTTCAGGCCCTCCGTAACGTCTACAACCTTGTAGATGTAAGGGTCAAGCACTATGACATAATCAGGAGTGTATACTTGACTGTGAACGAGCATCGGTTCATTACTTATCCGTGCGAAGGCTTTAACCGGGGCTCCTCGCCGCTCTGCCCCAAAGTACGGGAAAGCTTGGACGCACTTGCCTTCAAAAAAAGCAGCGTGGGCCAAAACTTCAGCAGCAGTGACGCTTCCTTGTCCACCGCGACCGTGGATCCTTATCTCTTTAATCACTGCTTCACCTTCCAGTTGGGTGAAATTAAACATGAAAAACTTCAACCTTATTAGTGTTGGGTCAAACAAACAATAAAAGCAACATTAGAAGCAGTCCGCTTACTCCGAAGATAGGAACACCCGCTCTTTTCGCTCTTTGAATCGCCTTGTCTATCAGTATGCATAATGCTTCAAGCTGTTTTGCCCCAATAACCTTGACATTGGGCACTGTTATGCTGCTGCATGAAACCCCCACACTCTCCAGCCTGGCCAGTGCCGAGCGCGTTGCCTCTTGGACATAGCTGATCAGTCTTTCGTTCTCGATGGCCTCGCCGACAGGATGGTAGCCGTGTTCGCTCAGTATCAAGGCGCTCACAGCGTGTGTGTCGGTTGTAAAGACTTCGCCCTCGTCGATGCCTATGGAAAGCAGTGATGAAAGAATCCTCTCACGCAGCCCAGAAACCATGTTGTTGCCGTCGATTACCACGTAGGCAGCCTTCTGCTGACCACTCCTGACCACGACAACCGTGATGCCGCCCGATCCCATCCCGTCCTCAAGGCTGAACTCCTTAGGCAACACGGAAGCAGCGCCGACTCCTAGGGGCGACTGCTCGAGTGAAAGGGCTTTGTCCAAGCACTTTGATGCGACATCCTTCAACGAAGCCAAGGAGTCCTGCATCTCTGCTGTTCCATTGATGCTGTTGTGTGCGTTCACAATGGCGCAGAGACGCAGACCCCGCGTCTCTACTTCTTCACGTACAAATCGATCTAACTCCTCCGGCAAATCCTCTATTGTCTTCGGGGCAAGTGTGAACGAGATAAACGCAGATTGCCCGAAGACTTGGCAGCAACCCGTGGCCAGACCGTTGTTGACCTTGACAAAAGGAGAGGCGTTCCGGTCTTGAGCCTCCAAGCCTCTCAAGCATGCCTCAACCTCGGAAATGATTTTCTTGTTCTGAAGCTGAGAGGCCAAATCATATTCATGGCCAAACAATCCATGAGGGACGCACGCTATGCAGTCGAACTTCTCCTCCAAGTCAGCCTTAAGCATTGCAGGCAAGAGACTGCTTCCGATGTTCTTGAATGGCCCAGGGTGTACGGAAGGAACGACCACAATAGTCTTTGCCTCGGAAGAACCGAACTTCATCATAGAAACCTCGACCTCTTGTTCCTCACCCAGCTTCTCGAGAAGCTCTTCGAACGGTGCATTCAGGTTCGACACCCAGTTAAGCATGAAGGCTCTGAAAAGCGTTACAGATTGAAGCCCAACCGCTTGCTTCCCCATCTGATTTAGAAGGAAGAGAAAACTGAAACTAGCAGCAAAACCTATGATGACTGAAGAAAAGAGGAACGCAAGCATGTTAACCGTGACGGGATATCCTATTCCTATCCAGAGAACCAAGAACGGAACCAAGCTTAGAAAGGGTTGAAGAAGAGAGGCTGCGAAAAGTCTCTTGTTAGTCTTTGAAGAAGCCGCGTAGAAAACTACAAAGCGAAGAATGAGCGTTGCCGAGAAACCTAGAAGGCTGAGCCGCATCCATAATCTTAAACTTGACGTTACCGCACCCACAATCGCGCCTATGAACACAAAAAACATCCACACTGCCCAGCAGAAGATTGAAAGCGCCATCGTTCTTCTCAAATCGAAGACTGCGTCTCCTTTCAGGACAAGTGTGCTGATAATGTAATCAGCAACCAAGCTTGCGAAGAAAATACTGAGTCCTAGGAGCAAACCATCCTCCAATGCGTACTCCAGTCCATTAAGGATCGGGAAAAGAATCATCGTTGTAAGCGCACCGCCTCCAACGCAGAAAAGCGAGAGCAGCAGTGGCACTTTGCGTGCTGAGGGCAGCCTGAACAACGATGAATAACGTTTTGTCGCAACGTCCATCGATTGTTTCAGCGAATCCTCGGCTGTCACGTAAACTCCCCTTGAAAGACCTTCCTAAGAGAAGAATCCAATCATATTAAACTGTCGCGAAATCGAGTCTACAAATCATGAATGGGAGGACACTGTTCAGACAACTGTTGACAGGACCAAATGCGAGTCTCGGAATGAACTTGGCAGATGGATGCAACGTGTGAGACAATTAGCAGTGTTACCGAAACAACGCATGTTTATAGGGAACCTGTTTTATTGTTTAATTGTCCTTTATGGGGTTTTGCGAAAACAATGCCGGAACAAGACTTGCCCTTAACGATATTTCACATGCTTGAAAAGAATGTAGGGAACCAGATACGCGTCATACTGGATCCATCCTACGGTTTTGAGGGCAACTTGGCCGCTGTCACCCGTGAACCTGCTGGGATATGGCTTTCAGACGCGGAGGCGATTATACTACGCGCAACTATCGCTCAGCCTATACCACAGGTCGCAAGCCGCGAGGAGAGAAGCGAAATATTCGTGCACCTTAACTCTGTGCAGAGAATAGAAGTACTGCACGCACCTTCTCATCGCTGAGAAGCCTATCTAGAAGAACGCGTGAGCTAAGGCCGCGATGACGATCAATGCGATTGACAGAACGACCAATATTTCTGGTCTAACCTTGATGCCCTCAGTTTCCTCTTCAAAGAACCTGAGCAGTCCTGCGCTTGCAGCGGGCATCGGTGCTTTTTTCTTGTCTTTTTTCTTCTTGGTGCTCACGGATAATCCTTCTAATGTTTGCCATTCAATCTGTGCTGGTTCCCCATTATTAATCTTGTGTCGGCTCAAAGAGTTTTTATTTCTGAAGAAGGAATAATCAAGTGCTACAGGGTGTTAAGATGCCGTCTCCTAGAGATGAATACAATCGCGTTTTCGATCTGCTGCAGCAGCATCACAGATGGTTTCAGGAGAGCATTCCGCTGATAGCAAGCGAGAACATCCCGAGCCCGGCTGTGCGCGAGACGTTGGTAACGGATTTTGGGAACCGTTACGCGGAAGGCTGGCCAGGAGAGAGGGTGTATGCCGGCTGCCGCTTCATTGATCAGGTGGAGTTCAAGTGTATCGAACTTATGAAGAAGCTTTTCAACGCTGAATTTGTGGACGTTAGGCCTATCTCGGGCGTTGTGGCAAACCTAGCCGTCTACACAGCCTTCACTGAGCCAGGTGACACGCTGCTAGCCTTGTCCATTCCAAGCGGCGGCCACATCACATCCGGCAAGAAGGAGCTAGGAGGCACAGCGGGCGCTGTTAAAGGCCTAGTCGTTGAGTACCTACCCTTGGATTACAAAGAGTTGAACATCGACGTGGAAAAGGCCAAGGAGAAGATTAAGGAGCTGGCTGCAAAGGGAAAGCCGCCGAAGTTTGTGATGTTCGGGGCAAGCGTCTTTCCGTTTCCACACCCGGTTAAGGAGCTGGCTGAAACTGTCCACTCCGTGGGTGCCACGGTGGGTTACGACGCGGCGCACGTGGCCGGACTGATTGCCGGCGGCAAATTCCAAGATCCTCTGAGGGACGGTGCAGACGTTGTGAGTCTGAGCACGCACAAGACGTTCTTCGGACCCCAGCATGGGGGAATCCTGTCTTGGGAGAAGAACGCTGAGAAAATAAAGAAAGCAACTTTTCCAGGCATGGTGAGCAACCATCATCTTCACGCGGTCGCAGGGCTTACCGTTGCATGTGCGGAAATGCTTGAATTCGGGAGGGACTATGCAGCTCAGGTGGTCAAAAACGCCAAAGCCTTGGCACAGGCGCTTTACGAGAGAGGTTTTAACGTGCTGGCCGAGCACAAGGGGTTCACGCAGTCACACGTTATTCTTATAGACATAGTGAAACTCGGTGACGGCGGCACGATTGAAGAGACTCTGGAGAAGGCCAACGTAATCATAAACAGAAACCTGCTGCCGTGGGATATCAAAGAAGGAAGACATTTCATGCACCCTGGTGGCATAAGGATGGGTGTTTCAGAAGTTACAAGGCTGGGAATGAAAGAGAGTGAAATGGCGGAGATTGCAGAGTTAATAAAACGTGTGATAATCGAAAAGGAACCTTTGGAGAAGGTACGCGCGGACGTTGTCGCTTTCAGAAAAGATTATCAGAAGGTACACTACTGCTTCGAGAACGCCACAGAGGCTTACAAGTACGTAAGAATCCGCTGAGGACGTGCACCGTTTTCAGGTGACCGCACTCAGTCATTCCTTCATCTGCCAAGCGGTGCAATTATCTTTATTTTTGCCGTTACTTCTAGATAGAGAACTAGGGGTTGAGACTTGCACATCTGGGAGTTGCAGGAGATGATGAGACGTCTATATTTCCACAGAGACTCAGAGCGCGGTGTAGCCGGAACATATGATTGGCTCGTGGATGAGGTTAAGGAGCTAGGTGACGCGTTGAATGGAACTGACAAAGAAGAGTTGCAGAAGGAGTTTGCGGATGTAATTGCATGGTTGGCGTCTCTTGCAAACATCACAGGGGTGGATCTTGAAAGAGCAGCTGTTGCAAAATACAACCACAAATGTCCAAAATGTGGACGCTCACCGTGCGAGTGCAAGTTTTAGCCTGCGGGTTCACAGACGTTTCTGTCCCGCCCCTGTAAGCGTCCAGACGGATGGTTTTCCGTCTGCACGCCTTACAATCCCCTCTGACTGAAGAAGCTTCAGATGGTGCATCACGACGCCATAATGCAGTACAGCTTCCTGCGCAATCGATTTCGCATCGCCTGAGCCTTTTTCCAGAGCATTGAGAACCTTTGTCCGAGCCCTAAGCCCGCGCCGTATATTCCTTAGGTTCGCCAAGTAGGCGTTCGGATGGTAAGTTTCTTTTAACATGCCTGTTCACAGATAATGTGTTCTTCTGCGTAGAAAAGTCTTGTCAGGCAAAGTCCGTTAGACAAATCTGTTTCTGTTTCTTGCTTTCGAACAGAGCGTTGATCTCTTCTTTCAAGAGGGCGATTCTCTGTTCATAATACTTTGGCAGATGGTATCTCTCGACAAGGCTTTGTGCGGCTTCCAAATATTTCTCGATTCCGCCGCGATAGACGGTCAGGGTTAGCTGTCCTCCGCACGAGGGGCATTTGCCGCGCAGGGGTAGGCGTCTGAAGTGTCTGTTGCACGCTTTGCATCTGAAGCCCTGTGTTGAGAAGGCCCGCAGGTTTCCAGCTATGTCTCGCATGAAGTGCTTTGTGAGCACTTTGAAGGCCACTTTCTTGGCATCCACGGCCTCAATCTTCTCTGCCAGTTCCAATTGGCCGTTCATCTTTTCAACCATCGTTTTGAACTGCTTGTAGGCGCTTTTTGAGTTTCCCATGTTGATATTTGAGACGGGAGTCGTGTAGCTGAAACCTTCAAACTGTGCTTCGGTGTTGAGTCGATGTCCCACGAGGTCTACGAGACAACTGGCCTGTTTGGCCTCAACTCTCTGCCATGTTTTCTCGTAAAACTCGATTGGGTAAGCACGAGCAACATCAAAATCGTGTGCCTGTCTCTGCACCTCTTTCGTGTTGACAACCGGAATCAGAAGCAGCGGAGCGTCCATTATGCCGCCTATCTGGGCGGGCAGGTACTCGCGTGAAAAGTTTAGCAACGTGTCCAGTGCAAGCATCAGAGTGTCCTCGTCGCCGTCACAGTCTCTGCGTTTGGCGGAATGCCAGACTGGGTGGGCGTAGCAGACGCTCAAGTTTGTGAAGCCCACGATGCGTCCCAAGATGCCGACGCAGGTGTGAGGGGCCAAACCAACGATGACGTGTCCCACAAGATCTTCTTCACGTTTGACGTTGTAGTAGCGCGGGAGCCCATAGACCTTTGCCAGAAGTTCATCTGTGAAGCTTGCGACTTCTACGAAGTATTCTGCACTTTTCGCTGGTATGACCACGTCTTGAATCTTCAACTCGCAAACTTGATTCTCTTCCGTCAAATTTGAGCCATGAATATCATGAGTGTAGCCCATGTTCCTGAGCCTTTCAACTGGAACACCGATTTCGCCGGGCTTGAAATGCGTTAACGGGGCGTTAGTGACATCGAACCTGATTGTTCCGTCCTTGTAGACCGACAGACCGTGCTTTGCACGCAGAACTCCTTTCTCGATTATTTCCGGTGTCTTCGTCTCGTTCATGAGACCTTTGACGCCCTTCAGGATTTTCGGCATAGAAACGCCTAGGCAGCCGCAGGCGCTTTCAAGCGATTCCTTGAAGTTGACGACCTGCTTCTGAAACTGTTTGGCAGGAACCTTGCACACGGGACATTCATTTTCTCTTAGGTTCTTTCCGCATCTGGGGCAACTCTTCTCGAGAATCGTCTCTGAACCGCAGGCAGGACACTTGACGCGAAAGGTGAAGGTCTTGCAGTTGGGACACTTGCGCTTGACGACTTCTACGAATGTTGGCGCCTGTTTGGCCGCATCAACCATATCCCTCTGCGAACCCCCAGCTAAACCCACTGGAAACAGAACATGAACGAGCGGTTTCATCTCCCGCCTCTTCGCCTTCTCTGGTCTTCCCATTCTGGCTCCCACGAACGTTGGAGCCTTATCCCTTATTTTGACGCCTGACAGCGTGCAAATCGCCTGTAGAACGGATTGAGCGGATGAGAGGTCCAAGTCACACGATGACGTGTAGCCCAGGCAAAGCGTAAGTGCTTGTGCATCGTCGCCCGCGATGATTATCTTGGCATCGGATACTCTGTGGGGCAAGTATATCAATTCCAAAGTGTGTTTGACGCTTGGGTCTGCCTCTCCAGTTATCCTGCGGACAACGCCGCCTTCAGTCTGGACTTCAGAGTCGAGAAGCCATTTTCTCAGCAACGTGACATCTTCAACCGATGTGAGGTTCGACCAGAAGAGGGTGAAAGCCGGATGTAGGGGCACGTTCAAAGTGAGTGCGAGAGCTACGGCTTCTGCGAAGTCAGGCTTGTTGATGAATGGATCCTTTAAGAAAAGCTTCAGTTCCTCCGCAGGTATCTTCGCAGCATCGCCGGCGCCTTCCAAGTTCCCATTGTATTTCTCGATAATGGCCTTGTGGACATCTTCAGCCCACCATTCTTCAACGTACCCCGAAGGCTCCAGGAGCTTGCTACTGTAAAGAAAATCTCCAACACTGATGAGGATGTCGCCCAAGAACAGTATCTTCTCGATCTTATCTTTAATCCCACTAAAGTTTTCATTCGTGACTCGATGAACGGATCCGTCGTTCAGACGAACCACTGGGCCCTCGATGACATCGACTGGGATGGCGATGCCGCCTTTTCCAGGGAGCTCCATCCGTAACTGTGTTCCTGCCGCCAAGAACCCTTTCAGTACAAGCATCGTTGTTGGATTGATACCGACGGCAGTGAGTCCGGTGTTCCTTGACCTACCATATCTCAGTCGGAAACCGCCGCGTCTGGACGGGAAGGAGAAGACCGGTCGGCCGGCGATAACATCGTCCATGAAGCCAGCGGTTTTTTTCTCCGACTTTACGTGGAGCTCTCTGAGCCAGTCCCATCCTTGGAACCCAAGTTTGCCGATGATGTTCAATACCTTAGGAGCTCTTCCGACGATGCCGTCGTTTACAACCCTGAGGGCTCCGCCCCTGACACGGTTGGTCTCTATCCGTGGGAGGTTTCTGAACGAAGACACCTCGATGGGGTCAGACTCCGTGCCTGTTACTTCCACGGGAATCCACTGCAGCGCTTTCCGCAGCTCATCGTCGGGAATGTGATACTGGAAACCTGCTACGGATCGATTGTAGACTCTGAGTTCTTCGATGAACCGCGATATCTCCTCTTCGGTCGGCTTGTAACGGTCGAGGCCCAGCAGCTTTCGAACGAAGTCTCCCACGACCAGCGTCAGAGCTTGGTCGGTTCCGCCAGCCGAGCGTATGGGCCCGGCGAAGTAAATCGCAAGATAACGCGTGCGATCAGTGTTCGTTTTTATACTCACCCTTGCCACTCCCTGGATTGGAGCAGCCGTCAGCCCTTCAGTGAAAATCGCCAGAGCCGTTCGTATGGCCTGCTCAGCAGCGGCTTCAGCTTCCAAGTGCCCAAACTTGCCGTAAATTATCTCTTCAGCAACTTTGAAGGCGAGTTCCTCTCTGGGAAGCTTCGAGCTCAGGTCCCGAATGCTCTGGGCAACCCCTTTTGGTCCCACGAGTCCCTCGACGAGATCGGCCAAGTCCTTGGCAATTAGGCACTCAGTCTTCAGAGAGGGATCAAGTCCCTTCCGTCTTGCTTCATTACTGATTGCATATAGTTGCTCAAGCCTGTTTTCCAGAGATTCCACGTAATGCCCGTACGCTTCGCTCATCTGGCCGTCCAAGTCTCGCCCTCTCGCGAACCCTTCTGTTTGAAAGAAGTTTATTTCTGTTTTCTAACAGGAACAAGTCAAAAATCAGTGATTCAGTGAGGTCTATTCCGTGTGGATTCTACACAAAAACAACGTGACCCATTTTTCCTTCGGACGCCCAGTGGCTACCTGGTATGCATCTTTTGCGAGTTTGCTTCTTTTCTCCGCACAGTCTTTGCAAAGAACGTGCCTTATATCAGACGGACCGTCGCAGACGCCGCAGTTCAACAGTAAAACTTCGCCCAAGCCCCGTAGCGTTGTCCATGCGTATTCACGCTCATCGTATTGCGGTTCGAAATCTGGCCATATGTCATATATGGGCTCGTCACAGAGCTTCTTCAAAGCATTGAAGTAGTTCTCAAAACCCGTCAAAGGGCTTTTCACGCTCTGCCGCGCTTTATGCCCTCGATGATCTCTGAAACTCTGCGTTTCATGCCGGATTCTTCAACAATGTTTCCCGTGACTATGATGTCGGCGCCTGCCGAGGCGGCTGCCAACGCTTGTTCTCGCGATCTGATGCCTCCGCCTACAATCATCGGAACATCAACGTAGTGCCTGACAGCTCGAATCATGTCTGGGGGAACCGGGTTCTTTGCTCCTGATCCAGCTTCCAAGTAGATGAAGCGCATTCCGAGGTACTCTCCAGCCAAGGCATGCGCTGCCGCGAGTTCTGGCTTGTTGTACGGTATTGGAATGGCCTTGCCCACGACGCCTGCTGTGCCACCTTCGCCGACGATTAGGTACCCGAGGGGTATGGGTTCTAGAGAGTATTTTTTGACGAGTGGCGCACCCAGAATTTGGGCTCCCATCAAGAAGTACGGATCAACAGAGTTTAGGAGAGACATGAACCATATGGCGTCGGCGTAGCGGCTTATGCCCGTCACGTTGTTCGGAAAGAGGATTATAGGTATTTTCACCGTGCGTTTCACAGCCTTGACGACGTCATCCAAGTGTGCTGCGGAAACGAATGTTGAACCGCCAATCATTATCGCCGAAGTTTCGCTCAGTTTTGCCTTGTTCACGATTCTGGAAGCTTGAGGAGGGGTTACCTCTTCGGGATCTATGAGGGTTATGTGGATAGAGCCTTCGGACTGGATTTTGTCAAGGAGGTATTTCTCAACATTTCCTATCATGTAAATCGACCTCGCTATGCACCTTTCATCGCTGGTGCCGAGGGTGTTCTGGAGCCTCCGTAGACTTTGTCAGTAAACATGCAGTAGACGTCAATCTCGCCCTGCGCGGGTTTGACTGGAAACTCGTCTTTAAGACTGCAACTGCCGCAGGCCACGATTGCACGCCCCTGGTCTCGATTTATCTCTACTCTGATCGCTTCCTTCCCGCATTGGGGGCAAGAGAACAGTTTCGGCAAATGCTTCTTGGGAATGCGGACAACTTTCTTCCTTCTTCTTCCCATCAACAGGTCCTTCTACCCAGCCCGATGTTGTTACTTCCATATTTACGTTTGTCCTTAAATAGTTGCCTACATCCATACACGTTGAAGGTGCGCCCACTTGAAGTTGACTGCTGACGTCCTGAACCTGGACTGGGCAGAAGTGGATAAGAGGGTTTGCGGGTTCATCAAAGACTATGTTGAAAGGTCCAAAGCCGAAGGCGTGGTTCTGGGACTGTCGGGTGGCATCGACAGTTGCACACTAGCAGCGCTTTCAGCGCGAGCCCTACACAGCAACAAAGTTCTAGGGCTGATGCTGTTCGAGAAGGAGACACGCAGAGGCGAAGACGTAAAACACGCGGAACTGGTCGCAAAACAGTTTGGGGTCAAAACAGAAACGGTTGACATCACGCCCACGTTAGAAGCCCTCTACCGTTCAACACCCATCTTCGACTCGGCAGATAAACTGAGCAAGGGCAACGTAAAAGCGAGAACGCGCATGATTTACATATACTATTACGCCAACAGATTACGCTTGATTGTCTGTGGAAGCTCAGACAAGTCGGAAACAATGATGGGCTACTTTACGAAGTGGGGAGACGTTGCCGCCGACATATCGCCAATAATGGATTTGTACAAGACACAAGTCCGAAAGCTGGCCCAGCACATCGGAGTTCCCGCGGAGATAGTTGAGAAACCGTCTTCGCCTGCCTTGTGGCCTGGTCAATTTGCAGAAAACGAGCTTGGCATAAAATACGAGCAACTCGACCTCATCCTTTTCGGACTTGAACGCCTCATGAAGACTGAGGAGATAGCATCTCAGCTGCACATGGGAAAACAGCTTGTCGACGAAGTCAAATGCCGATGGCTATCCGCAGAGCATAAGAGGCGAATGTTATTAACGGCGAAGCTTGAATATCGGACAGTGGGAGCCGATTTTAGACTCCAGCGAAACCCACTCTAGGGGAGAGGCTAACGTATGAAGGAAGTATTCAAGGTAGCACTTGCCCAGATAAGCTGCAGGCAAGCGAACAAAACAGAAAACCTGACGAAAATCAAGAAATTCGTGGCAAGAGCCAAGAAGCAAGGAGCAGAGCTGGTTATTTTTCCGGAACTTTCGCTGACGGGCTACGTCGTCAGAGATGAGATTTATGAGTTGGCAGAGAAAATACCCGGACCATCAACAAAAATCATGGAAGACGTGGCGAAAAAGAATGACATTCACGTCATTTTCGGCATGCCAGAAGTAAGCGATAAGACAGAAGCCACGCTCCACAACAGTGCAGTGTTCATAGGCCCGAAAGGCTTCATTGGAAAATATCACAAGATGTACCTTCCAACACACAGCATCTTTGAAGAAAAGAGATACTTCCGCCCGGGTTATCAAACGGCAGTGTTTGACACTGAACTCGGAAAACTGGGGCTGATAATATGCTACGACATCTATTTTCCAGAAGTGACCAGACTAACGCGTCTCAAAGGAGCCGAGCTGATTGTCTGCATTTCCGCTTCACCAGGAGTGAGGCGATCGTTCTTTGAGGTACTCACGGTTGCCAGAGCGATTGAAAACACGGCTTTTCTAGCCTTCGTGAACCTTGCTGGAATTCAAGACGGACTGCAGTTCTGGGGAGGCAGCAGGCTCGTAGGGCCCAGCGGGAGAGTTCTTGTTCAAGCCAAGTACGACGAGGACGACTTTGTGATGGGCGAGGTTAACTATCCTGACATAAGACCCATCGAAGCCTTCGTCCCCACACTGAGAGACCTGAGGCCAGAGCTGTTTGATCAGTTGAAGAGAAGCGCAGAGGAACTCTAGCGAGGGCTTATCCAAGCTTTCTAAGGGCCCTTTCCATCCTGTTCAATGCTTCTTCCAGGTCTTCGTAGGCAGAAGCGTAAGACAGTCTGAGGTAGCCTTCACCGTAAGCGCCGAAGGAAGAGCCTGGAACCGTCAGAACACTCGCTTCCTTAACGAGCAATTCTGCAAGGTGCTCCGAAGAGAGCCCCGAACCCTTAATGTTTGGGAAAGCGTAGAAAGCACCTTTTGGAAGCTGACATTTGAAAACTTGGAATTCATTGAGTCTTTCATGGACTAGGTGGCGTCTTCTATCGAACTCCTTCACCATTTCTTCGACGCATTTCTGTGGCCCCTTCAACGCAGCCGCAGCAACGTATTGTGAAAAGGTGTCTACGCACGCCACTGTGTATTGGTTAACTAGCCAAAGGGGCGAAACAAGATCTTTTGGACCGTACACGCATCCAACTCGAAGCCCCGTCATGGCGTACGTTTTGGAAAAGGAGTTGACAACCAAGGTGCGTTCGCGCATGCCTGGAAACGTTGCGAGGCAGTAGTGCTTGATCCCGTCGTACACTATTTTTTCGTACACTTCATCCGATATCACAACCAAGTCACGTTCCACAGCAATTTTCGACAGCGTAGCAACTTCGTCATAGGAAAGGACCGAGCCCGTAGGGTTGTTTGGGTGATTCAGTATCATCACACGTGACTTGTCCGTGATGAGTGACGTCACATCATCGATGGACGGCCTGAAATCGTTGTCCTCACGCAAGGGAACGTGAACGGGAACCCCTTCCGCAAGCAGTACGCAGGGTTCGTACGCGACAAACCCGGGATCAGGAATAAGCACCTCGTCGCCCTGATTCAGTAATCCCATCAGGGCTATGAAAATCGCCTGCGTCCCACCAACGGTAACCAAAATCTCACTGCTCGGGTCATAGTTGAGCCCATAATCGCGGTTTGCTTTCTGTGCCAACGCATCCCGCAACTCAGCAACACCGTTTGTCGGCGCATAGTGTGTTCTGCCTTCCTTGACCGCTTGCCAGCCTCCGTTCAATGCGTGCGCAGGAACGCAGAAGTCGGGTTCGCCTACGCCTAAATTGAAACATGTGGGCATTTCCTGAGCCAAAGAGAAGAATCGTCGTATTCCAGAGGGCTTTATCGATTTCAGGCGTTTCGCGGGCTCCAAGTGCGAAACCAAATCGCATTCCTCAATGTTGATTGTGTTAAGCAGCATAAAAATCTTGCATTCCCCATAGGGGCCTTAAGCCCGACGGCAGCGGCAGTCTTAAAAGCCTAGCCAGTGTACAAAAGTGTATCCATTCGTCCCCGTCACTAGGAGGAGGAGTTTGAAGCTAAAGGAAAGCGTACAAGCGTGGCTAACGGGCTCTATAAATGACCCTATTGTCAAGATAATCGCTAAAAACAGCCATTTGACGAGAACCCAGCTTGAAACGCTGCTCATAGACATTTTATCCGAACATATCGCGGGGAAACCCTTGAAATACGACGAAAAAGCCAGTTTAAGGCTGACCAGGGCCAAAATAAGCCGCGGTGCCTTTAACAGGACTCTACGACAGGCTAAAGAAAACGTCATAAAATCCATCTACACAGTGCTACTTCTAGGGTACTTGGGAGTCTTTGAAAGCACAACCCTTGACCCTTACCTCGAAATCGCCAACAAACTGCAAGCGTACCTCCAGGCCTACAAAGACATGCCGAACAAAGGCGAGGATCTAGGTGACCATCTAAAAGTCATACAAATGATACGGGAACAGCTAGAAACAAGCCTAATACAGCTTTCAGGGCCATCAGAAAGCGTTTCGTGACGTCACAAATCACACTCGAAATGACCCACTTCAGGTCAGATTCTGCCACCTCATAGTAGGGCCAATTCAAGGGCTCAAACCCGAAAAGAACCACGAATTCGGTTGTTTCTGGAGCCCACACGGAACGTCGAATTGCTTGGCATTTATCGTTCAAGCTGTGATGTGTGACATCATGAGAGCTGAAATTGGCCCTGATTGATGGTGACCACCATAATCTTTAAATTCTGAACGGTTAACTTGTGATGTGTGACGCAACATGCGTGAATCACACATCATCACGCAAGAATCACAGAGGCGTGCGAATTGCCAGATCCGTTGCTCGTTCTCTTGAGTGTGTTGCTTGGTACGACTATTGTTGCGGCGATTGAGTACTATAGGCAGCTGCGCAAGGCGCAAAGAGAGTATGAGAAGGCCAGAGGCGCTGTTGAGGATATTGTGTTGAGTTTCAAGAGGCAGTTCAGACATGAAGCCGAGAAAATGGAGGTTCTCGGATACAAGATTGAAGCTTCTGCTTCGAGGGCTGATGGTGCTCTGAGGAAGGGTGAAGAGCTCGATGGGATGATGAGAGCCCTCGAAGGTAGAATCGCCTCTGATTCTGAGGATAGAAAAGGCATTACCATCCGCTTGGCTGACCTCGAAAGGAAGAGCACTGATTTTGGTGCATCACAAGAGGCGATGGCGTCCAAGATTACCAGTCTGGAGGAACAAGCGAATCAGCTCAAGCTAGGTCCCGAAACGCATCTTGAAGGCGTAATGCCGTTAAGAAGAGAAAAGGCCATGGCACAGCTGACCGATACTGAAGTAACGGTCTTGGAATTGCTGGCTTCTCAGGGGGCCAAGACTGCTCCTGAAATCAAGGAAAGAGTCAAGCTCAGTCGGGAGCATACAGCTAGGCTGATGAAGAAGCTTTACGAACAAGGATACTTGGAGAGAGAGACCGGGAAGATTCCGTTCAAGTATAGCGTCAAGAAAGAGATGGAGAAACTTTTGAAGAAAACCGAAAGCCAAGCAACATGACTGTGCCTACAGGACTCCGCGTTTTGTCGATGAACTTCGCAGTAACTGTGTCAGGTAATTTTCTGTATCACAGTCGCTTGTGGAATACCTTGCGTTGCCTTGTACCTTAGGTTGTTGGAGGGCCCCGTCCTTAGGACGACCCCTTTCGTGACCATTCTAGAAAGGTATGTAGCCACTGTGCTAAGGCTTATGGGCTCTTTGAGCTCCTGTTCATAGACAGTTTGAATCTCCCGCGAGGAAAACCACACGACTGGAAAGTGTCTCTGAACGATTACCTGAACCTTATCGTACTTCGAAAGCTCGCTCCCGGGGATCGTGGAACTTGCGCCAGGGTTGCTACCACCAGGCATTCCGCCCAGCAACTCCACCATATCTAACAATCGCAATGCCTTATCCCTGGTCACATGCCCCTCGAAAGTTATCGAGTAGCGATTGCCCTCAGTATCGAATACATCTACGCGTACTTTTCTCGCAGGCATGAACAGTATGCACCTTGAGGTGGTGTTCACAACTTTACAGTTCACACGTTATAGATGTTACGGTGAAGAGCTTCACAGTAAAAGCCAAGCAATGGGCTCTAAAGCTGAAATAGAGCCATTTGCGCAGTGTCTTTGTCATCACAGCCAT
>Ga0315280_10000909_pt1 | contig 53388 bp, 57 predicted proteins | sample YL17G06_40_MG_FD_203697 | JGI IMG/M metagenome (GOLD analysis project Ga0315280, IMG submission 203697) | Sediment microbial communities from Yellowstone Lake, YNP, Wyoming, USA - YL17G06_40 | ecosystem: Environmental > Aquatic > Freshwater > Lake > Sediment | place: USA: Wyoming | collected... | reverse complement strand
CTTGATGGCGGACAAACTGTTCTTTCCCTTCGATCTTTGATTTTGAGCAATCGCTGGGAGGCATTTTGGACTTACTTCATAAGCCGTCATTTTCCCCAGATCAAAACGTAATATCAGGCGTGCACCCCAACGAGGTGTGAAATCTCTTTAAAAAATATCCAAATCGCCTTCTATTGAGTGAGCAAAGTCAGAAACACAGGCTTATCTTTTACTTAACCACGAGACCAAGGCTCCTACCATCCTGATTAAAATCTAATCACTAAACATCTCAATAATCCGTAATTTATATAAAGGTCGTTTCGCTAACTCAATAAATGGTTGGCGCCCCTGGCGTGACTCGAACACGCGGCACACGGATTAGGAATCCGTTGCTCTATCCACCTGAGCTACAGGGGCATCGGAAGTATTTATACAATCCATTTGAATTTTCGTCAATTGAAAAATTGACTCTGTGATGCTTGACAAGGTAGGTTAAAAAAGCTATTTCAAGTTTGAAGAAAGGATGAAGGTCAATGGGGGAAAAAGGGGAAGAGATCATTTCTGACCTGAGATCTTATCTCGAATATCTAAAAGGAATAGGGATCGAAGCCCTTCCGGTCTCCGAAAATAAATCTGAAGAGGCTTATCCTAATTCATCTCCGGGTCCAGGGACAGCGACAACCTTGGAGGAAGTCCGAAAAGAGTTAGGGGATTGTCGGAGATGCAAACTCCACCGAACCCGGCGCACCCTCGTTTTTGGAGAGGGGAATGAAAGTGCAAAATTAATGCTCATCGGAGAAGGCCCCGGCTACGACGAAGACGTTCAGGGAAGACCTTTTGTTGGGAAAGCTGGACAGCTCTTGACAAAGATCCTCCAGGCCATTCATCTCCGAAGGGAGGAGGTTTACATCACCAATATCATCAAGTGCCGTCCTCCCCAGAATCGGAATCCAGAGCCAGATGAAATTCAAAGCTGCCATCCCTTTCTCCTTAAACAGATCGAGGCGATCCAACCGAAAATCATTTGTGCACTGGGAGCCTTTGCTGCCCAGACCCTTCTCAAGACCGACGCTAAAATCACAACACTTCGTGGAAGATTATATGACCTTGAAGGAATCAAGGTCATTCCCACCTATCACCCCGCTTACCTGCTCAGGAATCCTGACCGGAAGAGGGAGGTCTGGGAGGATATGAAGCAGATTTCAGAATGGATGAATGAGAATGACGACTCGGCTCAGCCCGCTGGCGAAAGGAGGCGATAGTTCAATTCGAACCCCTTTTCGCTTAAGGTCTCCAGAATCGTAGAGGCCGTTTCTTTCACCAAAATTTCCCAAAGGGAAAACCTCTTCTTCGGGTAGAGGACATTGGGTTTTCCCTCGATTCCGACCATCTTCGCGACGATATCGATTGCATCCTGAAGATTTCCGATTTGATCGACCAGCCCCAATTGTTTGGCCTGCTCCCCTGTTAGGATTCGACCATCGGCGATCTCAGCCACCTTCGCCTGGTCTAATTTTCTTCCTTTCGCCACTGCCAGAATGAATTGCTGGTGCACATTATCGATCACTCCTTGTATGATCTTCTTCTCCTCAGGGGTCATCTCTCGGAAAGGAGATCCAATATCTTTATGTTCCCCACTCTTCAGCACCACCCCTTTGATTCCGATCTTTTTAAAGAGTTCCTCGATGTTAGTGAATTCCATCAGCACACCAATCGACCCGGTGATCGTTCCGGGATTGGCAATGATGAGATCAGAGGCACAGGCGATATAATAGCCCCCCGACGCCGCAACGGACCCCATGGAGGTGACCACCTTCTTCTTTGATTTGACCTTCAGAATTTCTCGATGGATTTCTTGTGCTGGACCTACTCCTCCACCGGGAGAGTCGATCCTTAAGACGATCGCTTTCACCCCCTCGTCCTCTTTGTATTGATCGAGCTCTTCGATGATCCCGGAGGATTGCGTGATCACCCCTTTGATCTCCACAATGGCAATCTTATCTCCGAAAGCGAGCCGACCTGCTTTTCCGATATTTCGTCCGGTGAGGAAGAGAATGAAAAAAAAGAAAATCATCAGAACAGAAATCACCCCCAACCCCACCAGGATTCGCTTTCGTTTCATACACTCCTCCCTCTTCCGATAGAAAATAAAATGTTTTGTGCCTGCCTTCGTCAAAACACCTCGTCCAAGCAGGCGTTTCGGGTGTCAACAAATGATCGTAATAAGATTAAAACGTTATGTATCACTATGCGCAAAGCGCTTAGCGTCTTCAACCCTCAAGGGGGCGATATTCGAATGGTCTCGAAAGGAGCCGATTGAAAGATGCGAATGAGTTTCATCTTGACCAGTTCGAGGATGGCTAAAAAAGTGATGATGACCTCCCTACGAGAGGGCTGGTCGGGGAAGAGGAGATGAAAGGCGATGCTCCGTTTCTCCATTTGAAGAAGAGAAAGTATCTCTTGGACCTTCTCCTCCACGCTGAGACGCTCCAGAATCACTTCGTGGAAGGTCTCCGCCTTGACCCTCTCCAAAACCTGACGGAAAGCCTCCAACAGTTCAAAGAGGCTCACCTCCACCCTTTTTTCCTCTGCTGGTTCTTCGGTATCCACTGAAATCAACCGGATGAAGACATCCCGATCCAACAGGGGCCTTCTTTCGAGTTCGACGGCTGCCTTTTTATAATTTTGATATTCCAAAAGCCTTCGTACGAGTTCTGCCCTCGGATCTTCGCCTTCCTCCTCTTCTTGCTCAGGCGATGAGGGAAGCAACATCTTCGATTTGATGTGGAGGAGGGTGGCAGCCATCAAGAGATACTCTCCAGCGATATCCAAATTGAGAACCTTCATCAATTTCAAATATTCCAAATACTGATCGGTAATGAGGGCGATGGGGATATTGGTAATGTCCAATTCGTTCTTATTGATGAGATGGAGCAGGAGATCGAGAGGACCTTCAAACATCTCCAATCGGAAAATATAGGGAACTCTTTCTTCTGGATAAGAACCGTTTCCAGCCATCATCCCACCCCATGAGCTTTGGAAATATATTCCATCTCATCCTGTCGCGTCATCACCTGCTCATCCAATTTGGCCTTGAGTAAATCAGACAATGTCGTTCTGATAAAAGGGCCTGGTTTGACCCCCATTCGAATTAAATCCATTCCCTTCAATAGCGGCTTCGTATCTTTTAATTGAGTGAAATAGAGAGAGATATACCGGCGGGTTGCCATCTGGGTTGTCTTGGCCATCATAAAGAGTTTTGTCTCGGTAGGAAGGGGATCGAGAACAGCATAGATCTCCGACCGTTTTGGCTGGATGTTCGCCTTGATCCAAGAGAAGATCTGGAGGAGTGCCTGATCTGCCTGACATTTCCCATCCACTACCTTCCTGTGAACCTTACTGTTCATTGCCAATCGTTCGCATACCTCTACGATCTCTCCCTCCCGCAAAACATCGACGAGGCCATAGAAGTAAATAAGCCAGCATTCATATCGCTCCTCTAAGAAGAGAAGGTCAAACCAAGAGACGACATGATGGATCCGCTCAAAAAGGCCCACCATCTCCTCATCCAACCTGAGGCGGGGATGGAGAAAACGTAGGAGATCGAAATCTTTCATTCGCCTTAGGGCCGGAAGAGGATTATCTTCTTGAAGAATGAGGATGATTTCAGACAGAACTCGCCCTCCTGAAAGGCGTTCCATGAAACCCATCTTTACAGCATTTTTCAACAGGTTCTGAGTATGTTTCCCAATTTGGAACCCCAACCTTTGTTCGAAACGGATTGCCCGAAAGACTCGCGTGGGATCCTCGACGAAGGAAAGATTGTGGAGAACTCGAATCGCCTTTTCTTTGATATCCTTCACCCCTCCATAAAAATCGACCAGCTCTCCAAACCCGTTGGGATTCAGCTGGATTGCCAGTGTATTGATGGTAAAATCCCTACGGTAGAGATCCAGTTTGATCGAGCCTTTTTCAACAGTGGGTAAGGCAGCTGGCGAATCATAGACCTCCAAGCGAGCTGTCGCCACATCGATTTTCGAACCATCCGGAAAAAGAATGATGGCCGTCCCAAATTTTTTGTGAGTTCGAATTCGGCAGGGTAACTTCTTTTCGAATTCCTCGGCGAACCGGATTCCATCCCCCTCCACCACAATATCCAAATCAAAGTTTTCGACTCTCATCAGGAGATCTCTTACAAACCCTCCTACGGCATAGACAGAATATCCTAATTCGTCCCCTACCTTACCAAATTCGATCAGCAGGTTCTGTATCCGTTCAGGAAATCGCTCTTTCATCATTTGAGAGATTATTTTTTTCCGGCCATAGAGGGGTTGGGTTTCAAAACCAGAAACTCCCTTGACCGACTTCATCATCTCCTCTTGCAGGACTCGCATGACATCCCCGACAGAAATGCTTCCTACCAATCGATCCTTTTCGATAACAGGGAGCAAGCTCTGGCTCTGTCCAATGATCAATTCCTGAACTCGAGAGAAGGCCGTATCGGGAGAAATGACCGAGAACTCTGTGGTCATGAACTCCTTGACAAGAGATGCTTTCAGTCCATGGTGGACCGCCCTCTCCACCACCTGCTTAGAAATCAAACCGATCACCTTGATATCCTGAACGACAGGGAGGATATTCAGGTTATATCGGGTGAGTATCTCCCCAGCTTCTCCCAGGGTCCTCCCTGGTTCAATAGTCTTGACCGGATACAGCATCACATCTTTTGCAGCCTTTTTAGGTCTTACCATCGCTCTCAACGTTTTCACCAATCGATCATGGGCCTCAATCAAGGTCATCTCTTTTACTGTCGCCGAGGCGGCAGTGGGATGTCCCCCACCCCCGAATTCGCTGGCGATTTCTGCGACATTCACCTCTTCGAGGCGACTCCTCCCGATCAGGTAGACACGGTCTTCCATACGCACCAGAACGAACAGAACATCCAAGTTTTCCATGTCTTTCAATTTATGCACGAGGACAGCGATATCCCCGATGTATCGGTCTAAAGAAGCCTGAGCGATCACTACGTCGATCCCGTGAACGTGATAGCGGGTGGCGGATTGGATGAGATCGTTCAGCAAAAAGACCTGCTCAGCGGTGAGTTCCTTTGTGATCACATTCGAAAGGATGTTGAGATTAGCGCCTTTCCGGACTAAGTACCCTGCCGCTTGAAAGTCTTCTTCTTTGGTGGAAGGAAAAATAAGGTTTCCGGTATCCTCATAAATGCCGAGCAACATCACTGTCGCTTCATCCGGTTTGATCTCCATCCCTCTTTCGCGAAGGATATTTAGTAGAAGGGTTGTGGTTGCCCCCACTTCGGAGACAACTTCCAAGGTCCCATGGATATCATCAGAAGATGGGGGATGATGGTCATAAATATGAATTTCTAACCCGGGTCTTAAGACAATTTCTGAGAACTTTCCAATACGACTGATCTGGCGAGTATCCACCAAAATCAATCGTTTCACTTCCTGGAGATCAATATTCTTAATCCGTTCTACTTCCAAAGCGTAGAGGGTGGAATGAATAAAGAAATCCCGAAGGCTCCTCTCTTGAGACCCCGGAAAGACCAAAACCGCGTTGGGGTAGAGTTTTTTAGCGGCCAACATGGAGGCTAAGGAATCAAAGTCCGCATTGATATGGGTAGTGATCACTTCCATAGAAGACTCAATTATCATTTACCAATGGCCAATTATCATTTTCCAATGAGCAATGCAAGACCATCCCTTTTCTTGCTTTTCATTGCTAATTGGTAATTGCCCATTGATCATTTTGCATTGATCTTTTTCAGCCTCGCGGGTGATAACGTTGGTGAATCTTCTTCAATCTCTCCCCTGTCACATGGGTATAGATCTGTGTACTGGAGATATCCACGTGGCCGAGCATGATCTGGACAGAACGAAGGTCAGCTCCCCTTTCCAAAAGATGACTTGCGAAGGAGTGACGAAGAAGATGAGGGCTTATTCTTTTCCGAATACCAGCCCTTCGACCATACTCCTTAAGACTCCTCCAGAATCGTTGGCGGCTCATCCCCTTGCCCGAACGACTGATGAAAAGGGCATCGCTCTCCTTCCTTTTTGCAAACCTTCCTCGGGCCATCCTCAGATAAAGTGCCAGCCATTTCATCGCTTCGCTTCCAAGAGGGACCATCCTTTCCTTTGACCCCTTTCCGTAAAGGAGGACATATCCCCCTTCCAAGTTAACCTGATTCATCGGAAGCCGAGTCAGCTCAGAAACCCTCATCCCTGTGGCATAAAGCATTTCCAGCATGGCCCTATCCCTAATTCCTAAAGGAGTCTTGATGTTAGGTTGTTCTAATAATTCCTCTACCTCCTTCAACGTCAGAATTTCCGGCAAGGTTTTCGCCACTTTTGGAGACCCTACCTCCTCAATAGGATTCGCCTCCAGGATTCCCTCTTGAATCAAGAATTTAAAGAACGTCCGAATGGCAACCAAATTTCTGGAAATGGTCTTGGTCGAAAGCCCCTGTCTCTTTAAGACGAGAAGAAAAGCCCTGACATCGAATTTGCCAACATTCAAGAGATCCTGAATCCCTTTCACTTTCAGATAATCTGAGAATCGATTCAAATCATGACTGTAAGCCTCGATCGTATTCTTGGCAAGACCCTTTTCAACAATGAGATAATGGAGAAATTGATCCAACATCTGATCCATCGTATTTCCTATGTTGAGAGGGTCACCCCGCCCTTGGAAAACATTTACCCCGTTAGAAAGCCCCGACATTTATGCCGGGGATGTTATAAATGCAAAGCACCAGCTCCATGTAAAGGCGGGGTCAAAGCCCCATCTTTCTAACGGGGTTTACTTATCAAGATCTGCAATTCTTTTGAAAAACTCGCCCGCTAAAACATCTATTCTGTTCAATCCTCACTGTCCTTCCGCAACAGGGGGAACCAAATAAAAAGCAGAGGAAGGGCGACCTCTGCTTTGATAGTATTCCTAAATCGTCTTGGACCCTCCTCAGATGCCAGTGTGGCCAAATCCTCCCCCTTGCCTTCTCGTTGCGGGGAGGTCATCGACCTCCTCCCAACTCGCTTGAAACACTTGGGAGATGACCATCTGAGCAATCCTCTCTCCATCACGGATGGTAAAGGGTTCTTTGCCAAAATTGATCAGGAGGACAGCGATCTCTCCACGATAGTCAGCGTCAATCGTCCCTGGTGCGTTGACAATGCCAATTCCCTTCTGAATGGCCAACCCGCTGCGAGGCCTGATTTGACCTTCAAAACCTGAAGGAATCGCTATAGAAATCCCGGTAGGGATGACCCGCCTCTCCCCAGGTCCCAATATCACTTCTTTATCCAGTGAGGCGAAAAGATCCATTCCAGATGATCCTTCGGTCATATATTGGGGTATGGGCACCGGGTGATCTTTCCTCAAGCGCTTGATACAAATTCTTATTTGTTCCATCGATCCAATTTCAAAAAGCCTTTTTCTAAACCATTGCCATCCATCGGCCCCAAAACGGTCAGGCAGAAGAAGCGTTCGTCGAAGATATCGCTTGCCAAACTTCGCGCCATTTCCTCCCCCACTCCGTCAATGCCTTCGAGAATTTTCTCTACCGGAAGGTATGACTCAAAATAGATTTCGTTCTTCGCCAGCCGGGTCATCAGGTTGTCCGAACTCTCGAGGCTGAGCAGAAGATTCCCTTTCAATTGTTCTTTGGCAGTCTCCAATTCTCCACCCTTAAAAGGTTCCTTTTTGAGTCGAACGAACTCCTTGAGGACGAGTTCGATGACCTCTTGGAAAGAGCCTTCATTTGTCCCAGCATAAACGACAACCAATCCGGTATCGATGTAAGTAGGAAGATAAGAGTAAACGGAGTAAGCCAAACCGCGATTCTCCCGGATCTCTTGGAAAAGCCGTGAGCTCATCCCACCCCCCAAAATGGTGTTCAAAACGTAGGAAGCGAACCGAAGGGAGTGATTATATTGGAGCCCTTTTGTCCCGAGGCAGAAATGGACCTGCTCCAACTCTCGCTTCCAGATATTGGTCGCCGAGATCGAGTTCGGTCTTATCCTTTCCCGTACCTTATCCGACTTTGAAATCTGTCCAAAAGTCTTTTCAATCCAGTCCACCACCTCCTGATGTTGAAGGTTCCCTGCAGCACAAATGATGATGCGGTTGGGTTGAAAGTGTTCCTTAAAAAATTGGTAGATTTGATCCCGGCTGAAGGATTGAACAAGCTCAGAGGTTCCAAAAATTGGGAAACCTAATGGGTGTTCTCCCCAACAGACCCTGTTGAATAGGTCGTGGATATAATCGTCAGGAGTATCCTCCACCATTTTAATCTCCTGGAGAATGACCATCCTCTCTTTTTCCACATCTTTTGGATCCATGAGTGAATGGATGAAGATATCGGACAGTAGATCGATGGCCAAAGGCAAATTTTTATCAATGACCTTAGCGTAAAAACAGGTGTATTCTCTCCCTGTAAAGGCATTCAGGGTTCCGCCTACGGAGTCGATCTCCTTAGCGATGTCGAAAGCGGTCCTCCCCTCGGTCCCCTTGAAGAGGAGATGCTCGATGAAATGGGAGATCCCATTTTCATGGGGTTGTTCATCTCTGGACCCGGTGACCACCCATACTCCGATCGAGACAGATTTTAGAAAGGGGATTTCCTCAGTGATCACTTTAATTCCGTTGTCGAGAACAGTCTTCTGATATCCTGATCCATTGGTGATCCATGAGTGATATAAGGAATCTCCAGATTTTCGAATAACAGTACCCATTTTTCTCTTCTTTCGATAGACCTTAAATTTTTAAGACACCGAATCGGAAAGGCCCACTCAATCGCCACCTTAACAGACGTCCCTTAAACTTTGCCTTCCGTTGATTGCTTCATCTCCCTCAAGGCCGCCTTACGGCTCAACCGGATTCGGCCCTGTGGATCAATATCAAGGACCTTTACCAGCACTTCATCCCCTTCCTTCAGGACATCGGAGACCTCTTTCACATGGCTCTCTGCCAGTTGGGAAATATGAATCAAGCCATCCGTGCCTGGGAAGAGTTCGACAATTGCGCCAAAACCTAATATCCGTCTTACTTTCCCTGTATAAAAACCGCCCACCTCCACTTCCTGCGTAAGCCTTTTGATCATGTAGATGGCCTTTTCGATCGCTTCATAATTTGGGGAGGCCAACTTCACCAATCCAGAATCTTCCACATCTACCTTTACGCCGGTCTGATCGACAATGCTCCGGATATTCTTTCCCCCTGGTCCAATAATATCCCGAATCTTCTCTTGTTTGACTTGGAGGCTAACGATCCTCGGTGCATGTCGAGAGAGGTCTTTTCGCGGTTCTGAAATCGTCTCTTTCATCTTATTCAGAATGTGGAGCCTACCCTCTCGGGCCTGATCGAGAACACGACCCATGACATCTTTGGATATACCTCCAATCTTGATATCCATCTGGATGGCCGTTACCCCTTCTGCCGTCCCGGCCACTTTGAAATCCATATCCCCAAAATGGTCCTCATCCCCAAGGATGTCCGATAGGACAGCCACCTCATCCCCTTCAAGGATTAATCCCATTGCGATTCCGGCCACCGGCGCCTGAATCGGGACACCCGCATCCATGAGGGAAAGGCTTGCCCCACACACCGTTGCCATGGAGGAGGATCCATTCGATTCGAGCACCTCTGAGACAATTCGAATGGTATAGGGAAACTTATCGTTGGAAGGGAGGATGGGTAAAATGGCCCTTTCAGCCAAAGCCCCATGACCGATTTCCCTTCGACTGGGGGACCGTAAGGGAGAAACTTCTCCTGTACAGAAAGGAGGAAAGTTATAATGCAGCATGAAAGACTTATAGGTTTCTCCGGTCAGGGAGTTGATTTTCTGCTCATCTTCAGAGGTGCCAAAAGTGACCACTGCTAGAACCTGTGTCTCACCGCGTGTGAAGAGAGCAGAGCCATGTGTTCTGGGAAGGATACCTACCTCACAAGAGATGGACCGGATCTCTGAAAGACCCCTTCCGTCGATCCTCTGCTTTTGATCTAAGATCAACCTTCTCACCAGTTTACGGTTGATCTCTTCGAGGGTGACCTTTACCACCTTCTGGGAGGTTTCGTCCTCAGCTCCGAGGTCCTGGAGCGTCAACTGGAGAATCTCCTCAAGCCGCTCCCGCCGTTTGACTTTCTCGGTGATTCGGAAGGTTTCCCTCAATTTTTCTTCGGCGATGGTCCTCACCTTTTCGTAAATCCCTTCGTCAGATTTTTGGATAGCAAATTCCGTTGACATCACTCCAGACATCGATCTCAGCTGTTTCTGAAGCTCAATCACTGGTTTAAGGGATTGATGGCCGAATAAAATGGCCTCCAAGATCTCCCTTTCATTCACCTCCTTGGCGCTTCCTTCTACCATGATAATCGCATCCTCACTCCCCGCTACGAAGAGTTCAATGTCACTCATTCCCAATTCGTCGTGGGTGGGGTTGAGAACATACTCCCCGTCAATGCGGCCCACTTTGGCTCCTGCAATCGGACCATTAAATGGGATATCGGAGAGGGAAAGGGCAGCAGATGCCCCGATCATTCCCAAGATCGACGGGTCGTTATCCTGATCGGCTGAAAGAACGGTCGCAATAATCTGGATTTCATCCTGAAACCCTTTCGGGAAAAGGGGCCTAAGGGGGCGATCGATAAATCGGGAGATCAGGGTTTCGCGATCGCTCGGCTTCCCTTCCCTCTTAAAAAAGCCCCCGGGAATTCTCCCCGCTGCATAAGTCATTTCTAAATAATTTACGGTGAGAGGAAGGAAATCGATCCCTTCTCTCCTCTTTTCAGCTGTTACCGCAGTGACTAATACGACGGTGTCCCCATACTGAACCAGTACAGAGCCATTCGCCTGCCTTGCCACCTTTCCTGTTTCAATGGAAAATGGCCTTCCGCCAAAATCGATTTTTAAGTTCTGAACCATATGATTTTCTTCACTCCTTTTCGTTCAGGCCATGTTGTTTGGAATTGTAGCGGATCCGCGCTACTTTCGAAGGCCCAGCTTATCGATGATCATTCGATATCGATCCACCTTGTTATCTTTAAGGTAGTTGAGGAGTCTCCTCCTCTGTCCCACCAGCTTCAGCAGACCCCTTCGGGAGTGATGATCCCGTTTATGGACTTTAAAATGTTCTGTGAGGTATCGGATCCGCTCACTGAGAAGAGCGATCTGAACCTCCGGAGAACCCGTATCGTGCTCGTGGGTTCTATATTCTCCGATGATCTCCCTTTTTTTCTCCTGCGCAACTGACATCGAATTCCTCCTTCAAGCTAAACGTGGTCTTTTCCCTCACCCTTCCCTTCTCCCCCCTTGGGGAGAAGGATGGGATGAGGGGTGAAATATTCTTAATGGGCGAAGAGCCACCAACTCTGGGCTTGCTCGTGGGATATCCACCCCCTTGACCTCTGATCTCAAGATAGCGACCAGCCCCTCCTTAGAGGAGCACATCTTCAGCCATTGTCCTTTTTCAAAGTGAGGGAGATCCTGCGATGAGAGATCCCCTACTGCCATCCCTTTACCCAAACGGATCTTCTTTACCAGCTGTTCATCCCCAATCACCTCCGGCAAGCTCGACACGGCTTCCTTCAATGAGATCAACCAAGGCCGAAGATTCTCGGCACCAGAGAGCTCCTTTACCCTTCCCCAGGAGATCGCTTGTTCGAGAGTGAAAGGACCACTGCGAACCCGTCTCAGACGACGGAGATGAGCACCACATCCGATCTTCCTTCCGATATCTCGTCCCAAACTGCGGATGTAAGTTCCTTTTGAGCAAGAAACTCGGAAGTGAATCTCAGGTGGGTCCATTTTCTCAATTTGAATACTGAAAATCTCAACCTCCCTCTCTTTCCGCTCGACTTCTATTCCCTTTCTGGCCAATCGATAGAGGGGCTTCCCCTGAACTTTGATCGCCGAAAACATGGGGGGGATTTGGTGAATTTTGCCTAAAAAAATCTTTAAGACTTGATGAATCATTACAGGGGTTACCCCTTCCCATGGCTTTTTAAAGACGACCTTTCCGGTCAAGTCATCCGTTGTAGTCTCTTCTCCCAATTTGATAACGGCCTCATACTCCTTGGGTTCCTCCCCTAAATAAGGAACCAATTTTGTTCCTTCATTGATGACGATCGGCAAAACTCCTGTAGCAAAGGGATCGAGCGTTCCGATGTGGCCCGCCTTCTTCACACAAAATCGACGCTTTACCTCCTTCACTACTTCGAGAGAAGTCATCCCTTCTGGCTTATCCACGATGAGGAGGCCATCAGTCCTCATCCTTATTTTTCTCTCTTTCTTGTTCCAAGTGATGGAGGACCTCTCCAATATGAATCGCATATTCAATGGAGGGATCGAACTGAAACATGATTTCAGGGGTATGTCGCAGTCCCATTCGTCGGCCCAACTCCTTGCGGACATATCCCTTCGCACTGTTCAAACCTTTTGTCGACCTTTCTCTTTCCGCAAGAGTTCCCACTACACTGAAATAGACTTTGGCCACCCGACAATCCTCAGAAACGACAACTTTCGTGATGGTGACGAAACCAATTCGGGGATCCTTGAGCGTCTTTACCAGCATCTGGGAGATCTCCCTTTGGATCAAATCCGCCACTTTTTCTGAACGTTTCCCTTCCATCATCTTCTACCAGCCCATCCACTTGCCCCTCATCCCATTTTCTTCGAGGAGATATCCACCCCTTGCACCTCAAATCAACAAACGCCGATGTCCCATCTTGCTGCTGGGAGGAGGCTTATACAGTGAGAATCTCCATCTCCGAGTGCAGCATTTCGACAAGGTGCGTCTTCTCGATGAAGTCGATCACTTTATCCAAACTTGAATTGGTGAATCTGCGATCGTTGCTCACCATACAGATACCAATCTGTGCCCTTTGCCAAAGGTCGTTATCTCCAACTTCTGAGATGGCTACATTGAAACGGCTTCTCACTCGATCGATCAGTTTCCGGATGACATGGCGCTTTCCCTTCAGGGAGTGATTCTCCGGGATCCGAAGGTCGAGTTGGCAAATCCCGATGACCATATCCCTTACCTTTCTTATAGAAAACCTTTCTCAAACGAAGGGGGCACCCCTATCACCTAAGAACCCATGGGGACCTTCATCGATTCCCCAGGAGCAAACCAATAAGGTTTAAGCCAGCCGAGATTGAACTTCTTCAATCTCATAAGACTCAATGATATCCCCCAGTTTCACGTCATTAAAATTCTCGATCCCGATACCGCACTCGAGACCTTGAGCGCAATCTTTCATATCATCCTTAAATCGTTTGAGTGATGAGATTCGGCCATCATAGATGACGATACTATCTCTGAGAAGTCTGGCATGAGAACCCCGCACGACTTTACCATCCAAAACCAAACTGCCCGCCACCGTACCCACTTTACGGATGTTAAAAACTTGAATGACTTGAGCTCTTCCCAAAACGTGTTCTTTGTAGGTCGGCTCCAGCAGTCCTTCCAGGGCTTTCTTGATGTCGTCAATCGCATCGTAGATGACAGAATAGGTCCGTACATCCACGTGTTCCTGCTCTGCGAGAGCCTGAGCTTTATGGCCCGGTCTCACATTGAAGCCAATGATAATGGCATTTGAAGCCGAGGCCAAGTTCACATCGGTTTCTGTAATCCCGCCGACGGCATCATGGAGGATATTGACCTTTACAGCATCCGTAGAGATTTTTCTCAAAGCCTCTTTCACCGCCTCAATCGATCCCTGCACATCTGCTTTAATGATGACATTGAGCTCCTTCACTTCCCCTTTCTTGATCCGATCATAGAGCTCCTCTAATGAGACCTTGCTTAATTTTGAAAGTTCTTTTTCCCGAATTTTCTCTTGCCGGTAAAGGCTAATTTGTTTCGCCATCCTCTCTTCGGAAACAACGATGAAGGGTTCTCCTGCCTCCGGCACATCGGTAAAGCCCACTACCTCCACCGGGGTAGATGGTCGGGCCCCCTCTATCTTCAGTCCCTTGTCATTTAACATTGCCCTCACCCTGCCGTAGTGGGACCCTGCGATGAAGGCATCCCCTGCTTTCAAAGTTCCCTCCTGGACCAGAAGGGTTGCCACCGGACCCCTCCCCTTGTCCAGTTTGGCTTCGATAATGACCCCTCGAGCAGGTTTATCCGGATTCGCCCTCAATTCGAGGACCTCTGCCTGAAGAAGGATCAACTCCAACAGCTCTTTGATTCCTATCTTCTGTTTCGCTGATACCTCAGCAAAGAGGGTATTGCCTCCCCATTTCTCCGGAGCCAGACCATAATCTACCAGATCTTTCTTCACCTTCTCTGGATTCGCGTTCGGTTTATCGATCTTATTGATCGCTACCACAATTGGAACTTTGGCTGCTCGTGCATGATCGATCGCTTCCTTTGTCTGCGGCATCACCCCATCATCCACTGCCACTACCAATACCACCACGTCCGTCACTTGGGCCCCTCTGGCCCTCATCGCAGTAAATGCCTCATGGCCGGGAGTGTCAATAAATACAACGTGACCGTTGTCCAATTGGACATCATAAGCCCCGATGTGCTGGGTGATCCCTCCTGCCTCCCCTTCCACCACATTGGTCTTGCGGATGGCATCCAAAAGCATAGTCTTCCCATGATCCACGTGGCCCATGATGGTGACAACGGGGGGCCTCGGTTGCAACTGTTCGGGAAGGTCTTCTTTCCTTTCCAACAGATCCTGACGTTCCAATGAAACTTTCTCCACTTCGTAGCCGAATTCACTGGCAACCAGAGAAGATACGTCAGCATCGATGACCTGGTTGATATTGACGAGCACCCCCGTGTCCATCAGTTTTTTGATCAGTTCCCCTCCCTTCACCCCCATCCTCTTAGCAAGATCTCCAACAGTAATGACTTCGGCAATGCGTATGATTCTTTTAATCGGTTTGGGGACCGTCACCTCTGTTTTTTTAGGGGTCTTCAACACTACTTTTTTCTTCATGGGTCTGAAGGGTCTGAAGCGGGTTTCTAACCCCTTTTCCGGCCGTCCCTCCCCTTCAATCTCATCTTCCGGCAGCATCCTTTCCTCAATCACCCTCCTCTTTTTAACGAACCCCTTTTTCTTTCCAGGAAGGGAACTTAAATCTTCCTTTTCAAGAAACTCCTCCTTGCTTGGGACTTTGACTTCCACTTTTTTTACAGGGGTCTCTTTCGTTTTGAGCTCTTCAACCTCCTTCTTCGCCTCTGCTCTTTTCCCAACCTCCTTAAGGGTGAGCGGCAAGGGCGCCACTTCCTCGACAGATGTCGTGGGGATTGTTTCCTTCACTTCCGCCTTTGCCCCGATAGGCATAGCAACGGGTTCCTGGGTTTTCTCATCTTTCTTCTTCCTACCGACCTTTGTGGGAGCCTTCCCCTCTTTCTTCAATTCCTTTTTCTCAACGGCCTCTTTTAGAACCCCCACCGCTCGGGCGGCTTTTTCCTCTCCTGCTTTTGATGGTTTCTCCTCACCCATCACAGGCTCCCTCATCGTGATCGGAGGTGGCGGAGGTGGTGGGGGCTCCACTTTCATCTCTAGGCTCCTGGTCCTTCTCCTGATTACAGTAGGTTTAACCCGTTTCTCAATGATCTCCTTTTCAGAATCCCTTTCAATAATCTTTTCGTCGAGGGGAGATGCTATTTTCTCCAGTTCAACAGGCTTTTTATCCTTTACCTTCACTCCCATCCGTTTGAGTTTCAGAAGCAGCTTATCGTCCTCCATCCCCACTTCGCGTGCCAGATCGAGGACTTTCACTTTCGTCATTATCTTTCCCCCCCCATTCTGCAGAACCTCCCATCGGTTAAAAATAACTTTGTGTCGAAGGGTACAAGTAATCCGTCGGTTCCCAGGAACCGATCCATTCTATGCTTTTTTTGTGCCATCTTAAAACAGATCAGATCCGGGCAGAGATAAAATCCCCGTCCATTGAGATCCTTCTTTTCGCTGATGAGAACAACCCCGTCTGAATGTTGGACAAACCGAACCATTTCCTCCTTTTTTCTTCTCTTCCGGCATCCCATACACATACGGATTGGCAGATGGCCTTTCTTACTCATGAATCACTTCCTTCAATATAATGCTGGGCTGATTGAATCAACTTTTCCGCTTTCTTGACACCAATTCCTGGAAGAGCAGATAGCCTCTCCACGTCTGTTCTTAAAATATCTTGAACGATTTGAAATCCGTTGGCTTTCAATATTCCGGCAGTTTTCTCCCCCACCCCTTTTATCTGATCTACTGGGTCAAGGGAAGGGTCCCCTGCCACCTGGATCCCTTCTTGGGCAACCTTCGTGCCCTCTTCTTTCTGAATCATCCGATGGGCACTTTCCACAATCTCTATGGCTTTTTCCTTCTCTATCTCTAACACTTTAGCCAATTCTTCCGGGTCTACCTCCGCAACCTCTTTAATCGATCGGAACCCTTCGTTATAGAGGATACGGCTGGCGACATCCCCGATATGTGGGAGGCCCTTGAATCTTTCTAAGATCTCATTAGAGATCTTCTCCATCTTCGTCTCGCTCTTGATATCGATCTTCCAACCCGTCAATTTGGATGCCAATCGGACATTCTGACCTTTTTTCCCAATCGACAAGGAGAGTTGGTCGTCTGCGACGACCACTTCCATATGCCGATTTTCTTCATCGATATAAACCCTGGAGATTTTTGCAGGTGCCAGACCATTACAGACGTATTTGGCCTGATCTTGAGACCAGGGGATGATATCGATCCGCTCTCCGCGAAGTTCTTGGACAACATTCTGAACCCTCGAACCTCTCATACCAACACAGGCTCCTACCGGATCGACATCGCGATTCGAACTATAGACAGAAATCTTTGCCCTCTCGCCAGGTTCTCGGGCTGCGCTGATGATCTTGATCACACCCTCGGAAATCTCCGGCACCTCCATTTCGAACAGTTTGATCAGAAAACCCGGATGGGTTCTTGAGAGAAAGATCTGCGGCCCCTTCGAATTCTTCTGCACCTCGAGAATATAGGCCCGAAGCCGTTCCCCCTGCCTGTACACTTCCCCTGGAATTTGTTCCTTCGAAAAAAGAACAGCTTCTGCCCTCCCAATATTTATATAAATGTTTCCTTTCTCCATTCGTTGAACGGTTCCGCTAACTAGGTCCCCTTTTCGATCCTTAAATTCATTGTAGACATTCTCACGTTCAGCGTCCCGAACCTTTTGGATGATCACCTGTTTTGCCGTTTGGGCACCGATCCGGCCGAAATCGGTATTCAGTTTAACCCCAAGGCTGTCTCCGACTTGAACCTCACTGTCCAGTCCCCTTGCTTCCTCGAGAGAGATCTCGATCGGAGGGTTCACCGCTTCCTCCACAACCTGCTTGAATTGAAATAACTCTATTTCGCCGATCTCCTCATTATAATGGACTTCAATCTCGCCTTGGTGTCCGTACTTTTTTCTGGAAGCGGTCAAAACTGCCTGTTCTAACGCTTCGATAATCACCTTCCGGTCAATCCCCTTATCTTTTCCAACCTGATCGATCACATAATTGAGATTGGATGGCATAATCAGTCTCTCCCTTTATAAAATTCAATTTCCAAATTGGCCTTTGCTACATTGGAGAGGGGGATCTGGTACACCCCTCCATCCACTTCAATTTCAATACGCTTCTCAGAAATCCCTAAGAGTTTACCCTTGAATTGCCGCCGGTTCCCAATGGGATCGAAAGTTTTCACTCTGATCAAATGGTTTTGATATTTGATAAAGTCTCTTTCGTTCTTTAGTGGGCGAGTGAGACCTGGGGATGAGATCTCTAAAGCGTAGGGGACTAGAATAAAGTCCTCCACATCCAGACTCCTTCCTACCTCTTGGCTGATATGGCTGCAATCGTCAACGGTGACCCCTCCTTCTTTATCGATAAAGAGACGAAGGACCCACCCCCTTGCTTCCCTCCGATATTCAATCTCCACCAATTCCATTCCCTCATTCGAAAGAATCGGACCAGCAATGACGCGTACCCGGTCGATGATTGATTTTGTCAGCAATTCTTCCACCTCTGGGAAAGGACCATTTTAAAAAAAAAGCGGGCTCACAGCCCGCTTTTTCAGCAGACCCATTTTTCAAAAGAAATATACTACAATTCAATTTTAAATGCAAGGAAAATTTTTAGAATGGTTAACCATCCTTCTTAAGAAAAGAAGGTTGATCCACACCCAGGCCACGAAGAGACTGAATCTCTCTCTCCAGTCTCTCTATTTTTTTTTGATTTTGTCGGAGAGCACCTCTGAGTTGAAAGCGCCTGTAAAGGTCGCCTATCCCGCTAACCAACACTCCCAACATAATAGAGCAAAGGATGACCAAGAAGAGAGGGACTTTGGGAATCTCGAACCATTGATCATTCTGCAGGGGATAAAGACCAAATCGAAGAGTCACCTCGCTCTTGTTTTGTATGGAGAAAAGGATGGCAAAAATAAAGACGATCATCCAAAAAAGTGTCTTCAACCATTTCACTTTGGTTGCCCTCCTTTCTGACCTCGGTTTTTCTGGAAAAGAACGAGATAGGCAGAGCGAAGTTTCTGATAAGTACGTTCGAGATATTCCGGAACTATTTTTGTCTCACCCAAGATCGGCATAAAATTGGTATCTCCGATCCATCGAGGGACGATGTGGAAATGGATGTGTTCCTCTCCAGCCCCTCCCACTTTCCCAATATTCATTCCAATATTGAACCCATGGGGATGGAGGCTTGATTTCAATACCTGTGTTGAGCCTTTCATCAGATAGAAAAGTTCTTGTAGTTCGTTATCATTCAGTTCGTCCAAATCGCAACAGTGCCGTTTTGGAACGACCATCACATGGCCGTTGTTATAGGGAAATTTATTCATCATCACAAACGCATATTTGCCTTGATAAAGAATGAGGTTTTCTTTGTCCCTCTTTCTCTTGGGCTTCACACAAAAGATACACCCTCTTTCTTTCTCCCCTAAAATATAGTCCATTCTCCATGGAGCCCATAGATATCTCATCCGTTGCTCCTAACGTAAAGAGAATAGATGAAATACGAGAGAAAGTTGGGGTTTGTCCGGTCAACACCCATCCGTTGGACATGATCGACGCCACCTTTATCAGGATTGATCGAAAATGGTCGGAAAAAGAGATTTAACGGTAAGGGTGATTTGTCCATCGCGAAAAAGTGAGTTAAGAGGTCAACTCCGCATTAAGATAAAGATAATCTTTCCATGGGGCAGGGGTCTCTTTGATTCCAAGACTCATTGTCAACAAAGGTATCCAAATGGGGACCTTGGGTCTTCGGATCAGGGACATCCCTGCTTCTTCAGGTGTCCTATCCCCCTTTTTTAGATTGCAGGCCATGCAGCAAGTAACGACATTCGTCCATTCGGTCTGTCCACCTTTGGAGCGTGGGATCACATGGTCATATGTTAATTCCTTGTGATCAAAAGGGGTCCCACAATACTGACACTTACCCCTATCCCGAACGTAAAGGTTTTGACGGGAAAATTTCACAATGGGGGTCCTCCTCTTAATAAATCGGTTTAGTCGAATCACCGCTGGAAGCCGTAAAGCAAAGCTGACACCTCGAATAATGCGCTCATATTCTTCGACTACTTCTACTTTGCCGAGCATGACCATGATAATCGCTTTTTTCCAAGTAACAACCTTTAAGGGCTCAAAGGTAGAATTGAGAAGTAATGTCCATTCCATGATTCGGCAAAAATCAATATTCCCCCTTGAATTTTGAGGATATATAGCGATTTTTGAGCAAATTGTCAAGCATTTTTTCAAGCTTTTAATTGCCTTCTTTGTTGGAAAGATCTGTTCCTGTATCGGACCTAGGCAGAATCTCTAATCGATCACCTTAAAAAGACGAACAAGAACGAGAGAGAATATAGGGTTGTATCAAACCTGTGCTGAAGCTACTTCCAAATGAAAGGAAAAGAAACATAAATGACAATTTTTACTTCGAATAACACTCTATGTCACTCTCTAAGACCAAATCTAAAAATGTTTTTTGGGAGATAAAAATAATTATTCATAAATTTCAAGGAATTATCTGTGTTATCCCAAATTTACTGGTTTGGCAAAAAAGTTGCATATCTTTTCATATGACTTTATTTCCAAAATTCACAGCGGAATCTTGATCTTTATTTCCATCTTCCTCTGAGCTAGGAAACCTGGAGATCAATATATGAACCAGAATCAGCGACCCCCAAAATCGAACTCAAATGAAACGAGCAAAGACATACTGAAGTGGGGAAAAGAAGGCCTGTTAGCCAACCTCTATTTAATGAAGATTCATTTCCTCATCCTAAAACTGTTTCTTATTAAAGAATTTTCTTTTTGGATGATGAAGGTCTTTCATTAGATGCAAGTATTATTAGTCGATCATCGTCACGCGCGAGGAAGACCCATTGAATCTCAACCTTAAAAACCGGACATTTCCAAATTGGCTTGACAGACAATTTTCATGAATTGACAATTCATACTAATTCTGATAGTTTCGAATTAAGGCTAATTAGAGGCCATTCACCTAGGAGGGATTGTTATGAAAGGATTAAGAAAAGCGTTATTTTTATTTCTTGCTGTTTCGGTGAGCATTGGAAGCTTTTGTTCGGTGGGGTTGGCTCAGGAAGATGCAATCAAAGATGAATGGAATACCGTGGATTTATTGATCGCAAGACCAATTGGGGTTGCAACAGGCATCCTCGGCACAGGATTTTTCATCCTCTCCCTGCCGTTTACCATCCCCACAGGGGGAGTAAATGATGCGGCTCAAATGTTTATTGTAAAACCGTTCAAATTCTCCTTTAAGCGTGAATTTCCAGACAAAGATATTTTGATGGAAGGAAACTGATACCAACGCATTAAATAATACTACCCCTTACCCGCCCCTCCCCCTCAAAGGGGGAGGGTGATGATGGGAGTGAATGTCATTATTATTTAGTGCGTTTATATTAATACCAAATATTTCTCAAGGTATGATGGGACAGGATCCGTGGATTTGCTGTTTTGAAACGGAATCTCCTCGTTTTAGCCTCTTACCAAATCTCCCTCTCTTTGTGCTCCCCCTTCAATTTCCGATGACAGAAGGGGCAAGGCCTTCCTTCTTGAATCAGCACCTCTTTCATCATCTCAATTAATTCATTATCTTCTAAAATTTGCTTGACAATATGCGGATGTGGTCTCCGATCGTATTTGCGATAAGGAAAGCTACTTTTCCCACTCATCTCTCTACTCCTTTAGAAACAATTATAAATCTTCGCTCCTTTTTTGACAAGAGAGTAAAAATAATTCAGTTTTTTGGTGACCGATGAATAGGAGGAGCTGTAGAATTATTCTGAAAGACTTTTCAAAAACATTTGCAATTTGTTCCAATGCTCCGAAGAAACATCGATAAACCTGACTCCAAACCGATAATCACCCCAGCCCTTTCCTAAGTGGATATCCATCCAAACCACCTCCGTGAGCATTTCGATGGTATTCAAATCAGAACCTGAAATAAAAAAGAGTTTCAATTGGAGATGTTGCCCAATCTCCACCTTCTCTGGGAGGTAAACCATTAAACCGCCTTCACTGGCATTGGTCACTCGGCCCGTAGTGCTGGGAGACGAATTAACTTGATAATATTCTATCGGTAAATCGACCGTGAATCTAGGGTAACCCCTTCTTTCAAGATTGACGATCCCAACACGAGAATTTGTTCCTTTTTCTTCCTTTTCCACCATTGCCCTATTCAGCTTTTGGAGACGTCCTGCCTACCCATCTGTTTTCATAAGATGGGTTTCACTCTTTTGAGGTGGAAGCCTGTTAAACCCCTGCAGCGACTTGCTTCTCTCTGTGCGAACCTTTGATCCCTCCATCTGTATTCTCCCTCCGAATTCAAATGATCATCGACCCCTTATTCCTATCCCTGAGGGGTTGAAATGAAAATAAAGCTTCGGACAGAAGGTTTCGAAAAGGCACCCCTCACATCGGGGCTGAGTGGAAAAACAGTGTCCTCCTTCTTCCTCCTTCATTCCCACCCAGGTCATCGGTTCCTCGATCTTCATAGGAAACTGAGGGAAAGTCGCTTTTCCCAAAGACTGAATCTTGAGGTCTCCCGCCGAATTCCTACCTTGGTAATGGTCAAAATGGGGATCCACGACTCCTAATCGAGAAGCAACTCTGTAAAGATTTTCTCCGATGGAGATTGGAGCACTCGAAAAATCGATCTCAACCAGATTAGGAATCAATTCGTTGATCCACCTGATTGCCATTCGGCTGTTTTTATCACCCATGTGAGGAATGATTTGAATCAACCGCATTAAATCCAAGGTGTCCCACCTCTCTTTTTCCAAGATGTTATTGGCAACCTGCTGGAGTCTGGGAAGGGCCCTATAAAATAGGTCTCTCCAATTCTCTCCGGGGAAAAACTTCGTTCCCTCCAGAGGGGGAATTTCCTCGAGAAGCAGATTTGGTTGGAGGATTTGTTTAAACACCTTTTGGGTGTTTTCCAATGCTTTCTCTGGCAGGCACATCTGATCAAACCGGCTATGGGTCAATATCGTCAAAAGCGAATGATAGGAGTTCGCAAATTCGCCCTCCTTTTGCTGCGCTTCAAACCAAATAGAAAAAATATTACGGTTCTTTCTGTAATAGTTTTCAACGGAATTCCTGAAATCCTCTATCCAGGGAAATGGGTGGGAGACTTCCTCCTCCTTTTTTTCAGCTCTTTCGGAAATCTCTTCTTTTAACCGGGGAACAACTTCGAATTCAGGGGGAGTTAAAAGAGCCTCCTGGAAAACGTTAGGATGACCGCTATGACCGTCCTCCGACTCAGACAAAATAGTTATTCCCTCTACCTTTCCTTCTTCCAATACAGGTAAGGTGGGTGTTTGAGAGGATTCATGGTCCAAAGGAATCTCTAACTCGTTCCCTCTTAGGTCTTCATTCTCTTCGAACACTCTCAATGTAATATCTTCACCCTTCTCTTTGGTTTCTGACACCCTCTCTACGGGGGTCTCTTCAAGTTCTCCGCTTCCTTCGACAAGAGGAAAGGGAGTTTCAAGTTCAGATAGCTGTTGGCTGTGCCTTTGAACGTCCGAATCCTCTTCCATCAAAATTTCTTCTGAAGGCTGGCCAATATCAATGAGCCGGGGTTTCATCCCATTTTCGTCTTTCGCCTCCACCTCCATCCATTCTCTTTGTCTTCTTCTGTCCGCCGCTGGAAGTGGGTATCCTGAAGAATTTTTGATTGCAATGGAGACTCTTTGAATAGGAAGATTTCCGTCAAAAATTATCTTGAACGGAGAGGCCTGCCCTGGGGGCAGGGGGTTGATGGGAATGGGGGCTTCTTCAAAGGCCAAGAATTCCTCAAGATCGTCAAAAAGTTGAATTAAGACCCAAGTGTCATTCAGACTTTCTTCAGATATGTTTCTTACCCTTCCAATGACATTCCATGCTCCGCTTTGTGTCCTCCGGAGATAGGATGACTCCAATGCGATCCGATGTGGGCCGGTTTCCTGAAATTCGAGAAAGATCGCTGTAAAATCTTCCTTTTCTTCAACAGAGACCATGGCTCCAAAAGACCTAAGGGTCTTTGCTAAGGTTTCGGCCTTATTGATAGGGAGGTTTTTCTTAAGGATGATAGGACAGCGGTCAATGATCTTTCTTAAAAGCGGGAAAGAGATGCCATAATTTTCAGAAAGGTTCTTACAAAAGAACTCTTTTTCTTCTTCCTTGTTATCCCCAATGCCAATGAGGACGACTCTATATCTCCCTTCTTCCTGATGAGTTCCACGCATGGTGATCCTTTGATGCCGAGTGCGCTCTTCCCTCCAGGTTGTCTCAAGGGAGACTCCAGTCACCGATACCAAAAGGGAAGAGTTATGGTCCCCTCTCGGCTATGCCAGGACAAGATTGATTCATTTTCTTATTAGTTTTAATCAATTTTTGAAAGAAGATCAAGATATTTTTACTTTTGATCCAATGCCTTCAAAATGGAATATGACGAGAAAGTGGAAGTTGAAAATTGATGGAGATTAAGGGTTGTATATTGTTACTGTTCTATCCTTTCAATAGAGCCATGAATCTACCAAAATCTTTTTCATCGATACATTGAAATTGCAGCCCATATCGATGTTCCCCCCAGCTTTCTCTAGCGAACAAATCAGACCACACCACTTTTGCAATCGCTTGGATTGCGTCTAATTGTAAACCCTTGACATACAAAACTTCTATTTGCAGCATAGCCCCAATTTCCATTCTTTCGGGTAGATAGGCAAGGACTCCGCCTTCACTTGCATTCGCCACAATCCCACCATAAATTTCCTTACCATCCACACGAGAATAATTCAAAGGAAGCTCAGTACTGAATCTCGGATGTCTCCTTCGCTCAATGGCAAGAACACCCATTTTTTTGTGTAAAGTGGATTGGTTATTTTGAGTGAATTTAATCATAATAGAAATACCTTTACTTGGAGTATTGAAATGCATTTTTGATGCCATTCAGTAACTTCTGATCCATTAACCTATTCATCTTGAAAATCTTGACAAATTTTTTACCTGTTCCGGATAATTATTATCCTTAGGACTGATCAGCAAGAATAATACCAATTTCACTATTTTTTCTAAACTTTCTAAAATATATTCCAGTATTATTAACGAATTGTCTGTAGTAAGGTTTGGAAGAGAGACAATTTTTCTTTAAAAAAAGGGGATTAGCAGTATTTTAGATTGATTCTAATGAGGTGGATACTTTTTTAAATCTCTATGAAATTTTTTCACTATTTTATCCATTCTGGCTTCGCTTTAGCGAGTTCAGCTTCTTCAGGAATCTTTTTCTCCAACATGTCCTTGGCTTCTTCAATTTGATTCTTACATTGATCAATTTCGATTTTTATCTGGTCTCTTTCCTTACGAAGATTTGCTCTTTCAATCGAGCTTTTCGAGTCATTAGATTTTTCAGTCAATTCATTATATTTAGTTCTCAGGTTATCCAATCTTTCCTGGGAGGTCCTTAATCTCTTCCTCCAATCTTCTGCATGAGCCCTCCAGAACTCCTCCCCTCTTCCAAATCGATCCTTATACGAATCCTCTTTACCCTTAGGCGGTGATTTCTCCTCTACTTTCGTCTCAACTTTTTCTTCCGGTAGTCCGATTTTTTCAACCGTCGAACGATATTTTTCTGGAATCTGCATGATATCATCGGTGAAGTGGAAAACTCCCTTTTCGTCAACCCACTTGTAGGCCTCTGCGAAAGATAATTCTGCAGCACATAAGAATAATAAAATGAGAAGAATTCGTTTCATCATAAAAAGGATGGCTTAAGCAAATCTTGTGCCAATGGTTTATTTTGATTGTTGATTTTTTTATTTTTGTGTATTATATTTTAATTGGTCAGTACATCAAACCATATCACCTCCTTTTTTTACCCCCATTTGGTGTACTGATTGGGATCAGTTATGACCCTCCTCTAACTGATCCCTTTTGAATTTATTAAACAAATTCAAAAAGTTAGCTATTTTCCCCACATTTTTTGTGAATACCCTGTTGATAACTTGAAACTTCCAATCTTCAAATCCCGTATTCTCCAAATTTTTAGCAAAATGCCTAATCTTTAGTCAATTAAAATTTTAATGTTTTTAAAGAGTTACTAAAGATCTTCTACTCCACTTTCTTTTCGTTAATTCCCCGCACCACTTCCGATGGGAACCCAAGTTGGGATACAAATTCCCTTTGAAATTTTTTAAACCCAACCTCTTCCAGAAATGGTTGTGCCATGACACCCCTGCATCCTGCTAAAAGAGGGGGCTTCAATTTGTAAATCTCTTCGTAAATCTGATTTACCCACCTCTCCCCTTTTGTCATATTAACCAGTACAATCCTACCTCCAGTTTTAAGGACCCTTTTAAATTCTGAAAGGATAGGAATGAAATCTTCGACAGGAAGGATGTCCAACAGATATTGATTCATCAACACATCAAACGCTCCCTCCTCAAAAGGGAGCTGCCGACAATCGCAGAGGTAGAGCGTAAAGTTTTTTTGTCCGGTCTTGGAGATTCTTTTTTTCGTTCTCTCCAACATCTTCATTGACACATCGATCCCATTCACCCAACCACAGCGATTTCTCTTTAGTATCTCCACAAAATTGAGACCGGTCCCAAAAGCAACTTCGAGAACTTTCTCCCCGTTCTGGATGGCAGCCATCTCCAATGCTCGCTGACGTGCTTTCGACTCCATCAAAATCCCAAACAGATCGTAGATGGGGGCGATCCAATTGTATTTTCGGACGATCTCTTTGTGGGTATATCGTGCCTCTAATATCTCTTGGTTCATCAAATAACCCGATTAAAAAAGTGGACCGACCAAAGGTTCTTTTCTCCCCCTCTCATCGAAGGGCAGAAAACGATCAAAATATAGCTTACAGGATTCGACGCGAATGAGTCAAGGATTTTTATGAAATTCCCTATCGACCCTTGTGGGTCGGATTGAAGTATTCACCTATCCTTCCGAGAACAATGTGGGGGATGTCTTCCTTCTTTTTTACCGTAAAGATATTGATGTTCCTCTTTTTCTCTACAGCCTTTTCAAATCTGGCAGCATAAGGGTTATCTCCGATATGGACCGCTGTAATCCGATTTTGAATTTGCCCAAAAAACCCAATCAATGCCTCCAGGTTTGTAATTTTCATGTCGGTAATGATGAAGAGATCCAGGTTTTTTTTCCCTTGGATGAGCGGTACCAAATCCTCCAAATCAAGGGCCGTCCCGCCACCAAAATATTTACAGAGGACCCGATAGATTTCATCCTTTCGATTCGTGTAGCTCAAGATATCCTTTCCACCCATGGGGGCATCGCTAAAATTGTAGATGGCTACCTTTGAATCGTTTCGGAGATAAGCATTTGCTGCGCAGGCCGCTCCTAAAACTGCATAGGAGAGACTCTTCCGAGGATTGATCATACTTCCCGAGGAATCGATAGCGATTAAGCAATCTGGAGTCTCTTCGACCTTTCCTCTTCCTTTCCCTTCCTTCTTCTTCCAAATCTGAGTGACCCCTGGTAGAATCTTACCGAAACTAGTCCATATATCTACATCTTGAAAAGGTGACCCAATTTCCCAAGGAGAATGAGAATGGGGATGCAAGGACCCTTTCTCCTCCAAAGGGACCTTCTTCAACGGGATGGAATAATTCTCCGCCAGCTTCATATAGAAAAGGACATCCGCGTCAATAGGGGCACCTCGTCCTCGCCCCATGCCCCCTTCCATTCCGTAACCCGCCTCTTTCAAATCATCAGAGAAGTCCTCAACGACCTCTCTAAATTCACCCAATGCCATCGTCTTCTTAGCATAATCTCGAAGCCCTTGATCGATTTCTTCATAGGAATAGTGGTTCAGATCGTGTTCCCCTTGAGGGTTAGAGTTTCCCTTCCCACCTTTAGAGTCCTTTTCCTTCTGTTCCACAGTAAGAAGGGGTTTGAGGGAACGGGCAAACTTTTGAATACTCCCCGGCCAACGTGACCGATCTAAATAGGGGATTCGTGCCAATCGTCGCACAACCTCCTCATGCCCTTTCCCACTTCCTCCGGAATGAGGGATTCCCAAATCGATTCCCCAAATCCGTTGGTAAAGGGAAGCGATCACTTCCTCGACCACTCCCTTTTTTAAATATCGGTGAAGTTCAGGGATTTCCGTCAGCCTCTTCTTTACACAGTGCGTGTCAGCAATGACATCGATGAAGTAATTCGCTGCCTGTTTGGCCAATTCCTTATCACCCATCACCTTCTTGGCCTCGGCATAAAGCATGAGATGTGTATGGAAATCCCATGGGCAGAAGGTATAATGGGTAATGCCGTGATCGAGGAGGGCCTCGATTACTTTTTCTACTGGCATCTTATCTTTCATTCGAAAGAGGAAAGAGGAATTGACGGTCATTTGCTTCTGTTTCATCTCCAATCCCACGCCTTCGTTCTGTTCGGCGTCAGCTCCGACACCCCTCGCGAACTCCTCTGCCTTGGGCATCGGGATTTCAGGATAGAGATGCTTTTTCCTCAACCGGGGCCAAATCTCTTCGATAATCGCTTGGATACTCTCTTCTTCCATTCTCACTTTTAATAATAGAGGTTGGGATGGCGTATCTTTCCGGGGTAAACCAGTTTATCCCTTTCGAAGACCTTCCCTTCAACGATATTTCCTAATCCTCTCACCCTTCCCCCAACATAAATCTCTCCCCCCATCATCCATTCACCGGTATGGAGGCCAATGTTCTTTCTGATCAAAATCTTCCCACATCTCATCCCTGCTCCAGTCCAGTTCTTGGCATTCCCTTCGACAACCAACTCTCCACCCTCGAGGCCGATGCCCGTGAAATCACCGGCATCTCCTTCGATCACCAATCGCTTCCCTTTCGGAAGTCGGAAGCCAATGAGATTGATCTCCGTTTTGAGTTCGGAGAGTTTCAATGAAATCTCTTCTTCCTTCGCATAATTACACAGGGCAGAAATATAGACCCCCGCCGGCCCTGGAATCAGGTAGGGGATCTTTTGGGTGTTCTCTAATGCAAAACAGAAATCCTCAATATCCTCGGCTGAATAATCGATTTCCCTGATGTATTTCTCCGCCACCTCATAAGCCTTGATAATGGTATTATATTGCACCATCCAGATGAGTTCCTTTGCCTCCTCTTCCAAGAGTTTTTCATATCCGTGACGGATCTGATCCATGACCCCCTCAGTGAATTGAACGATTTGGTCCAAAGGAAAGTCCGCCTTTTGATAGGTGAAGCCCTTGAATTCTTCAAAAGGGTTGGTGGCTCCCCGACCCCCTGCATCCAGCTGGCCTGTTGAACCCTTCTTCTGTGAGAGGGATGTCTTCATCTTTAAATACTCCGCTTGCGAGAGAAAGGAATTTGATCGACAGGAAAACTCGGTGAAGGTTCTTGTTTCAGTCCCCCCAAATTCTTCCCTCAGGTTCGTCGAGCATCAATGTCTTTTTTAATTTCCACATAGACAGGGTGATCCCCTTCCAGCGGTTCCAAGCACTCGCCTTGAAAAATCCTCGAACCGATGGCCAGGGCATCTTTGAGATGTTCACTCTGTTCTCGAAATCTCTGAGATACCATTCTCACTGCTTCCTTCGCGAGGAAGATAGGGAACGGATCATCCCTCTTTGCCCTCTCCTTCTGAGAAAGAATCTCATCTTTCCATTGGACACGGTGGGCCAACGTATAAGGAAGGATCGATTTGATATGTTCGATATCGATTTCAGAATCTCCCAACAGCCATGCCAATCCTTGAGCGTATTGCTTGATGGAGGTGGGCAGCCGATTCGAGGCACAATTCTTGATTTCGTGGCAGAGATATCCGGTATAGTGACATCCTTCCTCACAGTTTTCTACGACTCGTTTCTGTCCATAACGCTCGCAGAAAGAAAATTCCGTAAGAAGCATTCGCGTAAATGCGCTCGCATCCAGATCCATCTCTAAACTTTCCATTTCAGCTCGGATCTGGTCGCGCTCCCGTCTTTGGAGTGGCTTGATTCCCAATGCCTCATAAACATATTCGCCGAAGGCGTTGCAAATCTCTTCCAGCTTTGGGATTTTCTTTTCATAATTGACCTTGGATTTGAGGACGCGGTAAAGGTCCTTTTCATACTTTGGATGTCTCAAGATATGATCCTTTCGTTTTGCCTTTCCAATGAGAAAAGCGAGATGAGCACCCGGATATCTCGATTCCACCATTGCATCAAACCGATCCACCAATGGGGCAATGATGGTATTTGTTCCTCCATCTTGATAATTGGCGGTGGCGAAGAGACAGTACTCATCGTTAATGATCATCTCGTTCAGATACTCCCAGTTCCCTCGGTCTACTCCGTCGAGAATCATACTCTGTTTGGTTTCTGGGAGGCGGTTGACCTCGTCCACAATCTTCACTGGGATTTGTGAAAAATTCGTCCATACCACATCCTCTTCGCCTCGATTCAGCTTGCCCAAATCCGGCCTGCCAATAATTTTCTCCTCCGTCTGTTCCGGGTGTCCTGAAACCTCACTGCCCCAAATTACGCCAAGGGGAAATTGGTAGATTAACGAGCAGATAAATTCTGCAGAGGTTGTCTTTCCCAACCCTGGTTCCCCTATGATCAATTCCTTTCCCCTATTCAGTGCGGTTAAAAGGCTAAAAAGGATTGCTGAATTGTATCTTTCCCCTTTTATTTCTATATCCGGACGATTGAAGTAAAGATGGTCGTTAATAAACTGATAGATCTCCATCACCTGCTTCTGATATCCATTCTTTTCCACGTTGTACATCCTTTCCACCTTTATCTATATCTATTCTTTATATCAGTCACACCTTCGAAGATCATTACAGAGTGAGCCCTTTCAATAATGATAACATGGCCTCTGCGACAAGACAACGTGATCGGCTCCCACTCCTTCAATGTCACCAACGATAAGACGAGGAGCGCCCCATCTTTATCAAAATATGCCAGAATACCCCCCAGCTCTGCTGGGGGGATAAATGGCCTCTCCTCTCCCCTGGGGCCTGCCTGCGCGTAGCCGCTTCGGCGAAGGCAGGGGAGAGGGTTAGGGTGAGGGGGAAATGATCTAATCATCACCCCCACCTTAATCCTCCCCCATCAAGGGGGAGGAAAGTTTTTTAGAGAATTAGATGCCCCGCAGCTCTGCTGCAGGGTACTTCACTTCAATGTCGCGACAGAGTTCATACATTCGTCTCAAAAGCCTCCAAGTATCCTTCTGAAGCGAGGGCTCGCCTTGCGGCTTGGCTCAGTTCCCGATCGTAACGATGGCTGGAGGTGTAGACCCGACAAATGGCTACCTTTGCCGGGATATATTGGAATAACCTCCTGAGGGGTTCCCTCGAGATTCTTTTGGACCCCGAGTCATAGATGAGAAGCGTCGCTCCTTCTGACTCATGCCAAGGATTAAGCGGTCTGGGGTCATGGTGAGCCATATCGATATGGAATTCGATCCGTTTTAAGCGCTTGGGCAAGAAAGACCTCATTCTCTGCTTCACTTCTCCGGGGGTCAAAAAAAATGGCCGCCCAGGCTCCATCTCTCGGAGGGTCAGTTTCTCCTCGAAAACACTGCTCCATCTCAATTTTCTTGAAAGGACCTCCGCCCACTTTTCCCCCAGGCGTCTTTCCCGTGCCGAAAAAGATTTCTTCCACTCCAGCACTTTTTCCATCAGAAACCAGTCTGTCAGTGAAAGGTAGCGATCTATTTCTTCTAAGGGATGAAATGGACAAAGGATCTCCATTGTCTCTTTAAAAATTTCTTGGAGTTGAAGATCGATGGATCGGGTGGTGCGATGATAATAAACATTGGAAAAAAGATAGAGGCGTGCATTCAGAAACATGGCCAATGCATCCAGGCCTCTCTTATCCAGAATCAATCCCTCCTTGTGATAGGAGGTGTAGTGGAGGAGCCGCCTCCAATCAATTGGGCCCACGGAAACTCCGGTCATATAGGCATCCCGCAACACATAATCGATATTGTCAAAGGTGAAGATTCCTCGGAAGAGTTGCTGGAGTAAGTTTAACCACCTCGGATGCTTTCGTTCCTCTTTCTTCAGCGGCCTTTTGATGAGGAAGGCAACCTGCTCCGCGTCAAGGACCTCTTCTTTCCTGAATGGGCCATGGGGGCTTCGCCGAATTTTCCTCAAAATGGGGGAAATATTTTCTCGAATGATGTGCTGACCGATCTCTTCATGATTCGTTCCAAAGCGAGAAAGATATTGTTCATCAAAGAAATGGCAAAAGGGGCCATGTCCGATATCGTGCAATAGGCCGGCGAGCCGCAGTAGTTCTTCGATGTAAAAAGAGGACGGTAATTCTATATGGTCAATGCGGGACAGGGATGGATAAAGTTGCTCTGAGAAGGTACCTGCCACATGCATGGTACCGAGGGAATGCTGAAACCGGGTATGCTCTGCAGAGGGATACACCCAGCGAGCGCTCTGAAGTTGAAAGATGCGACGGAGTCGTTGAACCCACGGGGCATCGATCACATCCCTTTCCGTCTTCTCTCCTTCCACGCGGTCGGTCATCACGATGTAGTGGTAGATAGGATCTGCGATCAAACCAGTCCCCTGAATTTCCTCCACTCCTTTCATCTCCTTGAGACCTGTCTTCATGGTTCATCAGAAGAAAGTTCGCTCTGTTTTTTCTTCTCCTTGGGATGGAGAAACTTCACTTTTCCGGAAGCCACTTCCCGAAGGGCACTCACAATGGCCCGGTTACTCGTCTCCACCAAAGGGGTGGCACCTTTCATCAACATCTTCGCCCTTCTCCCTGCCAAGATCACCAATTCAAAGCGGCTCTCCACTTTTTTTAGGCAATCCTCTACCGTAATTCTCGCCATGATACTCCTCCTATTCTCTTTCTATTTTCTTGAGGATCAAATCATTGCCCTTCCGACATCGTTCAGTGATGATAATCGCTCTTAACTTTTCAACGGCATCTTCAATCCTTTCATTGACGATAAGATAATGGTACCAGTGGGCCTCCTCCATGTCTCCTCTTGCATTTGCCAAACGGAAATGGATCATTTCCGGTGAGTCGAGACCTCTTTTTACCAATCGGTCTCCAAGGACCTCCAGGGAAGGAGGAAGGATGTAGATCAATACGGGTTGGTCGACCTTCTCCATCACTTTCTTGGCTCCCTGGGTGTCAATGTCCAGAATCAGGTCAATCCCTTCTGATTCCAAGGCCTTTACATTCACCCGAGCCGTTCCATAGCAGTTCCCCAACACTTCTGCCCACTCCAAAAATTCACCTCTCTCCACCATCTTCTGAAAGACAGAGGGAGAAACAAAATGATAGTCTTCTCCCTCGCGCTCATTGGCTCGCGGAGGACGGGTGGTATAGGAAACAGAAAAACGCAAGTTTGGTAATTGCCCCATTACCCTCCTCACCAAAGTCGTCTTCCCTGTACCGGAAGGGGCTGAAATAACGAAGACTAATCCCCTCCCTTTTTCATTTACCGAGCCTTCAGATTCCACATCCTCTCCTTCCCCTCACCCCATCCCTCTCCCCAGAAGCGAGAGGGAAAGTTGAAGGGGATGGTCATTCAATATTTTGTACCTGTTCCCGAATCTTTTCCAGTTCACTCTTAATCTCGACAACTCTCTGGGAGATCTCTGCATCATTGGCCTTGGCGCTGATCGTGTTCACTTCCCGATGAATTTCTTGAAGTAAAAAATCCATTTTGCGGCCTACCGGGTCCCTCCCCAGCAAGAGGGTAGCGAGTTGGTTAAGGTGACTTTCCGCCCGCACAATCTCCTCAGTGATGTCGATTCTCTCTGCCAAAAAGGCGACTTCTTGTTGGAAACGAGTAGAATCCAGTTCATTCCCCTCCAGAAACGACTGGAGCCTCTCACGGAGTCGATTCCAATAGGCATTCAAATGGAGGGGGGCTTGATCTTTGATGTCGCTCAATTGTTGACCAATCTGTTCTAATCGTTGTTGGAGATCTTTCGCAAGGGATTCCCCCTCCAACCGCTTCATCTCATCCATTTCCCTGAGGGACTGTTTCAGGATCGTAGCAATCTCCTGCCAGTAGGGCTCCACATCTTCCATCTCTTCTTTCGCGGTGATGATGTCTTTTCCTCCTGCCAATAGTTCTAAGGTGATATCCCCTTGGAGTCGAAGTGTCTCCTTTAAGGTCTGAAGGACCTTATAGTACTGATCGGCAAGATGGAGGTCGGCATTGAGTTGAACCTTCCCTTCCCCTGCCGCATCCAGCTTCAGCGAGACATCAATCCTTCCCCTCGAAACCTCAGAACGGACCATCTCTTTAATACGGCTTTCGAAAGGGGCTAAACGCCTGGGCAGTTTTATGTTGATGTCGCAATAGCGGTGGTTGATAGACCGAGACTCCACAAATACCTTCCCCAAGGTGGTCTCTCCTTCTCCCCGTCCAAAACCCGTCATCGATTTCAACATGAATGGTGTTCCCTCCCTTTCAAGTCATCCCAATATTTCTTTCGGAGCTGGTTGAAGAGCCCGATGGTCTCGTCCTGCCGATAATCGGGATAGGTCCACTCTAACGGCCGAAAGGATTTATTCCGATAGATCAAAGTTAAATCGGCATAGATACCATCCCTGAGATAGGGACGGTGCGTATAGCCTTTGGTCGTTGCAAGGACAACATGTTCTAAACAAACGTATCCCGGATCGATGTTCACAAGACGATTTCCATTGGGAGAGGCATATCTTTCTTCGAGACGATTCGTCGTCTGTTTAATATCAGGAAGCAATGGAATGGAGATGAGGCGCTCGAAGGTGATGAATTGACGAAAGAGATGGGGGCCCATCTCCTTCGTGTAATAATCGGTCAGGTTAAACGGAAATTTTTGACTAATAAGATCCATCTCTCCAAAGGTCAAACGGAGATCCTCCACTCCTTGAGAGAAAATGTCATCCTCTGAAACAATTAAACTCATGAAGAGTTTTGCTGGATTAGGCTCCTTTGGTTTTCCCACCGTGATCATCCACCTTTTTTAAATAGATAAAAAACTCCTTATTTCCTTTGGGGCCGAGCAGAGAAGACTCGATCACGCGGAGTACCTTTAATCCCAGTCCCCTACTGAACTGTGAAATTCGTTCGATCACTTTCTGATGCAAACCGGGATCCTTCACCACCCCTCCTTTCCCCACCTCACCCTTTCCCACTTCAAATTGAGGTTTAATGAGACTGATGATAGTGCCTCCCTTTCTAAGAAATCCGAGGAGGTGAGGCAAATATTTTTCTATCGAGATGAATGAGGTATCGATGAGGATCAGGTCCACCTCCTCCTCTACTTCCTCCCTTTTAAGGTAACGGATATTCTTCCTTTCTAAATTCACCACTCTTGGGTCTTTCCGAAGTTTCCACGCCAACTGTCCGTATCCGACATCTACGGCATAGACTTTCCGCGCCTCTTTTTGAAGTACGCAATCTGTGAACCCTCCGGTGGAGGCACCTACATCCATCACCACCATCCCGCTCGGATGAACTCCAAATGCGTTGAGGGCTCCCTCTAATTTAACACCTCCTCTGCTGACATAAGGCAGATCTCCCCCTCGAATTTGGAGTTGCGCCTCGACATCGACTTTTGTCCCGGGTTTGTCGATCGTCCGATCCTCTACAATGACCCTTCCTTCCATGATCAAAGACCTTGCTCTTTCCCGGCTTTGAACGATCCTCTTTTCGATCAAAAGCTTGTCAATACGTTCTTTGCTCACCACCTAACCATCAACGAGTAACGGATCAGCACTTATTTCGGGTTAGGAAGAATTCTGCTCATGAAGGTTTTACCCTGACGGCGGGGAATGGACAATAACCTTTGCTCACCCATCAACTCTTTCGCTCCCTTAACAATTCCCTCCTCATCAATCCCGTATTTGGTCCTGAGGAGGGATTGGGGCCCATGTTCCACAAATAGATCAGGAATCCCAAGGCATTTCACTTGTATGGAAAAGAGGCCTTTTTCTTGAAAGAGTTCGAGGACTGCACTCCCGAAGCCTCCCTGGACCACATTTTCTTCAACGGTGAGGACCTTCCCGGTTCTTTTCGCCCAATGACAGATGAGTTCCCCGTCCAAAGGCTTTAGAAAACGGCAATTGATCACGGCCGCATGGATCCCCGCATCCTCCAACCTCTCCGCAGCACGAAGGGAAGGATGGGCCGTGGAACCAATCGCCAAGATCAGCACATCATCGCCCTCGATCAGAGCTTCTCCCTTCCCGATCTCAATGGATTTGAGTGAATCCTCCATCCTCACCCCTACTCCATCTCCCCTCGGATACCGAAGCGCCACTGGCCTGGGACACTCGATGGCAGTCTTGATCATATGTTGAAATTCATTTTCGTCTTTGGGCGCCATAATGATTAAGTTAGGGATATGCCGGAGATAAGAAAAATCGAACAGTCCGTGGTGGGTGGGACCATCCTCTCCGACCACCCCTCCCCGATCCAACGCGAGGACCACGGGAAGATTCTGGAGGCAGATGTCCTGTTGGATCTGGTCATAGGCTCGTTGGAGAAAGGTGGAATATATCGCTACGACCGGCTTCATCCCTCCGAGGGCGAGACCCGCTGCAAAAGTGACCGCATGTTGCTCCGCGATTCCGATGTCATAGAAGCGATCAGGAAATTCTTTTGAGAATTGTTCCAGGCCTGTTCCGCTCTGCATAGCGGCTGTAATGGCGATCACCTGTCTATTTTCTTTAGCCAATTGGCAGAGCGTTTTTCCAAATACCTCTGTGAAAGACGTGGAGTTTTTCTTATTCTTGTTTCGAGGTTCCCCCGTCTCGATGATGAAGGGGGACACCCCGTGAAAACGAGCCGGATTCATCTCTGCCGGCTTGTAACCTTTCCCCTTCTTGGTAAGTACATGGACGAGGATCGGTCCCCTCAATTTCTTGATATTCTGAAAGGTCTCAATCAGGTAATCCAAACGATGACCATCAATCGGTCCGATGTATTTCAAACCCAATTCCTCGAAAAGCAACCCCGGCATCAAAAGACCCTTTAACGATTCTTCCGCCTGCTTCGCGAAACGAAGGACCGACTTCCCAATCCCTGGAAGAGTCTCCAGAAAGGCCTTGATATCGTCTCGGAACCGATTGACAAACTGCCCCGTCATTAAACGGTTGAGGTAAGAGGAAAGGGCTCCGACATTGGGTGAGATTGACATCTCATTGTCGTTCAGGACAACGATGAGGTCCCGATCGATGTGGCCGGTCTGATTCAGGCCCTCAAAGGCAAGACCTGCGGTCATCGATCCGTCCCCGATCACCGCGATGACTTTTCCTTCTATCTTTTTCTGTTTCCACGCCTCTGCAATTCCCAAAGCAGAAGAGATGGAGGTCCCACTGTGACCGGAGTCAAAGACATCATAGGGACTTTCGTCTCTCTTCGGAAAACCACTGATCCCTTCATATTGTCGGAGGGTGTGAAAACGATCCTTCCTCCCCGTTAAAATCTTGTGGGTATAACTTTGATGGCCTACGTCCCATATCACCTTGTCCCTCGGGAGGTCAAAGACATAGTGAAGGGCCACCGTCAGCTCCACCACCCCCAGATTGGAAGCGAGATGTCCCCCGTTCTTCGAAACCGTGGAGAGGATCTCTTCTCGGATCTCACTGCAGAGCCTCTCTAATTCCTCCATGTCCAATTTCTTGAGATCCAAAGGAAACTGGATCTCATCCAACACTCTGGTCATGGGTTTACCCTGTTGTTGAAAAAGATCGTTCCAATTAGCAAACTCATATCAACTCTTATGCCCCTATACCATCCATCAAATGCATATTTCATAAAACGACAGAGTTAACCCGTCAGTTGAAAAAAACAATATCGAAACCGGGCGGGAGTACTGAAAAAGCCTTGCAGCGGCACCTTTGGGAGTTAGCTGCATGCGTCTCCAGGCAAAACCGCGACTTCACGTAAGGTGAGATCCTCTGTAACCCTTCATTTACGAACAATCCGCAATTGCAAGGATTTGGAAGTATCCCTGCCCGGGTTTGATACTGCAACATCTGGGTTAATATTCCCTCGAAATGATGAAATGGGCAATCTCCCTGAGAGGATCGGCTTCTGCTCCAAAGGGACTTAAGGCATCCACCGCCATTGTGACCAGTTCCTTCGCGCTCCTCTTCGATTCCTCAATTCCCAAAACGGAGGGATAGGTGGCCTTCCCTTTGGAGAGATCCCCCCCTGTGTTTTTGCCCAGTAAGGCCGCTTTTCCCTCGACGTTCAAAATATCATCGGCAATTTGAAAGACAAGCCCAACCCTCTCCCCATAGCGGGTAAATACTTTGAGTGTCTCTTCTTTTGCGCCCCCTAACATTGCTCCGATCTGAATCGAAACCAAAATCATGGCTCCCGTTTTGTGGGTATGGATATATTGAACAGTAGGGAGACCCACCTCTTTTCCCTCCGATTCAACGTCGACCACTTGCCCCCCCACCATCCCCAAAACCCCTGCGGCCTGAGCCACTCTATTGACCACGTCAAGGATCACCAATTGATCATAGGAACCATTATCCCAAGGGGATCGGTTCGTCATCAGTTTGAAGGCTTCGGTCAGAAGGGCATCTCCGGCCAAAATGGCAATCGCCTCTCCAAATACTTTGTGACAGGTCGGCTTCCCTCTGCGAAAATCATCATTGTCGATTCCAGGAAGATCATCGTGGATGAGAGAGTACGTGTGGATCATCTCCAAACCACAGGCGAAAGGGAGAATTCCATCCCCCTTTCCTCCCACCGTCTCGAAGGCGGCGATGGCTAAAATGGGACGAATCCGTTTGCCTCCAGCAAAGAGGCTATGCCGTATCGCCTTACAAAGAGTAGATGTGAATTCCGTCTCCTTTGGGAAATATCTCTCGAGGGCGGAATCCACAATCTCTTTCTTTTCCTGCAAATATCTTCTAATTTCTATCAAAAATCATTCTCCCTCGTCAGAGGGAGCTTCCTCTGAGCCTTTCGAACGAGATTGTCCCGAGATGATAGAAGGAACCTGTCCTGAGTTTACTGAAGGATCGAATGGCTGTGGTTTCAAGTCCCCTTCCTTATCCTTCATCAGGATCTCCACCCTTTTCTCTGCCTCATCCAGTTTCTGGTTACAAAAGCGTGAAAGCCGGATCCCCTCTTCAAAGAGTTTTAAGGACTCTTCTAAGGGAATGTCCCCTTCTTCCAATTTAGAAACGATCTTTTCCAATTTACTCAATGCGTCTTCGAACCTTTCTTTTGCCATCCGTCCTCCCTGCCTGCAGTAGGCAGGCTTGATCAGTTCCACTATAAACTTTAATATTATATTGTTAAACCCCTGATCGTCAAGACCTTTCCGTCCTCTCAATACCACAGATCAAGGTTCCCAGATGAAGCCTCACCTCCACCTTATCTCCTGTCTCCACATGAGCTGCATCTCTCAAAATCTGTAGCGAAGGAATTTTTCGAGTAATACTATAACCCCTTTTAAGGATGGAAAGGGGGTTTAATGAATCCAATTTTCCCCAAACCCCTTCTACCTTCTGCCTCTGGATCTCGACACAGTGCCTGATGTCCTGTCTCAGACGCTTCTCGCTTTCCGAAATCAATAATCTAAGGTTTTCAATCCGTTGAAGAGGATTTCGAAGGGAAAGCCTTTCATTAAGATGGAATCCTTTTTCCCTCCTTCTTTTGAGGTTCCATGAGGTTAAAATACGGACCCGGTTGATCAGATCATCCACCCTTAAGATATATTCTTCTATTTTCTTTCTTGGGTCTCTTAGCATCTTTCTTAAGTGGGATAAACTCGTCCGATGTTCTTGAAGGATGTTGAAGATCTGACTTTCCAAACGGCCTTCCAAATAATGAAGACTGTTTTTTATTTCCCGTTTATCCCTCACCACCAATTCTGCGGCAGCGGAAGGCGTGGGTGCCCTTAAATCTGCAACAAAATCTGAAATGGTGTAATCGGTCTCATGGCCCACCGCAGAGATAATAGGAGTTTTGGAATTGTAAATTGCTCTTGCCACTAACTCCTCATTGAATGCCCATAAATCCTCGAGAGATCCTCCTCCCCTTCCCAAAATGATCACATCGACATCCGTACGGCCATTGAAATATTTTATCGCATTGGCAATCTCCGACGAGGCCCCTTCTCCCTGAACCCGAACAGGATAGAGGAGAATATGAACATTTTCGAACCGTCTATGGATGACATGGAGCATATCGCTGATGACAGCACCGGTGGGAGAGGTGATGATTCCAATAGTTTGGGGAACCATGGTGATCGGCTTTTTGTGGGCAGCATCAAACAGTCCTTCTTTTTCGAGCCTCTCCTTTAATTGAAGAAATGCCAGTTGAAGAGCCCCGATCCCTTTTGGCTCGATATCTTCGAGAATCAGTTGATATTCTCCCCTCCTTTCGTAGAGGCTCACCCTTCCACGACAGATGACATGAAGACCATCCTCAGGGAAGAAACGGAGGGTGCGGGCCTGTATCTTGAACAGGACAGCTCTGATTTGGCTAAAATCGTCTTTTAAAGTGAAATAGATATGTCCGGAGGGCGGGATCCGAAGGTTTGAAACTTCACCTTCGATCCATATATCGGGAAACTTCATCTCGAGAATATCTTTGATCTCGTGTGTGAGTTCTGAGACGGTGAGGATATACCTGAAAAGAAGCTCCATTTTGTTACTCAGGCCCTCTTGAATATCGACGTCATTTTAATTTTTGTTGGGATGGCTTAACCCGCCAGTTGCAAAAAAAACAATATCGAAACCGGGCGGGGGTACTGGGCCGGCATATTTATAAAAGACAATTACCTCTCCGGAAGGCATCGCGCGATAAAGCGGGATGCCTCAAACCCTTGCAGCGGCACCTTTGGGAGTTAGCTGCATGCGTCTCCAGGCAAAACCGGGACTTCACGTAAAGTGAGATCCTTTGTAACTCTTCATTTACGAAAAATCCGCAATTGCAAGGGTTTGGAAGTATCCCTGCCCGGGTTTGATATTGCAACATCTGGGTTAATATAACAGAAAGAATGTTAAGTGTAAAACTCAATGTGGTATAGTTGACGAATTTGAGATTTAATTATAATATTCACTTGAATATTGAAAGCATCCGCCTTTGCCGTCCAGACAGGAAAACACGTTGGGATAGCGCGGGGCTTATGGGGTACGTTTCAACCTGAGGTTTGGGTGATGGAAAAATTCTCGCTGACTGAGCTAAAAAGTATAGCGAGGGCCATTTTTTCAAGAGCCATTGCAGCGGTGAACCCTTTTGAAAGGTTGAAGGAGATACTTCGAATCGACAAAGATTGCCTCTTTGTCAGATCAGAGCGCGATTCGGAGAATGTTTTCAAACTAGATACTTACAATCGAATATTTCTCATCGGAACTGGAAAGGCATCTGCTTCAATGGCCCAGGCCATTGAGAAAATCTTTGGAGATCGGATTACAAAGGGAGTGATTACGACAAAATATGGTCATCTCCTCCCCCTTAAGAAAACGGAAGTGATTGAGTGCGGTCATCCCATTCCCGACGAGAATGGCATCAAGGGCGCGAAAAAGATCTTAAACATGCTCAAAAAATCTGGGCCTGAAGACTTGGCGGTTTTCGTGCTTTCAGGCGGCGGTTCAGCCCTTCTCCCGCTCCCAACCGATGGGATCACACTCGAAGAGAAACAAGAAGTTACCCAACTCCTCCTTGATTGTGGCGCAGATATTAAAGAGATTAATACCATCCGGAAGCATATCTCGCTGATCAAAGGAGGATGGCTTGCCCAGCGGGCGTATCCCTCCACCGTCATCGGGTTCATCCTGTCTGATGTCGTGGGCGATCAGCTCGATGTCATCGGTTCTGGCCCTACTGTCCCCGATCGTTCCACATTCGAGGAGGCCTGGGAGATCCTAAGAAAATATGATTTGTTGAAGGAAATTTCCCCTATGGTTAAGAAATATCTTTTATTAGGGAAAGAAGGAAACGTTGAAGAGACACCCAAGCCTGGAGATGTGGCCTTTGAGAAGGTCTATAATCACCTTATCGGTTCAAACATCCTTGCCCTCCATGCTGCAGAAAAGGAGGCTTCATCCCTGGGGTTCCATACACTCATCCTTTCCTCTTCAATTGTGGGTGAGACAAGGGAGGCCGCTCGATTTCATTCTGCGATTGCAAAGGAGGTGATCTTCAGCGGGAACCCTGTTCCAAGGCCTGCCTGCATCATCTCTGGGGGTGAAACCACAGTGACCATCAAAGGGAATGGCCTCGGAGGAAGAAACCAAGAATTTGCTTTAGCAGGTGCTTTAGAGATCAGCGGGTTGGAGAAAGTAGTCCTCCTGAGCGGAGGAACGGATGGGACCGATGGACCTACGGATGCATCAGGCGCTGTGGCCGATCACACCACCGTCCATAGGGCACAATCAATGGGTTTGGATCCGAAGGCCCATCTTGAGAACAACAATGCCTATCCATTTTTTCAAAGTTTGGGGGACCTTTTGATCACGGGTCCCACTCATACCAATGTGATGGATGTGAGGATCATTTTGATAGACTAAATTTGATTTTAATGTCATCCTGAACCTTGCCCTGAATCAAGTTCAGGGTCTAACGATTTCAGGGTCTCTTATACATGGATTCTGAAACAAGTTCAGAATGACAGGAAACTGAGAGAGTCTTCTGTCCTTAAATTAGAAAGGAAGGCCATCATGTATGAAATCACTGTCTTCTCCCATTTCTCCAGCGCTCATCGGCTACGTTACCTTCATGGAAAATGTGAAGAACTCCACGGACATAATTGGAAGGTGGAGGCCTCCGTGGTTTCGGACCGATTGAATAAGGAAGGGGTGGCCATCGATTTCAAGATCTTAAAGCAGAAGGTTGAAAAAGTCCTGAAGCCTTTGGATCACACCTATCTCAATGACCTTCCCTATTTTTCAGAGAAGGAGCCCTCTTCTGAAAATATTGCCAAGTATATCTTTGATAAGTTGAAAGCGGAGCTGAAGGGGCATCATGCGATCCTAAAAAGGGTCACTGCATGGGAGTCGGAGACGGCTTGCGCCACCTATTTTGGGAGATGAAAATGAACGACATTCAGAATCAAAGGGATCATCGAAAAATTGAGATCAATAAAGTCGGGGTAAAAAACATACGCTACCCGGTCACTGTATTGGATAAGGCGAAAGGCGTCCAACACACTGTGGCCAGTGTCAATATGTATGTGGATCTCCCCCATCGCTTCAAAGGGACCCATATGAGCCGGTTCGTGGAGATTCTCAATAAACATAAAGGGGATATTGCGATTAAAAACTTTTCAAAAATATTATCAGAGGTCAAACGGAAATTGAAAGCAAAGACTGCCCATCTCGAGGTGGAATTTCCTTATTTCGTTGAAAAGGAAGCTCCTGTCACGAAATCCAAGAGCCTGATGGAGTATATCTGCCGGTTCTGTGGCTCCAGCAATGAAAAGGAGGATTTCTACGTAGGGATTGTTGTCCCGATCACCACGGTGTGCCCCTGTTCCAAAGAGATCAGCGAGTTCGGTGCACACAATCAGAGATCCCTCGTCACCGTCAACCTCCGATTTAAAAAATTTATCTGGATCGAAGACATCATCCAATTGGTTGAAGATTGCGCCTCCTGTGATCTCTATTCTATTTTGAAACGACCGGATGAAAAATTTGTAACAGAAAAGGCTTACGAAAACCCGATGTTTGTTGAGGACGTGGTGAGAGAAATAGCGAAACGTTTAAAAAAGGATCTCAATATCACCTGGTTTACTGTGGAGTCAGAGAATTTTGAGTCCATTCATAATCACAGTGCTTATGCCTATGTGGAAAGAGGGTCCAACAGATAACTAAACCAGACCGTCTACATCCTTTTTTTAAATTTTCAAAACCCTAATCTTTAGCGGCTTCTTAGCTAGAGAGCTCATTTCTTCCCCGTTCTGGTCTTTGCCAGATCCCAACAATAATCATAGATATGGAGTCCCTTGCTGGAGGCAATGATCTCTCCATCCTCTACGCCGATCTCTCTCGCCATATATTCTTTCAGCAGTTGCAGACCAGCGAGATTTGACGGGAATCCAGCCCACAAATCCCACGAGCGAAAGTAAGGCATGAAATGGAGTTTTCCATAACGAATCCGGGTATCGATGCCGCGGAGGCATTGGGGATCTTGAAGTAATATCGAACTTGCATTTCCGACTGCCATATAGGCTTGGTTGGTATTGGGCCCCTCTTCACGATACATCTTGATCACCTCGTCGATCTGTTTTTCCAAATCTTCGCCATACGTATAAGTTTCTTGAGGGGCCTTCCTTGACGTGATCAATTTTTCCAAATACTGTTCGACGTATTCCATCGACGTAGGTGGGGGGACACTGCAGCCAGGGGGAATATCCGGAATGAGAGGTCTTGTCCCAGGATGGGTGATGTGGATAACAATATAGTCGTATTCAATCCTTTTCTGGCCTTTAAAACTCCCTCGGTCAATCATATACTCAAAACCTTTTTCAAAGATGTGATAAACACATTGAAACCAAGCATCCGGTAAATCCCTCGCACGAATGAATTCAATCTTCATCTCTTGTCCGTTCTATATCTCCCTCGCCCTTGATGGGAGAGGGTTGGGGTGAGGGTAGATATGGTTATTATTAACTCATCCGTCCAAAAGTTGTCAACTCACTTCTCACCAACCCGCTCAATAGGCTGGACATTTCACAACAAATTTTGTATTATAAAAAAAAGTAATCCCTCCCCTTCCTTTACTAAAGGGGGGGATTTGGCAATCCATGGATAACCGACACGGACACGTTATTTCATAGCCAATTCGGGGAGTAGCGCAGCCTGGTAGCGCGCTTGGTTCGGGACCAAGAGGTCGGGAGTTCAAATCTCCTCTCCCCGACCATTATCTATAAAGAAATCAGGCATTTGCAAAAGAGGCATTTTGACCCTTTCTTGCATTTTTACCTGTTGTTTCCAATTTGTTTCCACAGAGCAAGCTAACCCCGCATAATCCATTGAGAAGATCGCTTGTCCTCCTTGCGTATTCCTCCGATAGATGAGTGTAATGGGCAGTCATCTTCTCATCAGCATGGGCCACATAGTTCTTAACCGCCGTTGTATCGGCTCCCTTCTCTGTCAAAAGAGATATGCAGGTATGCCGCAAAGTATGAAAAACAATTTTCTCTCGCCGATCTTCACTCTGTTTGATTCCCGCCTTTTTCAATGCCTTCTCAAGCGACTTCTTCACGTCGTGATATGGGTTCCCATTTCTGTTTGGGAATAGATACTCCCCTTTGACCGGGAGCTTTTGAAGAAGAGAAATCATGTCCTTGTTCAAAACGATATTTCGGGTTTTGCCTGTCTTTTCCTCCACAAGACGAATGAGACCCCTTTCAGGGTCAACGTTCTTCCATTTGAGCGTCAATACATCGGTCTTTCTTAACCCCGTGTAAACAGCCGTTATAATAATAGGCTTCAGGCGGGGCAGACAGGCATCGATAAGACGCCTTACTTCATCTTCTGTCAAAGTTCTCTCTCTTCGATTTCTCTTCCTATAAAAGAGGTCTTCTGCATTCTCAAACGGGCTTCTGTCAAGCATCTTCCATTTCAGCCCTTTCCTGAAAATATGGCGTAGGATTGCCATTTCGAGGTCTACCGTCCTTTCGCTTCTCGGTGTCCCATGTTGCGTGGGTGTCTTTTTCCTCTTGTCTCTGAAATCTTCAAGAACCTTGTAGTCGATTTCAGAAAGTAGTTTCTCCCCAAAACGTTCTTCAAGAACAGGGATAAAGAACTGGATCGAGGTCTTGTAATACTTCTGCTCCTTAGCCTTCTCAATATAGGAATCGAGAAGTTCTTTGAAGGTTGTTTTGTTCTCCTTTTTCATGTCGAAGAATCGGCCCTCCCGAATAGCGGCCTTCACCTTTCCAAGATGGGCTTCAGCGTCTCTCTTGGGGCCTATGGCCTTAATAATCCTTTTCCCGGTAGGGTCACGGTAATCGACATACCATGTTTCCCCTTCTTCTCCGTTCTTATTTTTCCTTTTGAATACTCCCATGACTGACCCTCTCTTTCCGCCTTGACTGGGGCGGGTTGGATTTTCCTGGTTTCACCTCCTTTCTGTTGGATAACTTCTCAAAAGAGATTCGATACCCCAAAACGTCCATGATTCGCTTTAGGGTAAGATAACTGGGGTTGATACGGTTATGAATGATCTTACTAATATAGGTCTCATCAATCCCGGTCATTTTTGAAATTCGATACCCCGTAATCCCTTCTCTCTCCATGATGGCTTTAATTTCACTCCCAAGCATCAATCCTTTTTCTTTCATGCTGGTATTATAATACCACCCTAAAAATATGTCAAGAAGAATCTTTTCACAAACTCAATTTTTGAAGCCATTATTCCTCGGAAGTCCGATTTTTTATGGAAACATTTTGGAAACATCGAGAAAATTGGGTCATAACTCCTTGATTCAAGAACCATTATTTTTGGCCTCTTGGTCACGCACCAAGAAAACTTTCTTTTTTCTTACCTTCGGATTCCGGGACTCGTCATAGATACGTTCAATTCCGCTTCTCTGATTTAGGTATGTTCGGATTTGCTCTGGATCAAACCGTATCGCCTCACCTACTCGATGGAAGGGGAGCGATCCTTTCTCCGCTTGTTTGTAAACCCAAACAAGGCTCATGTTCAACCAAACGGCCACCTGTTGAGCCGTTAAAAGGGGTTCAAATCCTTTTGAGTTAAGTAGTTCCTCCACCTATCCCGTCTCCTCTTTCGTGCTACCCTCGATCATTCGTCCCGGCGGCTTATGTAAAAACGAACTATTTCCCGGTTGCCTTTAACTTGATAGCCTCCGTTTTGCATCCGGTAGACTTCAAAGCCCTTGCCTTCCAAGAATCGGATGAGATCGCCTACCAGGTCATCAGGACAGGGCGAATTGCTCTCTTTTTTGCCTCTGTAAGGCCCTCTGCCGGCCTTTCTACGGGGTGTTACACCATCGCCCGACATAACGGAGGGGGTCTTCTTGTGTGACACTTGGTTCCCGTTACCTCCTGGTGCACCGCAAGCCCTTGATGAATAAGGTTTTGAGCGAATGTTACAATCTGCTCTATCTATAACATCTTCTGTAACAATCCCCGGTAAGCTCACCTGTTCCATTTCTTTTAACCTCCGCATCACCGTTGTATGAGATACGCCCACGGCGGCGGCGATCCTCCGAAAGCTATCCCCTCTTCCTTTCAGTTCCAGAATCGTTTCGTCGAAATCGTTCATCTCCGAGACTCGCTTTCAACAGGTTTTCTGGTTATCCTCCCCCTTAAAGGGGGGGAGAAAACCGAAAAACTGAACCTTACTGGTTTGTTTTTGAATGCTTTGGAAAACCAGTAAACTAAGTCTTTCCAAAGTGCTACGCTTAACGGCGTCCATCATCCTCATAGAAAACTGGCGTGTAGATGATCCTGTTAAACTTCTTTTCGTTAAGGGAATGCCAATACATACCGTCCCCTCTTTCGATCATGTTGATAATCTTCCCTTTGTTCATATCGAGTTCAGGTTTGACGATCTCTAAGAACTTCGTTTGATTAGGAGAACCGAAATTCTGGTAGTATTTCAAAAGGAGTTGGTGCATGGCCTCAAGATTCTTCTGTTCAGGAGAGGAGGCTAAGGAGAATCCTTTTTCCGGGTCAAACTTTAGATACATCTTGAACGGGGTGAACCTGGTTTTCTGAATGTGCCCCAGCCGAAACGGAAGGTCTTCTTCGTCCTCCCCATCCGCCGCCGTGTCATACCCAACCGCTTTCACCTTCTCGAACCCTAACGCATGATCGCATTGATCTATGAGTGCCGTTGATCCCCTGTAAGTCCTTGCATCCCCCTTCGGTGCGTGCAGGAGTGCAATAATGGTGTGGCCTATCTCACGAAGTTCTTTCAGACGTGACATGATAATGGTCATGTCCTTGGATGAGTTTTCGTCAAGGTGATGTGCCGATCTCATGGAGTCGAATACGACCACTCCTGGCGGAAGAGATTTGTAAAGAACCCATTGTTGGTTATCCAATCTCGGCGGTGGGGGGTTATGCGAGAGATGCCAGAGTCGTAATGATGACCCTCCCAATACCCTCCCCCTGTGGGAAATTTCGGCCATCGGATTCTCAAAGTCCACATAGTAAACGTTTTCCTTAATCGTGGAGAGGCCGCAAAAGGGTTTCCCGTCAGCCATGCATGACCCCATCTGCAACAGCAACCATGTTTTGCCAAGACCACCCCTTCCGTGCAAGACCGTTATTGCCCCCTTTGGGATCAGTTTATCTATCACCCATTCAACTTCTATGTTTTGTTGGGAAATCTCTTGGAGTGTGGGAAGGGATAATTGATCGATTCCAATACCTGATCCTTCGTTCACAATAGCCATGATCTCTTGAACGATGCCCTCTCTTGCTTCGTGATATTCGAGTGAAGAATCTCTTATCTTGATAAGAGCATTCTCTAAGGTGAACTCCAACCTTCTCCGTTTTGAGAAGGTCTTCAGTTGGGCGACGTAATAATCAAGGTCAAAGCCGTCGATAAACTCGTCCACTAACTCAGCGACCTTGTAAGCTGGGATTCCTTTGGCTTGAACCTTCAACTCGTTTGACACGGAAACGAGTTCAACAGGAGCCTTCTTCTCATACAGAGATTTGATCGCTGAAAAAATATCCCTATTCCTCGGAGAAGAGAAGTCTTCAGCTTCCAGCTTGTCAATAATGATCTGGACATTCTCCGGGAATCTCAGACAAGCACCGAGAAGAACTCTTTCGACTTCTTCAGAGAGTGATTGAAATCTACCGGGCTGGATACGGTTCATTTCGGTTTCCCTTTTCGATTTCGTCTTGCCGACTCGTTCCCCTTCGGGAGAGCATTTCTCCCCGGAGCCTTTTAATCTGCTGTGCAAACTCAAAGGCGTTTACTGGTGTCCCAGCGTTGTAAACGTTTATGGCTTTGTAAAGGGCGGCGTCTACCGGAAAAATAAATAGAGTCTTTCCCGATTCGACCTTGAAGGATGGAAATTCTTTCAGGTGTATGGAGAGGAAGGCGGCAAGGTAAAGGTCAGCAGTAACGAAGTCCCTTTTCTGTTTCATGGTAGTCCCCTTTCAATTCCCTTTTTGAATGAGAATAAGACGGGCAGGATTATTACTCAAAAATAGAGACTTTCTTCGATTTTTTAGGAATAAAGGGGATGAAATCAGGGATAGATAGAAGGGGAATTATAGAGGTAATCAAGCACTGTGAATGGCGTTGTCAATGTCTTTTGAATCCAGGTTGGCGATATGTGGAAAGTTGTGGTTCTCCAAATATTCATTGATGATGATTGCTGTTCGGCCTTTAGCCTTCTCTCTCCTTATTTTCCCTTCTTCAGTCAAAATTCTATAAATGACAACCTGCATGGCTTTAAAAAATAAGATGGAGGGTCTGCTCCTTCTCATTTTTACATTTACCTTATTCAAATCATCAACCAACTTTCTTCGTTTCTGTAAGATGAAATCCTTTGCTTGCTTATCCTCTGGGGTTGGTATAGGGTGCTCTATTCTGGATTGCTCATCAAGAATTTTTGAATAAACCATTACCTGGAAAGATTTTCTAAAGTAATCGATCTCGTCGATTTCGGAATAGGTTTTTTTCTCTCCACCACTTTCTTGATACCTGCTCAGTCTTTCCTCTACCGCTTTACTGGTTTTGCCGAGAAGGGTTGGAACAACCAAAATCTTTTTGAGATGGGGTATCACCTTCTCCATCTTCCGATTCTCTTTGATTCTGGTTTTCACCACTCCCCTCGACGTTACATAGATGGACAAAAGAAAATCTTGGAGTGCAGTGTCGATTTTGCCCTTTGTTGAAGGATGAAGGTGGAGTTCCTTCAAAATTCTACCTGCGGGGTCGTTTTTTTTGCCTTTGTCTTCCTCGCCATAAACATCACGTGCTATGCGTTGGAGGGTTATATCAGGTGCTTTCCCCTTGAAAATAGGATCACTCAAAACACTTTCATGGAAGATGCTCTTACCGTCAAGGTAGGCATCCGCTAACCTTCCGGGTCTGCCTATGATTGCTCCCGGCTTTTCGGTTTCGGATTTCTTTGAACAATTTTCGCAAGTGTCATTCGGGCAGAATTCGTCCTTATTTACATCGCCCTTTCTGATAGGGCATTTCACAATTCCTTTCCTGGTTTGCATTTCCATTCCGTTGACTTATGGCTTCCTGCAAAAAGGCTTATCCCTCGTCCTTGCATGAGGGAGCCTTTCCGTCATTATCCCATATCAAACTTGGTCTGCCAAGAGATCAGGGGATTAGCTTAGGGGCAGGTTTTGTGGTGAATTCGCCGGGTATCCCTTTGGGAGGAGCTTCGGCTTTCGGAATTCCTCCGGGTGGTTCCGGCGGTAGAGTTCTTTCAGGCGGGATACCTCGCTCCGGTTCACCTTCGGTGGGTGGTAATGTAGATCGAAATACTTTTGGAGGTTCTCCCAAAAGTCTTCATCCGAAGAATAGCTCTTTTTTTTCTTGACCTTCATAGTGTCTCCAAATTTTCGGGTTTGGCAATTCCCTTTAACGGTTATCTTTAAAAAAACTACCGATACTTCTTATTCCAGTCAAACACAATTCCTTCCGTGATGATAGAATTTTCTTTGACAATGTTCCTTGGGGCGATTACTGCCTTAGCCATTACTCGTGATCCTGCCTCAACGTCCGAATCCTTCCCGATAAAAGCCGCTTTCCCTAAGTAGACTCCATCATGGATGGTGGAGAAGATGCACAACTCGCACAGGTCTGCAATCTCGCAATTTCTTCCGATTGTAACCCCAAGCCCTAAACTGACTTCCTCTCCAATCTTTGTCCCTTCACCGATCTTTATGCCCATTTTGTATGATTTCGTGAGCACATCTAATTTTTCTTGGAGATAAACATCATCTTCGGGGATACTCAGAAACTTCCCTATGATTAGTTCTGATTCTGGATCAAGTGGGGTTTTGGGTTTCTTCCATTCGTTGAACAGATTGACAAGATTTTGAATGGTGCTTTTTCCTATGGAGACCTTTGCTTCTGTCTCTACGCCTATTCTTCTCAAGAGGTCTTGTCCCTTGATCGTTAAAAACCCGGACTGGTCTAAGACTCCCTCCAATTCATGCCCAGGAATACCTTTGAAGATATGGTGAATCTCTGTCATGTTCGCCCCCGTGTTATCGGTTTTGGTCTCGTTCCTTGTTCTGATTCTCCTTACCTCTATCCCTAAGACTTCTTTTCGTCTCTCCGGCAAGTGAAATGATACAGGCAATTCCCGTGTTAGCGGCAGAAATCGCAAAATTCACTTTAATACACCCATGACCAGGGGGAGCAGTCGTCATGTCCCCCTTTAACCCTTATTCTCAAGAGGGGTATAGTCCAACTCTCTCACATAGAGCCTTCCCGCTTTCTCAAAAATTTTTCTGCACCGATTTTTAAAAATCGGCCTCTTCCTTAATACCTCATGTGGGAGAAAGATATGAGAAAAGTAAAATAAATAGATCACTCGCATACTTCTTTTAATAAAAGGTCAGAAACCGTTCCTGGGACGATAAAACGCCATTCAAATTCCTCTCCGCTTGAAGATAAAACGTCTCCATTTTTAGAATAACCCGTTGATGTTAGAAACCGCCATTTTTTTTCTGAACAGTTTACTTCCCATAGGCTTGTATCATGGCTCAAATTCTCATAACGTCTCCCCAGTTGGCCTACCATGCTAATTACACCTTTATCAGTAAATAAAGATTTGACCCATACCCGAACCATATTCTTGGATGGGCGAGTTATATTGCCTTCATCAAAGTAATTATAGCCAAATTCGTTCGTTGCATACAACTTCCAGCCCTTGACCAGAGGAGTTCGTGTTTCTGGCATTGGGTTTTGAGAATATTGCTTCTCTGTCTGTGACAGTATTTCTTCAAAAATGGGGTTAGGTTCACCTCGCTCCTTTTTTCTTATGTATGCCAAAAATGGGGATTCTTTTGAAGTTGAATCTTCGGAGAGAGTTGATGGCGGAGGATTAACATAAGACGATCTCCGGGGTTGCATATGTTCCAAGAAAGGAGAAAGTATAAACCAAAATATTAATGGAAACAAAAGTCCTCCTATCACAGCAGCACCCCAAGCCAATCTAACCTTGTGCTTCTTTGGCTTTTCCATGCCATTTATAATTTTCACTATCCCTATTCCAATCAGCCCGCCTATACCTCCTAAAAGTGCAGGAATACCCCCTCCATAAAGGAAGGCTTCATCAGGGGAAAAATGCATGAAGTTTGTAATACTTTTCCCGATTGCACCTCCAATAACCAAAAAGAATATCATCAAGGGTCGATAGGAGATAGTCTGCTTCTCCTCTTGGATTGGACTGACATGAGGGCGTGGTTGACCAAAAGGCTGTTCCGGTGGTGGTTGGAAACCACCGTAACTTTCATCACCTGTTTGAGTGGTTTGCTCTTCTTCTGGCGTTGGTGGGGGTTCATGTGGAGGAGGCTGTGACTTGGCATGGTTTCCCCTGTCCCCTGATGCTGTATATTGCTCACTTTTTCCGGCCATATAAGCCTTTAATATTTCGTAAGCTGAATTGATTTCCTTCAATTTCTCATTTGCTTTCTCTTTCAAGCGTGGATCGTTGGAGAATCGGTCGGGATGCCACACCTTCACCAAATCCTTGTAGGCTTCCCTTATTTCTTCTTCTGATGCTCCCGGATTGAGACCCAAGAGTCGATAGTATTTATCCATGTCGTTCATCCTGATTACTCCACCTTTTTTAATTCATCATTCGGTTCTTTTAAAACCCGTAACAACCAATATTAAACTCTAATCTCACATCACAAACCTTGAAGCTCAAGTTTTGCAATAGGAATCTGTCTATCGAAGCAGATAGAGCCTCTGTATGTTTCGCCAGGTTGGATTCGTATCAGAACAGCTTTTGGATTAAACTTATTTCTTGTCTCTGCCGGAGTAGGCCCGGAACTCCCCTGCCCCGGAGGGGGGAAATTCCATCGTGTGACCACGCTTCTTGATGTCGTGGCTAAGATGTTTCGCTCGGTGATCGTTTTCGGCTCTCGGTCGTTGTTTCGGATCACCAAGTCCACACAGGTTTCTTTTCGTTCTCCTACTACAGCACCGCTCACATTCCCCCATCGGTCGGAGTGGCCGCTAATGAATCCGCCGCCCATGTTAACATCATATGCAGAATAGCTTATGATCTCACACTCTCCTCTTTCTTTCTGAGCCTTATCAACGACCTCTTTGACTCGTTTTTCCAACTCCTTGGCATCATATCCCTTCTTCTCTCTCTTTAACCGTTCCCTCACTTCTTCCTCATACTGCTTCCTTGCTCGTGCCCGCTCTTCTGGGGTCATTAAGTCCTCTTCCGTGGTTCTGCTTTTCACCTTCTCCCTATATTTCTCAGGAATCGTGGCGGGGTCTTCGGTGAAATGAACAGTCCCCTTTTCATCTATCCATTTAAAGATTTCTGCATGAGTTGTTTGAAAAATCAGTAACCCACTAAATATGACAATCGACAAAACCAATGCAATCTTATCGAGCATCACTTTCATAATCTCCCTCCTCGTGACCCCGCCCCTTTTCCTCTGAGACTCAAGGATATTCTACGGAATAGCAACAAAATAGTCAATAACTATATTCCATTTTGGCATATTCCAAACTGGAATGTATCCTTGAACGGCAGAGAGTTCAGGAATCATGGCCACAACGATCTATTCAAAAGAACACAGGATATTGGTTGAAAGGCTAAAAAAGGCCCGGAAGGAAGCGGGGCTTGACCAAGAAGCCGTTGCAAAGCTCTTGAGAGTCACGCAATCCTACGTCTGTAAAATGGAATCAGGGCAGAGACGGATTGACATTGTTCAGCTAAAACGGTTCGCAAAAGTGTATAAGAAGAAAATTGAC
>Ga0315280_10000908_pt1 | contig 53391 bp, 51 predicted proteins | sample YL17G06_40_MG_FD_203697 | JGI IMG/M metagenome (GOLD analysis project Ga0315280, IMG submission 203697) | Sediment microbial communities from Yellowstone Lake, YNP, Wyoming, USA - YL17G06_40 | ecosystem: Environmental > Aquatic > Freshwater > Lake > Sediment | place: USA: Wyoming | collected... | reverse complement strand
ATGCTGGCGAGCTTATTTTAGGCAAAGAACTTGAAAACATGAGCGACGACGAGCTTGCTAGGAGAGTTGGAGAGACTGCTATTTTTGCTAGTATCACACCGGGTCAGAAACTCAAAATTATCAAAGCCTACCAAAAGATGGGCGAGATTGTTGCAATGACTGGTGATGGGGTCAATGACGCTCCAGCCTTAATCTCGGCTGATGTCGGTGTCGGTATGGGCAAGATTGGTACTGATGTGGCAAAAGAAGCATCTGATATAGTAATAACCGATGACAACCTTTCAACAATTTATAAGGCAGTGGAAGAGGGAAGAGTAATTTTTGAAAATTTAAAAAAAGTTGTTGGGTATATTTTAGCAGGTGCTTTTACTCTCCTTACCACTGTTTTGGCAAGTGTAATTTTAGGTCTTCCTTTACCATTAGCTCCCGCCCAAATCCTTTGGATAAATATCGTCACAGACACCGTCCCCGATATCGCTTTAGCCTTTGAGAAGAAAGATCAAGATTTAAAGAAAGCTGTTGTCTCACACCAAAAAAGAATTTTGGATAGCAAAAGCCTCTATCTTATTTTGTTGACTTCAATTACCCTATCAGTTTTCCTTGTATTGCTTTTTGCTATCGTTTTTGCAAGAACTGGAGATTTGGCTTTTTCTCGGACTTTGGTTTTTGCCACGATGGGATTTTCAACTTTAATTTTTGTTTTTTCTTTTCGAACACTTGGGCGTCTATTTTTCCAGATCCCACTTTTTTCTAACAGATTTCTTCTCACCTCCCAAATTTTTGCCTTTTTTGTCCTTTTGGCAGGAATCTACCTGCCGTTTTTCCAGAGTATCTTGCGTACCGTACCTCTTACTATCGCGAATTGGGTCGTCGTTTTCTTAGTGGGTCTCTCAGTCCTTTTTGTTGTTGAGTGTGGCAAATACCTACACATTCAAATTTCCAAAAACTTTAAATTTTAAATGTTTGAGATCTTTTTATTTCTTGCAAGCATTGTTATCATTGCCAAAGGCGCTTCCTTGTTTGCTGACTCATCAGTTAAGCTCTCTCTTCTCTTGCGTATTCCTCAAGCATTGGTAGGAGCCACGGTTGTTGCCATTGCTACTACTACTCCAGAGGCTACCGTTTCAGTCCTTTCTTCCTTGTCTGGACACTCAGGTCTCGCCTTGGGCAATGTTTTGGGTTCACCGGCTGTGAATATCGGTCTTGCTTTTTCGTTCTTGCTTCTTTTTTCTGAAGTTACTTTCAATAGACGGCTTCTTCATCATATTGTGATTTTGATAATTTCGATTTTCTTTTTGGAGACTGTTCTTTTTTTCAGGCGGTCTGTTGATAGTCTTGTGGCCTTCCTACTGTTGTTCTTTACTTTCTCCTTTTTAGCATATGAGTTTTTCCAAATGAGGAAGGAATTGGATTCTTATTTTGAAGGATTTTTGGAGGCAAAAGATGTGATTTCAGTTTTGGAAAGGTTTGTCCATTTTTTCAAATTACTTTTCTTTTTTTTCGTGGGTTTGGGACTGATTTTAATCGGAGGGACCATTTTAGTTCAGACTGGTGCAAAGCTTGCTAAGTTTTTGGGGGTCGGAGAGCTTTTTATCGGATTAACCCTTTTTGCTGTTGGGACCTCATTACCCGAGATCGTTTTGGCTGCAACCACTATTTGGAAAAAAACGTCCAGAATTTCATCTGGGAATCTGTTTGGGGCAAGTATTCTTACTCTGTCTTGGGTTTTAGGAACGGCTGCTCTTTTTGGCAGAATCAATGTTTCAGATCAGGTTTTACTTTTTGATCTTCCAGCAATTCTTGTTTTTGCTCTACTTACACTTTTGGGATTTCTTAATAAAATACCGAAAAAAGTTTTGGGTTTCCTTCTTCTCGTTTGTTATATTTTTTATATTGTTCTCTTGAAAAATTTTTAATTCTTTTTAACTCTTTGAGTATTAATTAATCCTTGAAATATGTCAAAATTTAAGTTTTCAAGGCTTGTAATTTGTAAATCAGCTTTAGAAAAATCCCCATTTTGTAGATACCTATTTGGAACAGCAATACAAAACATAGCTGCCGCTTTTGCGGCCGCAATTCCATTAGGTGAGTCTTCCAAAACTAAACATTCTCTTGGGTCAACTGCCAAGAGTGTTGCCGTCCTCAAAAAGATGTCAGGATGTGGTTTTGCCCTTTCAACCTGATCTCCTCCAACCAAAACTTTAAAATGGGTCCTTATCCCAAGCTGATCAACAGCCATTTCCACATAATGTAGATGGGCAGATGAAGCCACAGCTAGATCAAAGCATGATGAGAACATCTTTATTGATTCAACCGCTCCTGGCATTGGTTTTAAACCTTCTTGGGCGAGCATTAAGAAGGTTCCCCAGATTTTTTTCCCGATTGACTCTACACTGTCTTGAATGCCAAATCGTTGGGCAAAAAAAGAAGACAGCTTTCCTCTGCCCATGAGTTCAGTACGATATTCCTCTCGAATTTGAATTCCATAAGAATCAAGTACTATGCCGCAGGTTTTCCACCAGAGTTCTTCGCTGTCAACGATCAGCCCATCCAGATCGTAAATGATAGCTTTTATTGGAAAGGGACGGAGAATTTCGGGGTTTCCAGGTTGCCGTTGTTCTTGGTACATTTAGAATCAATGGGGCAGAAAAAATACTTTTTTAAAAAGAATGGCCTAGGAGGTGAGTAAGCCAGATTCTGTTGGTCCCAATAATCGGGATTGACGGTAATCTGTCTGAAAACGATGTCAAGATCGTTTTCCTCCGGTTTTTAACCGAAATGCCCCTGTTCTGGACCTTGGGGAAGCATCCTTAAAACGGTCCATTTCCGGGTTGCAGCGGGGAGGATTGCTCGTTTCACATCTACTCGTCTCTGTTGCTCTCCCCAAAGGTTAATTCCCTTGGAGTCCTAAAGACCATATGTAGGTAAAGCCTTTAGACACTAGTGGTTTCCCATAGCCGGTCTTGCCGGCCCACCCTGCTTCCTGCTGTCTGGACTTTCCTCCCCGACTTTATGTCGGGGTAGCCGTCCTTCCTCCTAGGCAAAGAAAATTTTAACAAATTAGGGGCGAAAAATCAATTTTTCTAGGGCTTGACAACTTCTTTTGCCTTGCGTCATTATTTAGCCAGAGATTACAAGCTAAGTTAAAAATCGGATCAGAGGAAAGGAGGTGAAAAATGAATAAACAAAATATGCGCCAAGCTTCCCAGGTCTTAATAGCCGGTGCTTTAATTGCAATTATTTTTTCAGCCATTGGCTTTTTATCTAGTACAGACGTTTGGCTAAACTCAACCACTTGGTTGTTGGTCACCTCAGTTTTAGGAATTTTTGCAGTATATTTAAGACTTGAAGCCTAAGAAAAAAAGAATAACTTAAACATAAGTCTTTACTTGTTCTGATATTTTTGGTGGTATAATCACTTCGAGAATGCTTGCCAAGCTTACCTCAGGAGCAGTCGTTGGTCTAGATAGTGTACCCGTTGGGGTTGAGGTCGATATTTCTGGTCAATCTTTGCCTTCTTTTACAATTGTTGGTTTGGCGGACAAAGCAGTCGAGGAATCAAAAGAAAGAGTTCGTTCTGCAATTAAAAATTCTGGTGGCCAATTTCCCGCCAAAAGAATAGTCGTCAATCTCGCTCCCGCCGACCTTCCCAAAGAAGGACCATCCTACGATTTACCGATTGCTTTAGGTATTCTTTTGGCCTCAGATCAACTTGCAGCAGATTTGAAATACTCACTCCTCTTGGGCGAGCTCTCCTTAGATGGTTCATTGTGCCATACTAAAGGGGTTTTACCACAAGTGATTTTGGCTAAAGAAAAAGGTTTAAAAAAAGTTTTTTTACCTTCTCAAAACGCCAAGGAAGCCTCAATTATTGAGGGAATAGAAATATATCCAGTGACAAATTTGGCCGAACTTCTAAGGCACCTGACTGGACAAATTACCATAAAACCTCAGCCAAAAATAGATATTGATACTCTCTTTGAGGAAATAGATGATTATGAATTTGATTTTTCTGAGATTGCCGGTCAAGAAAGTGCAAAACGAGCACTTGAAATCGCGGCAGCCGGCGGACACAACATTCTGATGCACGGGCCTCCCGGAGCAGGGAAGACACTTTTGGCCCGTGCGCTGCCTTCGATTTTACCCAAGTTGACATTTGAGGAAGCAATCGAGGTGACAAAAATCTATTCTGTTTCCGGACTCTTGAAAGGAAAAGAACATTTAGTCAAAAAGCGACCTTTTCGTTCACCTCATCACAGCACCTCTTTAGTTGGTTTGGTTGGCGGAGGTACGCATCCTAAACCCGGTGAGATTTCTCTTGCCCACAAAGGAGTTTTATTTTTGGACGAAGTTCCTCTTTTTGGTCCCCAAGCTCTTGAGTCCTTAAGGCAACCTTTAGAAGATGGATACGTGACGGTTTCTAGAGCGCAAGGAACCTTGACTTTCCCCGCCCAATTTATGCTGGTTGCCGCTTCTAATCCTTGCCCTTGTGGTTATAACTTAGATCCCCAAAAAGAGTGTATTTGTACTCCTTCTCAAATACTTCGCTATCAAAAAAGACTTTCAGGCCCATTTTTAGACAGAGTTGATATTGCAATAGAAGTACCGGCCGTAAAAATTCAAAAATTAGAAAAAAGTGAAGTGCAAGAAGAATCAAAAAAGATAAAGGAAAGAGTACAAAATGCAAGAGACAGACAGCTAAAAAGGTTTAAGGTTATGCCCATCGAAAGAAAAGGAAGAAAATTTTTTGCCAATTGTCAGATGACCAACAAAGAGGTAAAAGAATTTTGCCAGCTTGACAATAAATCTCTTGCTCTTCTTTCTAGTGCCGCCTCCCAGCTTGGCCTTTCAGCTCGAGGTTACATGAGAGTTTTAAAGGTGGCAAGAACAATTGCCGATCTTGATCAAAGCGATAAAATAGAGACTGCCCATGTTGCTGAGGCTCTGGGGTTAAGAATTAGACAAGAAGGCTAGTTTAGATCTTCCAACCGAACTTTTCCCTTTCTTTGTTGAATTAGCCGAGAAAAACCCCGAACAACCCATACTTTAATATATTCGGGGTTTTTCTTTTGGGGCAGACTTAAATATCTTCAAAAGAAATTCTTTAAGAAACTCCGATCTTAAACATTTTTGTGCCGCAGGAAGGACAAGTCGCACGAGCTGCTTTCTTTCCATTCTTCATCGTCACGGTTTGAAAGTTGTTTCCGACATCTTTCTTGGCGCGGCACTTAACACAGTACATTGTCATATTTTTCTATCTCACCTCCTTTGATGCCCTGAACGGGCGAGATTTAAATATAACTTGAAGCTATTTAGGTTCAGTGTGCCTAGAGTAGCACAAGCTCTAAAATATTGTCAAGTAGAGAACAATCTGGACGGCAAAAGCGAAAAGAGCAAGGATGACAATCCTTCGCAGGTCTGTCTTCAGATAAGAAAAATTTTCCATTGGGGTCTGTGGCTGATTCGTGGCTTGTGCTGGTTTTTCTTGTTGGTTTAACTCCTTTTTTTCTTGAGGCGCTTGCTGGATTGATGATAAGGAATAGAGGAATCTTTCTCTTCTTGCCGCAGCTTCAATTTTTTCTTTTTTTGTCTTTCTCACTTTAGTCTGGTAAGTATCTTAGCAAGGCTGAAAGCCAGTTGTCAATTTGGCCAGACATGTTTATCTTGACAAGATATTGTGGCTTGTGTTAAAAAAAGAGTACGAAATTTATCCAAGAAAGAAGTTGATGTCGGTTTTTGAACAACTATTGACAAAAAATCTTTTTATTTTTTTCCTTTTGGCTTTCCTTTGGCTTTCTTTTTTGACCTATTTTTTATATAGTATTTTGTCCCATTACAATCGTCTGATTAAAGACAAAAAGAGTGGCGATTTAAAATCAATTCTGGAAGAGTTATTAAGGGAGACAAAAACTACCAGGGAAAGTTTGGAAAAAATCAAAAAAGAACTGGAAAAAATTGAAAGCGAAAATTTTTCCCATGTTCAAAAGGCTTCTCTCATCAGGTTTAATCCCTTTGATGACGTTGGTGGTGATCAAAGTTTTGTCATTTCTCTCTTGGATGGTCGTGACAACGGTTTGGTTATTTCCTCACTTCACTCTCGAGCCGGTACAAGGATTTATGCCAAACCGATCGAACAAGGGAAACCAAAAGGCTTTGAGTTTTCAAAAGAAGAAGAGTTGGCAATAAAAAAAGCTCTGGGGAAGTCAAAGGTTGAATCATGATAGCAACTGTTAGTATTTCTGGTCTATCAGTAAAGAAGAAGATGATCTTTGGATTTTTGGGAGCCCTTGTTCTCTATGGATCATCTTTGGGGCTGTCTTATCTTATCTTTTCCATCCTTCTTTCACCTGGCGCTCCTCTTTTTTCCCCAGTTTCTAAATTAATTGGTGAGACTTCGCCCCAAACGACCGGTGGAACAGTTGCCTGTCCTTTAAATGGTGCTTTTTATTCCTCTTCCCAGGCGGAGAAATGGAGCCAAAGGCGACCCCTAGGTGTAATGTTTGATAACATTGTTGAGGCGCGACCCCAATCTGGTCTTTCACGGGCTGACATTATTTATGAGGCAGTAGCTGAAGGTGGAATAACAAGATTTCTGCCAGTTTTTCTTTGTCAAGACGCAGGCGATATTACCCCAGTTCGTTCAGCCAGGACTCACTATCTGATGTGGATTTCTGAATATGATGGTCTTTATTCCCACGTGGGAGGAGCAGGAGATGACCCAACAGTTAACGCAAAAGTTCGGGCAATGGGCCAAATTAGAGAATGGAAAATAAAGGATCTTGACCAGTTTAGCATTGGGTTTCCCACTTACTGGCGAGGATCAGATCGCTTTGCTCCTCATAATGTCCATACAACGACCAGCAAACTCTGGGAACAAGCAGCTAAAAAAGGTTGGGGTGCAAAAGACCAAGAATCGGGCAAACGTTGGGATGAAACTTTTCGCTCTTGGGTTTTTAAAGATGATTTGCTAAAAGAACAAAGAGGAGCAACTGCATCTGCCAAAGTAAATTTTTGGTCAAATCAAGAAGATTACGCCGTTACTTGGAAATATGACCCTGATAAAAATATTTATCTCCGATTTCATAAGGATCAAGCCCAAATTGATTCATTAACCAATGAGCAGATCGCCGCCCGAAATGTTATTGTCCAATTTGTGCCGGAGGAAGGATCATTAGACAAACATGCCCATGTTTTCTATAAATTAGAGGGAAAGGGTGAGGCCTTGATTTTTCAAGACGGAAAGGTTATAAAGGCTACTTGGCAAAAGTCCTCACGGACAGCACGGACAATTTATCTTGATTCAAAAGGAAAAGAGATTACATTTAATCGTGGTTTAATTTTTATCCAAACTGTTCCGGTTGGAGCGGAAGTTACGTATTAAAGTCCTGCCCGAAAAGTTAAAGGAGGTGTTTTAAGGGTGCAACTGAAAGATCTTTTTATTTCCAAGGTTCGGGTTAAAATTCTTCAATTATTCTTATCTCATCCCGATCAAATTTTCCATGTCCGAGAGATTGTAAGACGGGTGGAAGAGGAAATAAATGCAGTCAGACGCGAACTTGCCCACATGGAGAAAGCTGGGATGGTCACCTCAGAATGGCGGGCAAACAGAAGGTTTTATTCTTTCCGCAAAGATTATGTATTTTGGCAAGATCTTCTCTCGATGATCAATAAAACTGTTGGTTTAGGAGGAGACATTGTCAAGAATAAAGGCAGATTAGGCAGGATTAAATTCGCCATGCTAGCCGGCGATTTTGCCAGAGGCAAAGAAACCGGTCCAAATGATGTTGATCTTTTATTGGTCGGAAATGTCATAATGCCTGAAATTGGAGCATTGGTTAAAGAGGAAGAGGCGCGCCGTGAACGAGAGATAAACTATACCGTGATGACGGAGGAAGAGTTTAATTTTCGAAAAAGAAGAAGCGATCCGTTTTTGACCGGTATTTTGGCCAAGTCCCGTATCATGCTGATTGGTGACGAGGAAGAGCTTTTGAAAACTTAAACTCTTCGTTTCCCTGTTTTGTTAGTTTTCCATAACTTGATAAGAGTTAATTAGCTAAGATTTCTCATTTGCTTTCTTCTTGTTTTAGCCTTAGAATTGTCCATATGGCTGAAAACTTAATACTTTCTCCCTCAACACTTGGGCTTTTTAAAGAATGCCCAAGGTGCTTTTGGGTCCACATCAAACATGGTCATAAAAGACCGATGGGTCCATTTCCTTCTTTGCCATCGGGACTTGATCTTTTAATCAAAGAATATTTTGATAAATTTCGAGGCAGCCTTCCACCAGAACTTGAGGGGAAAATAGACGGTGTTCTTTTTGATGATTTAAAATTACTTGAAAAATGGAGAGATTGGAGGAGAGGGCTAAGAGTTGTTGATACCAAATCAAGAGTGGAGCTTGTCGGTGCTCTTGATGATTGTCTAGTATCTGACGGTTATTTTCTTCCCTTGGATTACAAAACCCGAGGTTTTGATCTAAAAGATGATTCGATGGATTACTACAAACACCAGCTTGATCTTTATACTTTGATGCTTGATCGAAATGGCTACAAAACTAGGTCGGAAGCTTATCTTTTATATTACATCCCGAGAACCTTAAAATCGGGAAGACTGGTCGAGTTTGAGATAACACCTTTAAAAGTTGAGACAAGCATTGACGACGCAAGAAAACTTATAAGAGATGCAATTAAACTTTTAGAAGGTCCGATTCCTCCTCACCATGAGGGTTGTGAATTCTGCCGTTGGCAAAAACGTTTGGAAGAGCTTGGTTAATAAGATTGACAATTAATAATAATTTTGGTATAGTTTGACAGTTGAAATGTGGATCTCAGAGCCAAAAGCTTTGAAGATTCAATTTAAAAACTAAATAACAAGTGATGCTAGAACTGTCCCGATCCATAATCGGGGTAAGCGCGGAAACTTCCTCCGCAAATCTACCTTTACCTGCTTCTTTAGGAGTAAGGGAATTCTGAAGCCAACTTCAGAAATTTGTAGCTGTAGTCAAACAGCGTTGGAGGGTAGATTAAGCATCCGACAACCCGAAAAAATCGACGGGTGTCAAGGAAGCCACCTAAGTGGCTACATCCCGATATAATATCGGGACAAGGGCGAAACTTAGGGGAAAGTTTAACTTTTTACTTCTTGTGCAATTCTTGACCCCACTCGTTGGGGTCTTTTTTTGTCTTTCCCCTTTTGTCCATGTCAGTTTTGGCGCGTCTTCTTTGCGCAATTTTTCCTGGCTCCCGTTCAGAAAGGAGTTCTTGGTGGAAAAGGAAAAAAATATTTTTCCCAAAGGAGAGAGCCAAAAAAAGAGGTTAATCTTGGCTGGTTTTTGTCTGAGTGTTATCGCTGCGGCGGCTTTGATTGGAAGATCAAATTGTGAAAATAACCAGTATAAGCTCCAAGATGATTTCCAACCAATGCCAGTCGGGGCCTTTATTATGCCAGATCAGACTTCGACTAATCTTCAAGAAAGATTGCTTGTTGAGCAAGAGAAACCAAGTGCTACACCAAGTCCCGCTGAGGCACCAACTCCTACTTCAGTACTAGGCGATGATAAAGAACGTATCCAGGCAACTGGTGGAACAATTATTCCTACCCAAAAACCGACAGAGCCCCAGCCTTCTATCTTAATGCAAGAATTACAACCAGGTGAGGAGAGAACCATTATCCCAACAGAAGTTGTATCTAATGAGCCTCAAGCTGATACCTCTATCAAAAGCACCAATGGCGAAATCGTCACTGGACCGGCCACTTACTACGGTGTTGATGATGGATACGGTCTGGAGAATTCTCTTGGTTGCACTGGTGAGTCATTTGATCCATATGATTCAACAACAGCGGCTAGACCTTGGAGTTCTCCCTTCAAATGTGGAGACAGAGTCGAAGTTTGTGACAATGACTCCTGTATTGAGGTTGTTATTAAGGATACTTGTCCAGGTTGTGATAACTTGGGGATTGTGATAGATCTCTCATATGGTGCCATGCAGAAACTTTCTCCCGGTACTGGAAAAACTTGGGTAACCCTCAAAAAGTTAGAGTAATCTTCAAAAAAGTTCTTGCGTAAAGTGGCGGAAGGAGCATATAATTTCTTCACATGCGGCGACCACGCCTTATTCTTTGGTTAATTATTTTTTTGACTCTTCTTGCCGTTGTCGTTGATTTTCCCAAAGTTCCCATTAAATTTCAACTCGGTCCATTAAAAATTGACACAATTCTTTCCCACCCCCGAATCGACTTTTCAAAAATCGGTATACCCTTAAAACGCGATCTTGAGCCAAAACTTGGTCTTGATTTACAAGGTGGAGCCCACTTGGTCCTCTTGGCCGATATGAAAGATATTGCGCCAGAGGACAGAAATAATGCCTTGGATTCGGCAGAACAGGTAATTGAAAGACGAGTCAATCTTTTTGGAGTAGCAGAGCCCGTCATCCAAACAGCAAAAATTGCCGGAGATTACAGAATAATTGTTGAGCTTCCGGGAGTAACCGATGTTTCTCAAGCTTTAAACCTAATTGGTAAAACAGCTCAACTTGATTTTCGTGAGCCAATTGGAGCTTCGCCTTCAGCCACCATGGCGGCCTTTGAACAAAATTTCAAAAAAACTGACTTGACCGGTAAAGATTTAAAAAGAGCACAGCTGACTTTTAGTCCGGAGACTGGCGAGCCTCAAGTGTCTTTGGAATTTAACTCAGATGGTGCCAAAAAATTTGAAGAGATAACAGCCAAGAATGTTCAAAAACCTGTTGCAATTTATCTGGATAATGAACTAATTTCCGCTCCAACTGTCCAAGAAAAAATAACTGGAGGAAGTGCGGTAATCACCGGAAAGTTCACAACAGCCGAAGCAAAGAATTTGGCAATTCAGTTGAATGCTGGTGCACTTCCTATTCCTATAAAAGTGATTGAGCAGAGAAACGTTGGTCCTACCTTAGGCGCCGCTTCAATTCAGAAAAGTTTTATTGCCGGTGGGGTTGGTTTTTCGATTATCGTTTTGTTCATGTTGGCCAATTACGGGCTAAATGGACTTTTGGCCAATGTTGCTCTTTTAATCTATACAGCAATTGTTTTTGCTATTTTTAAAACTCTTCCTGTGACCCTGACCCTGGCTGGAATTGCCGGTTTTATTCTCTCGATCGGTATGGCCGTTGATGCCAACATTCTTATTTTTGAAAGAATAAGAGAAGAGATTCGCTGGGGTAAGGAGAAATCGGCGGCAATTGATCTTGGATTCAATAGAGCCTGGTCTTCAATTCGCGACTCCAATATTTCTTCTCTCATTACTTGTACAATTTTGTTTTGGATGGGAATAGGTATTATTCGGGGTTTTGCCCTAACTTTGGCTATTGGGATTTTAGTTTCGATGTTTTCGGCAATTACCATTACCAGGACATTTTTGAGATTGATTTATCTTTCGCGGAGTGAAAGACGAAAGAACACGAATTCTGATCATGGGAATTCATAAACAATGAATGAGCAAAAGGAGCAAGAAAGAAAATTGGATTTTTTCCCAAAATTGCTTTTGGCGCTAGAAAAACGACAAAAGAAAATCATTAAGACCTTTAAAAAAAAGCATAAGAGGGTTTTAGCTTGGGCCCAAAAGAAAGGATACTCGCTTCCCCAGATTAAGACAAAGACGGCCAAAGTTTTGGCAACAGGCGCGTTTGGGGTCAGTTTATTTTTAGGAGCTGCCGCGCCGATTACTTCCTTGTCCATACCTCAAATTGAACAACATACCCAACTTGAAAAGGCCTTAAGTTTTGAGGAGAAGGAGGCAATGCGTCTGCAACTTCTTTCTTACTTAGGCAAGGTTGGGGCAAAGAGAAAGATTAATGAGAGTTTAATTGTGGATCTTATATCAAATATTACAAAAATGCCCATTGCCGCAAGCCTTGAGGGACAAAAATTACCTCAAATTATTGGCAAAATTGGGGGAGAGCAACACCTTCATCGATTCCCCGGAGAAAATTTATCTTACCATTTAGCTCAAAAATCAGATTGGGATAAATATCATTGGGCAGGAATGGCACCGTATCTCGGCGCCTGGGGCTATTTTGCCGATAGTAAAAATTCTCTTGACTCTGATTTGGCCCAAAAAGAAAGATATTATCTGGCCGTTCAGACATTTGCAATTCCAGGTTGGGAGAAAAATTGGCTGACTTTAAAAGACTGGTGGAAATTTCGTAAAATGCTAGTTTATAATCCTGCAAACGGGAAATCGGTTGTTGCAGTGGTTGCCGATTCAGGGCCAGCTACATACACTGGCAAAGATTTCGGTGGATCGCCGGAAGTGATGGAAGCCTTAGGACTGGCTGGGGGCCCTCGTCAAGGTGAGGTGATTATTCTTTTTTTGGACGATCCACAAGATCAAATTCCTTTAGGTATTCAAGAAGGAGGTGGATATGAAGCTAGTTACGCTTGATAGGAAAGCAATTTTTGTTGAATTTGGCCTTGATCATTTATCTGACGAACAGCAGGACAAAATCTGGCAGCTTTTAGAGGAGATTTTTAATTTAAGACTTTTGGATGAGATTCTTTCCCGTCTTGCCTTTGAGGAGCAAAAAAGTTTTCTTGATCTTCTGATGCGTCAAGAGGAAGAAGCAACTAAACTTGTAAGAGAGAGAGTAAAAGACTTTGATCTGTTAGTTTCAAAGATTGTTGAAAGTTGCAAAAAAGACTTTGCCCAAGATGTCAAAAAAGCAAAGCAAGGTTAAACATGATTGATATTGTCGGGAAAAAATATTTTTATTTTCTTTTATCCCTTGTCGTTATGGTTCCGGGGATAATTTTTTGGATCATTTCCGGTCTGCCTTTAGGAATTGATTTTACTGGCGGAACTTTGTGGGAGCTTAAATTTGAAAAGCCGCCGCAGGTCCAGGAATTTTCTAAATTTTTATCAGGAAAAAATTTGGAAATTTTTTCCGCCCAGCCAGCAGGCCAAAGTATAATTTTGAGATTAAAAGAGATTGATCAGACCAAGAAAGAGGAGGTTAAAAGAGAAATTGGGGGGAAATTTGGCAAAGTTGAAGAACTTCGATTTGAGACGGTCGGTCCGGTAATTTCCCGAGAACTTACCCGCAAAGCTTTAATCGCCATAGCTTTGGCCAGTGTGGCGATTGTTTTATATATTTCTTGGGCTTTTAGAGAAGTACCAAAACCGGCTTCCTCTTTTCGCTTTGGCATTTGTGCAATTCTTGCTCTTTTGCATGATGTTTTCGTGGTTGTTGGCGCTTTTGCTATCTTGGGAAAATTTTTAGGAGCAACGGTTGATTCGCTTTTTGTTACTGCACTTCTAACAATTATTGGCTTTTCAGTCCATGACACAATTGTTGTTTTTGATAGGATTAGGGAAAATTTGAAGAAGTTGGGAAATTATAGTTTCTCTCAAGTTGTTAATCATTCAATCCTTCAGACTCTCGGTCGATCATTAAGTACTTCTTTGACCGTCATTTTTGTATTGACCGCCCTTTTGCTTTTTGGTGGAGAAACAATTCGCTGGTTTATTGTCGCTCTTTTAATTGGTATAGTATCTGGAACCTATTCTTCAATTTTTACCGCTTCACCACTTCTCGTTCTCTGGCAGGAGATCTTGGAGAGAAGAAAGAAAATTTAAATAATTCTTTTCACCACGATCAAATCTTTTCTCTCAAGAAAATTTTTTGCATCTTCTTCCATTACCTTTCCACCTTCTTTTTCAGAAAGCCAACGGGTGTTTACTACTTTGCCATCTCCAACGTACATTGCCACGTGGCCGATGCCATTGGGAAATTCAGGATTATAGTGTCCCCATTTTCCTTTAATAAAAATTAAGTCGCCAATTTTTAGTTCTTTTAGGGTTGGTTCGACTCTTTTTCCTTGATGGGCTTGATCTAAGGCAGTTCTGGGAAGATTTGTCCCTATTTGTTTATAAAGATATTGGGTGAAGGAGGAACAATCAAAAATCTTTGGAGCTTCGTAAGGTTTTGCTCCATATTTGTAGGGTTTCCCAAGATGTTTTCTGGCAAAATGGACTAGCTTTTCTTGTTTTTTGCTTAGACTCATTGCTTTATTTCTTTGAGTCTTTTTAGTAAATATTCTCTTGTATTTTTATCTTTTTGCTCCACTGCTTCTTCAAAAAGCTGATTTAAAATTTGACCAACTTTTGGTCCTGGACCAATACCAAGTTCTCTCATCACATCATGGCCAGAAATTGCAAGGTCCGCCACTTTGAAAGGTGGATGGAGTTCTTCATCAATCATTTTCATAAATCGCCGCAAACGCCAACTAGTTGCTTCTTTTAATCCTCCACCCAAACGGTCACCAATTCGAAGATCAATCATATCTTTTATATTTTCTACGCCGACTCTCCTTATAAATCTTCTTACTGCTGCTGGTGTTGTCGCTTCATCAACTGTAAATTGATGCCAACGGACCAAGGTGATAAGTTTCTCTCTTTGCTGGCGAGAGAAATGAAGACGATTGGTAATCTCGCGGGCCATCCTTGAGCCAACAACTTCATGATTGTAAAAAGTGATTACTCCTTTTGAATCGCGGCCTTGGACTTTTGGTTTACCAATATCATGAAGGAGAGTGGCAAATCTGACTAGGGGATCTTTAGATGGACAATCTTCCAAGGATTTCAATGAATGGGTACCAACATCATAAATATGATGTCTGCCAGGTGAGGCTTGTTCAATGCTAAAGCAGGCCTCAAGTTCTGGCAAAATTTCTTTTAAAATGCCCGAATTTTTAAGAATTTGGAAGCCGTCAGCCGGATGATCGGTGGCTGAAATTTTGAAAATTTCGTCCCTTACTCTCTCGCCAGAAATTTTTTTAATAAGTGGTGCATTTTTTTGAATAGCCAAGAAAGTCTCCGGCTCGATTAAAAAACCAAGCTCAGTTGCAATTCGTATTGCCCTAAGCAAACGAAGGGCATCTTCTGAAAATCGTTGATTTGGATCTCCGACTGCTCTTATTATTTTTTTCTCCAAATCTTGCTGACCGTCAAAAGGATCAACAACTTTCAATGGTTTATCCGGGATAAAGCGAAGGGCCATGGCATTAATGGTAAAATCTCTGCGCTTTAAATCTTCCTCGATTGTTTCCCCCCAAATGACTTTTTCTGGATGGCGAAAATCACGATAGATTCCTTCGCTTCGGTAGGTAGTAATTTCATAAACCCCGGTTTTTTGGGCAAGTCCAACCGTTCCAAATTTGTTGTTGTAAAAAGCCTTAGAAGAAAAAATTGTTGTGATTTCTTCCGGTTTTGCGTTCGTGGCAAAATCCCAATCGGCCACTTTTTTCTTCATTAAAATGTCTCGAATCGCTCCACCAACAATATAAATTTCAAATCCTTCCGTTTGGGTTTTTTTAATTATTTCTAAAACCTGATCTGGAAGAGAAAAAACAATTTCCATAGCTGACCAAATTATATGAGAATTTTTTAAAAGTAGCAAAACTTTTACTAGAGGGAAGATTTTATTTGTTTAATAATAGTGCTAAGGTCTTTGGGATTTCTTATATTAACCCTTTCGACATTGATCGTTAAAACCGGCGCTAAATCAAAAGTTTTAATCCAGCTCTCATATCTTTGATTTAATTTTGATGAATAATTTACTGTGATTTTCTTCTCATAAGGCTCTCCTTTTTTCGCGATTTGTTTTAGAAGATAAGGGATAGATGCCTTGAGATAAACGATTAAATCTGGTTTGGGGAGGAACTCAAGAAGATCTGCATACATTTCCTCAAAAATTCCATAATCATCTTTTGTTAAAATTTTTAGTTCGTAAAGTGCTTGGATAAAAACTCGAAACTGTTCATGAAAACTTTCGTCTTGAAAAACAGGAACAACACTTTTTGTAATCTTTTTTTGCAGTCTGAAATTTTCCATTAAAAAATAAAGCTCTGATGGTAATGCCCACTTCTTCATATTTTTATAAAATTTCGACAAATAAGGGTTTTTTGAAGTATCAGCCAAAATTGCCTTTCCATCAAATTCTTTGGCTAATATTTTCACCCACTCTTTTTTTCCTACCCCAATATTTCCAGAGACTATTACATGGAAAAATGGGGCTTGTTCTGGTAAGAAATAATGTAGTGGTTTTCTCAAGATTCGCGCAATCTTTCCTAAAGAATCAACAGAGACTCTAAACTGCCCAGATTCTAACTGAGAAATAGTTGCTGCTGCATAGCCTGTTTTCTTTCCCAGTTGGTTTTGTGAAATTCCTATTTCCTCTCTGGCTTTTTTGACTTTTGTCCCAATATTTTTTCTTAGTTTATTCTTTGAGGCTATTTTCCCTCTTGACATATATTTTATAAATATCTAACATAAAATTAGATATTTGTGAACCCTTCTTATAAACCGTTTAATAATTATAAAGTTATTTATTAAAAATATCAAATAGATGAAAGTGGAACGAGAGGTTATAGCAGGAAGATCGTGCCCGTATACATTAGAAGAATTGTGGGGTTTCAGGAAAGAGCTTAGAGAAGCATTCGGTGACGATTTGGATTGGGCACTTACAAGGTTTGCTGAAAGATTTCAGGCTGATCCTCAAAGTGTTCCTGAGGAGGATAGAGATGTAGCTTGTAAGATATTCTATATGATGAAATTAATTCCTGCTGAGCCAAATCAAAATTAGAAAAATGAAAGAACAATTAGGAATTTGGGAAGGACAACAAGCAAATGCAACACTTGAAGGTTATCATTATAAGGCAAATTTTTATGCAACAAGACATGCCGGAACACGATACAACGACAAAGCAGATTGTTATTCAGAACCCAGGCCATATCAAGTATTTTGGTGGGAAGGGCAAGGAGAAGTTACTGATAGAAATACCAGCAAAAGACATCGGTTCCTTTTAAGAACTCTCGAACGGTGTACTTGTTGTTTTGTAGATAAAAAGGCATACGTTCACGATTTGGCAGGCAGTATTGTCTATTTTGAGATCACCGGAGAAACATTGGTCGCACCAAGACCTAATTTAGTCGACGAACGGCAAATCACTGACTTGGCTCTCAAAAAATTGATTGAACAAATTGAGGAGTTTGAATCTAAACCGCCTGAAGAAAAGAAAGATTTGATTCCCACATTAACTCCACAAGCTTTAGAAATTAATGATTTGGTGGAAGGTGGTCTGGCATTTGATTCTCAAGAACAGCGACACATGGTTCTTGCCTAAATTAGCATAATTAAAATGGTCATTAAACTCTGGTTAAAAAATTTTAGGGAAGATATAATGGAAAGAAGTGCTACAAAAGAACTGGCATTTTCAATCCCAGCAAACCCCTTCCTCAAAAGAAGAACTCATCAACATTCTTTTTAAAAACCGCGGTATAAATTCAAAAAGCAAGAAGGAAGAATTTTTAAATCCCACGCTTTCTACTTTTTTAAATTATAGATTGCCCCAAACTAAGAAAGCGGTTGACAGAATAAAAAAAGCAATTGAGAAAAATGAGCAAATTATTGTCTATTCCGATTATGACTGTGACGGGATCTGTGGTACAGCAATTTTGTGGGAAACACTTTATGAACTTGGTGCCAGAGTCTTACCTTACATCCCGCACAGGATAAAGGAAGGATATGGTTTGGCTGGAAAAGCTCTGAAAGAGTTAGCAAAGAATGACGCAAAGGTTGTAATAACAGTTGATCATGGGATAACTGCCGTGAAAGAGGCGGAGTTAGCTAAGAAATTAGGAATCGATCTTATCATCACCGACCACCATTTGCCGCCTTCCAGACTTCCCAACTCTTATGCCATAGTTCATGCCACTCAACTTTGTGGGGCAAGTGTTGCATTTCTTCTTGCTTACGCCGCGTGGAAATCTTTTGGCAAATCAAAGGAGGAATTCTTAGATAAGTTGGATTTGGCAACAATTGCCACTATTTCTGATATGGTTCCCTTAAAGGCATTGAATAGGACCGTTGTAAAATTCGGTTTAAATTTTTTGCAAAATACGAAAAGACCGGGGTTATTAGCCATTTCCCAACAAGCCCGAATCAACCCCTTGCATATCGGTACTTTCGAGATTTCCCACATTATTGCTCCAAGGCTTAATGCTTCCGGCAGATTGGAGAATGCGATAGATTCTCTAAGACTACTTTGTACCAAAAGAAAAGATCAAGCAGACCAACTAGCCAAGCATCTTGATAAAGTCAATGCCAGACGTCAGAAGATGACAGAAACACAAGTTAATCTGGCTAAAGAAATTTATCAAGGAGAAGAGTTTTTGGGAATTCTGGCGCATGAGGATTTTCATGAGGGAGTTATCGGTCTTGTCGCTCAAAAGTTGACCGAGCAATACCATCGACCAATGGTTGTTATTGCCCAAAGTGAAAGATTTTCCAAAGGTTCAGCAAGATCGGTTCCTGGATTTGATATTGTTGAAGCTTTGCGATCTTGTAGTGAATTTTTAGTCGAAGTTGGTGGTCATCCCCAGGCCGCTGGTTTTAAAATCGAAAGTAAAAAAATTGAAATTTTTAAGGAGAAAATTACTCAATTTGCTCAAAACAATTTCTCTGAAGAAACTCTATCCAGGACTTTGGATATTGATTGCCCACTTGAACTTGAAAAAGTTAACCAGGATTGGTTTTTACAGATTCAGAAGCTTGAACCTTTTGGAGTTGGTAATCCTGAGCCTCTTTTTCTCTCCAAAGATGTGGTACTTGACGATGTACGTACAGTTGGTCAAAATTCTCAGCATCTTAAGTTTCAAGTTTTAGGGTTTGATGCAATCGGTTTTAGTTTAGGAGACAAGAAACCTGACCTAAGACCCGGCGATTCGGTTGATATTGTCTATGCTCTTTTACAAGACAATTGGAATGGTGGAAAAAGATTGCAGCTTAAAATTAAAGATCTCAGAAAGAATTAAGTTTTTTATTGATCCTCTTCGAAATTACCGCTATAGGAAAAAACAGCTCGGTCTGGATCATTTGGATCTAAAAAGGTATACCAATCTGCACCCTCAGGCTGTTTGTCGTAGATTCGGTAAATTTCACCTTCTACCTGTATTGCAACTGGGATTACCGTGCCGGGTTCAAGCCATCCTATTTGGTTTGGCTCAGAAGGATCTGGATGTGGGCTGTTTCTTAGGTTTGCTCCATCTGGGCCGACAACCAAATTTCTCACTACCCTTCCTTCTTGTTCCAGTTCATCAGTCTCACTCAGACTTTCCAATAAATTTCTTGCGTGTCTTTGATCACTAGTCTGCAGCAAGGAGCTGTATTTTTCTTCTATAGCTCCGGGAAGTTGTATGACATTTTCAATGGCCCCCTTCCCAAGGTTTGCAATTTCCGAAGGATGTTCGATGACTTGTTTGGCTCCAACGACTCCGATGATGCCTGCCAAACCCATCGTACCATAGCGTAACAACGGTTTACGGGCGCGTCGTGCAGTACGTCGTGCTTTATTACCTAGGGCTCCTAACGCTCTTCGCCTTAGTCCTCGTTTCTTGGGTTCTAGATCATCAAATGGCGGTTCGCCTTCTATCATAGTGCAAATATTATAGGGTAGGAAATAATAAAATGCAAGAGGCAAAAATACTGAAATTCAGTTCAAAAACGCTAGCCTAATTAAAATCGTTGAGATTCTTGAGTCCCCGAACCGGGCAACCTTATCTCTCCAAGAGCAGTTTGCAGTTCTCGTAATTTATCAGGAGGCATGTCAACTCTAATTTCTCCCAGAGGAGTTCTTAGAACCCGTTCTCTTCCGGTTACGAGTTTAGCCTGTGGTCTCAAAGCTGCCTCCGTTTGTTCAGCACGAATCCTGCGTGGGATACTCCACCGACCTGGTCCGCGTCCAGGTATTTGATCGCCAAACGTTCTTCGGATATTTTTTATCTGTATCTGTCTTTCTTTTGCTCCCATATTTTGACCCAACAAAAAATCCCTTTTTAGGGAGTTTTTTCTCTACTTTTAATTATTTGATCCAAAAAAATTATAGTTTTTTAAAGAAAAGCTTGTCAAGTAGCTATTTTTCCATTACAATTGCATACAAGTCCATGCAAAGAACACTTACCAAAGAGACTAAAGAAAAAATTGGCCAAAAGATAACACTTGCTGGTTGGGTTAATTCCAGACGTGATCATGGAAAGCTAATCTTTATCGATCTTCGCGATAGATCTGGAATCGTCCAAGTTGTTTGTGGGGATGAAGCAAAGGATATAAAATCAGAGTTCGTTATTGAGGTTGAAGGTGAAGTAAAAAAAAGACCGGCAAATCTCATCAATCCAAAAATTGAAACTGGGGCAATTGAAATAAAAGCAAAAAAAATTAAAATTCTTGCTCAATCAAATTCGCTACCCTTCCCAATTAACACGGACGGTCATGAAATAGAGGAAGAATTAAGGCTCAAATACCGCTATTTAGATTTAAGACGGCCCCGCTTGCAAAAAATAATTCGACTTCGATCAGATCTAGTACAGCATGCTCGTGAGTATCTTTTTGCCAATGATTTTGTGGAAATTGAAACGCCATTTTTAACCAAGTCAACACCAGAAGGATCACGAGATTTTATAGTCCCCTCACGGCTTCAACCAGGTAAATTTTATGCCTTGCCCCAATCCCCCCAGCAATACAAACAGCTTCTAATGGTTGCTGGTTTTGAAAGGTATTTTCAAATTGCCAGATGCCTTCGTGACGAAGATCTACGGGCTGATCGGGCTTTTGAACACACTCAAATTGATATTGAAATGAGCTTTATTGAAAGGGAAGATGTGATAGCGATGGTTGAGGGGTTGGCGATTTATGTTTTTGAAAAATTAGGTGCCAAAATTAAACAAAAACCATTTCCCATTTTTCGTTATGAAGAAGCGATGAAAAAATTTGACAGCGATAAATTTGATCTTCGAAACGAAAAAGAAAAGAAAGAAAATGTTTTAGCATTCGCTTGGGTTATTGATTTCCCGTTTTTTGAAAAAACGCCGGAGGGAAACTGGACTTATACTCACAATCCTTTTTCCGATCCAATACCGAAGCACAAGCAAGCATTCCTGAAAGGACAGATCGAAGGTATTCTGACAACCCAATATGATTTAGTATGCAATGGTGTCGAAGTAGCCGGAGGTAGCATCCGTAGTAATGATCCTAAGGTGCTTTCAAAAGTTTTTGAGGTTTTAGGTTATTCAACTGCTGATATCGAGAAAAAATTTGGTCATATGTTAGAAGCCTTTCATTTCGGAGCTCCGCCTCACGGTGGAATAGCCTGTGGCATAGATAGGTGGTTAATGATTTTAACAAAAGAAACAGATCTTCGAGAAGTTGTGGCTTTCCCAACGACTTCTAGCGGAAGAGCTGCCGTTATGGATGCGCCTTCGGCAGTGGACCCAGAACAACTTGCAGAATTGGGATTAAAGATTGTAAAGCCAAAAAAGGCAAAGTGAATAAGTTTTGCCAAATCTTGCTCCGTAAACCTTTTTTATTTTTAATTTTACCAATTTTTATCTTTAGTCCTGGTAGCGGATATTATCAGACAATTATTTTAGGGAACAAAGATCCACTTTTTAGAGAAGCTCCAATCAAGTTGCCGCCAACGCCTTCTTACCCAATTAAAAACTCAACATTTGAGATGCCATTAGTTTCGGCTAAGTCGGTCTATGCTTTTGATCCGGATTCGCAGGTTTCACTTTTTGAAAAAAACACTCAAGAAAATCTACGACCAGCATCTTTGACGAAATTAATGACGGCGCTGGTAGTTTTGGAGCATTGCGATCCAAAAACAATAATAACTGTCGGGAAAATATCAGAGAACGGTTCACTCATGGGGCTTGTTGAAGGGGAAAGAATTACAATTGAGTCGCTGCTTTACGGCTTGCTTTTGCCTTCAGGGAATGATGCTGCTTATGTGTTGGCCGAGGGTTGCCTAGGTTCGGTTGAACACTTTGTTTACTCCATGAATAGAAAAGCCCAGTATCTGGGTATGAAAAATACCCATTTTACTAATCCAGCTGGTTTTGACAATCCCAATCATTATTCAAATGCCCGAGATTTAGCTATTCTTTCTCAGGAGTCTTTAAAAAATGAGATGATTTCAAAAATAATAAGAACAAAGGCATTGGATGTGACAGACATTTCAGGGCAAATGGTGCATGGGCTAGAAAACTTAAATGAACTCCTTGATAATCCAGAAGTGCTAGGAATAAAAACAGGTAGAACCCAAGCCGCTGGTGAGAACTTAATATTAGCAAGAAAGAAGAATGGCCATACGGTAATCGTTATTATTTTGGGGAGTCAAGATCGTTTCAGTGAAGGAAGATTGATTTCCGATTGGATTTTTAAAAATTTTGATTGGCGCAATTTTTAAAACTTACTTTCTAACCTTTTATCCAAGCCCCTTGGACTGCCGGAACTAAAGCCCGAAAACCGTCATCTCCATCAAAGACGAAAACTGGTTGGAAAAACATGGGCAGATTTTTTGTCTCCAGATAGGAAAGATACACTTTTCTTACGGTTGCAATTGGTCCTTTCGTCGAAATGACAATGCCTTTACCGATCTTTAGCTCATCAAAGGCTTCTTGGGAGGTTTTTAAGGGATAAGTTGCCCAGGTTTTTATATCGACTGGCCAATAAGTGAAGTTTACTCCAACGATTTGCTTCTTAGATTCCTTTAATGGAGATACTAAGACCCAAATATTTGCTTTATCTTTTTCCAATGGTAGAATTGGCAGTTTTTCCAAATCCTGACGATAGAAATCAACTCTTATAAGCTGGGTCTCTCCGACACTTTTTGCATCTTTCAAATCTCGATCTTCCAGTTTTAAAAGTTTTGTTTGGATTTTCGCATCGGGGAAGTCGGAAGTTGTGGCGATATTGTCTCTTAGGAAATTTTTGGCTTGTCCAATGGCATCTTGAGGCCTGAGTTGTCCAGCGAGACTCAAGATTTCTGGAAATTGATAGAGATCAGAAGTGATAGAAAAACTGCCAGTCACAATATCAATAGTTAAAGTTCGACCATAGATCTCAGCATCTTGAAAAACATATATTCTGTCTGAGAATTGTTGGAGGATTGGAGAGAAACCTAATCTGGCTGCCTTCTGTTTCGCTTTTTCTCCAGAAAGAATTGATGCAGGAGGTTGACTGACTTTAAAGACTTTAGCTTGGGTTGGCAGTTGTGGTAGTTTTCCTTCAATCGTTTCAATTTCATAACTAATTTTTGCCGAACTTGTGGCAAACGATCCTCCTGAAAAATCAAGGGGTGGCAATTGGCCAAAACTTACTGAAGGAGCGGGGGTTGGTGGTGGGCTTATACTTCTCCAAATTTGTTTGCCCAAACCCCAAAAAATCCTAAGCCCTATGAGTATGCCCACAATAATTACTCCAAAAATTAGGACTTGTTTTGTCAGATAAGCGGTACGTGTTAAAGAAGTCATCTCTCAACTTTTACAATACCCCAACGGGATGCTAAAATTCAAACGCCAATGGAAAATGTGAAAGTTCGGATTGCCCCTTCACCAACCGGTGTGCCTCACATCGGAACTACCAGAACGGCTCTTTTTAATTTTCTTTTTGCTCGTTCCCACAAAGGGAAATTTATTTTGCGTATTGAGGATACCGATCGGGAGAGACTAGTTCCAGAGAGCCTTCCACAAATTCTAGAAATTTTGCGATTTTTGGGAGTTGTTTGGGATGAAGGTCCGTATTACCAATCAGAGAGGCTGTCTTTATATCTAGAATTTGCCAAGAAATTAGTTGATCAAAAAAAAGCATACTATTGTTTTTGTACCCCTAGGCGTCTAGACGAAATGAGAAAAGCCCAACAAAAAAAAGGCTTACCTCCAAAATATGACAGAACTTGTCTTAAACTTTCCGCAGATGAGGTTAACAAAAAAAATTCAGCCGGCATCCCTCATACAATAAGGCTAAAAATTCCAGATAAAGGTGAGACTTCCTGGGTCGACCTAGTTCACGGCGAAATAATTTTTAAAAATTCCGATCTTGATGATCAAATTCTTTTAAAATCCGACGGCTGGCCGACATATCACTTGGCAGTTGTTGTTGACGATTATTTAATGAAAATTACCTATGTTTTGAGGGGTGATGAATGGATTTCTTCAACTCCAAAACATTTAATTTTGTATCAAGCCTTGGGTTGGAAGCCCCCAGAATTTGTCCACCTGCCAATTGTCCTAGGGTCTGATAAAACAAAACTTTCCAAAAGGCACGGAGCAAAATCAGTTTTGGAATATCGTGACGAAGGATATCTTCCAGAAGCCTTAATAAATTTCATGGCTCTTTTAGGTTGGTCTCCGAAAACTGATCAAGAGTTTTTTTCTGTCGAAGAGTTAATAAAAACCTTCGACATTAAAGGGATAAATCCAACAAGCCCCATTTTTAATTTAGAAAAATTGCAGTGGTTTAATGAACAATGGATAAAAAAATTAAGCGTTAAAGATTTAAGTAAAAGATTAGAAAGCTTTGTTCCAGACGAGTGGGACAAACAAGTTATAGAAAAACTTCTTCCACTGGCTAAAGAAAGGATGAAGACCCTGAAAGATTTTGCTAAACTTTCAGATTATATTTTTGCTAAAAAAATTAAAGTTAGTCTAAAATCCAAAGAAGCAAAAATTTTGAGATATTTTTTGAACGAGATTGAGGAGATCAAAAGCTGGAAGACCGATAAATTACGGCAAACGAGTGAAAAATTTGCAAAAAAAACTGGCTTGGAAAACAAAGATCTTTTTATGCTTATCCGAAAAGCAATTTCTGGCAAAGAAGTGACCTTGCCACTTTTTGAATCGATGGAAATTTTAGGAAGAGGAGAGACCTTAAAGAGGATAGAATCCGCAATCAAACAATAATTTGAGCCTTCACCTTTTGAATTCCAGCTTCAATTTTGCTAAACTTACATTGTTTTGCCGGGTCTGCTAACTTGCCCCGCCAAAATTATGCAATGCTTTGTTTATATTTTAAAGAATAATCGAGGCAAACATTATATCGGAATCACAAAATTGCCAATCGATAAGAGGCTGGAAAGACATAACAATGGTGACGTGTTTTCGACTCGGGCAGGTAGACCTTGGAAGATTGTTTATCTTGAGAAGTACGATAATTATATAACCGCTCGATCTAGGGAAAAACAAATCAAAAGTTGGCATGGAGGTAACGCGTTCAAGAAACTTATATCCAGTGCTGCGGGGTCGTCTAATGGTAGGACCGCAGACTCTGGATCTGCGTATCTAGGTTCGAATCCTAGCCCCGCAGCTCTGGGTATAAGAAATAAGTTTGGCGGGCTTGCCTCGCCAAATAGGCGGGGTGAATAGGACGTCACGCTCTCCGCAACTTGCGGAGTAAACTGGTTTACCACGCTTAGGCGTGGCCTGTTTAATCTAGCTTGTCCCGCTTTAAACGCGGGGGTTCGAATCCTGGCCCCCAAGCACAAGTTTTATCAGTGCTAAAGGCCAGGATGAGAAGTTTACCCTGAGCAAAGTCGAAGGGAATCCTAGCCCGGCAGCCAGTACGGGCACCCCCAAGGCGACTGGGTTACTCAAAACATCGTAATTTCACACTAAGCAGATTCTTGCCTCTTGTCTACCCAAGGACTGTGTAGTAAAATCTTAAGTGTGACTAGGAATCAAGAAAAACTTATACGATTCATAGCCGACTTCAGGATTAAATTCGGTACCTCTCCCACGCTCCAGGAAATGGTGAAAGGTATTGGTGTTTTCGACCATAAATCTGTAAGTGGTATTATTTCCACTCTTGTAAAACAAGGATATTTAGAGAGAGGGAGACAAAAAATTAGGTCAATTCGTTTAACAGATAAGACACTTGAATTTCTAAACATTTCGCTTTACCGCCGTCAAAAGTTAGAAGAATTTAGTTATTCCTACCGACAAACGATACCCGCAGGTAGCGAAGCGGTCACCTCTTCCGCTCTGGATCATGTTGGGCACGGTGAACAATCAATAAAGACTGATGGAACCAATCTGGCTAATGATCTGCGAATGATTGTGGGAAATACTGTGTCCAGTATTGCGACCCGAATAACTAAAAACGAGGAAATGGGAATAATTTTTGGCTGGGCACTGCTCCTGACGGGACTAACTTGGGCAAATACTGCGATAATCGGAAACGGAACAAATGCGCTTGTCTATTCTGCCATCGAAGCGGTGGTAATTAAAAACTTTTTAAACAAATAACACAATGAGTCTTGGAATTAATACAACAACACCAGAAGGAATTGTTTTAGCCGCCGACAGTCGGCAGTCGTACCGCAACCAGAAAGGTATGAGCAGGATTGGTTCAGATTCTGCGTCAAAGGTTTTTAAGATAAATGATAGAGCGGGTTTGATTGTGGCGGGACTAGCGTTTCTTCCTGAAAATGGAGTATTAAAAAATATCAGCAGGTTTGTTGAGGAATTTAAGAGAAGCATCGAGGCGGAGAAAATTACGATTATAGAAACTGCCCAAAAGCTGAAAGATTTTTTTGAAGAAAAGTATCAATACAAAAATCAACTAGAGACTCTGCCTAATCAAATAAAAGCGGATTTGGAGCGGCAGGGTTGTCAAATTATTGACATTAAAGAAGAAAGCGGCCATGTTAAATTCAAATTTAAGGACCCAAAAGGAATTCAAAAAGAAGGTATTGCAGGTGTAGAGCAATTGCAGTTTATCGTTGCTGGTTTCAATAAAGACGGCTCGCATCAAGTCGTGTTGGTTTATGTTCCAGGGAATGTTGAGCTTAAAAGAGACAGCACAAAACGAGGGCAAGAATACGGAGCGAGTTGGATAGGTCAGATTGACGTTGTGTCGAGGATTGTTCTCGGTTTTGATGGACGTATTGGTAATTTGCCAGCCATGCAAAAAGCTGCTTCCGAAATTGGTACGCCGGAAGTTCAGAAACAATTGCGAAGTTTGGAATACGTTATTCAGTGGGGCACGATGACCTTGCAAGACGGAATTGACTTCAGTACCTTAGCGATCGGCACAACAACGGCAATCCAGAGGTTTTCTGATGGCATTGCCGGTGACCCAGGGGATATTCCTGGTGTCGGCGGACCCGTCGATGTGGCAGTGATCACGCCGGAAAAAGGTTTTGTTTGGATTGTTAAAAAGATGTTGGCTGTTGGAGAGCATGTTGTAGATATTGAACAATTTTCAAACCTTAATATCGAATCCCGACTTAAAGATAAATTAAAAAAATAAATCGTAAATTAGACAAATTTTATTACAAGGACTAAATTGTCCTAGACCGGCACGCTCAATTTTTCAGGACTATAACCCTAGGTATCCTATCCGGCTATAAGGATAATTGGGTGGCAGACCGGCACGCTCAGCAAGAATGATAATTAAAAGAAAATAAATTTTAGTAGATGATGACAATTTTTTCACTCAAAACAGTTTCACTTTCTATATTAGTTCATAACAATAGTCTCAGGTGGTAAATTCTGACCCGGTAGCTTTTTCTTCCCCTTCAACGTTTGGCTTGTCGATGGTATACTTTGTTGGTTTAATTTTTACCCGCCTAATAGGATATGTCAGCTGAAAGAAAGTCTGGAGAACAACCGGATTTCATCTTTGACAGGCTTTACGAGAGACTCGAATTTACCCCAGATGATTTGAGGTTGTTTCAAACAAAAGAGCTTACAAGGCTAAGACAAGTCTCACTTTCAGCTACTCCAACTTGGATTGTTCCGGCTGGAATTTGTGCAACAAAATTTGAACATTCTGTGGGAGTTTGGCATCTGGCGCGGGTAGTAGGACAGCGACCAGAATTTTGTGATTTTGTAAAAGATTTAGCCTTTGCTGCTTTGGCACATGATTTAGGAACACCTCCATTTTCCCATGCAAGTGAACGTTTCTTGATGAAACTTATTGGTAAAAATCACGAAGAGTTTGCAGAAGACGTACTTGATAATTCAGAATTTTCAAGAGAAGTAGAAAGACAAGGCGGTTCACCAGAAATAGTGACAAAGCTTGTAAAAGGAGAGTACAAACCACTAAGCGACATTATCAATGGATCAATTGATCTTGACAATCTTGACAATTCTTTACGATACGGTTTGAGTATGGGGCTTTTTAGAGAACATCTTTACTCTCCCGAAAACTTGGCACAGGCTTTTGCAATGAGAGGTGGAAGACTGGTTTTGTTGCCCGGGTACGATCAAGATTTAGAAGGTTGGGAAGAATGCAGGAGGAAAGTTTATAAATTCGGTTCTAGTCCAGCCAATATGTCTCCAGGAATGATGATGGTCAGAGCAATGGATTTTGCCGTGCGAGAAGGCGAAATAAAAAGAGACTTCTTTTTTAAAAATGATGCTGAGGCTTTCTCTTATCTTGTCACAGAGTGCAATCCGAGAACAAAAATACTAGTAGAAATGGTGCAGAAGTGGATGTTCTATTCTCGCATCTTTAACTTTTCCACCTCCCAGCCAACAGATTATATAATGGACTTTTTTTCAGACGTGGACAATCGCGGAATTTTAGCCGATGAAATAAGCTCTTTACTTAAAGCACCGCCAGAAGAAGTTTGTGTTTATCTAGGCAAAGACAAGGGTTTTAAGAGAATCCATATTCCGATACTTGATGATAGAGGAGAGGAGCAGGAACGTCCCGCCGCAAGTGAACTGGCTTGGATGGCCCAGGTGTACGTTCATCCAAGATGGGCTGGGAGGAGCGAAAGAGTTAGTGAGTTTATGAAGGAAAGGTTGGAATAGGCCCCTTCGATTTTGTTAGTCAAAAGCCCGCTGAAAAAACCAAAATATTGACTTGACAGTAGCTTTCAGGTTCGTGCCATAATAGATAAGAAGGGTGAAAGATGGCTGACATAATGCAGGACGATTTTAAGAAACTTCTGACCGAAATTATCCAAAAACAGATTATAATCTTAGGACCGCAGATTGCAATTTTAAAAGCAAGAAATGTATCTGGGTTGAACGTGGCTGATGATGGAACAGTAAATAGGATAGAAGGAGACCCAAGCTCCAAACTCCAAGAATTAATCGATGAATATGTTTCACTGTCAGGTCTTATTGTCAAAAAAACAATGGAGCCTTTGCTTGAGAAATATCCTGGCTTAAAAATTACAGAGGGGAAGGTGGAGTGAGAAAGTTTTTAGTTTTTCTGAACATCGTTTGTTTTGCTTTATTGTTTACCAAGCCTGTTTGGGGGGCCTTGGGGGATGAGGTGACAGAAGTTCCCCAGTCGATTCTTGTAGCCGAATGGGCGGTGGAAGTTTTGGTTTTGGCTCTGGTTGGTGGAATTATTTACAGTATCATCCGGGCAATTCAGGTCTATGGCGGGTTGATCGGCAATTCGCTAAAGATTGTGGGACTGGGAATTTTCTTTCTGGCGATCGAATCCATAAATAGGGTATTAGAAAGGTTTGGAATGGATTATCTCCAGAATAGCCTTGGTCCTCAGGGTAAAGAACTTCTTTTTGCCATTCTTAAGGCTCTTGCTCTTTTGATTCTGGCCATTGGCTTCCAGACCCTGACTACTGTTTTTCATAAACCGTCTAAAGAAAAGTAAAATGTTGCTTCTTCTCATTCTGGCCTTGCTCCTTTTTTTGGTGGTCAATCTTGTCCTTGTCTTTCTTTTCTACAAAAAAGCACTAAAGTCAGAGAAGGTTTTGTTGGAAAGGGAGCAAGAATTAACAAGAAGAGTTTATGAGATAGCAATCTTAAAAGAGATAGGGGAAAGGATTGGTTATTCACTGGATGTAGCCAACGTTATTGAAATTATTTGTGGTTCTTTAGGCAAACTTTTTTCTTATTCTACAGCTTCTTCCATCCTGATTTCCGATCATAAACTAATTTTTAAATGTTTTCTGGAGGAGTCGGTAGATAAGGTATTTATTGAAAACATCAAGCACAAAATGCTGGCTTCCCTCTCTGCCCTTCTGGGTGAGGATGTTTCAAAAAGAGAGACAGAAGAGGTAATCTCCGGTACAGTTTTAGATGAAGAAAAAAAGCACGAGGTTGGATCATTTTTTAACATACCTCTTGTAATAGAGGGCCAGATTGTTGGCCTTATAAATATCGCATCGGAAAGAAAAGGACTTTACAAAGAGGAGGAGATGACAATCCTTTATAAAATTACTGCTCAAGCATCCGACGCCATATCCAAACTTCAGCACGTCTTAAAAACGGAAAAAGGAAAGCTTGAGTCGATGGTTTCTTCAATGTCCGATGGAGTAATTATGACTGATAGGGACACCAAAGTTTTGGTTGCCAATCCTAAGGCAAAGGAGATGCTTGGGATATCTCACGACAAAGAGGTAACGATCTATGAGATCGTAGATGCTTTAACCGGCAAGTTTGATTTAAGGACGAAAATCGAAGAGAGCATCAAGGAGGAGAAGGAAGTATCTGTTGAAGAATTGGAGTTGGCTAACTTTGCTGTTCAACTTGTAATTTCTCCTGTTCGCGATCCACAAGGTGCGCTTTTGGGAAGTGTTATCATCTTTCACGATATAACCAGCCAAAAAGAGGTGGAGCGCTTACGTGAAGATTTTACAGCTATGATAGTCCATGATCTTAGGGCACCTTTGACAGTTATGAGAGGGACCTCGGAGACCTTGATGCTTCATTTTAAGGCACTTCCCCGGGAAAAAATTACTCAAAGTCTTTCGATGATAAAAGAAGAAAGTGAAAATATGTTGGCGCATGTTAGCGACCTTTTAGATCTTTCTAAACTTGAGTCAGGCAAGTTTGAATTATTAAAAGAGAGGTCAGACCTCATCTTGCTAATTGAGGAAAAAGCAAGGACTTTTATAAACATCGCTGCGACCAAAAGACTTAAAATCGTAACCCAAGTTGGCCCTAACATTCCAGAGTTTGAATTTGATAGAATAAGGATAGGGCAGGTTTTGGATAATCTACTCTCGAACGCCATTAAATTCACTGACATTGGTAAGATAAAGATAGGGGCAAAATTAGACGGAGACAAAGTTTTGGTGACAGTCAAAGACACCGGTACCGGAATAGAAGAAGAAGATGTTGCAATAATTTTTAATAAATTCAGGCAATTAACTCAAGCCGAAAGAGAGGCTCAAAGAGGGACAGGATTAGGGTTAGTTATTGCCAAGGGAATAGTTGAGGCACACGGCGGGGAAATTGGTGTTAAATCAAAGGTAGGCGAGGGGTCAACTTTTTCTTTTACCTTGCCGCTTAACCATCTGTCTAAAAAGAGATTTTTCCAGAGAAGCCAGATAGCAAGCCCTGGCTTTTGAAAGTTAGAAAAAATGGCCCAGATACTTTTTGTTGAAGACGATCGAAATATTTTTGAGACCTATAAAACAGAGCTCGAACTGGAGGGATATAAAATCATTCACGCAGCTGATGGTGTTGAGGCTTTGGAGAAACTTGAAAGCTTAACACCCGATCTTGTTCTTCTTGACTTGTCACTACCCAAAAAAGATGGACTCCAAGTCCTTACTGAAATGAAAAACAATGAAAAAACAAAAGATATTCCGGTTGTTATTTTAACCAATTTTTCCACTGATCAGAATATTCATCGGGCGTTTGAATTAGGAGCGGTTTCTTTTGTTGCCAAATATAGTTTTACTCCAGCAGAAACTGCAGCAAAAGTCAAAGCCATACTCAACCCGCCTCCCCCTGTCCAACTTCCAGAAGAGTAGACTTTTTTACTCTTTATTTTTTGCCCATTGCAATCCCCTAAATTTTGCTATATAGTTTATTTGGAGTTTTTATTTTATAAGCCATTTTTTAGGCGCTCCTTGATTGAATTGAATCTTCTATAATTTATGAAAAATCCCAAAAAAAGAGAGGTGGTGAATTTAATTGTCTGACGACGATAAAGTTGCGGAACCCCAAGCCCAAACCGAAGATACTCAAGTGACAGGCAGCCAAGACCGTTTTGGTCGAACTCTTTATCCGGCCACTTGTGCAAAATGTGGTAAGCAAACTGAGGTTCCTTTCAAGCCCTCTGGTGACAGACCGGTTTATTGCCAGGACTGTTACAGACAGAGAAGAGAGGAAGGAAGACCAAGATCAAGGTCATTCTAATCTCCATATTACCTGCAATTTTTCATCACTAGAAATTAGAGCCTCAAAGCTTTAAAATTTCCAAATGGTGGAAGATAAATTGCCCGATGTTATCATTTTGGGTTCAGGTCCGGCAGGAGTAACGGCCGCGTTATACGCGGCGCGAGCAAAAAGATCCACTCTGGTTATTGCGGGGTCGCATTATGGCGGCCAATTGATGATCACTCAAGAGGTTGAAAATTACCCCGGGTTCCTGGACGGAATTTTGGGTCCCGAGCTTATGGAGGGAATGATTGATCAGGCAAAAAAATTTGGCGCGCAATTTTTAAACGAGGATGTAAGTTGGGTGAATTTTAAGATTAGACCTTTTGAAGTTATTGCAGGCGGGAAAAAATTTGCGGCAAAAGCAATAATAATTGCAACTGGCGCCTCAGCAAAATGGTTAGAAGTTCCAGGAGAAGGAAAATTAAAAGGTAAGGGTGTATCCTCTTGTGCTCCGTGCGATGCTCCATTTTTTAAAGACAAGATTGCTGTAGTAGTTGGCGGTGGAGATGCGGCAATGGAAGAAGCTTTATATCTGACAAAGTTTGCAAAGAGTGTAACTATCATCCACAGACGCGGCAAACTTCGTGCTTCAAAAATTATGCAAGATAGAGCCTTTGCCAATCCTAAAATTTCTTTTGGCTGGGATAGCCAAGTTGAGGAAATTTTGGGAGAGGAGAGAGTAAAGGGAGTAAAGATTCAAAACCTTAAAACAGGAGAAACAGAGGAGATTCCCTGTGATGCTGTCTTTGTTGCTATTGGTCAATTGCCCAATACGGAAATTTTTAAAAATCAAATTGAGCTTGATGCCAAAGGTTATATAAAAATAATCCAAGCCCCAAAATTTCAAATGAAAAATGAAAAAGGAGAAATTATTGGTAACAAATTTTCAACTATGACAAGCGTGGAAGGGATTTTTGCGGCCGGTGATGTGGTAGACTTTCATTATAGACAGGCTGTAACTGCAGCTGCCTCCGGTTGTATGGCTGCAATGGATGCAGAAAAATATTTAGAAGAAAAGGCGAGTTGATCAGGAAGATCTGATAAAAATCATGAAAGAAGAAGTTAGTTTAACAACAGAAGATGGGGCAAAAATTGTAGGGACATATTATCCTCTCGAGGCGCCAAGCGGCAGATCAGTCCTCCTTCTTCATATGCTAAGGCGTGACCGGTCGGTCTGGAATGAATTTATTCCCAAGTTGACGTTAGCTGGCTTTTGCACTTTGGCCATCGATTTTCGGGGCCATGGAGCAAGTTTTGGCAATTGGCAACAATTTCAAGCGCAAGATTATCTCAGGATGAGATTGGATGTTCAGGCTGGTTTTGATTTTCTAAGGAGCAAAAACCCCAATGGAAAAATAGCGATTATCGGTGCTTCAATTGGTGCCAATCATGCTTTAAGATTTGCCTCTTCGGCTCTCTCGGTCCTAGTTCTTTTGTCACCCGGCATCGATTATCACGGAGTAACAACTGAGGACTATATAGCAAGATACAAAGGTCCAATCTTTTTGGCAGCCGCCCAAGATGATGAATATGCTTTTTCTTCCACTACTACCCTTTATCAAAAATCATTATCGGCAATCAAAAAACTGCAAATTTCTGAGAGTGGAGGACATGGTACAGAAATGTTTAAATCTCATCCTGAACTTGAAGAAAAAATAATTGATTTCTTGAATCAGAATGTTAAATGACAAAAGGAGAACAAATTCGGCAAAAGCTGGAAGAGATTATTGACCCTGAGCTTGGTGTTAATATTGTTGATTTGGGTTTAGTTATGATGTTAAAGTGGAAGAGAGCAGAATAGAAATTTTAATGACCCTGACCACTCCTTTTTGTCCCCTTTCTGCTTATTTTCAAAAGATCTTGGAGGAGAGGGTGAAAGAAGTTCCTAGAGTAAAAGAAGTAAAAGTTAATCTTACTTTCAATCCTCCTTGGGATGCCTCAAAAATGTCAAAACAGGCCCGTTTGCAACTTGGACTTTAATTTTCAAACTTAATTCCTAACTTTAGCCTCATTTTGTCCTATTGACAAAACACAAGATGGTGTGTTTTGTTAGAAGTAAGACCACAATATTTTGTGGTTTTTAATTCTTAAAGTACTGTCTAAAAAATACCCCCGATGGATATCGGGGGGAAATTTTTCCCTTGAAACTTAGTGTAGAGGCCCCTTCTCTTTGAGGGCTAGAGAGGCTGAAATGAAATGTCCATATTGCGGAAGTTCTGATACTCGCGTCGTTGACAAAAGAGAGCCTGAAGACAAAAAAGCAGTAAGAAGAAGAAGAGAGTGTACAAAATGTGGCAAGCGTTTTACAACTTATGAGCGAGTTGAGACACTGGATATCTTAGTAATAAAAAAAGATGGTTTAAGAGAGCCTTTTGATAGAGACAAAGTTCGTTCTGGAATTGTTAAGGCTTGTATTAAAAGACCAGTAACAGCAGAGCAGATCGACAAAATAACTGATGAAGTTGAGGCAGAAATTCGCCTTAAACCTGAGAAAGAGATTCCCAGCAAAAAAATTGGCGAACTGGTGATTTCTAAATTAAAAAAATTAGATAAAGTGGCTTATATTCGATTCGCCTCAATTTATCGAGAATTTGCTGATTTGGCAGATTTCCAAAAAGCCCTAAAAGGGCTTTTAAAGAAGTAAAAAATATGTCAAATTCCGAATTGGGGTTAAATTCAGTAGGAATGATGCAATCGTTTGCTCCTAATGCCGGTGAAAAACTTCGGTCAGCCTTGGATGCTATTAAAACGTTTGATGCACTTCGGGCTGGCTCTCCGACTGATGAAGAATTTCGACGAGCACGTAAGTTTACAAAACAGACGTTTGCCGAAGCACTGACTGAGTTTTTGGAAACTCTCGATGAAGATCAAATCGCGAGGCTTGCTTTAAGATTACAAGAATCATCAAAAAATGAATGTTGAATTAGGGAGACATTTAGATTTAAATTTAGGCGTACCGCCTACCAAAGAAAGGGTAGGACAATATTGTTTTTCCATTAATGGGAGAGAAGAACCCGTTTTTGAACTAGACGGAAAACCCCAATTAGAAAAACCAGGTAGTCTTTCCAAAGAGATAAAAGATCATTTAAAAGAAATCGGTCGCGATATTCCTCCCGTACCCGAAGATTGGCCAGAACCACAACTGACAGAAAACGGAAGCCTTACAGCAAGGAAGCAATATTTAAGGAGAGTTTCTGAAGATGTGCCAATTGAGACAGAGAAGGAGATGTTTTTTAGAGTGGCTCATAACATTGCTGTTCCAGACATTCTTTATAGGAGTAAAGAAGGATTTGAGAAGACTAGAGAAGAATTCTATCATACTCTTTCTAATCTAGAATTTGTCCCCAATACCCCGACCCTTGCCAACGCCGGTTGTGAATTACAACAACTTTCAGCCTGTTTTGTTTTGCCGATTGAAGACGATTTAGCGAGTATCTCACGAACCCTCTGTAACACGATAATGATTCACAAAACTGGCGGAGGAACTGGTTTTTCCTTTTCCAGACTTCGGCCCAGAGGGGCTTTGATTAAATCTACTGGTAGAGAATCATCGGGCCCGGTTCATTTTATGTGGGCCTATGCCGATGTTACTTACAGAATCAAGCAAGGCGGTTTAAGAAGAGGCGCAAACATGGGTGTTATGAATATTGATCACCCCGATATTTTGAGATGGATGGCAATAAAATGTGATGAACATATGCTAAACCCTTTCAATCTTTCAGTCGCTGCGACAAATGAATTTATGGAGCAAGTAGCAAGAGATTCTCAATTTGCGCCAGAAGGGCTTGGGCCACACCAAGAAGAGGTCGACCAGCTCATTCGAGAAATTCAGGAAGCGCTTTTAATCCCTTATTTTGATAAATGTGTCGAAGTCTTTGAAGACCATGTTACAAAGTTGGAGGAGTTTGTCGTGGCGACTCAGCCGGGTGAGGGATACGAACTAGTATTTGATGGGAAAGTCTGGAAGAGATACAACGCCAGGAAAGTTTTTGATCTTATTGCCCGACTCGCTTGGGAGAAGGGAGATCCCGGGGTTATTTATATCGATCGTATTAACGAAGACAACCCAACACCACAACTTGGCAGGATTGAAACCACCAACCCTTGTGGAGAACAACCTCTTTTGTCTTATGAATCTTGTAATTTGGGAGGAATTAATCTAGCTAGGATGGTAACAGATGGACAAATTAACTTTGAGAAGTTAAGGAAAACAGTAAGAACCGGAGTTCATTTTCTAGATAATGTAATTGATATGAACCAATTTCCCTTACCAGAGATAGAGGAAATGACTTTAGAAAACAGAAAAATTGGTTTAGGACTCATGGGTTTTGCCGATATGTTGGTACAACTTGGGATTCCATATAATTCTGAGTCGGCTGAGGCTACTGCAGAAAAGATTGCTATTTTCATTAGAGATGAGGCCAGAAAGGCGTCACAAGAACTAGCAGAAGAACGAGGAGTTTTTCCAAACTTTGATGGCAGCATTTACGATCCAGAAAGTCCTCATTACAAAGGATTACCGCTTAAGGTTAGAAATGCTGCCATTACTACTATTGCGCCAACTGGTACCACCTCTATGCTTGCTGACGTTGGTAGTGGTATTGAACCATTCTATGGTCTTCACTACAAGAAAAACACTGTAAGGGGAGAAGTCTGGACTCTTAATCCTTATTTTGTTGAAATGGCAGAAAGAGATGGTTTTTGGAGCGAAGATTTAATTTTAAAAGTTGAGGCAAATCGCGGATCAGTAAAAGGTTTATCAGAAGTACCCCAACGTATTCAGGAATTATTCCCCATAGCATCAGATATTTCGCCTGAGTGGCACATTAGAATTCAGGCTGCTTTTCAAAGACATGTTGATAATGCAATTTCCAAAACCATCAATATGCCAAATAGTGCAACCCCCGAGGATATTCAAAAAGCTTATCGTTTGGCATTCGAATTGGGTTGCAAAGGAGTGACAATTTACCGAGATGAGAGCCGGGATATACAGATTCTTGAACGAGGAAAGAAACTAGTCGGGCCCTTGAGTCTTAGAGAGAGACCTGACCGTGTTAAAGGTGAAACAATTAGCAAACGGACCCCGATCGGTACACTATTTGTTACAATAAACACCGACCCAAAGGGTTATCCACTTGAAGTCTTTCTCCAGACTGGCAAGGGAAGGACTGATACCAATGCTGACGCAGAGGCTATAGGTAGGCTTATTTCGGCTTATCTGCGTAGTCTTCCGCCAGAACAAAGTGTCCAAGCACTCGAAATAATAATTGACCAACTTTCCGGTATCGGTGGAGGTACTGATCCTGAGGTAATCGGCCCGAATAAAGTTCTTTCATTACCAGATGGAGTAGCCAAGGCTCTGCAAGACTTTCTTCAGGGGCATCAAGATGGGGTAACAGTAGAAGTTAAGGGGATTGAGAACAACAATACTAATGGTCGGAAAAGGGATACTAAAGTAGGAAATTTCTGCCCAGATTGTAAGCAGGCAACTCTCAGATACGAAGAGGGATGTGATAAATGTCCATGTGGGTATTCAAAGTGTTAGACTTCTATTCTACTTCAATTTTCGGCGGTCCTTTTTAAATTAATTAGTTTTCTTTCCAACTCCAAGAATGTTCTTTTGCTGAGTTTTTCAGAGCTTGACAGAAAGAAGTGTTTGGAGTATCCTAAATAAACCCCCTCCCGGGGGATAGGATTCCTTCGGTAACACTCAGGACAAGATGGAAAAAGTTGTACAAGACCAAGCATTAAAAAGATTGAAGATTATAAAAGGCCACCTTGAGAAAGTTGCGGAGATGGTTGAAAAAGGCGACTATTGCGTCGATGTTTTACAACAATCCTCTGCCGTCCAGTCAGCTCTAAGGAAAGTTGATGAACTCCTTTTAGAAGGTCATTTAAGGAATTGTTTAACTTCAGCAATCAAAAGCAAGGGCGGAGCAAAAGAAATTACAGAAGTAATGGAAGCTTTTAAGAGGAGGTGAGCAAAAATGGTGGGTTTACAACTTGCTCATATGTACAATTATTGGGCAACTTCATCAGCCCAAGGTCAAGGTTGGTTTCCTGGTTATCATATGATGGGTCCTTGGGGCGGATCACAAGTGATGGGTGGATGGCAAAGCGGGTTTTGGATTTGGTCAATCCTTGGGTGGTTGACTTGGATTTTGGTTATTGTTGCATTGATTGCCTTCATCCGCTGGATGTGGAAAAAGGGAGATAAAGAGAAGTAAGTCTTCCAAGATTATTGCTTTCATCGTCGCCCGCTTTACTTTTTATAGTCCCTTTCAATAAGAGTAAATTATGAAGAACTACACTTGTCCGATGCATCCTGAAATTAAGTCTAAAAAAGGTGGCCGTTGTCCGAAATGCGGCATGGACCTTGTTGAAGTCAGAAGTCAGAAGTCAGAAGCGAATTAAAGAAGCAATCTCATGGCGAGTACCAAGAACACGTAATGAAACCCACTTCCGAGATGTCCTGGTGGAAAAAGTTCAAGATGAGTATGACTATGACGATGGGGATGGAGCACGGTGGTTTGGCCGGAAGGGAGATGGCAAAACTGATGGAGGAAGATATCCGGCAAAAGTTTTTCTTTGCTTTAGTCCTCTCAATCCCGATTATTCTCTATTCTCCCTTTGGTGAATCGATTCTTCGTCTAAAATTACCAACACCAATTCCAGCGGCTTGGATTCTTTTAATTTTGACAACACCGGTCTTTTTCTATTCTGGCTGGATTTTTTTATATTCAACTCAAAAAGCTTTACTACAAAAGACACTTAATATGGCGGTACTAATTGCCGTTGGGATTACTGCTGCCTATGGTTTTAGCGTTTTACTCACCTTCATGGGAAGTAGTGATTCTTATTATGAGGCGGCAGCACTTTTAATTACCTTTGTTCTTTTTGGTCATTGGATGGAGATGAAGTCCCGCCGGGGAACAACTGATGCTTTGCAAGCACTTTTTGCTCTCGTTCCACCCCAGACAAGAGTTCTTAAAAACGGTAAAGAAGAACTTATTTCTACTTCAGATGTAAGAATTGGTGATACTGTCATTCTTAAGCCGGGTGACAAGGTACCGGTCGATGGTGAAATTATTGAGGGAGAGACAGCAATTGATGAATCGCTGGTCACTGGCGAATCAGTTCCAGTTGCAAAGAAGAAAGGCGACTCTGTAATAGGCGGTTCAATCAATCAAACCGGCTCGGTTAAATTCAAGGCTACGAAAGTCGGAGAAGACACCGTCCTTGCCCAAATTGTCAAGATGGTTGAGATTGCCCAATCTTCCAAAGCTCCAGGTCAAAAACTAGCTGACCGATTTGCCAAATACTTGGTGATCGTTGCGGTGGGCGGAGGGATGATTACTTTTGCTTTTTGGCTTTTGGTTGCTGGACAACCACTACTTTCTGCTCTGACCTTTGCTATCTCAACGGTGGTGATTGCTTGCCCGGATGCGCTCGGGTTGGCTACCCCAACCGCCGTCGCGGTTGGTACTGGTTTGGGAGCAAAACACAATATTCTTATTAAAGATGCGTCGACTTTAGAGCAGGTTTCCAAAATTCAAACTATTGTTTTGGACAAGACTGGGACCTTAACAGAAGGTAGACCAAAAGTTACCGACATAGCCACGATAGAAAATTTTGATTCAAATCAAGCCTTGCAATTGATTGCAGCAGCTGAAGCAAAATCTAACCACCCATTAAGCATTGCAATTTTAGAAGAATTAAAACAAAGAAAATTAAGTTTACCAGATAAAGTCGAAAAGTTTGAAAATTTAGCAGGCCTTGGGGTAAAAGCGGAAGTTTCTGGCAAAAAGGTTTTGGTGGGGACAGTGAAGCTGATGAATGAAAATAATATTGATACAGCATTTTTAAAAAATAAAATCAACGAATTTTTAGAAAAAGGAGAAACTATCATGATTCTAGCGGTTGATGGAAAAGCAGTGGCAGCAGTCGGAGCCGCCGACCCGATAAAACCAAGTGCTGCCAAAGCAATAACTCGGATGAAAGAACTTGATATCGAGGTTACGATGATTACAGGTGACAATCAAAAAACAGCCGAAGCAGTAGCAAAGCAGTTGAATATTAGGCGGGTCTTTGCTGAAGTCTTGCCAGGGGATAAGGCAAATTATGTAAAAAAACTTCAAGATGAAGGAAAATTTGTCGCCATGGTTGGCGATGGAGTTAATGATGCACCGGCTCTGGCCCAAGCTGATATTGGTATTGCTATTGGAGCAGGAACAGATGTAGCAATTGAAACTGCAAAAGTTGTCCTGATGAGGTCTGACCCAGTTGATGTTTTAAGGGCAATTCGACTTTCCAAAGCGACAGTGACAAAAATGAAACAGAATCTTTTCTGGGCTTCAATTTATAATTTATTGGCAATTCCAATTGCAGCAGGTGTGTTATATCCAAGCTTTGGATTATCTCTCCGCCCAGAAATTTCAGCATTACTTATGAGTGCCTCCTCAATAATTGTGGCAACTAATGCTGTTTTACTAAAGAGAGTAGAAAAGCAATTGGTGAATATTTAAAGAAGCCTAATGGAAAGAACGACAAGAAAGATTGTGGCAAATATTCCAAATATAATAGGGATAATGTAGCCATTTTGTGGATATTTGATGTGGGGCTTTTTCATGATCGAAATGCTCATAAAAAAACGGTCTTGTAATTCAACTCTAATTGCTCATAAAACTTTTTGTCAAGTTGCCAAGACGTGTTAGAATTATTTTGGATGTCGTCTTCGGTTAGTATTGGCCCCTTTTTAATCCACTTATACGGTTTGATTGTTACCTTAGCAGTTTTTGTAGGTTTTGCAATCGTTTATTTTCGCGCTACATCATATCGAATTAAAAAGGAAGATGTTTTGGATTTGCCATTGCTTTTGGTAATTCCTGTTCTTTTTGGCGCAAGAGCTTACCACATCTTTCATTATTGGGATTTTTACATCAATAATCCTGGCCAAATTGTTGCCTTTTGGCAAGGAGGACTTGGAATTTGGGGTGCTTTGATTTTTGGCCTTGCCACTTTAATTTTTTGGACAAAAGTAAAAAAAATAAAACTTCTTTCTTTGCTTGACCTTTTAGCTCCCAGTGTTGTTCTTACACAGTCAATTGGTCGCCTCGGTAATTTTTTTAACTTGGAGGCTTTTGGGCCTCCAACAACTCTGCCTTGGAGAATTTACATTCCGCCTTCCACCCGCCCTCCACAATATTTTCAAAATGAATTTTTTCACCCAACATTTTTTTACGAAGCAATAGCAGATTTTTTGATATTTTTAATTCTTATTTTTTCTGCCCGAAAATTTAAAAACATTCCTGGACTGACTTTTTTTCTCTATGTTATGCTGATTGGGGTAGTCCGATTTGGTCTAGAATTCTTAAGGGTTAATACCTGGTCTTTTGGAGAAATTAAAGTAGCCCAGGTTTTGGCTTTTTCGGCAATCCTGGCTGGGTTTGGCTTTCTTATTTTAAAGTTTCGATCTTTTGATGTTAAACGAAAAGATTTTTTATCTTCTAAATAATCTTTCAGGCAAGAATCCAATTTTTGACGGTTTTATTATTTTTTCTGCCCGTTATCTTATTGTTTTTCTTTTTGCTTTTTGTACCTTTTTTCTTTTTAAAACATCCAAAAAAGCCATTGTTACTTTTATTTTTGCCTTAATATTAGCTACTTTAGTTGACCAGATTTTCAGATTTTTCTTGCCAATTGAACGCCCTTTTATTGGACAGGAGGTTACTCTTCTCTTCTTTCCTCCACAAGATCCTTCCTTTCCTTCCAACCATGCTTTTTTGGCGTCAGTTGCAGCTTTTTCTCTTTTCTCTTATCAAAAAAAGGCAGGAGTATTGGCTATTTTGGCGGCGGTTTTGATAGGGCTCTCAAGGATTGTTGCCGGTGTCCATTGGCCAATTGACGTTTTGGCTGGTTTTTTGTTTGGCTTTTTGGTTTCCCTAGTAGCCAAAAAAACTCTTGACCATTGGGGTTGACATGATTCTCTATTTAAGCTAAATTGGTCAATGCGTACCAATTGAGACTTGACAAATTTTAGCACTCGTGGTATTTTATTGCTAATTTAGAAGGTTTAAATGGCTATTTTACCTACCGAAGAACAAAAAATAAAATCTAAAGACGAGCTTCCAGTTATAACTTTGCGGGATACAGTTGTATTTCCTAATCAGATGATTCCTTTGACCATTGGACGGATGCGAGTTAGAGCGGCCGTCGATGTTGCCTGGGCGACGGATAGGCTAGCAGTTTTTGTTGCCCAGAAAAATCCAAGAATTGAAGTCCCCGGCCCTCAAGATCTTTATAAGGTTGGAACAATTGGTGCAATAAGAAGGTTATGGAAAGTTGATGGAGATTATCATTGTGCAGTTGAAGGCCTTTCGAGAGTTTATCTTAAAGAATTTGTCCAACTTGATCCTTACATCCTTGTAAAGATTGAGGAAATTCCTGAGATATCGGAAAAAACCGAGGAAATTGAAGCACTTTTTCGAACTGTTTTGACCAAAGTTAGACATTATGGTGAACTTGGCGGTGCCCTCACTTTAGAATCGTCAATCTCCATATTTTCAACTGATGACCCCAATCAGCTTGTTAATGGGATTGCCCATTCCATGGACATTAAAGCAAGTGATAAGCAGACAATCCTTGAGATGACTGATACCAAAAAGAGGCTGGATAAGCTTTCTGAAATCTTGACACGCGAGATAAAGATTCTAGAGATCTCTCAAAAAATCGAAACTGAGTCACAGGAAAGAATTGGTAAGGCAACAAGGGAAGCGATTCTTAGAGAAAAGATGAAGTCAATTGAAAAGGAACTGGGTGAAGACGAAGAGTCCAGAGAAATTTCAGAACTTAAGAAAAAAATTAGAGCAGCCGGTATGCCTGAGGAGGTAAGAGAAAAAGCAGAAAAGGAACTTTCCAGATTGGCTAAGATGTCTTCTTACAACCCAGAGACTTCCTACATAAGAACATATCTTGAATGGCTTGTTGATCTTCCTTGGAGTACAAAGTCCCACGACAATGCCGATCTTTCCAAAGCTCAAGAAATCCTAAATGACGATCATTATGGTCTGGGAAAGGTGAAAGAAAGGATTTTGGAATATTTAGCGGTCCATAAATTAGTTCATAAGATGAAAGGACCAATTCTTTGCTTTGTCGGACCGCCCGGGACAGGTAAGACATCTGTTGGCAAATCCATCGCCAGAGCACTGGGAAGAAAATTTATCAGAGTGTCGCTTGGGGGTATTCATGATGAAGCTGAAATTCGAGGACACAGGAGAACTTATGTTGGGGCGCTTCCTGGAAGAATTATCCAAAGTATAAAGACAGCGGGGACTAGAAATCCAGTCTTTATGCTTGATGAAATTGATAAGGTGGGGGCGGATTTTAGAGGCGATCCCTCTTCAGCCCTTCTTGAGGCCCTAGATCCTGAACAAAATAATCAATTTTCCGATCATTACTTAGAAGTTTCTTTTGATCTTTCAGATGTCATGTTTATCACAACGGCAAACGTTTTGGATACTGTTCCTCCTGCTCTTCGTGACAGGATGGAAGTTATTCCTTTTCCAGGCTATACAGAGGAAGAGAAATTCCATATTGCCAAAAAGTTCTTGTTGCCAAAGCAACGAGAGGCTCATGGTTTAAAAAATGGCCAGCTTGAGTTCACTGATAAGGCAATCCATGAAATCGTTAATCGCTATACTAGGGAAGCTGGCGTAAGGGATTTAGAAAGAGAAATAGCAGCCATTTGCCGTAAAGTGGCCAGAAAAGTAGCAGCAGGAAAAATAAAAGGAGCAAGAATCGGGCCCAGCACACTTCATCCGTATCTTGGGCCTTATAAATACACTCACTTTTTAGCCGAAGAAAAAGATGAAGTAGGAATGGCAACTGGGCTTTCCGTCACTCCAGTTGGCGGGGAAATCTTGTTTATTGAAGTGACACTGATGCCCGGCAAAGGTCAGTTGATTTTAACTGGCCAACTTGGCGATGTAATGAAAGAATCGGCTCAGGCGGCTATGTCCTATATTAGATCTATGGCCTTTGCCTTGGGATTGCCTGAGAAGTTTGCTCAAAAAACTGATGTTCACATTCATGTTCCAGAAGGGGCAGTTCCCAAAGATGGCCCCTCTGCCGGCGTTGCTATAACAAGTGCCCTTGTTTCCGCTTTAACCAAAATTCCAGTTCGGAAAGAAGTCGGTGCCACCGGTGAAATTACCCTTCGGGGAAGAGTTTTGGAAGTTGGGGGAATAAAAGAAAAAGTTTTGGCCGCCCACAGAGCAGGACTTAAATTAGTGATTATGCCTCGTGATAATAAGAAAGATTTAGAGGATATTCCTCGATATATTAAAAAAGATCTTGAATTTGTTTTTGCCAAACATGTGGATGAGGTTTTGGAAGTTGCCTTGGTAAAACCCTTGCCCAAAAGACTGCCAAAAGAAAGATTAGGGAAAGTTCCATTATTTTTAACTCCCACCCAGTAAAACTTGTTGCAAATTTTGTCCTAAATTTTTGCAGATCGTGTCATGGTCTTTTATTTCCCCCCTTTTTAGTGTATATTTTTTGTTGAAGGCCAAAGGGTTGCCTTTTTTAATATGGAACCGCATACCGTTCTCTTCGTCATAATCTTTCTTTCCTCTCTTTTGGCCATTTTTTATGGTTTGCTTATGACCTTTTGGATTCTCTCTAAGCCTTCCGGATCAGAAAAAATGAAAGAGGTTGCAGATGCAATAAAAATTGGGGCACAGGCCTATCTTAATCGTCAGTATAGTGTTGTTGCCTTGGTCGGAATAATTATCTTTTTGATTCTTTTTTGGCTATTGAATGTTGCCATCGCCATTGGTTTTGCCGTTGGTGCAGTCGCTTCTGCTTTGGCAGGATATATCGGTATGAATGTTGCGGTTCGGGCGAACGTTCGAACAGCCGAGGCGGCCAGAAAAGGGTTGTCCCAAGCACTGTCAGTTGCTTTTAAAGGGGGTTCAGTAACTGGACTTATGGTGGTTGGTTTGGCCTTACTTTCAGTCAGCGGTTTTTATTGGATCCTGACCCAATTTTTCAATTTCGGCTCGCAGGACGCAGTAAAGGCTTTAGTTGGCCTGGGTTTTGGAGGATCCTTAATTTCAGTTTTTGCCCGACTTGGCGGTGGTATTTACACCAAAGGAGCGGATGTTGGAGCAGATCTGGTCGGCAAGGTAGAAGCTGGAATTCCAGAAGATGACCCAAGAAATCCGGCAGTGATTGCTGACAATGTGGGAGACAATGTTGGTGATTGTGCCGGAATGGCGGCTGATCTTTTTGAAACCTATGCAGTGACTGCTATTGCCACGATGCTTTTGGGCAGTCTTGTCTTCCCTGGCTATGAGAATGTAAACATTTATCCATTGGTTTTGGGGGCAGTATCAATCATTGCTTCAGTAATCGGTACTTTTTTTGTCCGATTGTATGGTCAAAATATAATGAGAGCTTTGTATCAAGGATTGATTGCGTCTGGAGTTTTGGCAACAGTCGGATTCTTTTTTGTGACCCGATTTTTTTTCCCCGTTTGTGCAGATTGTGGTTTTTTACCAACCCAAGAGGCCATTTTTTTCGCCTCGTTAATTGGTCTGGTTGTAACTCTGGGAATGGTGGCAATCACTGAATTTTTCACTTCAAAATCTTTCGGTTCGGTCAAAGCGATTGCCAACGCTTCTCAAACAGGTCATGCGACGAATGTTATTCAGGGTTTGGCAGTCTCTATGAAATCTACACTGCCACCTATTATCTTAATCGGAGCAGCAATTTTGATTGCGTACAATCTCGCTGGGCTTTATGGAATTGCTATTGCAGCGATGTCGATGCTATCAATGACCGGAATAATTGTAGCGATCGATGCTTATGGGCCAATTACCGATAATGCTGGCGGCATCGCGGAAATGGCCGGTCTACCAGAATCAGTTCGTCAAGTAACTGATCCTTTGGATGCAGTAGGTAATACAACAAAAGCGGTGACTAAAGGTTACGCTATTGCGAGTGCTGGTTTGGCGGCTTTGGTGCTCTTTGCTGCTTACTCCCAAGAATTGGCAGCAGCAGGTCGAAATCTAGTTTTTAAACTGGATGATCCGAAAGTTTTGGTCGGTTTATTTATCGGTGCCGCCCTTCCTTATATTTTTGCCAGCCTAGCAATGGAGGCGGTCGGCAAAGCAGCTGGTTCAATTGTTAATGAGGTTCGCCGTCAATTTAAAGAGATAAAAGGGATCATGGAAGGTAAAGCTAAACCAGATTACAGTAAGGCCGTGGCAATTGTCACGGCGGCGGCGCAAAAAGAGATGATAGTTCCAGCTTTGATTCCGGTGGCAGCACCAGTGATTGTTGGTTTATGGTTAGGTCCGCAAGCTTTGGGAGGACTTTTAGTTGGTTCGATTGTGACTGGAATTTTTGTTGCAATTTCGATGACGACCGGTGGGGCGGCTTGGGATAATGCCAAAAAATACATTGAGGAAGGAAATCTTGGCGGAAAAGGAAGCGAAGCCCACAAAGCGGCAGTTACTGGTGATACAGTGGGCGATCCCTACAAAGACACTGCTGGTCCGGCTATTAATCCAATGATCAAAGTTACAAACATAGTTGCTTTGCTTTTAGTTCCATTCCTCTAGCCCCTTGTAATTTTTAGTGATACTTATTAATATAATACGCTTATTATGACTTCGGAGCGTATTGAAGGGCAACATTATCCCGAAATTCTCTCTCTTGTTTCTCAAGAACTTAGACGGATGGGTTTTGAAGAGGCTGCACCTGTAGAACCCTTTTTGTCTAGATTCAAAAATAGTTATTTTTCTCGCGTTTTGTGGCAAGGCAACCCCTTTTTCCTGAAAGTTTTATTGAAATATACACCCGAACGGCAGGAACATTTTTTCCGGGAGATAGAATTGAACAGAAGTCTTGCTCTACTTGCCGATCGTGGCGTCTTCACTCTCGCTCCTCGTCTGGTTGATTCGAATACGACTCACAAACCATTTTGGATGCTTCAAGAGTTTAAAGAAGGCAAGTCGGCTGAGGATTTTCATCCGCAAGAAGAACTTTCAGAGGAAGAGACCACAGCAATTATAGATTTACTTTTAGATATTCAAGAAGTCCCAATCGAGCCTTTTCTACAACTTAGGGGTTTATCTGAAGTGGTTAAGACTTATGATTTTAAGGGTTATCTAGATGCGGTAAATAAATATCATGAAGAAGTTTTTCCAGGAGCTGCCGAAGTTTACTCTGACATCCACGCACTTTTTGCAAAGCATAGAAAACTTTTGGATCAATCTGCTAGATATCTCGCCCACGGTGACTTTCAACCCAGGAATATTATTTTATCCGACGGCCATGTGTTCGCAGTTGATTGGGAGCATTTTTCAATAAACACTAGAGCCTATGACATCGCATTTTTTTGGATGCATTTATTTTCTCAACCCAAGTGGCGTCGTATGCTACTGCAGAAATTTACGGAGAGATTACCCCAAGATGAACAGGAAACCTTTCCAGATTTATTCTGTCTTGCGATAATCCGTTTTGCTACAAGAAAGATTGTCAAAAACAGATTGAGAGGGACATATCTTCCAACTGAGGTTGAGGATGTCTATCGTTCAAATATTACCCAAGCACTCGAAAGTTTTGAGACATTGATGGAGGCTTAGGGTTTTGCTGATTCTGTGGCTTGCTTGTAGCGGCTAAAAAGTCTTTTGGCTTGGTCAGGTCTTCCTTTTTCCAAAAGTTTGGCTACGGCAATTAATTTTTCGTTTGCCAAAGTGAGCTGTTTTAAGAATTCACCTTTTTGCTCATCTGGTACATTGGCTGCAATCTGAGACATTAGATCCTGATGACGGAAAAGATTGTCAGCCAAAAGATCAAGGGTTGTGACTACATCGGCACCTTGTTTTTGGGCATTGGCCAATCCTTTTTCTAAAATTTCCATTCGCTGTCCGTATCTTTTTATTGTTTTTAGAGAAGCTTTTAAATTGCCTTTTTTCTCTAAAAGATATGCTTCTTTAATTCTTTTTCCAACCAAGATTGTATCGAAATGGGCTTTCTGGGAGGCGTTGGCTTTTAATAAACGCTGAACATTTTCTTTCCAAGTAATCAAAAAATAGAACGAATTGTCTGGTAATAACTTAATTGGTGAAAGTCTTGGTAAGTGTTCTTCAATTTGCCAATTTTGAGGAAGAGGCAAATCGGTAACTGAGGGCAAAGTTTTATTCTCCGAAGCATTTACTAAAGAACTTGCGGTTAAGAAGAGAGAAACGGAAAGGATCAAAACTTTTTTCATCTGCTCTTCAAAAATACCCCAAAGCTTTAGGCTAGGGGATGCAATCAAAAACTTCTTTTCGAGTGTACCAAAACTGTCAATTAACAATTTTGGTCAAAAGTTTTGTAGCCCTGACGGGAGTTGAACCCGTGTTTCGTGCCTGAGAAGCACGTGTCCTAGGCCACTAGACGACAGGGCCTTTAAAAGACAAGTTAGATTATACCCCACCGGTGTCTTGTTGACAATTGAGCCCAAGTTTGTTATAGTATCTTGGCATCAGGAAGCAACCCCAGATTTAGAACTTATCCATTGATAGAGCGCAAGTTTCCGAGTGCCAAAGAGAAGGTTTGTGCTCTTCTCTTTCATAAACGTCCTTTTATATGTTGGTATCCAGCTGAAGTGAGAAATATGTCAAGTTAGGCTTGACAAACCTAGTCAATTGGAGTATAAACTACTTCCAATAACCTAGGTTGGAGTAAGTTTAGGTGAAATATGGGAAGGCTGACAAGAAAAGTATTCCTAACCCAAGAGGGTTTGCAAAAGCTAAACCAAGAGCTTGATGAACTTATTCGAGTTAAGAGGCCACGGGTATTGGAACGAATTCAAGAAGCGAGAGAATTTGGGGACTTGATGGAAAATTCTGGCTATGATGTAGCCAAGGAGGATCAAAGTATTATCGAGGGTCGTATTCAAGAACTCCAAGACGTCATCGCTAAAGCCAAAATAATTCAGTCTTCTTCTCAGAAAAATGACTTTGTTGTTATTGGATCAACGGTAGTTGTCGAAGTCGATGGCCAGGTTGACGAATTTACGATTGTTGGATCTCTGGAGGCTGATCCATCCAAGAAAAAAATCTCCGATGAGTCGCCAGTCGGTCAGGCACTTCTTGGAGCAAAAGAGGGAGAAATGGTGGAAGTTATTACACCTATAGTTAGAGCAAATTACAAGATTATAAAGGTAAAATGAAATTGGATGAAAACGAAAGATTTGTTTATAAAAGAATTTCCAATCAACACCAAAAACTTAAACCCTCAAGAATTGAAAGTTCTTGAAAAACTTACCCAAGCCGCACGGCTTATTGCCCCCATTTATGCTCAGCAGATAGATGATCGTTATCCGGGTGCGAATTTTTATCCACGTGACGTAACTCGAGAAGAAATAGAAAGGGAAGCACAACAAAATTCAAGCATTCTTGATCCTTATACTGTTGTTGAGAGAAAAAACGGTAAGCTTTTCCCCATTCCCTTCCATCAAAAATATCGCAAGTATCTCCTGCCAATTTCCAAACTTCTCAAAGAAGCGGCGGAACTTACAGAAAATAAAGATTTTTCAAGGCGATTAGTTATGCAGGCCAATGCACTTCTTGATGGTGATTATGAGGCAGCCGATATTTATTGGTTGACGATGAAACCATACAAAATCGACATCATTATTGCCCCCCAGGAGAGATATGAAGATCGCCTTCTTTTTATCAAAAGCTGCTACTCAGCTGTAGTTGGAATTACAGATGAGGCGAGAACTCAATATGCCCATCAGATCAAAGACTTAATATTGTCTCCTCAGAGAAAAGTCCTGTTTCCTGCAGAGAGGGCAGAGTTCTTAGACAAAATGCAACTCAGAGTTGATCAGGTTGTTCTCATGGCTGGTCTTGATGCCCGATGTCTTTTCACCGCTGCTGATTTTCCCAATGATCCTAATCTTATGGAAAAACATGGCGCGGAACTTATTATTTTTGGCAATGCTTTAGACGATCGATTCGAAAAAGAATTTTACCCCATCTTTCAACGAGTTTTTGCAAAAGAGTTTCAGGCTCAATATACAGAACAAATTTTGAAAGAAGCATCCTTTCATTATCTTTTACTCCACGAAATTGGTCACGCGCTTCTTCGGTACAAGGATGCAGAAACACGGCTTAAAGAACTCTTCCCGATAGTAGATGAACTAGCGGCTTATCTTTTAGGGATTAAAATTTTTGGCACGCTTTTATTAAAAGACGCAATCACTCAAAAACAACTTGAGGCCCTGATGACAATTTTTATTTGTCGCTGTTTTTCCTGGTGGATCTCCTTTATGAATAAGCAGAGCGTTGAATCTTTTGCACGAGGTCATGCCATTGCCCTAAATTATCTTTTTGAGAACGGTGCGATACAAGAATCAGATGGTATTTCTTGGCCCAATTTCACAAAAATGTTTTTAGGCTTCGATGATTTATCTTGTGCCCTTGAGCGTCTTCTTGCATTTGGCCAGTACCAAGATGTAAAATTCTTCATTAAGAAATTTGCTAACTTTGACTTATTTGAAAAATTTCAAGCGAGACTGTCTGCCCAAATGGAGGAAAGTTAAAAGATGACTAAAGAGACTTTAAACAGACCGGAGTTAGTAAGAAAAATTACAAGAGACATACTTGCCTTCCGAAGGGGTTGGCAGGATTTTGAAGATCGTCAACCGCCCAAGCAACGGGCTGAGGTAATTGATTTGAATGTTGCACCCTTTGAAGTTTGGTCCGTATCATTTTTTGATCGAAGAGATGTCAGAAACCACGCGGAATATCTTTTAGATAATCTCAAACGTAGTCCTTTCCCTCAACCAGAGAAAGATTATCTTGTGGCCCATCTCAATGCTTCCCTCGCCTATCTCACCGAACTTAATGGTCGCCGTTATGATTTCAGCCATTACGTCCATGATACACTTCGTGTTTGGCCGAGAGAATTTTCAGAGAGCGAGATTCTTTCTCTCAAAAAAGAGATTGTGAGCCTGCTTGAAAGACTTGGTTTTGGAGGTGATTTTACAACTGCAATTATAGCTTTCAGGGAAGCAAATAAAACACCAAATGACCAGGTTATAAATGAAATCCAGAGATGTACTAGGGAATACATGCCACGTTTAAGACAATATGTGGGTATTGATGCTGACATTTCTTATGAAATTATTCCCGTAGAACATGATGTGCCCTGGAAAGCTTGGCTTCGGGGTGAAGGAGATCAGATCAAGTTGGAAATAAATATTCACCCACAAAGAGTCCAATGGTTTCGGGGTGACGATAAAAGGATTGCAATGCATGAGGGTACGCATGTTTATCAATTAGCCTGTTTTAAAAAGAGCATCATAGATAGGGAAATTAGTCCTGCATCTGGAATTACAACACTTCATACCCCTGAACAAATTTCTGGGGAAGGATTAGCAACAACTCTACCTCTTTTGGAGCCTGCTCTTACCCCTCTTTCTCCAGATGGTGAGTTGTCATTTAAACTCGCTCTTTTAGAGAGAATAGTTTTACATAATGCCCATATAAAAATAAACTTAAGCACACCAGGGAGTAGAGACGAGAGAATAAGAGAGATGGATAGGACTATAAAGGATGTAAAATATCACATTCCTTATCTTACCCGCAGGGAAATAAGAGATATCTTAAGTCGAAGGTTGCAGTCGGCCCTTGATCGAGGGTATGAATTATCATATACCGAGGGCGCAAGACTGCATATTGAAGTTCTCGAAGACCTTGGTCGCAACCCAGCGCTTTTTAGAGAACTTGTCAGGGAAGAATTTAGGCGACCAATGACAGCCGAGCAGATTCGCGAATTTGCGGAGCAATTAAGGATAGACAATAGAGCTCCTGACCATCTAATAAGGAGAGACAATACTCCGGGTAGGAATTCAGGCATTACCTCTCTTGCTTCCAAGGCTTAAGCTTGCCTATTCAGTTGCTAAAACAAGGCGAAATCGCATATACTAAAAGCCAATGGAGCCGTTGGCAACTTTGCGAAAAATCCGCCTTGAAAAATTGGAAAAAATAGAAAAGGCAGGAATCAACCCTTATCCCTCAAAGTTTGACAGAACCCACACTATCGTTCAGGCAAGGAAACTTCCCCTTGGTATGGAAGTAAAAATAGCGGGAAGAATTACAGGCCAAAGGACCCATGGTGGTGCTACATTTTTTGATCTTCTCGACGCAAGTGGCAAAATCCAACTTTTTTTCTCAAAAGAAATACTAGGACCTAAAATCTATCCTGGAGGGACAAGCTTTGCTTATAACCTAATATCTAACCTTGATATTGGTGATTTTTTAGGAATATCGGGCAAACTTTTCAAAACTCAAGCAGGTGAGCTGACAGTTGAAGTCTCTGAGTTTATTATTCTGGCAAAATCATTGCGACCCTTACCTTCTGAATGGCATGGTTTAAAGGATGTTGAAACAAGGCTTCGCAAACGTTATCTAGATTTAATTTTCAACCCAGAGCTCAAAGTTATTTTTGCCAAGAAAAGCCTATTTTGGACCAATGTTAGAAAATATTTAGAAGATCAAGGATTTTTGGAAGTTGAGACGCCTGCCCTTGAGCAAATCCCAGGAGGGGCTGATGCTAGGCCATTTTTGACTCATCACCAAGCCCAGGATATCGATTTATATTTACGCATCTCTTTAGAACTTCACCTAAAAAGATTGATTGTTGCAGGTTATGAAAAAATTTTTGAGATCGGTCGGGTTTTTCGCAATGAAGGCATAGATGCCGAGCACCTCCAAGATTATACCCAACTTGAATTTTACTGGGCTTATGCCGATTATCGAAGATTAATGGATTTTGTCGAGAATTTTTATAAAAAAGCAATCTATGATACATTTAGCACCTTAAGTACAAGTTTTCAAGGCAAAAAAATTGATTGGGGCAAGGAATGGCCAAGAATAGAATATTTTGAGGTCTTTAAGAAATATACTGGTCAAGACTTAAAAAATCTTGAGATGGAAGAAGATGCCCGAAATTTTGCTCAGAAGAAGGGATTGGAAACAAAAAAATATCAAGGGCAAGGGAAAATTATTGATTTGATATATAAAAAATTTGTTCGGCCAAATCTAATTCAACCGGCATTTTTAATTAATCATCCAATTGCAGTATCACCCTTGGCTAAAAAATTACCCGGCGACCAAACAAAAGTCCAAAGACTCCAAATTGTTGCTTGTGGGACTGAGCTGGGCAACGGTTTTTCAGAATTAAATGACCCTCTTGATCAAAGAAAAAGATTTGAGGAACAGGCAAAACTTAGGGCAAGAGGGGATCAAGAAGCCCAAATGATGGATGAGGATTTTTTGGAAGCCTTAGAGTACGGCATGCCACCCTGTGCCGGATTTGGTATGTCAGAGAGGCTTTTTGCCTATTTGGTTGATAAACCAATG
>Ga0315280_10000907_pt1 | contig 53397 bp, 41 predicted proteins | sample YL17G06_40_MG_FD_203697 | JGI IMG/M metagenome (GOLD analysis project Ga0315280, IMG submission 203697) | Sediment microbial communities from Yellowstone Lake, YNP, Wyoming, USA - YL17G06_40 | ecosystem: Environmental > Aquatic > Freshwater > Lake > Sediment | place: USA: Wyoming | collected... | reverse complement strand
TCTGGCTTCCCGCATCCTGGCTCCTCTCTTTCCATGACTCTACTCCCACCCTGAAGCCAGGACAACACCCTGGAACTGTCCATTACCTCCCATCCCTCAACTGTCTCAAAGGCGCTGACAATATACACATCGAGGATGGTCTGGCAGAGGATGACTGGAACGGCTGGCAGATGCTCACCGAGAAACTAGGGAACAAGGTCCAGATAGTCGGAGATGACCTCTACGTAACCAACGTTCAACGCCTTGAGACGGGTATCCAGAAGAAGGCCTCCAATTCCATATTGATTAAGCTCAACCAGATAGGTACCGTAACCGAGACTCTGGGAGCCATCTGGATGGCCAAGGAGAACAGATGGACAGCTGTCGTGAGCCACCGTTCGGGAGAGACGGGGGATACCACCATTGCCGACCTCGCCGTTGGGCTCAATACCGGTTTCACCAAAGCCGGTGCCCCTTGCCGTTTCGAGCGTCTCGCCAAATATAACCGACTGCTCGAAATTGAAAGGGAACTTGGGAAAAGCGCTGAATATGCTGGTATGCGGGCATTCTACAATCTGAAAGGCTAAGCAGGTCCCAGTCAGCCTTGACCTTTGCCAGAACTTCAGTAACAATAGAGTAGAACAAACAACTAGCGATGAAGCTCGCTTGGCCGGTATCGACCGGCTGAACTGCTCTTTCAGCGGAGCTGATAGCCTCTACCAAGGATCAAGTTGGTAGAGGCCTTTTTCTTATCGTAGAGAGTGAGAATGGACAACACTTGTCTCGTTGCGATTATAAGTATGATAGCTTCGCCCATCAGACTGACAACCCCTACCACAGGGGCATTCACAGCAGTAGAGCTGATGCCGTATGTCTGCATCATGGCTCAAGAGGTGTTTTCCCCATGAGTTTCCACAGCATACTATTTGAAAGAACTGAAGATACTACACAAGAGACACTTGAAGCGCCAGTCTTCTTTGTTGATTTGAATCTTGATCAGATCATAGACGCCATCATGGCAGGGAAGCAGCAATATAGCCTAAAACCTTTCTTCTACACTCCCTTGAATGACATTGAAACCATCAAGTACCGTCAACAAATAGCGCGGGATCTTGAAAACGAGACTCTGTTGGAGAACATAAAGTCATTTGCGCTCAGAATGGTCAATATGCGCCGATATTTGGCCATGATAGATAAGCTTGAGTACAAATATCACAAAGAAGGATGGTTCTTGGAGGCGGTGGGGACCTATTGTGACGCTGTCAACTCCCTGGTACATGATCTGTCTCTGGTAGATTTGCAGTCCCGCGGTCTTCTGGCGTTTCGCGAGTATTTGACGGACTATGCCAGGTCAGACCGTTTCACATCGCTTTTTGCAGAAACGACGAAGCTTGGAACCGATTTGCTCACCGTGAGATACTGCGTGCTCATAAAGGGCAACAGGGTCAGAGTCCGCAAATACGAAGCTGAAATTGACTACAGCCCGAAGGTGGAGGAGACATTCGAAAGATTCAAACAGGGCGCGGCTAGAGATTACCGGGCTAAGCTTTCCGTCGGGTCGGGCATGAACCACGTGGAAGCGCAAATACTGGACTTCGTGGCTAAATTGCATCCCGCCATATTCGCGAATCTTGACAACTATTCGGCGCAAAATGGCAATTTCCTGGACGAAACGATCAGAGTTTTCGACCAGGACATACAGTTCTATGTTGCTTACGTGGAGTATATCGCAAGACTCAAACGGGCGGGATTGAAATTCTGTTATCCGCAAATACTCAATGACAGCAAGGAGGTTTATGACTTTGAAGGATTTGATTTAGCCCTGGCCACCAAACGCATTAGCGAAAACTCATCCGTCGTGTGCAATGATTTCTATCTGGAAGGCAAAGAGCGCGTATTTGTAGTATCCGGACCAAACCAGAGCGGTAAGACAACCTTCGCCCGCACTTTCGGGCAGTTGCATTACCTGGCCAGTTTAGGCTGTCCAGTTCCGGGCCGGGAAGCGCAACTGTTTCTGTGCGACGGGCTCTTCACGCATTTTGAAAAGGAAGAAAGCATCACAGATCTCCGTGGCAAACTGGAGGACGACCTGATCAGAATCCGCGCCATTATAGACCAGGCCACCCCAAACAGTATCATTCTGATAAATGAAGTCTTCACTTCCACGGCATTGAGAGACGCTGTTTTCTTGAGCAAGAAGATCATGGAGAGAATACTAGAAAATGATTTGCTGTGTGTTTGGGTGACATTCATCGATGAATTGGCCTCTTTAGGCGAGAAGACCGTAAGCATGGTCGGCACCGTTGTCCCCGAGAATCCGGCAGTGCGAACCTACAAGATTGTGAGAAGGCCTGCTGACGGACTCGCTTACGCGATATCGATTGCCGAGAAGTATCGCCTCACGCACGATTGTCTAAGGGAGCGCATAAAACCATGAAAGCCTTCCTTATGCATGAAGATCGGGATTTCGACCTGCAGCAGCAATTGCCGCCGAACGAACAAGCCCTGACTCAAGACCTGGCGTTGAATACACTGTTCAACGCCATGGCGCAGGGTGACAGTTTTGTCTTAGACGTGGCAAGGAGAGCTATCTTGTCTGGCTTGACCGATCTGGACACCATACGTTATCGCCAGAACACTCTTAAGGATTGCCTGAAGAACCCTTCGATTGTCAGAGATATCTACCAAATCCCGATGGAGTCAATTCAAAACAAACGTAAGGATTGGCTTCACATCTACAGCTTCGGCGGCTCTCCAGACGGTACACTGTACAGTTCGATGAAGATGCTGCGCATGTTTGTGGGCCTGCTCAAGAGACTCAGAAGTATCGCCGATGAACACGCGGATGGCTTTGAATCAGAAGGGTTCAGAAGGTTCTTTGCGATGATCAAGCAGGAACTGGATGATGACTACTTTGTCATCGTAGAGAATCATCTCAGGGAACTAACGTTCCGTGATGGTGTTCTGCTCAGCGCGGAATTGGGAAAGGGGAACGAAGGCACGAACTACGTCCTTCGCAAACCCAACAATCAGAATCCGAGTTGGATGAGGCGGGTTTTTGCCAAAAGATCGCCAGTCTACTCTTTTTCCATACACCCCCGTGACGACCACGGCGTGAGGGTGCTTGGGGAATTAAAGGACAGAGGCATCAACCTAGTTGCCAACGCGGTGGCCCAATCCGCCGATCACATCGATAGTTTCCTCCAGATGCTGCGGGTCGAATTGGCTTTCTACATCGGTTGTTTGAACTTGTACGAGCAACTTGCCCAAATGGGGGAGCCAGTGTGCTTCCCCACGGCAGTGCCTTCCAGCGAACGTAGACATTCATGCAAGGGATTGTACGATGTCTGCCTGGCCTTGACCGTGAAACAGAGGATCGTAGGGAATGATCTGAACGCTGAAGACAAAGGGCTGGTAATAATCACAGGCGCCAACCAAGGCGGGAAATCGACTTTCTTGAGAAGCATAGGTTTGTCCCAACTAATGATGCAATGCGGCATGTTTGCGCCGGCCGAGTCTTTCTCCTCCAATGTCTGCGCAGGCCTCTTCACACATTTCAAACGGGAAGAAGACGCCACCATGAAGAGCGGAAAGCTGGATGAAGAACTCAGCAGAATGAGCGACATCGCGGACAATCTAACGTCAGACTCCATGGTACTGTTCAATGAGTCGTTTGCTGCGACAAATCAAAGGGAAGGCTCAGAGATTGCAGGGCAGATAACCAGCGCATTATTGGAAAAACGCATCAAAGTCTTCTTCGTCACGCATCTATACGAATTCGCCCATGGGCTCTATGAAGGCGGAATGAAAGACGCCATTTTCCTCCGGGCTGAAAGGGAAAGCGACGGAAGGCGAACCTTCAGACTAATCGAAGGCGAACCACTGCAAACTAGCTATGGCCAAGACCTGTATGACAGGATATTCAAGACAGGTAGTTGAGTTCATTCAACTGGCTGCCAATGCCGCGGTTTAAGAGGTATCCAAGAAGAAGTCCGTTGGCGGATCACCTGCCTCCTCATGATTGTCTATCCAGCCACCGCCGGGAAGCCTTGGCAACCTCAACGACGACCAGGATGGTCAACGCAAATCCAAAACATATTCCCCAATCCCCGGCCGTCATTGAGTACGTGTTGAACACTCCCTGTAGAGCAGGTGTGTAGATGACCAGTACCATTAGCAGGACTGAGAGGCCTATTGCCCCCCAAAGCCATCTGTTGCTTAGCACGCCGATTTCAAACAAGGAGCGCTTCTCAGAGCGAGAATTGTGAGCATGCACCAGCCTGGTTAGCAGCAAAGTGACAAAGCATATGCACTGCGCCTCAACCAAACTCTTCCCGGAGTGGTATGCCCACAGGAAACTGCCCAGAGTCACCGCTCCAGTCCATACTGCGCTCCCAGCCGTAAAGGCGATGACCGGTCTTGAGAAGACCACCTCCTTCAGTTGCGACGGTTTTCGCTTCATGAGGCCCGGAGTAGGCGTGTCCACTGAGAGAGCAACCGCTGCCAGCCCATCCCCAATCAGGTTTATGAACAGGATTTGCGCAGCCACCAGAGGCAGAGCCAGCGGTGGCAACCCCAGTAGCGATCCCGCCAGAAGCGCAACGGCCAATGCTAGAACCTCTCCCATGTTTCCGGAGAACAGGTACATCAGGTACTTCTTAACGTTGTCAACTACACCCCTTCCTTCCTCCACTGCCGCCACGATTGAGGCGAAGTTGTCATCGGTGAGCACCATGGCCGCTGCTTCCTTGGTTACATCGGTGCCGGTGATACCCATGGCCACACCTATGTCGGCTTTCTTCAATGCCGGAGCATCATTCACCCCGTCGCCGGTCATGGCCACAATGTGCCCCTTCTTATGTAGGGCTTCGATAACACGCAGCTTATGAGCAGCCGAAACCCGGGCGTAGACGTCGATTCTTTCCACCAGAGACTCGAACTCGGCATCACTCAGGCTATCCATCTCTGTGCCATCGAGGACAACGCCTCCCTTGAGCAGCCCCAACTCCTTCGCAACTGCAACGGCTGTCATCTTGTGGTCGCCAGTTATCATCACAGACTTGATGCCGGCTGCGTCGCAGACCCTTATCGCATCCTTGACTTCCTCTCGTGGGGAGTCAATCATCGCGCCCAGACCGACAAAGACCATGTCTCTCTCTTCTGACCCAGGCATATCCGTATCAGCCAGCTTCTTGTAAGCCATGCCCAGTACTCGCATGGCCTCGCCTGCCATGGCCTGAGATGCGGAGTGGATACTATTCCGGTCCTCATCTGTCAGCTCCATCTCCCGGCCGTTAAGGCAGATGCGACTGCAGGACGTCAGTATCGCCTCAGGAGCACCTTTTGAGTAGGCAACCCTGCCTTCGGGCGTTGCGTGAACGGTGGTCATCCTCTTTGTTTCAGAAGAGAAGGGAATCTCATGAAGGCGGGGAAAACGATTGTTGAGGTCTTCCCGCCGCAACCCTGCCTTGGCTGCCAATGTCACCAGCGCAGCTTCAGTGGGATCGCCGCTGGTTTGCCAGGCGTTATTGACCAGGGTCAAAGAAGCGTCATTACACTGCGCGCTTATGCGGAGCAAGGTCTGCAAGGTGGGGTTGTGCTGGAGGTCCATGGGCATGTCGCCATGGCGAAACTCCCCTCTTGGCTCATACCCGGTGCCGCTGACATCGATGAGTCTGCCATCGACGAAAACGCGGCGCACCGTCATCTGATTCTGAGTGAGCGTACCAGTCTTGTCAGAGCATATGAACGTAGTGGACCCCAAGGTTTCCACCGCTGCCATCTTCCTGATGAGTGCGTGGCGCCGCAGCATACGGCGGACTCCGAGCGAGAGAGCTATGGTAACCACAGCGGGCAGGGCTTCAGGCACAATGGCAACGGCCAAGCTTATTCCCCAGAGAAACATGTCGGTGAGCTTCTGCCCGCGAACAACGCCAATGCCAGCCAAGGCGAAGCACAGGACCAAGGCTCCAATGCCTATCCACTTGCCAATGCGATCGAGGTTCGCCTGGAGTGGGGTCGGCTCCATCTTGATATCCTGCAGCATGGTGGCGATTCGGCCGAATTCGGTAGTCATGCCGGTGGTGACGACAACTGCGGTCCCACGACCGTAGACGGCTACCGTTCCGGCAAATACCATGTTCTTTCTCTCACTCGCATCAAGCTCGCCCGGCAGGGTTTGGGTGGTCTTCTCCACCGGGGTGCTCTCGCCAGTCAGAGGCCCTTCGTCCGTCTTGAGGTTGATAGCCTCGATGAGTCGAGCATCGGCCGGAATTCGGTCGCCGGTGGCGAGAAGGAATACATCTCCGGGCACCAGTTCTCTGGAAGGTATCTCAGTCGCCTTCCCATCTCTCAATACAGTTGCGGTGGGTGCGGCCATTTTCTTGAGCGCCTCCATGGCCCTCTCCGCCCGGTACTCCTGGACAAAGCCCAGGACACACGCAAAGACTACGATAGCGAGGATGACTATGGCGTCAGGCACTTCACCGCGGACGGCGGATAAGATTACCGCAACAAGGAGAATAACGATCAGGAAGCTCTTGAATTGCTCCAAGAGCATTATCCATGGGGATATCCGTTTCTTCTCCACCAATTCGTTGAAGCCAACTTCAGTCAGCCGCCGTTCGGCCTCCATTTGGCTCAAGCCGTCTCGGTCGACATTCAGGGCCGCCAATACCTGCGCGACTTCGAGGTCATACCAGTTCTTGCCCCTGGGCATTGCCACGTCCTTTTCTGACCATGAGCAGCAGGATAATAGAAGCCAGTTGCGCCACCATTGAGAATGCGATTAACGAGGGAATCGAGATGTCATAGAGTACCCCCATCAGGGCACTGCCTAGAAACCAGAACACTCCATAACCCGTATTGAAGATACCATAGCCGGTGCCCCGCCTCTCTGCCGGAATCATTTCTGCGACCACAGCTCTCATAATAGACTCCTGTGCTCCCATGCCCACTCCCCAGACAATCATTCCCAATAGAGCGAAATAGAAGCCCCCCAGGAAAACCAATGGAGCGAAGAACGCCGAAATGAGAACGGCAGCAATCAAAACAGGCATGCCGATTCGATCAAAGGAACGTCCAAACACGAGCGCAGCGAGAGCGTCAACCCCCATAGCGATAGCATATAAGATGGGAATCCAGCTATCCGAAGCAATCGAGGCTTTCTTGAAGTGAAAGGCAATCAAGGGGAAGTCAACATACCCCGCAGCAATCAGAGCAACAGCGGCAAGGTACAGCCAGAATACTTTCGGAAAGCCCTTCCTTTCCGCTTCGACCGGACAAACCTCGAATTCACGGGGATGGGGGTACAATAGTCGTGCCGTCAGAAGTACGCTCAGTGCCAAGACGGCTGGCACAGCCAGGAGACCGAAGGCGGCGTGATAACCTCCCTTGAAGTAGAGAACCGCAGCCACAATGAGAGGGCCAAGCATGGCTCCGATTTGATCCATAGCCTCATGTAGTCCAAAGCCCCAGCCACGCCCCATTTCCTTGGTGGCGTGCGAAAGCATGGCGTCACGAGCAGGAGTACGAATTGCCTTGCCAATTCGCTCTGTCATCATCAGAAGGGCCGCAATCTCCCAATGCCCTGCCAGTGCGAGGAAGGGCACAGCCACCAGGTTCACGAAGTAGCCCAGGAGTGTGATGGTCCAATAGCGTCCGGTGCGATCGCTGATATACCCTGTGATGAAGCGAAGGCCGTAGCCGAGAAGCTCTCCCAGTCCTGCGATGACTCCTACCGCGGTTCCACTGGCCCCAAGGATAGCCAGATATGGGCCAGTTACGCTGCGGGCGCCTTCGTATGTCATGTCGGCAAAGAGGCTGACTACACCCAGCAGAATAACGAACTTCAGTGCGCTTCTGGAGTTGATTCGGCTATCCCCATTTGGTCCAGATCTACTCACCATAGGTGGACTCCCCCTTTGCGTCACAGAACGCTCAACAACTTGAGGATCGAGACTCCGTAATAGGTGTACTCCAGGGTCTGAATACCCATAGGCCGAGCACGGGCGAAGCCACCACCGATACGCTGGCAATCCAAGCCAAAGGAAACGACCTCCTCCGTGTCCGAGGAGGCACCTCCCAGCGTCAGACGGGTGGTCTCCAGATAGTAGAGGTCTTCCAGAAAGTAGAGGTTTCGCCCCTGATCTTCCAGGAATGCTAGGGTATGCTGCCGCTCATTCAGGGGATGGCCCAGCATAGAAAGAGCTTGGACTGCATAATAGGTGGTAGCTAGCGTAGAGGTTCCTGGTCTTCCAAAACCACCGTCTGGATTCGACAGTCCGCAGATGGAGTTGACGACTCTCTCTCGGTCAAAGGGAAGGCCGTAGTGCACGGAAAGCGATACCAACTCCAGTGTGTCCTCCAGTTCAGAGACGACCTCCACGTAGAGCGTATCAAGGTTATTGAGCTCGTCAGCTGGCTCAAATGACTCTAGAAGGGCTTGAATCCTAGGCCGCAATGCATCCGTCTGTTGTCCCAGAACGCCTAGGATTTCGGTGGACAGATACAGAGCGTGGGCGTCATTGCCCGTATCCTCGCGAAGGCATGACCACACAAAGCTCTCCAGAGCGACTGGCTGACGGGGCTGTTGGCCCAGCATATGAAGGGTTTTCACTGCGAAGTACGAGTCCCGCAGGCTACCTGGTCGAATACGGGCAAAGTAATAGCCTCCGTCTCCCACTTGACACGAGTGCACGTAGCTTGCCGCCATGCTGGCAGCCTCTTTCACCGCGTCCGCGAAAGCTGACTCATCCATAGACTCGTCCTCACTCAACTACACAACGGTGCCACGCTTGCCTTGTTATGGGAAAATCGCCTTTCCTCTTTCATTCGGAACGATCACGTGTCCTGTCAGAAGTCGCTCTGTGTTGGGCTATCCACAAGTCTCAGGAAAGAAGTGTCGTTGTGCTTCTCAAGTATGAATCTCTTGTCCCTGTGAACGAAGGTGGTAATCCCGCAGGTATCCAACTTCATGCTCCAGAAATGAGAGTTGTCCAATCCCAGAAGAGCACAGATGATCACCTTATGAACAACCCGGTGGGACATCAAGGCAACAGTGCCAGCATGTATGGCAGTGACCTGATTGACCAGGCCAACCGCTCTTCTTCTCACCTCATCCAGACTCTCACCCTTTGGTATTCTTGCCAAGTGAGGATTCTTCAGCCATTCATCATACAGTCCCTTATACTTCTTTCTGACCGCATCGTGGGACATGCCTTGCCATTTCCCGAAGTCGAAGTCTATCAGTTCTTGAGAGGCTATGACATCGATATGGTGAGGTCCGGCGATTATCTCCGCAGTCCTGAGAGCCCGCTTCAGTGGGCTTGAATAGACCGCCCCTATTGGTGCTCCCTCAAGGAATTTCGCCAATAGCTGGGCCTGTCTAAGGCCGGTCTCGTTCAGCTCAACGTCAGCCCTCCCCCTGAATATCTCCTCCACGTTCCAGTCAGTGTCACCGTGCCGTATCAGCATAATCGTGGTCATCTATTCAACCCCTTCCCCCGCCTATCCTTGAAGGCACGTTTGCGGTACAAGTCGTCTGTGCACTCGCTGTCCTGCTTGCCCCATTCATCTTGAGGTCCCAATCCCTGTCCGCATTGCCCGTCGGGCCTCCTGTCCAGTATGCCGACCTGCCTTTGTCTTTCGTTTCATCCTTCTTCACTCGGCACCTCTTCGTCAAATAGCCGCTAAGCTGTTGGAGACTCTGCAACAAGAAGTAGAAGTCATCCTGCATAGGCGGTTGACTGCTTCGCAATGACGGGGACTATTCATGGTGTCTCAGGCAATCCGACCCACCCACTGCACCAGCCAATGGCGGTAATAAGTGCAGCCTTGTTCTCGGTGGTCTCTGTGTCGTGCCATTCCCATCGGAAAGACTGGGCATAGGCGGCAAGCTGCTCTGCCAGGTACTCGATAAGACGCCTCTGCGCCGCGACATCGGCATCCGCGCTTCTTCCATGAGTCAGCGCACTGAGAAGGTGCGGACGGCATAGGGTTCCCTGGTCCTGCCGACCCAGGCACAACCCGCAGACGTATTGCCGCCAGTAGGGTCTGGTCTCTACAGAGAAGCTCTGCAGGTTGACAAGGCTTCGCCCCTGCTTCAAGGCTTTCCGATTGGGATAACCAATCGACTGCGGCCCGTAGTCCATGCCACACATGAGACAAAGGCCTCTATCGCTGAGACTGCGGCGCAAAACTGTGGGCCCCCCCCCCCTCAGAAAGATAGTCTGGGCACGCTCCACTAAGTCCTCGTAGAGGATGGCCGGTCCATGCAGGTACGATTCCCGTGCAGAGCATTCCATGGTCAGCCAGCCCCAGGCATGACGCTGGCACAGTCCCCATGCCCGTCTCAATCGGTTGCGGACGTCGGGGGCCATGATGCTTCCCTGCATGAAATGCCAGAGATAATGGATCTCGCCATCGGAAAGAGGTAAGTGAACGGTGGGTGATTCGCGGTTTTCTGTCACAACCTACCCAATCTCAATCGCGCTGTCCCGCTCATTCTTCCATAACGCCGAGTCTCTCGTGCAGCTCTTGTAGCTGCTTCTCCCAGTTACGGAGCCTCTCAATTTCTGGTTCAACGTCAGCGGCCCTCTCGATGCGCAGCCGGTGGGCCGCGCTGATAGCGCCTCTGGTGGCAGCACTGGCTCTCTCGAGTTGCTCATCGACGTCCGAGGTGAACTTGCGGAAGGTGTTCTGAAGGCTCTGTACCAGCGCCCATTTCAGATTCTTGATGTTGCGAGACACGATGGCTTCGGCGTCCTCCTCAAGTCGCTTTCTCAGCCGGCGGAGACGTTTGGCCAAGGGAAGCAGTCTGTCAAGCGCGCTTTCCGGTATGATGCTGAATGTGAGGTCCAGTTTGTAGGTAACCCAGTAGGGCTCGTGCCGGACTTCAAAGGTCTCCGTATCGCTACATGGGATCACTGGAATCTCGAAGAGTTCGCTTGCAGCCTGGCGAACAGCCATGACAAGGGTCGTGACCCGTCCCTGATAAGAGTCCAGGCATTTGTGGGTGTGGCCTTTGATGACTTCAGTCACCTGGGCAAAGGCCGGCTCGAATATCTCCGGGATTGCCTTGCCTAAACGAGCCTGCACCTCATCCTCAATTTTGGCTAGATCTTCCCTGGTGGACATCGTTTCCTCGATGACACGAGACACTTCGCTATGCGCCCTCTGAGAGATCTCATCTGAGTGCCGTCCTAAGAGGTCTTCAGTGCGCCGCAAGTCGCGGGCAAGCAAGTCCCGGAGCTCAAAGCGCTGCTCCTCTGCTTCCTGCAGCTTCTGGTCAAACAACTTGATGCGCGTCTCCAGGTCGCTCAGCGGCAGACTCAAAGTACGTTGCTTGAGACGAACTCTTGTCAATGTGTCTGCCACAATATCCTTGGATTTTCTGGATACCGCTATGTCGAGCGTTCGAGCCTTCTCCTTCGCTAGGAAGTCTACAAGATGAGCCTCCACCTGAGCCATGCCACTACTCTTCCACGCGGCCTCGTCACCTTGGAGGCGAGCCTCGAGCCCCTGCCGCGCGGAAACGCTGAAAACCGGGTCATCTCTGCCGAGTCCTGCTTCCTTACCAAGGACTTTCCTGAAGAACTCCAAGGCCGCGCAACGGTCGTCATCCCTCAGATAGTCCACTTTGCTCATCAAGAAGAAGAGATGAGCTACTTTAGGGCGCACTGCCTTCAGGAACTCCACCTCCGTCTGCGTAATTGGGGGGTCAGCCGACACGAGAAAGAGTGCTGCGTCACACTCACTGAGAAAATCCAGCGTGGTGGCTGTGTTATGCAGGAGAGTCGACCCGATACCGGGCGTATCTATCAAAACCACCCCACTTGCCAGCAGTGCCGATGGATGTTCGACTTCAACCTGCAGAACTCCCAAACGGTTGGCAGGGTTTCTCTGTTCGCTGATGTATCTCTCCAGTGAGTCGGCAAAAGCGCGCGGGTCGTCCGAATACTGCTCGTCAACCTGGCTACCCTGGAAGGTGACCCGCATCTTCCTCTTTGGCCCCCAAGAGATAAGCGTGGGGACTGAAGTGACTGGAATCACAGCCACTGGCAGAAGCGCTTCTCCAAGCAGCGCGTTGAGGAGTGTGCTCTTTCCTCGCTTGAACTGGCCGAGGATCGCCAGGTGGAAGCGGGATTGGATCAGTCGCTGTCTCAGCGCGTGCGCGCGGACCCGCTCGGCATCAACTTCTTCCCCGAGTGCCGCAAGCAATTCCTCGCAGCCTTCCAGCAAGCTCAGAAGCCGGGAGTGGCCAAGCGTTTCGGCCTCCTTCAACGGTTCGGTGACCAGGTTATGGCTTGTTCCGTGCATTGCCTCTGTCATGGATGCCCTCCCAGCAAGTGCACACTTAAAAAAATAGCTCCTACCGTGTTACCAGTAGAAGCTATCAGCTCTCGAAAGCAGTTCTGACGCCTGTCTCGAAGGCCTCAGGCGAGCTTCATCGCCCCGTCATTCAGTTGTAGTACTATCTTAATGCAACAAGGCGAATCAGTCAAAAGAAAACGGCAGAACTGCTGACCACGAGACCAGCTTGCTGCAGAATGTCACTCGATGTCGAGCAATGCCGTCTGCGCCAACCTTCACCGAAGGCTCGTATGAACGACTCTGAATGGCCCGTTGACAGAACGGCCCGGCTGACTCCGCTCCGATTCAAGCAGCCGTCAGTCGGGGGATGGTACAATCCTTGGAGTTTGGTTGTTGCCATGTCAGCCCAGAAAAGACTAGGAGACGAGATGCCAATGGTCAAGAATGACAAATGCGTATTCTGTGACATTGTTGCTGGCAGAGCCGAGGCCTACAGGGTCTTTGAGGACGAGAAGTCGCTCTGCATCCTGGACATCAATCCTTACACGAAGGGCCATTGCCTGGTTATCTCCAAAAGGCATGTTCCCTGGTGGCACGATCTGGAAGAGGATGAGGTGCTGAGCCTGTTCCGGGTGGCCAGAAGGGTCGCCCGCAAAATGATGACAGCCCTCTCTCCTGAGTTCGTCTGCATGTATGCCCGCGGGCGGCGGATCCCGCATACACATATCTTTCTGATTCCGACCGTCAAAGACGATGTCCTCGACCGTTTCTTCAATGCCTTGGAGAGGTTCCAAGAGTCTCCTCCAAACTTGCTGCGGCTCAGGGACAAGGACCAGATGACGGAGGCTGCAGAGCTTCTTCGAGATGTTGGGCGCGGCGAAGGCTGAGTTCTCAATTAGGTAGTGAAACCCACTACTCTTGACAGGTGGCCTCCTTTCAGATTGCCATAAGTATATTAGCAGGTACTTATGGACATAAGGGAGGAATTGCAGCAGGGGACGGATGAACAGGCCGCCGTGTTCAGCGCGCTGGCCGATCCCACTCGCCTCAAGCTGGTGAAGTTGCTCTGTCGCCAACGTTCTGCCCACGCCCTTTGTGTCAACGCCATCGCCTCTCTCTTGGGGGTGAGCCAGCCTGCCATTTCCCAGCACCTGCGGGTGCTAAAGACCATCGGTTTGGTGAGGAGTGAGAGGCGGGGCTATCACATCCACTACTTCATCAACCGCGAGCGCTTGGAGAGTTGCCGGGAGCTCGTGTCAGCAATATTGAGTATGGCCGAGTCGGGCAAGGCACAACGATGTCAAGACGATTGTCCAGATAGAGATAGGAGGAAACAAGATGTGTGATCAGATTGATTGTGGCTGTGGGCATTCAGGGAATCACATGACACAGAAACCAGGGCACAATGTCCGGGGCTGCTGTACCCCTGGCCACGGAGTACGTCGATTCTTCACCAGAGAGGAGATCATTGCCGAACTGGAGGAATATCTGACTGAACTCCGCGCAGAGGTCAAGGGGGCAGAAGAACGTTTGGCTGAACTCAAGAAAGCGGCCTAGGTTGTGACTGGCACGGAATCAGACCACGCCCTTGCCATAGAAGTTGATAACCTGACCAAGCATTATGGGAAGTTGCTGGCTGTCGATCATGTCACCTTCAAAGTGAAGCAAGGAGAACTGTTTGGGTTCCTCGGTCCCAACGGCGCGGGCAAGACCGGTGGCAAGACAACACGCCCGTATGCATTTCCTCCTAAGCCCGTTCAGAGACATATGACACAGTGGACAAGACTTGGAGTGGGGGCCATCTTCCTGGATGAGAAAGCTCGCTTGACAGTCAATAACTGGGCATGATATAAATGCAACTAGACACAGTTGCAATGAGTTGCATTACAGCACTTAAGCGGAAAGGCCTGAAGCTGACTCCGCAACGGAGGCTGATTCTCAGCATCATCGAGGAGTCGGATGCTCACTTTAGTGGTGAAGAGCTCGTCAGTCTTGTCCACGACGAAATGCCTGGTGTCAACAAATCGACTATATACCGAACCCTGGATCTCCTTGATGAGCTGCGCTGTGTCTACAAGAGCGAGTCGCACGGCCGCTCAATCTATCATCACGCAGAGGAAGGACACCACCACCACATTGAGTGTCGAGTGTGCGGGAAGACGGTTGACTGCCAAGAGAACTTGTTCTCCCCGGTGGAGAAGACTCTAGACAAGAAGTATGGTTTCCAGGTTAGCTTCAGACATACGGTGATAGAAGGACTCTGCAGCGATTGCAGGAGTGCGATGTAGCTAATGAGGGCGATAGTCTCTCTTTTTTTTCGGTCTGCGGATGCAACTGGTTGCAAATACGATAGCATGAGGAGGTTTTGAATGCACATACCCGACGGTTATCTGAGTCCAGCCACGTGTGGTGTTATGTATGGTGCCGCCGCTCCTTTCTGGTATGTAGCCGCCACGCGCGTCCGCAAAGCCCTTACCGGGCGTACCGTCCCGGTGCTGGCTCTCTTCGCTGCTTTCTCCTTTGTTCTCATGATGTTCAATGTCCCCTTGCCGGGGGGCACCACCGCCCACGCGGTGGGCGGGACGCTGCTGGCAATCGTTCTGGGCCCCTGGGCGGCGGTGATCGGCATCTCAACAGTGCTGGGAATCCAGGCGTTGTTTTTCGGCGATGGGGGCTTAATGACTTTTGGCGCCAACTGCTTCAACATGGCCATAGTCCTGCCGCTGGTGGGATACTTTATTTACAAAGTGCTTTCAAGCAATTCAGAGGCCACTTCGACCCGCCGTCTGGTGGCGGCAGTCCTCGGGAGCTATGTGGGCATCGTCGCGGCTGCTTTCTTTGCGGGGGTTGAACTGGGGATCCAGCCCACACTGTTCCACACCGCTGCCGGCGTTCCCCTTTATGCCCCTTATGGCTTGAGCAAGGCTTTGGGAGCCATGGTGGGGGGTCATCTTCTTGTTGCGGGCCCTGTGGAAGCTTTGGCGACGGGCCTGGTATTCGCTTTCCTGCAGCGAACCCATTCCAGCCTTGTCAAAGCCGACGTGCCGGGCAAGAAAGAGGGGAAGATCTGGCTTCTCTGGGGGGCTCTGGGCGTGGTGGCCCTGGCCACCCCCATTGGCCTCCTCGCCTCGGGGACAGCCTGGGGTGAATGGGGGGTAGACGAACTGAAGGACCTGGGACTGGGCTTCATACCTAGCGGAATGCAGAGATTTGCCGATTGGTGGCCGGCTCCGCTGCCGGACTACAGCTTGGCCAGGATGGGAGCCGTCATCGGCTACATCCTCTCCGCTTTCGTAGGTATTGCTCTGACAGCTCTACTGCTCTATTTGTTTGGCCGGATGCTCACCCGCAAAGGCAAAGACCTGGCTACAGAGCAATCGCCATCAGAAAGGGACGCTCCCGTGTGAAGAGCGACGATTTCCTATCCAAAAACATCTCCAACATCACCCATCTACTGGAATCGGTGATGTCGGCCGAAGACCTGTGCCGCGCTCCGGGATTGCTTCAGGGACTGGATGCCCGCGTCAAGGTGGCCACCGTGGTGCTTTTCATCGTAGTGGTGGGTCTGGCCCGGAGTCTGCCGATACTCGGCGGCATATTCGCACTTATCCTCGTCTTTGTCGTACTCTCCAAGATACCCCTGGGGATTTTCCTCAAGCGCATCCTGATATTTATCCCCATCTTCACCGCCGTGATCGCCATACCAGCCCTCTTTGTCACTCCAGGAGCGCCTCTAGTGACTGCGGGCAGCAAGGTCATCATCACTGAACAGGGAGCCCGCACTGCGGGACTCCTGGTCCTCAGGGTGACAGACTCATTATCCTTCGGGATACTCCTTGTTCTCACCACCCGTTGGACAGACATCCTGGCGGCGCTGCGCTGGTTTCGTGTGCCCTCACTCTTCGTAGCCGTCTTGGGCATGACCTACCGCTACATATTCCTCCTGCTACATACTGCCAACTCGATGTTCTTGGCCCGGCGCAGCCGGACTCTAGGTACCTTCTCTGGAAGGGAAAACCGGCGTTGGCTGGGCCAAGCGCTGGGCACAACCATGGCCAAGTCACAACACCTGAGTGAGGAGGTCTATCTCGCTATGCTTTCCCGAGGATACCGAGATGAGGGGCTGGCGCTGAATAGCTTCACTCTGAGGCGCCGGGACTTCCTGTGGGCAGCCTTCGCTTTGGCTACAGCGTCAATGCTATTGTGGAGCAACTGGCGGTGACGACATTCAACACAGGACGCATATTTGAGGCCAGCGGCCTGGACTATGACTATCCTGGCAACATTGCGGCCTTGAGACAGATAAGCCTGACCATTGGCCCAGGAGAACTGGTAGCCCTTCTGGGAGCCAACGGCTCGGGCAAGAGCACCCTACTCAAACTCCTGGATGGACTCATCTTCCCTTCGGGCGGAGAGTTGCTGGCTTTCGGGAAACCTCTTTCGGAAAAGGCATTGAGAGACGGGCCTTTTGTTCTAGAATTCCGCCGCAAAGTGGGGTTGGTATTTCAGGACCCGGATGTGCAACTCTTCTCTTCCACCGTCTGGGATGAGGTTATCTTTGGTCCGCTCCAGTTAGGGGTTTCGAAGGATGAAGTGGTATCTAGAGGATCAGAGGCCTTGAAGCTGCTGAACATCACTCATCTTCGCGATCGGCCCCCCTATCGCCTATCCGGCGGCGAGAAGAAGAAGGTGGCCCTGGCTTCGGTGCTTTCGCTGCATCCCCAGGTCCTTCTCCTCGATGAGCCCACGACCGGACTCGATCCATGGAGCCAAGGCAATCTCATCGACTTTCTGATCGGCTGGGCGGATGGAGGCAAGAGCCTGGTCTTCAGCACCCAGGACCTGGATACGGCAGAGGAGTTGGCAACCCGTGTCATTGTCCTCGGGACAGATCATGGCGTGGTAGCCGATGGGAAGCCGGAGGAGTTCTTTTCTGATCCCGATTTCCTGCTGAAGACCAACCTTGTCCATGAACATTCCCACAGGCACAAGGAGCTAGTGCACCGTCATCAGCACATCCATGACCACAGGCACTGAAGGTCACCATACTGGACTCGAACCGACTCCTAGGCTGGAGTTCCCACCACCAGTGAGGATCTTCTCACAAGGGGGTCGGCAATGCCAATTGTGAAGACAGTCACACCGCGTTTCAGGTGGAGTCCAACTCTCCGCGTCTCCACCACAAATAGCGATGGACCAGCAGAGGACTAGATGGGCAATAGGACCCAATTGCTTGAAATGTTCAAGGAAGCGGAAACCATGATCTCTCCTGCCTTTTTCAATGGGTTGGCAGGAGCCGGAACCGGAACCGGCTGCATCAGGGGTTGGGGAATCGTCTACTTGCGTGGGGACCTTGCTCTGCTTTCTCCCGATCAAGACGAACATGGGAAGCCAACAAGGCCAAGCTACACAAGGCATTGCCTAGGGAATTGGCAGGTTTGCCTCATCTGACACTCTTCCTGGTTGGAGGAGGGCACATGAACTCGGACGGCGTACGGTTCCTGGGAGGAAAACTCTGACTGACGGCCTATGTGCCACCAGGCCATATCTACGGTACAGTTCCAGCTATGCAGTTACTGGATCAGACGGCTCCTAAACAAGTCTCACGGTGATCTCCTCGATAGCCCCGTGCCCTCCTATCCCGCGATAACACTGTTCGACATCAAGAACAGAGATAGGCAGGCGGGTTGGTGCTGCGGTTTGGGGGAAGTCTTTTCCTGCTCTTACGACCAGCGGAGGTGCATGGGGAACTCTTGAACACGATGAAGTACCGCATGAACACATATTTGAACAGCACATGAACAACCATTTGAACGGTAAATGATCAATTTGAACATTCCACGGCTGTTTGAGTTATGGTCCTCACGATGCCTCAGCGTAGCCATCAGTGCTCATCAGATTGTCGAGACAGGCGTTGACTTTCCTAAGGGCTACCCCTAGAATCGTGACGGAAAGGAGGCGAGCGGTCTCCGCCTTTTATGTAGCCTGTTTTGGGACCATGAGGCCGGAGGTTCAAATCCTCTCACCCCGACCATCTCTACACGTACACAAGACTGTCAAACCTAATGGGCTTCCGTCAATGGCTGGGCCCACAAATGATCACGTCAGCCCTCATTGTCATAAGCGTAGGATCAGAGGCTGCGGTCTGAGCATATCCATCAACCTAACGGCAGCACCGGCCGACTCCCTCAGATGCCTGGTGGGAAGGTATCTGCCCACTCATCAGACTCACCGATCAGACCACCACTGTGATTGAACGCTTTTTGGCGCAGTCAACTGATCTTCCACTGTCTGGATTGGGCATGGCGCATTCGTGTTAGTCCCGAAGCTTGTTCAATTGCAGTCTGGCTAACGCGATATTATGAGAGAGCGTGGCCAGGTCCTCAGCCGGAGCGCTTCACCTGCGGAGCTGTGGCTACCTGCCGCCCTCTTTTTGCTCCGAGATACGAGCGCACCAGGAAAGGGAATGACATCTTCCTCAACTCCAGCAGAATGGTGCATTCTGCCGAGATGATACCCGGTATCCCGCCCAGCTCCTTCTCCAGAAACGCGGACAGGTCTATGGGCGTGGGGAACATGGTCCATATGATGATGTCATGCCGACCGGCCACGATGACTACACCGTTGACGTTCGAGAGGTAGCGAAGCTTATCCGCTATGGCATTGATGTCGCTGGGCAGCACTTTTATGCCTATCATGGCGAAGATGCGATATCCGAGGGCCAGAGGGCTGGCGTGAGCTACGATGCGGGCAATGCGCTGATCCAGTATCCTTTGCAGCCGGGAACTCATGTACGCTCGACTGGTGCCCAGCTTCTTGGCCAGGTCTGACACCGGCTGTCTTCCGTCTGCCTCCAATTCATTCAGAAGCTGCAGGTCGAGTTCATCAACGCTAGTGTCTGAGATCGGCGCAACTGAACCATCCGAGGCAGGTGCCTCTGATTGCCGGGGCTCGCTGGCCACCAGCCCAGAGGAGGCCAGGTAAGAGAAGGACATCTTGCGCCACTCGAGAACCATCGTGGTCTCGGTGGACTTGATGCCGGGGATGCTGCCGAAATCCCTCGCCAGGAGGCCGGACAGTTCCTTCGGATCGGCGAACATGGCCTCGACAATGATGTTGTGCGGACCGGCGGTTATCATCACCAGATGCACGCTTGGCAGAGCGCGAAGTCTGTCCGCGGCCGCGTGCAAATCAGCCAGCGACACCTGGATGCCGACTATGGCCATGGTCCGGAGTCCCAGAACACGGGGGTCTGTGAAGGTCACGATTCTAGTAACATCTCGATCCAGCAGGCTCTGCAGTCTCTTGCCGGCATACGCCCGACTGATGCCGAGCTTCTTGGCGAGAGCGGAGATGGACTGCCTTCCGTCAACCTCCATCTCTCTGAGAATCCTCAGGTCGAGGTTGTCCAAATGAACATTAGTCTGTTGAATCATGTCTACCTGTCCCTTACGCATAGGGGGGCATTTGAGAATGCGGTAAAAGTGTAGTGCATCAGATGCCGCGTGTCAACCAACGTTATGTCACTTTGCTCCCGCTGTGTAGGTCCAGATTGCAATATGTAGTGCCAGGTGGCTTGTCTCGTAGCCAGTATGCATGCACATATGTTCAAGTATGTGGACACATTGCCATCTTGATGTTAGAATTGGCCCTAAAGCAACTCAGGGAAGACTAGAAGGAGGACCGTGAATGTCTCGAAAAACACTCCGCACTAGTTTGTGTGACCTGCTGGACATCGAGTACCCCATCCTGCTGGCTGGCATGGGAGGTGCGGCCAACGCCGAGTTGGCCGCCGCAGTATCGGAGGCCGGCGGCCTCGGCATCATTGGCGCCGTCAATTTGACGCCTGATGAATTGGACGCCGAGATCAAGAAGCTGAAGAGACTGACCAGCAAGCCCTTTGGCGTGGACACCATTGCACCCACCAACATGGTAGACGGGGCCACGATCGACGAACTGAGGAACTACATTCCTGATGAGGCGGTGGCTTATGCCTCCAGGCTGGCCAAGGAGTTGGGGATACCGGTGCCGCCAGGCACCAGGTTCGGCAAGGAGGGGGGCACGGGGTGGGCAGCGGGCATGACACCGAAGCAAATCGAGGTGGTCTACGAGCACAAGGTGCCGGTCTTTGCTGCTGCTCTAGGTAGCCCGGCCTTCATGGTCCCTGAAGCTCATGCTCGAGGGATGAAGGTAATAGGGCTGATCGGAACGGTCAAGCAAGCCAGGAAGGAAGCGGAAGCCGGGGTGGACATCATCGTGGCCCAGGGTCATGAGGGTGGCGGGCACACCGGTCACGTGGGGACCTTCCCGCTGGTGCGCCTGGTGTCGGAGGCCGTGGCTCCCACCCCAGTGGCGGCGGCGGGCGGCATAGTGGATGGGCGGGGGCTGGTGGCATCCTTAGCCTTGGGTGCCGCTGGTGTATGGTGCGGCACCGCTTTCCTGTGCACGTATGAGTCTGGCATAGAGCAGGTGGCTAAGGATCGGATAATCGCCGCCTCGGAGAGAGACACGCGGGTGACCAGGGTGTTCACGGGCAAGACCTGTCGCCTCCTCAACACCAAGCTCATTGAGAAGTGGGAGAAGGAGGGCCCCATGATGCCGTTCCCTCTGCCAATCATAATGTCCACCAGTCTGCAAGACTATCTAGGTAAGGCCAAAATGGTGGACAACTATTTCATCCCCTGCGGCCAGATATGCGGAGCGGTCAACGAAATGAAGAGCGCGAAGCAGGTGGTGAAGGAGATGGTGGATGAGGCAGTGCGCATTTTGGGGGAGGAGTTCCCCGCGAGGATCAAGTTCAGCGGCTGACGCTCGGCGACTCGCCGTTCACAGACGGAGCCTGGAGTGAGGCTCTTGCATCCCTGAAGTAGAATAGGAGCCGGGAGGAACCGCATGGAAGACGCGCTCATGGAGGCCACCGGAATCAATGGCAAGGTCCTGCTATTCAGGGATGTTGTCCGCATCAAGCGCATCGGGGTAGGCAGTTTCCTGAGCGGAGCCTCCAAGATAGAGAAGGACATCCTGATCTCTCAGATCGTGAGCATACAGTTCAAGAAGGCCGGGCTACTCAACAATGGGTACATGGAGTTCATCCTGATGCATAACCACGAGAGACATGACAAGGACTCCGATTACGAGATCTACGACTCCATCGTCACCTTCAGGCCGGGGCAGCAGAGGGCCTTCGAAGCATTCCGAGAGGCACTTGAGGCCAAGATAACCAGCGGTGTCATCCCCAGGGCACCATCCGTCGCTACCACGGATCTGGACGAACTGGACAAGCTGGCCTCGTTACGTGACAGAGGCGTCATTACCGAAGACGAGTTCGATCGGAAGAAGAAACACCTCCTCGGCCTGTAGCATCTCCCTTTGAAAATCCGCTCTTGACCCACTATAATCTTGCCATACTCCATGGGCTCGTAGCTCAGCGGCAGAGCGGCCGGCTCATAACCGGTTGGTCCCTGGTTCGAATCCGGGCGAGCCCACCAACCACTTCTGGTCATCGATACTTGAGGCAGCGAACAAGCTAGCCGCACTTCCCTCCCTAGGCTGTTGTGCGCTCAACCCGCCCCTTAATACCCAGGAGCATCTTCCGTTGCATTATGCAGGAGATGGGTTCCACAACGTAGCGACCGTATAGCAGGCTGTTTCGGATTCGAGGATTGTAATCGCATCGAAAGCGCGAAATCAGACGGGCAACCTTGTCGTCCAGCGAGTCGAGAGAGAACACCCATGTGCTGGCGAAATAGTCGCCAGGCCTGGTACCAACCGGAATTGCCGAGGACCCGGTGCGGCTGTCAATGTGCAGGACGATGGCACGACCGGGATCAACAAGCGCCACCGGGAATGGCCCCTCCGGATGCAGGCGGATGGTGTCCCCGGCCTCAAGATGCTGATACTCTGGGATGATCCTATTCGCGTTGTGGATATTGCAGCCAACCAGATTCTCGAGCGATTCGTAGCTATAGAACCCGCCGCGCCCCTGTCCCATCTGCACCAGCCAAGGCCAAACCTTGGCAGCCGTATCTCGAATGGTGATGGCCTGAGTATATTGCCACCGCGGATGGGGTATTAACTCGTCTCCGGGTAAAGAACGATTGACCTCGGCGTCGGTCGCACCCCACCTGGTATGCCAAGACCGCAAGAAGGGCGTCAGTAGGGCAAATGTGATGGCAGCCGCCCCAACTATGCCTTCCACAGCATTCCTCAGTTGGTTATTTGCCATTTCTGCCCTCCTTTATCACGGCAACAGGAGAAGGCCACCCACATTACCACTATTCTGAGTCCTGAGTCCATGGTATCAGCAACGACCGACGTATGAAAGAACTCTTCCATGTGATGTCAGCAACTGTTGCAGCGCCGGGATTGACCGCTTTTTCAACAAAGGGTCGGGGACTGTTACCAAAACCCAGCGCCTCTACTTCTGGCGTGCTCACGCGGCTGTCCTTCCCCACATAAGTTGCCAGTGACGCCTGCATCCTTCTCTCCTCGGCTTCGCCAGGACTTGGAGATTCACTGGCGATGATACGCTTTTACCCAAAACAGAGGCCGGTGGTAGAATCGCGCTGTTCATAGGCCAGCAGCACCGCAGACATCAATTGCGTGCTGGCTCACTTATGTTCGGATCCAGGAGAGTGATACGACGTCCGAACGCCTGCTGATTACCAAACTGCATGTTCCCCCCGTCCCCCCGGGGTGGCTCACACGCCCGCGCCTCAGCAAACGTCTGGAGGCGGCGCTGCGTTGCAGACTGACACTCGTCTGCGCCCCCGCCGGGTTCGGCAAGACCACCCTGTTGAGCGAGTGGATCGCCATGCAAGTGGGTTTAAGTGCCGGTTCTCCTCCGGCTACTGCCTGGCTTTCCGTAGACAAGGAAGACAATGATCCGGAACGTTTCTGGACCTACTTCGTCGCCGCCCTTCAGACTGGACAGTCTGATTTGGGTCAGCGTTCTCTGGACATGCTCGAGACTGGCAAAGCACCTTCTATCAGAGCAGTGTTGACGACCTTGGTCAATGATATCAGCCAGGCCAGGCGTGACTTCGTGCTGGTTCTGGACGACTACCACGAGATAACGTCCCGATCGGTGCACGAGTCCCTGGCTTTCCTCATAGACCACCTGCCACCACAGGCACATCTGGTTCTGGCCACCAGAGTTGATCCGCCTCTTCCTCTGGCGCGTCTGCGGGTTCGCGGGCAGTTGAACGAAGTGCGAGCGGCTGACCTGCGTTTCACCACAGAGGAAGCCGCAGCGTTCTTCAACGACGTGATGGAACTGGGACTCACCACTGACAATGTCAAAGCACTGGACTCTCTGACAGAGGGCTGGATAGCCAGCATCCGGATGGCGGCGATTTCGATGCAGGGATGCAAGAACATTCCTAGCTTCATCGCGGAGTTTGCCGGAACACATCGCCACATCATGGACTATCTGGTGGAGGAGGTGCTCGGTCGTCAGAAGGCCAGCGTGCAGCAGTTTCTGGTGCGAACCTCCGTTCTTGATCGGCTGAGCGCCCCGCTGTGCAATGCCGTGACCGGGGGGGAGAACGCACAGGAGATGCTGGACCATCTACAGTCGGCCAATCTCTTCGTGGTGCCATTGGATGAGAGCCGGAAGTGGTTCAGATACCACCACCTCTTCTCAGACCTGTTGCGTGATCGACTGCAGAAGACGCAGGCTGATCGTATTCCTGTACTGCATCGTCGAGCCAGCGAATGGTTTGAACACGAGGGCTTAACTTCGGAAGCCATCCACCATGCTTTGGCGGCCAAAGACCTCGACCGCGCCGCCGACCTCATCGAATCGGTGGCCGTACCACTCATATCACAAGGCAAGATCTCGGCGCCTCAGGGCTGGCTGGAGAAACTGCCTGAAGAGGTGATCCTGTCGCGCCCGTGGCTCTGCATCGGGCTGGCCAATGTCCGCTCGGCCCGCGGACAGCTCGCCGCGGTTGAGCCGCTGGTCAAGGCTGCGGAGTCGGCGCTTCTGCGCGCCCAGACCGACAGGACTGCCGAAGATGCAGAGGCAGAGCGACGAATCCGCAACCACCTGACGTCTCTCCGTATACCCCTGGTGGTAGCCCGGGGAGAGATCGACGAGGCCATCCGCCTGTGTCACGAGTCACTGGAGCAGTTGCCGGACGACCAGCCGACAGTGCGCTGTATGTCCGTGCTCTTACTGGGACTGGCCCACTGGATGAAGGCAGACATGCCCAAGGCCATGCTTTACCTGGAAGAGGCCATAGTCTACGGTCAGACCACAGGAAACTTCTTCATCACGCTCGTGGCTATGGGCCACCTGGCGGACATATCTCTAAGACAGGGGCGCCTTCACCTGGCGGCGGAGATGAGCCGCAAGGCCATCCGCCTGGGCACCGAATGGGGAGGAGGAGAACCGCTTCCGGCCACCAGCTACGCCCACATCTGCCTGGCTCAGATCCTATATCAATGGAATGAGATTGAAGAGGCGATTCACTATGTCAACCGCGCCATTGAGCTCGGCAGGCAGGGGGTCCAGTTGACGATAGCCGTCATGGCGGTACCTGGCCTGGCTCCGCTCACTGAGCTGATCGGGCAAACCACCGCCCTGTCTGATGCCTTGGAGGAGTTAGAGGGTGTCGCCGCAGCGTCTCACAGCGCCGTGATGTCCAGAGTGACCGCTTCCTGGCGGGCGCGGCTGTCACTAGCCAGAGGCGACATGAGTGAAGCTCTGCAATGGGCGGCCACCAGGGAGAGCCCTAAGGGCGATTCGGACGAGGGGCTGGAGTTTCCGCTGGAGTTCGAGTATCTGATGCTGGCCCGCTTGAAGATCGCCAGGGGACAATTGCACGGCGTGCCGGCCATGCTGGAACGCGTGCGAAAGAGGGCAGAGGCAGAAGGGAGGATGGGCAACGTCATCGAGATCCTGGTGCTGCTGGCCACTACCCTGCGGGCGCAAGGGAGGACCGACGAAGCTATGACGACGCTGCAAAGGGCCCTGTCGCTAGCGGAACCCGAGGGATATGTGCGCGTCTTCGTGGATGCGGGAGAGCCTATGGCTGAGCTTCTGCGGTCTGCCCTGGCGCGACAAATAATGCCAGACTACGTGTCAGGCCTTCTGGCGTCGTTTGGCACCGCCACAGGCCGAGATGGCTCGATCCCATTCTCCGGCCCCCGGGTGAAAGCTACTATGGAGCCGATCACTGGGCGTGAGCTGGAAGTACTCCGGCTGCTGGCTGCCGGGGCATCCAACAAACAGATTGCCGAAGAACTGGTGCTGGTAACAGGCACGGTGAAGGCTCATCTCCTCAACATCTACCGGAAACTCGACGTTCATAACCGCACACAAGCGGTGGCCCGAGCGCGGGAACTGAACCTGCTCTAGCCTGAACACGGCCCGATCAAGAATCCAGAGTTCCTATGCCCTGGAGTATGCCCTTTGGCAATTGACACCGCACTTGCCTGGGGGGTGTATGCTGTGGTCGCAGGTTCCTAGCCGCCAACCTGCTGGGGGATCCAGTCTGTATAACTCCGCGCCGACGTATGGCGTGAGTTCTCCGTAAACGAAAGACAATGCGGGTCAAGGAGGTATAGTCATGAGATTCAAGGGGAAGGTGGCCATAGTCACTGGCAGCAGCACGGGAATTGGCGAAGCCATAGCTCTAGCCTTCGGTCAGGAAGGGGCCGATGTTGTCCTGGCTGCCCGCAGCCTGGATAAGCTGCGCTCCCATGCAGAAAAGATCAGAGGGTCCGGCGGGAGGGCTCTGCCAGCGAAGACCGATATCAGTCGCCTGAGCGACGTGGAAGAAATGGTCAAGAAGACCATCCAGGAGTTTGGGCGGATAGATATTCTGGTCAACAACGCTGCGTATACCGAGATTAGTCTGAAGCCATTCCACGAGACGAAGCCGCAGGATTGGGATGGAGAGATCAACACCACTCTCAGGGGTACGCTCAATTGCTGCTGGGCGGTTTTGCCTCAGATGATGAAGCAGAACTACGGTAGGATTGTCAACATCACCACTGCTGGCGTCAAGACAGGTTCGCAGTACTTGTCGCTATACGGAGCGTCCAAAGCCGCCGTGGCCCAGTTCACCAAGTCACTGGCCATGGAGATGGTGCCGTTCGGCATACTGGTCAACGCCGTGGCGCCCGGCATGATCAGGACCGGGGCCCTGGATCGGGTCTTTGGAGAGGACTTGCTGAAGACACACCTGGCCACGCAAGGCGTCGCTCGACTGGGCAATGCAGAAGAGGTGGCCAGAGTGGTTCTCTTCCTGGCTTCTGACGAGGCCAGCTACGTCACTGGACAGCATTGGTCCGTTTGCGGCGGACTCAGCCCGCAGTAGATTGCATTTTGTCTGGGCTGGAACTGAAACAAAACAGATAATGCACGGGGTCTTCCTCGCCGACCTCTGCAAATAGAGTGAACAGGGGGGAATATGCTGACGAAGTTCGACGAACTCATTTGCCATCAGATGGCGACCACCTTCGACCATGTCTATACCAGCGACGCCAGATGGACGGAGAGAGTGGTCCTCTACGGGTTCGACATTTCGGGCAAGCTGAACTTCGTGACCGGACTGGCGCGCTATCCTAACCGGAATGTCATAGACGCCTATGGTATGGTGACCATTGAAAACAAGACGGCACATGTTGTCAGAGCCTCCACCGAGCTGCGTCCCGAGACGGCCACGGGGATCAGCGTTGGCCCGTTCACCTACGAGATCACAGAACCGCTGAAGAAGGTCCGCATGACACTGGTGGAGAACAAGCATGGACTCAGTTTTCAGGTAGATTTTGACGGGACTTTCCCTGCCTATGAGCAAGTGCCCATGTTCTCCCGGAATCGCGGGCGGATACTGGAGGAGGCCCGGCGGTACTATCAGATCGGCCGGTTCGGCGGCTGGTTCAAGGTCGGGAGGAAGACCTACAAGATCGACACATCGCAGTACCGTGGCGGCCGGGATCACTCCTGGGGCGTCAGGCGGGGCGTTGGCGGTGGTGCCTGGCCGGAGCCCTGGGCACAGCCGGGAGAGATTCCGCAGGGAGCCTTCTATTTCATGTGCATCTTCGATTTCGGCAAGTGGGCCGCTCATGTGGCGCAGAGAGAGGACTGGGACGGCCAAATCTGGCACTTTGAGGGCTGGGAGACCCATGCCTTCGGAACCGGCAAGGAGGAAGAGGAACTGAAATTGGTGAGTCTGGAGCACGACTTCCAATTCCGCTCCGACGTCCGAGTGGCGAAGTCCGGCACTGTAACCGTGAAAGCCATAGATGGTTCCAAGGGGAAGCTCTTGATCCGGCCGATGACCACGTTCTATCCCGGCCCCGCCGGCTATGACTACTACCGAGACTATGCGTCGGGCATGTGGAAGGGGCCATCCTTCATAGACGGTTTCAAGATTGACATCAGCGATCCTGAGGAACTGAAGAAGATATCCTTCCTCACCGAAACCCTGTGCGAGGTGAAGTGCGGCAAGGATGTCGGCTATGGGCTGCTGGAGATGGTCAACGTGGGGAAGTATCCCAAGTACGGCTATCAGAGTTACTAGGATGATGCGTAAGGAAGCGTGGGAGTATACCGTGGGGCTGGCGGGTTTCGCTTTGCTCTACCCGCCCTACGACTGGATTCCCGCTTCCGCTGGAATGACAAGACAGGTGCAAGGAACTTCCTGCTGGGAGTCGGAGGGTGTCCCTCAGTTTCCATTCTCCTGCCCCTAAGAGTGGGGGCCAGGGGTTGAAAGGGAGCTAGGGAAACGGGCTCTCGCTTTCGCGAGAATGACGGAAGACGGTGCAGCAGGATGCTGCCGGGGTTCGGGGTGTCCCCGAAATTCCCCTTCTACCCCCAAGAGTGGGGGCCAGGGGGTTGATGAGTCCTGATCAGGGATGCTTCAACAAGGGAGATGCCCTGTCATTCCCGCGAAGGCGGGAATCTAGAAAGTGTATGCGTGGATTCCGTGTCAAGCACGGAATGACATAGTGTGAATAGGATTCAAACAAGGGGGAACCGACGATGGTTTCACGAAGTAGAGCCAACCTGGAAGAGTTGCAGCAGAAGCTGGTACCCTACTTGCAGAAGAAGATGCCTCAGGCACAAGGCATCACCGTATCGAATATGAAGCCACCGGAGAGCGGATTCGCCTCCGAGACCTTCATGTTTAACTTGGATTGGACTGAGGGCGGACAACATAAGTCAAGAAACATGGTGTTTCGCCGGCCGCCGCTTCTGGCCGTTTTCCCGGACTACGACCTGCGCAGGCAGTTCCTGGTGATGCAGCGCCTGCAGGGGACCAATGTACCGGTGCCCAGAGTGTTCTGGCAGGTGGAGCAAGACGAGAGCATACTGGGCACCCCCTTCTACATCATGGAAAGGCTGCCGGGAACCACGCCGCCGGACTTCCCTCTCTACCACAGCGCCGGAAGCTACCATGATGCCTCTCCGCAGAAGCGGGCCAAGATGTGGTGGGGCTCGCTGGAGGGTATTGCCAAGTGCCACAAGGTCGACTGGAGGAAACAGCGCCTGGACTTCCTCGGGGCACCCAAGGGTGGCACCACTACTATAGACGGGCTTCTGGACTACAACGACTCTTTCCTCAAATGGGTGTCCAAAGGCGAACCTCAACCGGTGCTGGAATATGCTTTGAAATGGCTCAGGGAGAACCACTATGTACCCGAGCGCATCACATTCTGCTGGGGCGATTGCCGCATGCCCAACACCCTCTACAATGCCGATGGCGATGTGGTGGCGCTGCTGGACTGGGAGTTCGCCTACCTCGGAGATCCGATATCCGATCTGGCCTGGTTCCTCTTCCTCGACTGGCACTCCAGTGAGGCCTACGGCATACCGAAGCTGGAAGGCACTCCTTCCGAAGAGGAGACCGTCCGGCGGTACGAGGAACTGACCGGCTGGAAGGTGAAGAACCTGCTCTACAACCAGGTCCTGGCTCCGTTAAGGCTGGGAGTGCCGCTGGTCAGGCTATATAAGAATCTCCGGTCGATGGGAGTCACCATGCTGGCCGAGGATGCGGAACTCAACAATCCCATGACCCAAAAGATAGCCAGTCTGCTGAACCTGCCAGCACCGGGCAAGAAGAAGGAAGTCACCAAGGTGGAGGACATGAAGGTGACCCTCCAGGTTGATATCACCGGACCCGGCAGCCGCAAGTGGTATGCGCTGTTTGACCACGGCCAGATAACTACCCACGAAGGCCAGGCTGGCAGCCCAGTGAGTACGCTAACGCTATCAGCCGCCGATTTCGAGGCCATTCAGCGCGGCGAACTGGGCCCATCGGATGCTACCTTGATGGGCAAGCTGAAAATAGAGGGCGACATTACGCTATCGGCAGATCTTCTGGAGAGGCTGGTGACCAAACTCGGAGGAAAGAAGTGACTACCTCTGGCTATGCCGGGCGCATCCTGAGGGTGGACTTGTCCTCCGGAAGGATAACCGAGACCCCTACCACGGACTACACCGACCGTTTTCTGGGGGGACGGGGCATTGCCGCCAAGGTGTACTGGGATGAGGTGCCGCCCGAGGCCAAGGCACTGGATGAAGAGAACACGGTGATATTGGCCACCGGACCGATAGGCGGGGTGCCCGTCTTCGCCGGGTCAAGATGGACGGTCTGCGGCAAGATCCCCTCCGTGGAGCGCTTCAGCTACGGCAACTTCGGTGGCCGCTGGGGCGCTGAGCTGAAGTTTGCCGGCTATGACGCCGTCGTGGTTCAAGGCAAGTCGGAGAAACCGGTATACCTGCTGTTGCACGATGGGACCGCCGAGTTGAAGAATGCCTCTGCCCTTTGGGGCAAAGGGGCCATCGAGAGTCGAGAGCTCTTGAAGGCGGAGTTCGCAAGCTCACTCAGAGTGGTGGCCATAGGCCAGGCGGGCGAGAACATGGCGGTCATGGCCAACCTCATCGCGGACAATGATGCCGCCGGCTCCAGGGGTCTCGGCGCGGTGCTGGGCTCCAAGAAGCTCAAGGCCATCGCGGTCAAGGGTGAGGCCAAGCCGGTCAAGATCGCCCAGCCGGAGAGGCTGAAGGAGTTGTCGGACCACTACCGCAGTCTGAAGCACGGCTTCCCCTACTATGATGAGGCCTTTCACAACGTCCTCAGCCGCTGGTCTCACGATCCCCGACTGGGGTTTAGAACCGTGCCGGGTGAGGACGTCCTGAAGAAGGAGCCCTGCTACGGGTGCCTGGGCCGGTGCCCCAGGAGCGTCTATCGGTCGAAGGATGGCCGGTCGGGGAAGTTCATCTGCCATTCCGCCTGGGTCTACCAGCCCTGGGCGGAACAATACTACAAAGACTGGAACGACGTCCCCTTTCATGCCACCAAGCTCTGCGACAACTACGGGCTGGACACCATCGCCGTCGACTTCACCATCAGTTGGCTCAATGCCTGCTACAAAGCCGGCATCCTCACGGATGAGAACACCGGCCTTCCCTTATCGAAGCTGGGCAGCCAGGAGTTCATCGAGGCCCTGCTGAAGAAGATCGCGCGGCGCGAAGGGTTCGGCGACGTCCTGGCTCAGGGGCTGGATAAAGCCGCCGACGAGGTCGGGTCGGCTGCCAGGGAGCAACTGAGGAATGTGGGATTACTTTCCGAACCGGGATACAGCCAGCCCTACGGGCCTAGGCTCTATATCATGACCGGCCTTCTGCACGCCATGGAGCCGAGGTTGCCCATCAGCCTGCTGCATGAGGTGACCACCTGTTTGGGCAAATGGCTGACGTGCAACATGGGGCTCAACGTCTTCCCCACCACCCAGACCGTGCGCGCCATAGCCGCCAGGTTCTGGGGCAGCGAGGTGGCCGCCGACTTCTCCACGTACGAGGGGAAAGCCCTGGCCGCCAAGAAGATTCAGGATCGGTCGTATGCTAAGGAGTGCCTCATCCTCTGCGATTGGCTGTGGCCGATCATGGAGCTGGAGTTCTCCGAGGATTACGTGGGCGATCCCACCCTGGAGAGCCAGATCGTCTCTGCAGTGACCGGCAGAGAGCTGGACGAAGAGGGGCTGAACCGGATCGGCGAGAGGGTCTTCAACCTGCAGAGGGCTATTCTGGTGCGCGAGGGGCACAAAGGGCGCGCATCGGACACCATCCCCGAGCAGGCTTACACCGAGCCACTGGAGTATGAAATTCAAGACCCCCAATTGATCATGCCGGGGAAGGATGGAGAGGTGGTCTCCCTGAAGGGGAGGGTGGTTGACCGGGAAGCCTTCGAGAAGATGAAGGACGAGTATTATCAGCTTCGGAAATGGGATGTCGCCACCGGACTCCAGACGCGGGCGCAATTGGAAGACGTCGGGCTCAAAGACGTCGCCCAAGACCTGGAGCGGCGAGGGCTGGTGGCTCTTCCACACGGGAGATGACTGCAGACCGCAGTGAAGCTTGACCCTGAACTGCTTGATGATGCAGTGCCTTTTCCCCGCCACATGCGGTTGATCCCTGGTTCGAACCCGGGCTGCCCCAAACCCAATTATCATGAATCCTGTCCCACAGTGCCCGCTCTTTGTTCCCAAGCTAAGGTTGGACTGGTATAATGTCGCAGACAATGAGAGCTAGCGGGACACACTGCAACCAACGTATGGAAGGGGGCCAACATGTTACTCGAGTCAATAGACTACTCTCAATTCAGGGGAACTCCGTCGCAGTGGAGACTGACAGGGTGCACCCTAGGAGACATCAATCTCATTGTCGGCAAGAATGCCACCGGCAAATCCAGGACGTTGAGTGTCATTCGCGGGCTGGCGGATCTTCTCTGCGGAGACAGGAAGCCAACTTTCTTGTCTGGTGACTATAGGGTTGTCTTCGACAGCAAGGGGTGTAAGACGAAGTACGTCCTGAGCTATGAGAACAGCAAAGTCGTCCGCGAGAGACTAGTAATCGGTTCCACGACTTACTTGTCCAGGGGGCCCGGCGGCAAGGGCCGGATACGTTATCAAACACTCAAAGGAGGCATGGGATTCCTGGAATTCCAGATGCCAGAGACCGAGCTTGCGGTTTTTGGCAGACGAGACCTTATTCAACACCCATTTCTCGAGGCCCTGTATTCATGGGGCAAATCGGTCACACACTACAACTTCGGGACTCAGCTTGGTAAAGACCTGCTGCTCATTGTTCTTCCTAAAGATCGAGAGAGTGGCGAACAGTCTGGACTCAACCTCAAAGATACCAACAAGGTTGTGCAGACGTTCAGAGAAGGTGAGAAGAAGTTTGGCAGTAAGTTCACTGATTCAATCATGAGTGACATGAGAAAAGTGGGATATCGTCTAAGCGAGATAGGTTTATCGCCACCCAGGAGCATCATCGTTCAGACCAATCTCCCTGCCGAAGTGCTGGGCCTGTATGTTCAGGAAAACGACCTCAAAGGAAGAACCGACCAGAACGAGATGTCACAAGGCATGTTCAGGGCTCTATCCCTGATAATTCAGATAACGTACTCTCAGCTTGCGGAGACACCCAGCTGTATATTGATTGACGACATCGGTGAGGGACTGGACTACGAACGCTCTTCAGCACTGGTCAAGTTGATCATCAAGAAGGCCGAAGGGAAACCTGTTCAGCTTGTCATGGCCACCAACGACCGATTTGTCATGAACAAGGTTCCTCTTAAGTACTGGTGTGCGATCCATCGCATTGGCGGCACATCCCGAATCCGCAACTTCAGGAACTCCCGGAAGTTGTTTGAGGATTTTGAGCTGACTGGGCTGAACAACTTCGACTTCTTCTCTACGAACTATTACCTGAAGAGGCAGCCCTGGTAGTGAGAAGATTCGCAGTCTTCACTGAAGGGCAGACCGAACAGATTCTCGTTCGACACTTGCTGCTCAAGGTTGTAGACAACAGCAGGCTTAGCCTCGAATGCCTGAAACTGGCGGCTTCTGGTGGCATGGTACAGGTACCTTGGCCTCACTCTGCACCCAGTCCCGAGGTATATTTCCTCATTGTCGACTGCGGCAATGACGGCAAGGTGCTTAGTGCGATACGGGACAGGGAGAAGGACCTGGTTGCCAAGGGATATGAGAGGATCATTGGCATCAGAGACATGTACTCGAAGGAGTATCACGAGCGTTCGCCTGGGGTGATTGATGATGCTGTCATCGCCGAGTTCAGGCAGAAATGGGACCTTACCATCCAGACAATGACCAACGCCGACAAGATCACGCTTCACGTTTCCATCATGGAGGTGGAGGCGTGGTTCCTGGCGATGTACAACCTCTTCAAGAGACTGCACTCATCGTTATCTCCGGCCTTCATTGAAGACAACTTGGGTTTGAATCTCAAGACAGTTGACCCTGAAAAGGAATTCTACAGGCCTTCGCACGTGGTCCGTAGAATCATGAGACTATGCGGCAGGGAATACGGGAAGAAGAGAGGCGAGTGCGAGGGAATTGCATCCAGAATGGAACCAGAGGACTTCGGCAATGCCACTGAAAACGGTAGGTGCAAGGGCTTCCGGCGCTTCTATCTGGATATAGCAGCGTGCGGTACGTAGCCTATGTCGTTCGCGTTTGGTGGAATTGCCTGGGCAGCCTGAGATCGCGCTCTCTCATTCTGCGACCGTTATGTCCCGTTTCGCCTCTCCCTCTCACCCGACGCTCTCGGCCACCCTCCTGAGGATATCCCAGAAGGCCCCTCGGTATCCCTAGCGAATCGCCTCCACGAGCCGGCTGTTGTAGTTGTAGTTCATGTCTAACGGCCTGCGGCGGCTCTGCAATTTAACAGGACTCCAGGCTATCCTTAAACGTCACCGAGCAGGTGTCTCAATTCTTCTAATCAACTTCTAAGTATCTTCTAATCCAATTCCAATCCAAGGCCAAGTCTGCTCCGGTATCCTAGTGGTGTTCTAGAGAGGACACCCCCCGCTCTAGACAAGGAGAAGCCCACCGAACAGATGGGCTTTTTTCTTTGCCCGCCAACTCGTCCCCCCATCCTCGTGCCACGCTCCACGGCATCTATGGTTGTCTCGTTCTCGACAGGCTTCCTCGGAAGAGACATCTATTCAGAGGATTTTGTGACAGAATGTACGGCTTCTGTGACCGTGCGGTTATCTGGTCCCTCTATGATCTGATACCTATGCCATCTTTCCACACTATGTGTCTGTCGTGAGGGAGGTCATGCTATGTCAAGAACCAGTCGAAAGAGCCAGTTGGTTGTCTTTGGAGCACCGAACAAGCCGCGTGGTCGTGTAGAAAAAGGAGGTGGAACACCATCCGCCAAGGCGACTTCAGCCGTAGCGGAGCGAGAAGTTCTGCTCCAGGTGATACCGGACCAGGTCTTTCGCATTAAGCTGAAACAGGACGGCTCTGTTTCGGTGATGGATGGCCGCACTCGCATGCAGATCGCTGCTGATGGAGCGGTCAACCCTGCCGGCCAGCCTGGCAAAGAGGACCAGGCAGTGGGTCCGACGAAGGTTCTAGGTCAGGAGATGGCATGTCGAGGCAAGGGACTGATAGACGGCTTCCTGCGGACGGGGGAGATGCAGATATTGGAATTCCAGGTTGACTGCAGCGGGCGGACGACCCACTTCCAGGTTCGCGCAGCAGCCTGTGCGCCCTGGGAACTTCTGGCTGTGATTACAGATATCACGGCCCGCAAACAGGCGGAGGCCAGCATAGCCAGATCACTCGATGAAGTAGCTCGCCTGAATGAGGTCCTGCAAAACGAGGCTTCCTTGCACGCCGAGGATGAGCAGATCCTGGACAGCGCCTTCACCAAGCTGGGTAAACTGCTGGAGGATACCATCGGGGCAATACAAATGATCGTCCAGAAGAAGGATCCCCCCACGGCTTATCATCAGGCGCGGGTGTGCAAGCTCGCCTGCGCCATAGCCCGGGAGATGGGCCTGGGAAAGGGACAGGTCGATACCATTGGCCTGGCGGCACTCCTTCATGACCTGGGCAAGGTGTTTGTCCCAGCTGATACCCTCAACAAGCCGGGAAAGTTGACGGAAGAGGAATTCGCGGCCATAAAGAACAGTGCCGAGACCGAGTTTCAGATACTCAAGACCATTGATCTGTTCTACCCCATTGCCGATATTGTCCACCAACATCATGAGAGGCTGAATGGGTCGGGCTACCCCTTGGGGCTCAAGGGTGATGCTATCCTGATGGAGGCGCGGATAATCTCGGTGGCGGACGTGGTGGAGGCCATGGTCTCCGACCGACCCTACAGAGCAGCGCTGACCTTGGAAGCGGCCTTGAGTGAGATCGAAACCGGCAAGGGGACACTGTACGACGCGAAAGCTGCTGATGCCTGCATCAGGCTCTTCAGAGAGAGTAAGTTCGGGTTTGACCGGGCAGAGGCAGACCTGCCTCAAGAGATGGCCTATTCCGGGAGCCTGGACTCCCGCCTATAGACCTCGCCGATGCCTTCTAGAGCTTCAAGCTGTTCATGAGCAAATCGGGGCTGATGGCTATGACTCCATCAGCCCCTCAAGTCAAAATGGAGACCGACAAACATGGTCTCCGTCCTATATCATAAGGAACCTGTCAGCAGCTCCTTCGCTGGCGTGGACCGGGCACATGCTGGCTTTTCAGCAATGGTGCCCTCCCAGATCAAGTAAGAGGATAAGTCTGATGTGAACCAACATCAACTCTAGCTTTTGATACGGCCATGCAGCCATGATATAGTTGGGACGCCGTGGCAAAGGTGCTCTTCGTAGTTAGTCTGATTTCTTTCATTGTCGCTCTCATCACTGAGTTTGCTTTCATTCTGTTGAGATTGACGGCTGCCAGCGGAAGCACTACTGCCTCACCTACTTCGAGCTCGGGCTTGATTGTTTGGGGCTGCATTGGCCTTGGTGTCCTTTGCTGGATGATTGCAGCAGCTATTGTGCTCATTAATCACTTCAAGAATAGGCTTTAGTTGCCTGCTGGTGCGTATCAACATATAGGTTCCCATCATCAGGGTCACACCCCCAAGAGTTGTGCCACTTCTAAGGTCAGGGTGGAAACGGTATCATGGCTACTATCCCCACCAGCCGCTTATAGAGCTTCAGGCTGTTCTCGAATCGGGTATGCGTGAGCAGCAATCCCCTAACCCTGGCCGTGCACTATTCCGTCAGCCAGTGCTGGTGCGCTCAGACAGCCTTCTGAGGATGTCCCAGAAAGCCCCCCGGTATCCCTGACGGATGGCCTCCACCAAACGGCTGTTGTCGTTGTAGTTGTAGTTCATGTCCCCGGACTGCGGCGGCTTCATGAAGAGGAAGCGCTCGTCGCCGTTTATCAGCTTCTCCAGATACCCGGCAGCGTCCTCGCCCAGGCCTGCCGAGAGGTAGAACACCGGCCTGAAGAAGCGATCGTTGTCCTCGACAGCGCCGTGCAGGTTCGGATTTGATTCCAGCGGCCCCGACTGCCGTACCATCTCGGCCAGGCGCGTACTCGGGAAGACGCGAACCCCCAGGGCCGCGCCAACTCGGTGAGGAGACATCTGCTTCATGGCCTCGATCGTTCGCCTCAGGCTTTGCCTGGTCTCTCCCGGCCCGCCCAGCAACAGGTCGTACATGAAGACCAACCCTTGTTCATGGCAGGCGGCTGCGGTGAGGCGTAAATCCTCCGTGCTGAAGTCTCTGCCGAGCGTCCGCAGTATCCCATCGTCGGCGCTGTCCACTCCAAAGTTAATGCCTTGACAACCCGCCCTTCGATACAGGGTCGCTGTCTCGCCGTCGAAGGGCACCGGGCTGGCGTAGGCGTACCAGCCGATCTTCTCTCCCAGCCCCCTTCGAATGATCTCATGGCAGATCTCCTCAGCATGAGAAGCGGGCAGGTTGAATTCGGCATCGCAGAGATGAAGGCAGTCGATGCCCTCGGCCAGGAGCGCTTCGATCTCGCCGGCCACGCTCTGCGGCGAGCGGCACCGCAACGCGCGACCCTTGCTGGGCGCATCCACGCAGTAGATGCACCCCCTGGGGCAGCCGCGCTTGGTCTCGATGCTCCCCATGCCGCCCTCGGCGAGGTAGCGCCGATTGTCCACCGCCCTTCTAGTCAGCACCTCGCCGGTATCCAGGCTGCACCATGCCGTAGGATTGCGCTTGAACGCAGACCCATCACGGTAGACCAAGCCTGGAACTGACCGCAAGTCCTCGTCGGCGGTTAGCCTGCGCACTAACAGAGCCAGCGATTTCTCGCCGTCGCCGACGACTCCCATATCAAGATCGCAATAGGCCAGGACATCCTCGGGCATGATGGAGAAGCCTGATCCGCCAACGAAGATGGGCGCGCTTGTGCGACGGCGCAGATAGTCCGTGACTTCCTTGAAGTCGGGCAGGAAGAACTCCCGGCTGGCGAAGGTGGTGTCGTCGATATTGCGCAGCGTGATGCCTATAGCGTCCACCTTGCCGTGAGCGAAATAGCCGTCGATGGCTGCTTTCCAGTCCTGGCAGAGGCAGAGGTCCAGCACGTCCGCCTGAATGCCCTGCTTGCTGAGGGCATGGGCCAGGTAGTCCAGGGCAATCGGGGTGACCGGAGGCTTCATCCGGTTCGGGTTGACCAGCAGGACTCGATTCGTCATGCCCTCATCCTCTCTCCCTCATGCGGGAGAGCTAGAGTGAGGGGAAAACCACACGGCAGCTCCGTCACCCTCACCATCATCCTCTCCCATCAAGGGAGAGGGTTTGTGCTTCTCATAACTTTTCATCACCTTAGTCTGCGGTTGCGTGCCTACGGACAGTTCTCTCTCCCCACGCGGGAGAGAGTTAGAGTGAGGGGAGAACCATACAGCAGTTCCGTCACCCTCACCATCATCCTCTCCCGTCAAGGGAGAGGGTTTATGCTTCTCATAACTTTTCATCACCTTAGTCTGCGGTTGCGTGCCTACGGATAGTTCTCTCTCCCCATGTGGGAGAGAGTTAGAGTGAGGGGAACACATGGCGTTTCGGTCACCCTCACCTCCTGGATTCCCGCTTTCGCGGGAATGACATCTCCCAAAGTTCCCGCCAATGTCCATCAAGGGAGAGGGTTTGTGCTCCTCATGACACATCATCAGCTCAGTGCGCGGTTGTCTACCAGATTGGAGGCTATCGCGATTCCTTCTCCTGCTGCGCCTTCTCCAGGGCATCCAGAAACCAGTTGGGAGCGCGGGGCCGGGCTTCCCGACGCGGCGCGACAGTCGGTTTCTGGGGAGGAGGCCGCCTCTCAGCCGGTCCGCCGGGCTGCTTGGCCGCCTGCGGGTCCTGCCGCATGGAAAGCGAGATGCGGTGGCGCTCCTTGTCCACCTCCAGCACGGTGACGGTGACCCTCTGCTGCACCTTGACCACGTCTGTGGGCGTCCGCACGAAGTAGTCGGAAAGCTGGCTCACATGCACCAGCCCGTCCTGATGGACCCCGATGTCCACGAAGGCCCCGAAGTTCGTGACGTTGGTGACGATCCCCGGCAGCTTCATGCCTGGCTCCAGGTCGTCGATGTTGTCGACCCCCTCGGCAAAGGCGAAAACCTCGAACTGGACGCGCGGGTCCCGCCCCGGCTTGGCCAGCTCACCCAGGATGTCGGTCAGGGTCGGCAGCCCGACTGTCTCTGACACATACTTGTTCAGGTCAATCTTGCCGCACAGTTCCCGGCTTCGAATCAGGTCTGCGACGGAACAGCCCAGATCGGCTGCCATCCGGTCCACGATGGCGTAGCTCTCCGGATGCACGGCGCTGCGGTCCAGCGGGTTCTCGGCATCCCGGATGCGCAGGAAACCGGCAGACTGCTCGAAGGCCTTGGGCCCCAGCCGGGGCACGTTCCTCAGCTCCTGGCGGCTCTTGAACGGCCCCTTCTCGTTCCGATAGGCGATGATATTCTTGGCCAGCGCCGGGCCGAGTCCGGAAACATATGTCAGCAGCTCCTTGCTGGCCGTGTTGACCTCGACGCCCACTCCGTTTACGCAGCTCATCACCACGTCATCCAGGCTGTTCTTCAGCTTGGCCGGCTCGACGTCGTGCTGATACTGGCCAACGCCGATGGACTTGGGATCGATCTTGACCAGCTCCGCCAGCGGGTCCATCAGCCGGCGCCCGATCGATACAGATCCGCGCACGGTCACATCTTGGTCGGGAAATTCCTCACGGGCCACCTCGGAAGCCGAGTAAACGGAAGCGCCGCTCTCATTCACCAGCACCACGGGGATCGATTTGGGTAGATCGAGGGCTCGCACGGCGGCCTCAGTCTCCCGGCTGGCTGTGCCGTTGCCGATGGCGATAGCCTCAATCGAGAAACGCTGTACCAAGTCCAGAAGAGTCTTGCCGCCTTCAGCCGCCAGCTTGTCAGACTGCGTCAGGAAAACGGTGGTGTGGTATAGCAGCTTCCCCTGGCGGTCGAGGCAGACCACCTTGCATCCGGTGCGGTAGCCAGGATCGAGGGCCAGCACCGCTTTCTGTCCCAGCGGTGACGCCATGAGGCACTCCCGCAGATTCCGCGTGAACACCCGGATAGCCTCATCGTCAGCCCTCTCCTTGGCTTCCCGCCGCATGTCAGTTTCTATCGAAGGAGCGAGCAGCCTTGCGTAGCCGTCCCGCACCGCCCCGGAGACTTGCTGCGATGCAGGGCTTTCCCCTTTCACGTAGCGCTCGTCCAGGAGCGACAGCGCCCTTTCCTCATCCGGCCGAATGCTGAGCTTCAAGAAGCCTTCGGCCTCGCCACGCAGCATGGCCAGCACGCGATGGCCGGCGGCCTTGGTCACCGGCTCTTGCCAATCGAAGTAGTCCTGGTACTTGGCGCCCTCTTTCTCCTTGTCCTTGGCCACTTTGGATTGAAACAGGCCTTCGTGGGCAAACAGGTCCCGCATCATCTGGCGCGTTTCGGCACCCTCGTTTACCCACTCGGCAATGATATCGCGCGCCCCTGCCAGCGCATCTTCGACAGAGGCCACCCCCAGTTCCTGATTTACGAAAGCGGCGGCTTCTTTCAGAGGATCAATCGACGCATCCTGGGCAAAGAGCGTTTTGGCCAGCGGCTCCAGCCCTTTCTCGCGGGCTATGGTGGCCCGGGTGCGCCGCTTGGGGCGGAATGGCAGATAGATGTCCTCCAGAGCGGACATGGTCTGTGCTCCCGCGACGGCGGCCTTCAGTTCGTCGGTGAGCAAGCCGCGCTCTTCCAGGGACTTCAGAATCGCCTCTCGGCGCTTGTCCAGTTCGGCCATATGGACCAGGCGATCCCGCACGGTGGTGATGGCTACCTCATCGAGCGAGCCGGTCATTTCCTTGCGATAGCGGGCGATGAAGGGCACAGTGGCGCCTTCGGCCAGGAGTGCCTCGACAGCCTGTACCTGATTCTGGGCAACGCCGAGCTCAGCAGCTATGGTGGTGCAGTAGGCTTCGGTCATGGTGCCATCTCCTCTTCTGCGGTCCGGGCAAAGCGCGTGCCACGTCTCCTCACATCGATCTGTGTCGAGGCAATCTGCTTCATTCTACTCTGAAGTAGAGGTGCAGGACACTTCCTGCCGGGGGTTTGGGGGTGTCCCCCGTTTCGAACTCCCTGGAATCCCCCTTTGCCAAAGGGGGATTAAGGGGGTTGGGGCCAGAGGGTTGAAGCAATCAGTGACCGATTCTGGATTCCCGCTCCCCGTTTCCACGAGGACAAGTCGCGCGGGAATGACACGGGTTACTATTGCCAGGTCTCCATGAGAGACAGGAAACTAGTTGGGGTTGAACAGCACGACCACGATGTCGCCGTCCTGCACCTCGTAGGCCCGGCCTTCCACCCGTTGTTTGCCCGCCTTGGCCACGGCGGCCTCGCTGCCCAGTTCCATCAGGTCCTCGCAGCGGATGACCTCCATGCGGATGAAACCCTCTTCCATATCCGTGTGAATCTTGCCAGCAGCCACGGGCGCTGTGTCTCCCCGGTGGCAGGTCCACACGTGGACTTCCTTCTCTCCAGCAGTGAAGAAATTCACCAGGCCCAGCATGCGGTTGGCTGCCCGCAGCAGGCGCTCCATCGAGGACTCCTGCAGGCCCAAAGCAGCCAGGAACTCCGGTCGCTCCGCCGGATCGAGACGGCTGATCTCGGCTTCATCTCGCCCGCAGACAGCCACCATCTCAGCACCCTCAGCGTCGGCGATGGTTCGCAGCGCCTTCACATGAGAATTCCCGACGTCATCCATGGACTTGATGTTGGCCACATAGAGAATCGGCTTTAGTGAGACCAAGTGGCACTCCCGGACGTTAGCCAACCCCTCTGGGCTCAGATTCTGCCGCCGCGCTGGAATGCCCTGGTCGAGCGCGGCCTTCACCTTCTGGCAGTCGGCTACCTGGCGGGCAACGTCGGCATCGGTGCGAGCCTTCTTGGCCAGGCGATTAATCTTGTTGTCCAGCGTCTGGCTGTCGGCCACCATCATCTCCAGGTCGATGGTCTCCACATCGCGGGCCGGGTCAATGGTGCTGTAGGCAAAGGAAACGCTCTCATCTTCGAAGCAGCGCACTACGTGCAGCAGCGCGTCAACGTCCTTGAGATGCGCCAGCAGCTTGGCTCCTCGACCCTCACCGGCAGTCGATCCCGAAGTCAGGCCGGGAATGTCCACCACTTCGAGCGTGGCCGGGGTTATCTTGGGAGGCTGATAGATGCTGGCCAGGGCTTCGATGCGCTGGTCGGGAATGCCGACAGCAGCCCGGTTCATCTCGGAACCGTTGTAGCTGGCCGCGCCCGCAGCCGTTATGGCGTTGAAGATGGTAGTCTTGCCACAAGAGGGCAGGCCTACTAGCCCGCAGTTGAGTGCCGTCCCGGGTTCCTTTCAGCGATCAGGCAAGCGTGGACAGGTCAAATGTCATCGGCTTGCGCCGTCGAAATGCATACTCCAAGGTGAATATTGTAGCTGATTCCTGCGTCGGGTTCAAAGCGGACCAGTTACCTATATCTCCAACCCGATGCGGTACCCATCGGCCATGGCCTCGGCTATCCCTCTCGGCTCCACGCAGTCTCCGGCGCAGTACACCGCAGGGACCACACGTTTCAGGCCTTCCAGGAGCGTCTGGTTGGGCTTGCCACCAGCAGCGATTATCACCGTGTCAAAGGCGATCGTCTTGTCCTGCCCTTCTCTAGTCGTGATCAACAGGCTACCGTTCATGAACTCCTGACACTTCACGCCCGTCAGAACAACCACCTTCATGTAGTCCAGCCGGGCCAGAAGCAGCTTTCGCAGGGCTAGCGGCATCACACCGGCGACCTCATCCAGCATCTCCACGATGGTTACCTTCTTGCGTTGTTTGGCGAGGTACTCGGCCGTCTCGCAACCCACCAGTCCACCACCGATAACGATTACGTTGTCACCGACTTTGGCCCCATTCAGCACCTCCTTGGCGGTCAGCACACCGGCTCCGTCGATCCCCTTGATCCGGGGCACGCTGGTGACCACACCGGCCGCCAGAACCACGGCATCCGGCTTGGCCTCGGATATCAGTCGATCGGTGGCCTCGACGCCCAGCTTCACGTCAACGCCTCTCTTCGTCATCTGGCTTGTCAGGTACTCCACAAAGGGCTTCATATTGTCTTTGTGCGGCGGGACTATGGCCTCCAGCATCTGCCCACCGAGCTTCACTTGCTTCTCGTATAGGGTTACCCGATGACCCCGTAAGGCGGCCACCCTGGCTGCTTCCATGCCGGCAGGACCGCCGCCCACGACAGATACCTTTCTGTTCTTCCGTGCGGGCTTGAGTTCAGATTCCCGCTCTCTGCCCACAGCAGCATTGACCGAGCACATAATGCCTTTACCCTTAACAGTCTGATTGTCTATGCAGCGCAGGCAGCCTATGCATGGCCTGATTTCACCCGCTCTGCCAGCAGCCACCTTCAGGGGCAGTTCAGGATCGGCGATCAGCGCTTTGCCCATGGCAATGAGGTCGGCCTCCCCTTCCTGCAGTGCCTTCTCTCCCAGCTCCGGGGTGATCCGGCCCGCGGCGATGAGGGGGATTCGCACCGCCTTCTTCAGTCCATCCATGAAAGGAAGAAGACCGCCGGGGGCTTCCGCAGTTGACGGCGGCAGGCGAGGGATGACGCCCCACAGCATGGCGGCAATCTCCAGGGCATCTGCTCCAGCCTCTTCGGCCATCTGGGCGATCTGCTGGGCCTCTTCCACCGTGATGCCAGCGCCGGGGCCAAGCTCCATGGCGCTGATCTTACAGAGCAGGGGATAGTCCTGCCCCACCGCTTCTCGCACCGCTTGGATGATCTCAGTCAGGAACCTAGCCCTGTTTCTCAGACTACCGCCGTACTCATCCTGGCGGGCATTCGCTGTGGAGGATAGGAACTGCGCCACCAGATAGTAGCCAGTGCTGTGGATCTCTACGCCGTCGAAGCCGGCCTTCTTCGCCCGCTGTGCTGCCCTGGCGAACTCGCGAACCAGTTCCTTGATCTCAGTAACCGCGAGTTCTCTTGGCATTTCGCCCTCATAGCCCACCTGAGTGCCATAAGGCATGGGAATCGCCGAAGGAGCCACCGGTTGAATGCCGGTGATCGATGACTTGGCTCCTCTCCCACCATGCTGAAGTTGCAGGACTGTCCTGGCACCGTGACGGTGGATGGTTTCCGCCAGTCGACTCAAACCTGGGATGAACTTGTCGTCATCAATGGCCAACTGGTACGCGGTTGTCTTGCCTATAGGGGCATCGACGCACGTTGTTTCCACAATGATCAGGGCGACACCACCCCTGGCTCGTTCCCTGTAGTAGCACACGACTTCCTCTGTGACACGGCCGTCAGGCGTAGCCATATTCGTCCCCATGGGCGGCATCACGATGCGGTTCTTGAGCTCCATTATTCCAATGCGTGTGGGCTCAAACAGCTTTCGGGACTGCGGTGCGCTGTTCAAAGGTGAACCTCCTTCCACCACGGACACCGGATGCCCGCGCTCAGGGTCTCTTGATCAACATCTCTTCTCGGACTGGCTGTACGTATGATATTGTATATGCTGACTGGCCTAGTGTTCCAGCGGATAAGTGCATAATTCGCATTAGGGAGGTGGCCGAATGATTGGAGCCGTGATCGTGAAAGTGGCGCTACGTGGCGCCATGACTGACCTGAACCAGAGACGCAAAGACAAGATCATTGCCAACTACGCAGACGATGCTGTGATTACCTACCCCGGCAAGATGTCAGTGAGCGGCACCCGGAAAGGCAAGGCGGCGGTGAAGGAGTTTTTCGACAAATACTTCGATCAATTCATTGAGGAGCATTGCGAGGCCAAAGAGACGTACATCAAGAACATCTTCGCGCTGGGACTCACCAATACCATCGCCATAAGGTTCCAGAAGAAGGTCACCAACAAAGCCGGAAGGGTCTTTGAGAATACCGGCATTAGCGTGCTCAAGATCAAGGGCGGCAAAGTCGTCGAAATGCAGGATTTCTACTTCGATGTGGAGAAACTGCAGGAGATGTGGGGCGAGTAGCCCGCCTGCCCCAAAAGGGTGCGAGGGACTTGTCCCTGCCGGGGGTTTGGGGGGTGTTCCCCAATTCCACACCGGTGTCATTGCCAGCTTGGCGGAGTGTGGTGCCAGGGGCGCTAGCATGATTCAACCAGGTTTTGGCTGCCCAGCCTTAGCACCCTTGCTTGCCTTGTAGTAAGGCGACTGGCTCAGCATCCACCAGCGGATCACCGGTGACAGCAGGCGCAAGACATATCTCATTGGGCCCAGGGACGCCGCGATCTCCTTGGTGAAGTCCTCAAACGAGTGCCGCTGGTAATGCAGAAGCCTCTGACTTTCCGTGGTGTCAATCCAGTCCGAGAAGGCGCAGGCAGTAGTGGCAAAGGCTCTGTCCGGCAGACGCCCGATGCCCATCGACTCCGTCATCCGCCCGACGAAATCTCGGAAGTACACCTGGCTGCTGGCCCCGCCGCCAATAAGCAGTATCTTGCCCCACACCTCATCACAGGTCACCGCGTTGGCGAGCGCCAGCCCTACGTCGTCGGGATGGACGAACTCTGTCCGCTGACCGGGAGGAGTATCGAACATCTTCGGGGTGAACCCGCCCAGTGACTTCGGAGGAACGACGCCCAGGCGGAAGATGGCCCAATCCAGCCCGGACTCCCTGACCATTCTCTCGCACTCCACCTTATGGCGATTGTAGTTGTCCATCGGCTGAACCGGATCGGAGGCAGTTCTGGGCGGTAGCCTGTGCTGACATGGCCCGTAGACACTGAAAGAGGAAATGAAGATGATCTTGGGTCGCGAAGAAAGGCCCTTACATGCTTCGATTACGTTCTTGGTGCCACCCACGTTGACCGCCTCGGCCAATTCGGGGAGTTTATCGCTCGCCGGCGGCAAGATGAAGGCTACATGAATGACAACCTCTTGACCCTTTACGCCGGCCGCTACGTCGCTGGCTTGCCGCAGGTCGCCCCAGACAAAATGCACACGGTCTCTGAATAACCGGGCATTCCTTGCATTGGCCCTCGTCTTGAGGTCAAAACACGTAACCTCGTGTTTTTGCCTGAGTAGCTCCGTGAGACAACTGCGTCCAACGTTACCCAGTCCGCCTGTCACCAGAACTTTCATGGACACACCCCCATCCCAGATCGGCCTGCGAACACGACGAGTCAATGTACGGTCTCGCCAAGGCCCCCAAGAGGCATCTTTACCGCTACCTCCGCCTACTTCGAGACTCTCTCGTCGATGAGAAAAGTCCGTGTCTTGCCCCTGTCCTGGAACTTCTCCTCGTCAGCCAGGAAGATTTTCCCGATCTCTGTCTTGTAGTCGCCCAGTATCTCCTGGACTTTCAAGGCACCTTCCAGGTCATCGAACCAGAACTCGGTGATGCAATCGAAATCTGGCTCGTCTGTGCCGGGCATGGCGATGGGGTAGTTCCGCACGTATTTCTTGAAGGTCGGGAAGTGCTTCAACGCCAGCGGTGCATGATGCTCTTCGTAGTGCTTCACAAAGTCCTCCTGTGACATGCCGGGCTTCCTCTTGATCAGCGCGATTGTCTTGATCATACAGCTTTGCCTCCTTTCATGTGGTGGTCGACCATGTTGGCGGGCAAGCAGCGATGTCCTGCTGTGCCGTCGGCAAAGGCCGGTTCCGCGGTAAGAGAGCATTGCCAATCAGTTCCCCTGTTAGGAGCATTCCAGCTCCAGTCTAGTCAGTCACCAGAAACGCGAAGGTCTATGCAGGAGTGTTCGGATTGAGGTTGCCTCGGACGATAGCAGCCCTGACTGTGAGTTGTCAAGATATACCTGCTGCCTGCGCTTTGACTGCTCATGAGACCCGGATGTATAGTGGCCAGCAGTCCAGTGTTATCAACGTGTTCGGTCCCAGTTCGGACTAGAGACTCACCATGGGAGGAAACGAGGTTGAAAGCGCTTAGAAACGAGAAGATCCTGATCACTGGCCCCACAGGCCAGATCGCGTTTCCCATGGCCGTGGAGCTGGCCAAAGACAATGAGGTTTGGGGCATCGCCCGCTTCAAGGACCAGCCCAAGCGAGAGCGACTGGAGGCCTTGAAGATCAGAACTCGGGCAGTTGACCTGGCCAATCCTGACTTCCGCGAATTGCCCGATGATTTCACGTACGTCATTCACTTGGCGGCCTTTATTGGACTCAAGCCCAATTTCGACCGAGCCTTGAGCGTCAATGCCGAGGGCACAGGCCTGCTGATGAGCCACTGTCAGAAGGCTCGCGCTTTCTTCAGCATGTCCAGCTGCTCAATATACGCGCCTCCGCAGGACCCCTACCATCCGGTCAAAGAGTCGGAGGCACTGTCGGGCGAGGCATTGCCATACTCGCCCACTTACATAGCGTCGAAGACGGCCCAGGAAGCTGTGGCTAGATTGTGTGCGCGACTCCTCAAACTGCCTACCACGATCGCCCGCATGAACGTGTCCTACGGCCCGAACGGCGGGCTGCCGGCGTATCAGTTCGACGCTATGCTGGCCGGCCAGCCGGTACAGGTTCTGGCCGATCAGCCTTCGGTCTGCAGCCCGATCTACCAGGATGACATCATCGCTCAGGTCGGAGGATTGCTGGCTGCCGCCACTATTCCGGCCACCATTGTGAACTGGGGCGGCGACGATGCGGTGGATGTGGAGACCTACTGCAACTACATGGCCGACATCGCCGGGCTTAAGCCCAGGTTCGAGCGCGTGCGGGATGGCATCAGACATACGGTGACCGACAACATCCGCCGCAGGGAATTGGTCGGCGACTGCCGGGTGAAATGGCAGAATGGCATGCGGCGGATGGTTGAGGTGCGCCATCCGGAACTGAAACTGCGAGCCTAGCTGGCCAGACCTGCCACAGCCAACGTGTCCATCACGATCACGCGCTCCTCATCCGTCGGAACCACGAGGATGCTCGCTCTGGAGGTCGGCGTACTGATCAGCTTCTCCACGCCTATCGCCTCTTCGTTCTTGGTCTCGTCCAGCGAAATACCCATACACTCCAGGTTCTCGCAGATCATATGTCGGACCAGCGGGGAATTCTCGCCTATTCCCGCCGTGAATACCAGCGCATCTAGTCCTCCCAAAGCCGCCACATAAGCACCGACATACTTCTTGGCCCGGTAGGCAAACGCTTCGAGAGCCGACCGGCATCGCTGGTTGCCTTCGCCTGCCTTCTGGATGACATCCCTCATGTCGTTGCTGACTCCAGAAATGCCGAGCAGTCCGCTTTCCCTGTTGAGCAGATCCTCCAGGCGATCGATGGAAAGGCCAAGCTCTCGGTGCAGGAAGAAGAGAACTCCTGGATCGATGTCACCCGACCGCGTACCCATGATCAGGCCTTCCAGCGGTGTCAGGCCCATGCTGGTGTCGATGGACTTCCCGCCGTCTAGTGCCACCATGCTCACCCCGTTGCCCAGATGGCATATGATCATCTTAACCTCATTCAGGGGCTTATCCAGCAACCCGGCCGCTCTTTGGCTCACGTACCGGTATGACGTTCCGTGAAACCCGTATCTCCTGATCCTGTGGGTCTCGTAGATCCCATAGGGCAGCGCGTAGAGGTAGGCCTTCGGTGGCAGTGTTTCATGAAAAGCCGTGTCAAAAACCGCAACGTGGGGGATATCGGGAAAGATTCGCCTTGCCTCTCGGATACCGATCAGGTTCGCTGGGTTATGAAGCGGCGCGAGCGGAATGCACTTCTCCAACTTGGCCACCACATCGTCCGTGATGAGAACGGAGTCAACAAACGTCTCGCCGCCGTGAACGACTCGGTGTCCGACTGCCGATATCTCGGAAACACTGGATATCACTCCGCCCTTAGGATCGAGCAGAGCCCGCCTGATGACCTCAAAGGCCTCGCCGTGAGAAGCAACAGTCACTTCCTTCTCGGTCGCGCTGCCTCGAGACTGATGCCTGAGGCTGGAGCCCTCCTCTCCTATCCTGGCCACGATCCCTTTGGCCAATACTTGGTCAAGGCTAACGTCATGAAGCTGGTACTTGACCGACGAACTGCCGCAATTGATGACGATGACTTTCATGGCTGCGTGCATCCGCCAGAGGACTTCAAACCCGTGCAACAGCAACTATCGAGAGGCTTCCTTACTGAATACCACCACGAAAGCCGCTCGACGGAACCCTGCGACTCGAAAAGCCTGCGTAGTAGATCGGCTATTTTGCAGGGCGGCTAGCCGCATGCCCACCGGCGCGCCGGCCCGCGAAGACGCAGTCCGCGATAGATGTCCCGCTGGCAAAATAGCCGTTGCCGCAGAGGCCTACGGCATTCCGTCCAGCGGCATACAGACCCTCGGTGGACGATCCATCCTTCTTCACTACCTCCCCCGTCTTCTCGTTTACCACAAGGCCACCAAGGGTGATGGCCGCGGTAGGTAAGCCCCCCTTGGTGAAGGTGGCAGAGAATCCCTGGAGGGAGATATCCAGTGCGTAGAACGGAGGCGTATCCTGAGGCACGAAACGCTTTGGGAACTTGCCCAGCGGATCGGGCTGGCCGCTCTTCGCAATCTCGTTGTACTGCTTCATCGTCGCTTCGAGGCCCTCCGCGGATACGCCGATCTTCTTGGCCAGCTTGTCAAATGAAGGAGCCTTCTTGCGGCCGAACCGCAGCATGGGCGTCATGGCCAGCTTCTGGAAGAAGGCGCACTCGTCCTTAAAATGGCTCTTGGCTTCTTCCATGGTCTTGCTGTCGATAATTAGGTAGGCGTAGCCGTTACCCCTCCCTACTATGTATTCGCCCTGTTTGGCGCCGTACAAGTCCTCGCTGCAGAGGCGCTTCCCGTCTTTACCTACCAGGACACCCTGCATCAGCGCCTCGGGCGGAACGTAGAATGTCCATGCCGCCATCTTGTCCATACGTGATGTGATCCCGCCGACGCTCTCCCCCAGCGAGATCCCTGAGCCGTCATCGGCATAGGTGCCTAAGGGCAGGCATTTGGAGAACATGTCGTTGCACTCACGGACTCGCTTCTTGTTGAAGATGAAGCCGCCGGCGGCCAGTATGACGCCTTTGCGCGCCCTAGCGCAGTAGGGGCGTGAGCGCAGCTTCATGACAACGCTGGCTACCTGATTAAGCAGGCTCGCCATCGGAGGCATATAGGTGTTGAGCTTGGCGTTTATCCAGGTCATACCGCCATGGAAGCGCCTGAGGAATATCGAGCTCGGCGGTATCGAACGCGCTTCCACACCTACGACTCGGCCGTCCTCCGCCTGGATGAGCTTCGTTACCTGGGTCTGGCACCGGACCTGGATCTTGTCGCTCTTGCGAACCGTCTTTTCCAGACTATGGAACAGCGTCAGGCCGGAGATGCCCGGCCCCTTGGCGCGGTGGCCGCGCGGCGCCGGCTTCGCTATGGCCTTGTAGGCACCGTTATTCTCGCTTCCGGAGAAATAGAGATAGTAGAGATCAGTAGGGTAGGAGGTCTTGAACGGGCACATCGATCCCTCGAAAGGGACGCCCGCGTCTGCCAGCCACTGGATGTCCGCGGCTGATCCCTCGCAGAAGCGGCGCAGCGTTTCATCGGACATAACGTCTTTGCCGACCTCCTGCTTCAGGTACTTGTACATTTCCTCGGGCGTGTCGTCGAACCCCGCCGCCTTCTGGTACGGCGTGCCGCCTCCGGCGTAGATGATGGCGCCGCTGGCGGCGGTGGCTCCACCCCCGTGGAAGCGGTCCAACACGAGCACCGACGCTCCCTGCCGTGCGGCCTCCAGCGCGGCGCATGCACCTGCTCCGCCAAACCCTACCACGATGACGTCAACCTCAGCGTCCCACTTTCGAGTCTCCTGTTTCTCAGCCATCGTTCTCAATCCCTCCTTTCCCCCTGGGGAGCACCATCCACAACCTGCCGCTGCCCCGACCAACCCCTTGACGAGCCGATCCGGATTTGCGCTCCTGACCGTGGATGCGATGTTCTCCCGACAACGGAGAATACCAACAGACGGACAAATCGTCAACCCTGCCAAGCCATCCGACCAGGTCACCTTGCCGGTCTTGGGCTCACAAGGCCGCAAAAAGCCGGGGACCCGCCGAGTGGCTTATCCGCAAATACCCTTGCCCATTGGGAGAGCAGCTTTTCACGGCACCTTGCGGTCTGTCTGCCTCTGCCGATGGCCAGGACTGCACGGCTGAGAGTCATGCTAGCTTGACCAGCGAGTATCCGACGCTAGGCTTGGTCAGAATCAGTTTCGGATCACTCGGGGCGGGTTGAAGTTTCTGTCGGAGCTGCCTGATATAGGTCCTCAGAGTAACCACCGCTCCGGGGTAGTCCTCATCTCCCCACACAGCTTCGGCAAGGCGGGCATAGGTCACCACACGGCCAGCGTTTAGCATGAGCTGTTTCAGGATGTGGCCCTCCACAACGGTGAGACTTATCTCTCTGGAGCCGTAGGCAAGTTCAAACGTCGAAGGATCAAGACGCAATGGTCCGCAGATAATGGGGGCGTCTTCTCCAGACGGAGTCTGTCTGCGCAACTGGACCTTCAACCGCGCCAGAAGTTCCTTCATCTTAAATGGCTTGGTGATGTAGTCATTCGCGCCCAAGCCAAGAGCCCTGGTAATGTCCTGCTCTTCCTGTCTTACCGTAAGAACCAGAACTGGAACGGAGGAGAAGAGTCGTATCTCCTGCAGGACATCCAAGCCATCCTTGTCAGGAAGTCCAAGATCCAGTATGACAACGTCCGGGTGTTCACTCCCAACCAAGTCCACACCCTCTTCGCCCATCCTCGTTGAAAGCAGAGCAGCATGAGGCCATTCGGCCTCTAGGGCAAGGGAAATGGAGTTGACGATTTGCGGGTTGTCTTCGATAATCAGTACCTTCCATAGTTTGCCCGGCTTGTCGGTCTGCATCGGCAGGCTGCTGGGCGTCTCCACGGGAAGAGAGAAGCCAAAGGTCGAGCCTTTGCCCAAACGACTCCTCACCCAGATTTGTCCATCATGGAGGTCAATGAACATCTTGCACAGGGCCAGACCCAGACCCATTCCATAGGGACGCACCCTGACGCCCCCTTCCGGGGGACGATAGGGTTCAAAGACGTGCTTCTTCTGCGTCTCGGACATCCCTGGCCCCGTATCCTTCACCTCAATCACAATACTGGCCCCGTGGTCTCTGGCAGACAACGTGACCTTTCCGCCCCTGGGCGTGAATTTGATGGCATTGTGCATCAGATTGGTGAGAACCTGCTCCAGACGAGTGACATCAGCCCGGACTTTGGGCAAATTGGGAGGTAGATGCGCAATCAAAGACAGCCCATTTGACAATGCTAGTGGAGTCATGTTGTCCGCGACCGCTCGAAGCATCGGCCTAAGATCAGCAGACTCGAGTCTCAGATGGAGCATGCCGACTTCGCCTCGTGCCAGATCCAGGAGTTCGTCTACCCTCTTGTCCAAAGCAGAGGCCCCCTGGGCAATGTTTCTCGCCAGTTTCAATGATCGCTCGTCTTGCAGTTCACCGGTCAGTGTGTCGATGGAAGCCAGTATGGGCGTCAGTGGCGTCTTCAACTCATGCGCCACTGCTCTCATGAACTCAAGCCTCCTCTTCATCTCTGCTTCGACCTGCTGACGGACTTTTCTTTCCTCTGCATACAGTTCCCGCAGTCTTTCCTCGGCTTTCTTGCGGTCGGAGATGTCCCTTATGACCACCACCATACCCCATACCTGGCCATCTTTCCTCAGGGGCTGAGAGCTCACCTCTGTGTAGATCGGGGTCCCATCTCCTTTCAGAAGCTCGACTTCTGCTAGAGGTGGATTCTCCTGTTGCATAAGGACGCTAAGGTCGTGGAACCACACCTCCTTCTCTTGGAGGCTGTTAGTACCAAAGATGTCAACGTCGATGAACCGTTTTCCCAATACATCCCGGTCTCCGTACACCTCCTCCACCTTCTTGTTGACATAAATGACGATGCCGCTCAGATCTACAACCAAGATAGCATCACCAGCAGTCCCCAGAATCTCCGCGACCTGTTCCAGTGATAGTCCTAGTGCGCCCTCTGGGACGCGCTTTTCCGCATCCGCAGCCTGGTACTTGGCAAGATCCCTCTGCAGTCTGGCATTATCGCTCCGGATTGCTGCGAGTTTCGCTCGGAGATCGTCAGCGCTTCTCGACTTGTCCTTGGCCATGGCTGATGATTATACTCCTCATATCCTACTCATTTCATCATCATGTTTTAATCATCGCTGCATGATGTGATAGGAATGTCATGCGGTGGCTGCGGGGGGATCATTCCGCCGCTTCACAACAAGAAGCCTTGTTCATGAATACATGTCACTGTGCGTATTCCAGCGATCTCTCAGAGAGTGGAGGGCCATGTACTCGAATTGCCCCCCAGGAGAGGCATCCCCTGCCAACCTCGTCGAGAATTCCGCCAAGACCTGTGTGCAGGCACTCTGAAGCAGTTCCCGAGCCATGCCCAGACAAAGAGACTCGACTCCTTCAACGCGGTCATCAAGGATCGGGAAAGGGTCGACTCGAAAGAGGCCCGGCCAGGTTCTGATTACGAATATGAGCGACTCAAGGAATCCATTTTGAGGAGGTAGAGATGGCCCAGAAGTTTGACATGATCATCGTCGGTGGTGGCCCGAACGGGCTGACAATCGCCGCCTACTTGGCCAAGGCAGGACAGAAGTGCCTGCTGCTGGAAAAGAGGTTCGAGGTCGGCGGGGGCTTGATGACAGAACAGGTCACCCTACCCGATTTCTTCCACAACACCCATGCCATCTACCACATGATGGTGGACTATGCGCCAGTATATGCGGACCTGAATTTCG